>RCUI01000014.1_pt1 | contig 65406 bp, 58 predicted proteins | sample 2166121 | NCBI WGS metagenome assembly RCUI01 (sample SAMN09932700, study PRJNA488358) | compost metagenome | feature: garden; material: soil; isolation source: compost soil in succinic acid-enriched culture | place: Germany: Experimental Botanical Garden Goettingen | collected 2016-01-27
AGGATCACTACCACGTACCACTGTTGATCTCGCCGTACAGTTACTCGACCTATCGCGGAAGCTAGTTGGTCGCTAGATGAATCTTCGTAGGTCCTTGCCCGCTCACACTGGCGGGCTTTTTTTTGCCTGGAGTTTGAGGGCCCGATCGCGGGGTGAACTCGCCCGCGCCGGCAGGAGCAATTGCTTTGAACCACGACCGCTGTGCGGTCGATTGCAGGCTGTCGCCAGCGGCCACATGGCAATCTGTAGCCGCTGGCGAGGAACGGATTGGCCCGCGAGAGGCCCTCAGGCAATAAAAAAGCCCCACCCGAAGGTGAGGCTTTGGGATGTTGCAGGCCGCGCGGTTACAGGAACACAAACTTGGCAATGAAGATCGCGGTCAGCACCCACAAGCTCGCCGAGATTTCGCTGAAGCGACCGGTACCGGCCTTGAGTACCACATAGGTAATAAAGCCCAGGGCAATGCCGTCGGCGACCGAGAAGGTCAGCGGCATCATGATCGCGGTGACGATCGCCGGGATGCTGTCAGTCGCCTCGTCCCAGTTGATGTGGGCCATGCTGCCCATCATCAGCATCGCAACGTAGATCAATGCACCTGCCGTCGCGTATGCCGGAATCATCCCGGCCAGCGGGGCGAAGAACATCGCGGCAACAAAGAACAGGCCCACCACGACCGCCGTCAGGCCCGTACGGCCACCCGCAGCAACACCGGCAGCACTCTCTACATAACTGGTGACCGGCGGTACACCCACCACTGCACCAAACACGCTGGACGCACTGTCAGCCTTCAGCGCCCGCGACAGGTTCTCGATGCGCCCGTCTGCATTCACCAGGTTGGCCCGTTGGGCCACGCCCATCAGCGTGCCGGCGGTGTCGAACATATGGACGAAGAGGAAGGCAAATACCACGGCGATCATGCTGACGTTGAACACCCCCGCCACGTCCATGGCCATCCAGGTCGGTGCCAGGCTCGGTGGCAGCGAGAACAGCCCGCCGTATTCCACCAGGCCCAGGCCCCAGCCGGCGAGGGTGACGCTGATGATGCTGATCAGGATCGCACCGAACACCCGGTGGTAGCTGAGCACGGCAATCATCAAGAAGCAGATGGCTGCCAGCAGTGGGCCAGGCTCATGCAGCGAACCCAGCTTGATCAGGGTGGCCGGGCTGTCGACGACAATACCCGCTGTTTTAAGACCGATCAGTCCGAGGAACAATCCGACGCCGGCACCCATTGCATGACGCAGGCTCACGGGAATGCTGTTGAGCAGCCATTCACGCACCCGCGACAAAGTCAGCAGCATGAACAACACCCCGGAGACGAACACTGCGCCCAGTGCAGCTTCCCAGGTGTAGCCCATGGTCCCGACCACGGTATAGGTAAAGAAGGCGTTGAGCCCCATGCCCGGTGCCAGGCCAACTGGCCAGTTGGCGTACAGGCCCATCAACAGGCAACCCAGGGCGGCGGCGATACAGGTGGCGACAAAAGCCGCGCCGTGATCGATGCCGGCATCGGCCATGATGTTGGGGTTGACGAAGATGATGTAGGCCATGGTGATGAACGTGGTGAGGCCCGCGATCATCTCGGTCTTGACGGTGGTGCCATGTAGCTTGAGTTTGAAAATCCGCTCCAGCCAGCTCGTTTCGAGCGGTGGGGCAAGATCCAGCGTAGGGGCTTCGGATTTGCGGCTTTCCACAGCGTGTACTCCTCAAGTCTTTTCTTGTTTTTCAGAGCCAGTCCTGCGCACGCACTGGGGAGCTCTGTGAGGCGGATGGGATGGCAGGCGACCGGACCTTTTGTTGACTTCTGAGTCAGGAAGTTGCACGGATGGATTATGCGTTTGTATACAAAGAATGCAAATAATGTTTTCGTTGTTGTGCGCAAATAATTTCGCCGCATCGCTATAAAGGCCATCACCCCCTGCAGAAATCGCTGCGGCTGTGTACAATGTGCCCATACCTTAATCGTTTAATTTTCTTACCAAGACTTGCCATCGCCCCACTGGCTGCTATTAAAGTCAGGGTCCGACTGGCGGATCTCCGTGCTCGAGTGCCCATGAACGAACAGCTGCAACCTCTCAAGAAACCAGTGCGTACCGGCAAGGCCGGGCGCAGCGGAACCCAGGACGACATCGTCTACGCGCACATTTTCGAGGCCATTCTCGAACAGCGCCTGGCGCCGGGTACCAAGTTGAGCGAGGAAGCCCTGGGCGAGATCTTTGGCGTCAGTCGCACCATCATTCGTCGCGCCTTGTCGCGCCTGGCCCATGAAAGCGTGGTGCTGCTGCGGCCCAACCGCGGTGCGGTGGTGGCCAGCCCTACGGTCGAGGAAGCTCGCCAGGTGTTTTTCTCGCGCCGCATGGTCGAGCGTGCCATTACCGAGCTGGCCGTCGAGCACGCTACGGCCGAGCAGCTCAATGAACTGCGCCAGATGGTGCGTGAAGAACGCGACAGTTTTTCGCGCGGTGATCGCGGCGCCGGCATCCGCCTCTCTGGCGAGTTCCACCTGAAGCTGGCCGAGGCGGCGGGCAATGCGCCCCTGATCAGCTTCCAGCGCAGCCTGGTGTCGCAAACCTCCTTGATCATCGCCCAGTACGAAAGCGGCAACCGCTCGCACTGCTCCTACGATGAACACATGCAACTGATCGACGCCATCGAGGCCCGTGATGTGAATCAGGCAGTCAGCCTGATGATGCATCACATGGATCACATCGACAGCAAGCTCAACCTCGACGAAGAAAGCGCCTCGGATGACCTGCATGCGGTGTTCTCGCACCTGCTGCAAACCAAGAAGCGCAGTTCGGTACCGGTCAAAGGCTGATTTGAATCGCGGGGCAAGCTCGCTCCTACAGCGTTCTGTGGGAGCGGGCTTGCCCCGCGATGCGTTTGACACCGCTGGCACTTCACCCAGCCTCTGCTAGATTCTCACCTGCTCCACACCGCAAACCTTCATCAAGCAGTTGGGCTTGCACGCGTTGCGTAGAACTTCAACTACTTGAGGACAGGTATATGTCGATGCCCCTGAGCAAACGCATGGGTGCTGAACTGATCGGGACGTTCTGGCTGGTATTGGGTGGTTGTGGCAGCGCGGTGCTGGCAGCGTCACTGCCTGCCGGCATCGGCCTGGTGGGGGTCGCAATGGCGTTCGGTCTCACCGTGCTGACGATGGCGTTCGCCATCGGCCATATCTCCGGTTGTCATCTCAACCCTGCCGTTTCGGTTGGCCTGGTGGTGGGCGGTCGATTCCCGGCCAAGGACCTGCTGCCCTACATCATCGCCCAGGTGATCGGCGCGATCCTCGCCGCTGCCGTGATCTATTTCATCGCCAGCGGCAAGGAAGGCTTCGATGTGGCCTCAGGCCTTGCCTCCAATGGCTATGCCGAGCATTCACCGGCCGGTTACTCACTGGCGGCAGGCTTTGCCAGTGAAGTGGTGATGACCGCGATGTTCATCCTGATCATCATGGGCGCCACCGACAGTCGAGCCCCGGCAGGTTTTGCACCGATTGCCATCGGCCTTGCCCTGACCCTGATCCACCTGATTTCCATTCCGGTCACCAACACCTCGGTCAACCCCGCGCGCAGCACCGGACCTGCGTTGTTCGTCGGCGGTTGGGCGCTGCAGCAGCTGTGGTTGTTCTGGGTGGCGCCGCTGATCGGGGCTGTGATCGGCGGCGCGGTGTACAAGGGGTTGTTCCGCGAACCTTAGCGTTGGTGAACGCAGCGACCGGCAGCGAAGGTCTGCTTGACGGTGCGGTCATCACCCAGGGTCATCAGCACGAACAGCGTCTCATCGATGCTGTTCGATTGCTGGATGCGGTAGTCCATCAATGGCGTGGCCTTGTAGTCCAGCACCACGAAGTCAGCATCGTTGCCAGGCTTGAGGCTGCCAATCCGGTCGTCCAGGCACAGCGCCTGGGCGCCGCCCAAGGTGGCCAGGTACAAGGACTTGAACGGGCTCAGGCGTGCGCCCTGCAGCTGCATGACCTTGTAGGCTTCGTTGAGGGTGTTGAGCAGCGAGAAGCTGGTACCGGCGCCCACGTCCGTCCCCAGGCCCACCTTGACCTTGAACTTCTCAGCCTGTGGCAGGTTGAACAGGCCGCTGCCCAGGAACAGGTTGGAGGTCGGGCAGAACGCTACGGCCGAGCCGGTTTCCGACAGACGCTGGCATTCTTCGTCGCACAGGTGTACGCCGTGGGCGAACACCGAGCGCTCGCCGAGCAGCTTGAAGTGGTCGTAGACGTCCAGGTAACCCTTGCGCTCCGGGAACAGCTCCTTGACCCAGTCGATCTCCTTGAGGTTTTCGCTCAGGTGGGTGTGCATGTACAGGTCGGGGAATTCCCCCAGCAATTGACCGGCCAGGGCCAGTTGTTCCGGGGTACTGGTGGGGGCGAAGCGTGGTGTTACTGCATAGTGCAGGCGACCCTTGCCATGCCAGCGCTCGATCAGCGCCTTGCTTTCGGTGTAGCCGGATTCGGCGGTGTCGGTCAGGTAGTCGGGGGCGTTGCGGTCCATCATGACCTTGCCGGCGATCATGCGCAGGTCCAGGCGCTGGGCCTCTTCAAAGAAGGCATTCACCGACTCGGGGTGAACACTGCCGAACACCAGGGCCGTGGTGGTGCCGTTGCGCAGCAGTTCCTCGACGAAGATCTTCGCAACCTTGTCGGCGTGGGTCTTGTCGGCGAACTGTTTTTCGCACGGGAAAGTGTAGGTGTTGAGCCAGTCCAGCAACTGCTCGCCGTACGAACCGATCATGCCGGTCTGTGGGAAGTGGATATGGGTATCGATAAAACCTGGGGTGATCAGTGCATCCTGGTAGTGCTCGACGTCGATATCGGCAGCGAGGGTCGGCAGCAGTTCACTGGCGTGCCCCAGGGCACTGATCTTGCCCTCGTCGATCACCAGCAGGCCGTCTTCAAAATACTGGTAGGAGGCTTCGATACCAACTTCGGCAGGGTCGGCGACGCTGTGCAGGATGGCGGCACGGTAGGCTTTGCGGGTTGCGCTCATAGGGCTCTCGTCATATGGCTTGGCTGCGCCGTGACGGCGGCAGCAATTGGGCAATCGGGCCGGCATTGGCAGCGGTGTCGTGCTGGCCGAAGCTGGCGTTGTAGGTGGCAATGATTTCTGCAGCGATGGACACGGCGATCTCGATCGGCAATTTGCCCTTGACCTCGGCCAGGCCCATCGGGCAACGCATGCGTTGCATGCGTTCTTCGCTGAAGCCGCGATCGCGCAGGCGATGCTCGAACTTGACCCGTTTGGTCTTCGAACCGATCAGGCCGAACCAGGAAAAATCATTGCGTTTGAGGATCGCAGCGGTCAGCTCAAGATCCAGCTGGTGGTTGTGGGTCATCACAATGCAGTAACTGCCGACGGGCAAGTCGTCGACCTCATCGACCGGCTCTTCGCTGACAATCTTGCTGACCCCTTGCGGGATGTACTCGGGAAACTCCTGCTCGCGCGAATCGATCCAGCGTACCCGGCAGGGCAGCGCGGCGAGCAAGGGTACCAGAGCGCGGCCGACATGACCTGCTCCGAATACCGCGATTTGCGCCTGCACCTGGCCCATCGGCTCGAACAGCAGCACGGTGGCGCCGCCGCAGCACTGCCCCAGGCTGGCGCCGAGGCTGAAGCGCTCCAGATGGGGAGATTCGCGGCGCTCCTCGAGCATCTGCCGGGCGATCTTCATCGCCTTGAATTCCAGGTGCCCGCCACCGATGGTGTCGAACAGCTGCGAGGCGCTGACCACCATCTTGGAGCCGGCATTGCGCGGGGTGGAGCCGCGCTCTTCGATGATGGTCACCAGTACGCAGGGTTCGCCGCGGGCTTGCAGGTCGGCGAGGGCGTTGATCCAGGTGTGCATATTCAGTTACCTGTGTGGTGCCTGTCTGGGCCTCATCGTTGAGCAAGCCCGCTCCTACCGGTAGGAGCGGGCTTGCCCCGCGATGGACGCCTACGGTGTCACGGTCTCGACTTCGGCAGCCGGCTGCTGCGCCGCTACCGCCTGGCGCATCTGCTCGCAACCCCAGAGCACTCGCTCCGGCGTAGAAGGCGCATCGATCTTCGGTTGCACGCGGTAGTCTGCAAGGCTCGCAACCGCGTCCTTGATCGCACACCAGGCGGCGATACCGAGCATGAACGGCGGTTCGCCCACGGCCTTGGAATGGAACACCGTGTCTTCCGGGTTCTTGCGGTTCTCCACCAGCTTGACCCGCAGGTCGATCGGCATATCGGCCACGGCCGGAATCTTGTAGCTGGCCGGGCCGTTGGTCATCAGCTTGCCCTTGGCGTTCCACACCAGTTCTTCGGTGGTCAGCCAGCCCATGCCCTGGACGTAGCCGCCTTCCACCTGGCCGATGTCGATGGCCGGGTTCAGCGAGGCGCCGACGTCATGCAGGATGTCGGTGCGCAGCATCTTGTACTCGCCGGTCAGGGTGTCGACGATCACCTCGGCGCATGCCGCGCCAAAGGCAAAGTAGTAGAACGGCCGCCCGCGAGCCTGGCTGCGGTCGTAGTAGATCTTGGGCGTCTTGTAGAAGCCGGTGCTCGACAGTGACACCTGGGCGAAGTAAGCCTGCTGCACCAGCGACTCGAAGCTGAGGATTTCATCGCGCACGCGCACATGACCGTTGCGGAATTCGACGTCTTCCTCGCTCACTTTGTACTGGCGGGCGGCAAATTCGGTCAGGCGCTTCTTGAGGATTTCAGCTGCGTTCTGGGCCGCCTTGCCGTTCAGGTCGGCGCCGCTGGACGCTGCAGTCGGCGAGGTGTTGGGCACCTTGTCGGTGTTGGTGGCGGTGATCTGGATGCGCGAAAAATCAACCTGGAACACTTCAGCCACCACTTGGGCAACCTTGGTGTTCAAGCCCTGGCCCATCTCGGTGCCGCCGTGGTTCAGGTGAATACTGCCGTCGGTGTAGATGTGTACCAGTGCACCGGCTTGGTTGAGGAAGCTGGCAGTGAACGAGATGCCGAATTTCACCGGGGTCAGCGCCAGGCCTTTTTTCAGGATCGGGCTGTTGGCGTTGAAGCGGCGGATCGACTCGCGGCGTTGCTGGTAGTCACTGCTGGCTTCGAGCTCGGCCGTGATTTCCTCGAGCATGTTGTGCTCGACGGTCTGGTAGTAGTGGGTGACGTTGCGCTCGGTCTTGCCGTAGTAGTTGACCTTGCGCACCGCCAGCGGGTCCAGCACCAGGTGACGGGCAATGTGATCCATCACCTCTTCGATGGCAACCATGCCTTGCGGGCCGCCAAAGCCTCGGTAGGCGGTGTTGGAGGCCGTGTTGGTCTTGCAGCGGTGACCGTGGATGGTGGCGTCGCCCAGGTAGTAGGCGTTGTCGGAGTGGAACATCGCCCGGTCGACGATCGAGGCCGAGAGGTCTGGCGAGCAGCCGCAGTTGCCGGCCAGGTCGAAGTTGATCCCGTGCAGGCGGCCGCTGTCGTCGAAACCGACGTCGTACTCGATGTAGAACGGGTGGCGCTTGCCGGTCATCAGCATGTCTTCGACCCGCGGCAGGCGCATCTTGGTCGGCTGGCCGGTGAGGTGGGCAATCACTGCGCACAGGCAGGCAGGGCTGGCGGCCTGGGTTTCCTTGCCGCCAAAGCCGCCGCCCATGCGGCGCATGTCGACGACGATCTTGTTCATCGACACGTCGAGTACTTCGGCCACCAGTTTCTGCACTTCGGTGGGGTTCTGGGTGGAGCAGTAGACGATCATCCCGCCGTCTTCGGTGGGCATTACCGAAGAGATCTGGGTTTCCAGGTAGAAGTGCTCCTGGCCGCCGATGTGCAGGGTGCCCTGCAGGCGGTGCGGCGCGCTGGCCAGGGCGCTGACCGAGTCGCCGCGCTGGTGGGTGTGGCTGTCGAGGACGAAGTGTTTCTTGCGCAGGGCCTCGACCACGTCCAGTACCGGCTCCAGGTCTTCGTACTCGATGATCGCAGCCATGGCAGCGCGGCGAGCGGTGTCCAGGTCACGGGCGGCAACCGCGACCACTGGCTGGCCGACGAACTCGACCTTGTCGATGGCCAGCAGCGGGTCACCGGGCAGCAGCGGGCCGATGTCTTTCAGGCCTGGCACGTCTTCGTGGGTAATAGCAATGCGCACACCTTCAAAGGCGTAGCAGGGGCTGGTGTCGATGCTCAGCACCCGGGCGTGGGCGCGGTCGGACAGGCGCGCATACACGTGCAACTGGTTGGGGAATTCCAGGCGGTCATCGATGTACACCGCTTCACCCGACACATGCTTGTCGGCACTGTCGTGCTTGATGCTGGCGCCTACACCGGTGGTCAGGCCCTGGCTGAACAGTTCGGCCATTTCGGCCTGGCTTTTGGGGGCGTGATGATTAGACATAAGCGGTCACCCGAGTCTCGATGTGCGGTGTTTGCAGTTCGATGAAGTATTTGCGCAGCAGGTTCTGGGCACCGAGCAGGCGGTACTCCTTGCTGGCGCGGAAGTCCGACAGCGGCGTGAAGTCTTCCGCCAGCGCCTGGCAGGCGCGTTCGATGCTGGCCTGGGTCCAGGGCTTGCCGACCAGGGCGGCTTCACAGGCGCGGGCCCGTTTCGGGATCGCCGCCATGCCGCCGAAGGCCATGCGTGCAGCCTCGACTACGCCGTTCTCGATGCGCAGGTTGAAGGCGGCGCACACCGCAGAAATGTCGTCATCCAGACGCTTTGACACTTTGTAGGCGCGGAATGTCCAATCGGCCTTGGCCCGGGGCACGATGATCTTCTCGATGAACTCGCTTTCCTGGCGCGCAGTGATGCGGTAGTCGATGAAGTAGTCTTCCAACGCCAGGGTGCGGGTGCTGTCGCCCTTGCGCAGGACGATCTGTGCATCGAGCGCAATCAGCAGGGGCGGGGAGTCGCCGATGGGCGAGGCGTTGCCGATGTTGCCGCCCAGGGTGCCCTGGTTGCGGATCTGCAGGGAAGCAAAACGGTGCAGCAGTTCGCCGAAGTCGGGGTACTCGCGGCTCAGGGCGTCGTAGCAGTCGGTCAGCGGGGTGGCTGAGCCGATCTCCAGGTGATCGTCCCGGGTTTCGATGCGCTTGAGTTCGGCGACGTTGCCGACATAGATCATCACTGGCAGGGTCTTGTGGAACTGGGTGACTTCCAGCGCCAGGTCGGTACCGCCGGCCAGCAGGCGTGCTTCAGGGTGAGAGCCATAAAGGTCGGCCAGATCGGCCACGGTCAGCGGCACCAGGCAGCGCTTGTCACCGCTGTTGAGTTCGCCGGTCTCGCTGGGTGCGATGGCTTTGAGCCGGGCGATGGTCTGGGCTTCGCCATTGTCGAACTGGTCAGGCTTGGCCTGGCAGCACGATTGCTCGGCGGCAGCGAGGATGGGGCGGTAGCCGGTGCAGCGGCAGAGGTTGCCAGCCAGGGCTTCCTGGGCCTTGTGCAGATCGGGTGCATCGCTGTTCTTTTGCAGGGCAAACAGCGACATGACGAAACCAGGGGTGCAGAAGCCGCACTGGGAGCCATGACAGTCGGCCATGGCCTGCTGCACACTGTGCAGTTCGCCCTGATGCTTGAGACCTTCGACGCTGATCAATTGCTTGCCGTGCAGCGACGAAACGAAGGTCAGGCACGAGTTGAGGCTACGGTAGCGAATGTGCTCGCGGCCATCATCGTCCTGGCTCAATTCGCCGACCACCACGGTACAGGCGCCGCAATCGCCGCTGGCGCAGCCTTCCTTGGTACCGGATTTGCCCAGATGCTCGCGCAGGTATTGGAGCACGGTCAGGTTGGGGTCCAGGGCATGCTCACTGCGCAGCTCCTGGTTGAGTAGAAACTGGATCACGGGAAGGCCTCACACGCGGTTTATTGTTGTTGAGCGGACTGTAAGCAGACTTGATTTTCAGGTCAACAATTTTCTGACCTTCGGGTCAGGAAATTTCTCGTGGCGCTTCCGCCCTTTCACAGGTGCTCTGTTATGAGCATAGTTGGCTCTGTGGGATCCGAATCTTTTGCGCCAATCGTGCCAACTTCTGCTATATGGCCACTGCGCGGCGCGGGGGCAAGTGCGCTACAATTCGGCGCTTGTGCACAGTTCAATGATTTTGAAGGAAAACCATGACGTTCAAGGCGCCGGACAGCCTCTCCGAGCAAATTGCCCATTACCTGGCCGAGCGGATCATCAGCGGCGAGCTCAAGCCTGCCGAGCGTATCCAGGAGCAAAAGGTCACCCAGGCGTTGAATGTCAGCCGTGGCTCCGTGCGCGAGGCTCTATTGATCCTCGAGCGGCGTCATCTGGTGACTATCCTGCCGCGTCGCGGCGCCCATGTGACCGAGCTCGACGAGCACAATGTGCGCAGTCTCTGCACCCTGATGGGCGAGCTCTATACCTTGCTGGGCAATTCCGTGGCGCAGAACTGGCGCACCGAAGGCGACCTGTCGCCCTTTCTCAAGATTCAGCAGCGCCTGACCACGGCCCTGGAGCGCCAGGACATCCGCGCCTTCGTCGAGGACAGTTTTGCGGTGATGCGCGCGGCATACCCGTTCGCCAACAACCCCTACCTGCAGGAAACCGTCGAGAATCTGCAACCGGCCATGAGCCGTGCCTATTTCCTCGCCCTGGACCAGCGCAAGGCCGAGATGAGTGATTTTCTGGCGCTGTTTGCCAACCTGCTCGAAGCGGTGGTCGCTCGCGACCAGGCGCGCATCCGCACCGTACTGGCGGAGTACTGCCAGCGCAGTTGCGAGCTGGTACTGGCGGCACTGGCGACTGCCTGAGCATGCGCCTCAAGTGCATTCGCCTGGCCGGGTTCAAGTCGTTCGTCGACCCCACCACGGTGAACTTCCCCAGCAACATGGCGGCGGTGGTCGGGCCCAACGGTTGTGGCAAGTCCAACATCATCGATGCCGTGCGCTGGGTGATGGGCGAAAGCTCGGCCAAGAACCTGCGTGGCGAGTCGATGACCGACGTCATCTTCAATGGCTCCACCAGTCGCAAGCCGGTAAGCCAGGCGAGCATTGAACTGGTCTTCGACAATTCCGACAGCACGCTGGTGGGCGAGTATGCCGCCTATGCGGAAATCTCCATTCGCCGCAAGGTGACCCGCGACGCCCAGAACACCTATTACCTCAACGGCACCAAATGCCGGCGCCGTGACATCACCGATATTTTCCTCGGCACGGGCCTGGGCCCGCGCAGCTACTCGATCATCGAGCAGGGGATGATCTCCAAGCTGATCGAGGCCAAGCCGGAAGACCTGCGCAACTTCATCGAAGAAGCGGCCGGGATCTCCAAGTACAAGGAGCGTCGGCGCGAGACCGAGAACCGCATCCGCCGCACCCATGAAAACCTCGAGCGCCTGACTGACCTTCGCGAAGAACTCGAGCGCCAGCTGGAGCGGTTGCACCGCCAGGCCCAGGCCGCCGAGAAGTACAAGGAGTACAAGGCTGAGGAGCGCCAGCTCAGGGCGCAGTTGTCGGCGTTGCGCTGGCAGGCGCTGGATGAGCAGGTAGGGCAGCGCGAAGCAGTGATTGGTGACCAGGAAGTGGCCTTCGAGGCCCTGGTGGCCGAGCAGCGCAATGCCGATGCCAGCATCGAGCGCCTGCGTGACGGGCACCATGAGTTGTCCGAGCGTTTTGGCCAGGTTCAAGGTCGCTTCTATTCGGTCGGTGGCGATATCGCCCGGGTCGAGCAAAGTATTCAGCACGGCCAGCAACGCTTGCGCCAGTTGCAGGACGATCTGAAGGAAGCCGAGCGTACCCGCCAGGAGACCGAGTCGCACCTGGGCCACGACCGCACGATGCTCGCCACCTTGGGCGAAGAGCTGGAAATGCTCGAGCCCGAGCAGGAAATCACTTTGGCCGCCGCCGAGGAATCCGCCGCGACCCTTGAGGAAGCCGAAGCCACCATGCATGGCTGGCAGGAACAGTGGGACAGCTTCAACACCCGCTCGGCCGAGCCGCGGCGCCAGGCCGAAGTGCAGCAGGCGCGAATCCAGCAGCTGGACCAGGCCCTTGAGCGCCTGTTCGAGCGCCAGCGCAAGCTGGGCGAGGAACGCGACCAGCTCAATGCCGACCCTGAAGATGCTGCTTTGCTTGAGTTGGCCGAGCAAGTGGCCAGCAGCGAGCTGGTACTGGAAGACCTGCAGCTGCAAGAACTGCAAGTGGTCGAACAGCTTGAAACCCTGCGTGATCAGTTGCAGCAGGCCGTCCTGGCCCAGCAGCAGGCGCAAGGTGAGCTGCAGCGGCTGGGCGGACGCCTAGCGTCACTTGAGGCTTTGCAACAGGCGGCCCTGGACCCGGATTCCGGTACCGCGCAGTGGTTGCGCGACCAAGGTCTCGATCAGCGTCCGCGCCTGGCCGAAGACCTGCGGGTGGAGCCTGGTTGGGAACTGGCGGTAGAAACCGTGCTGGGCGCCGACTTGCAGGCGGTGCTGGTGGATGATTTCACCGGGCTCGACCTCGCGGCGTTCAGCCAGGGCGATTTGCGTTTGCTTGATGCCTCTGCTGATGGCGCGCGCGTGCCAGGCAGCTTGCTGGAAAAAGTTGAGGGGCGGGTTGATCTGGCCCCCTGGCTGGGGCAGGTCCGCCCGGTAGAAAACCTGGAGCAGGCATTGGCCCAGCGCAGCCACCTCGGTGCCGGTCAGAGCCTGGTCAGTCGTGATGGCTATTGGATAGGTCGGCATTTTTTGCGGGTCAACCGTGCCAGTGATGCACAAGGTGGCGTGCTGGCCCGTGGTCAGGAGCTCGAGCGTCTGGGGCTTGAGCGTGTGGAGCAAGAGGCTGCGCTTGAGCAGCTCGACCTCACGCTTGAGCAGTCGCGCGAACAGCAGCAGGCCCTTGAAGAGCGCCGCGAGCAGCTGCGCCGGCATGCTCAGGACGAAGCCAGGCAGCAAAGCGAGCTCAACGCCCGGCTGTCGGCCGGTGAGGCGCGGGCCGAGCAGGTGAGCCTGCGGCGTCGGCGTCTGGAGGAAGAGTTGCTCGAACTGAACGAGCAGCGTGCATTGGAAAGTGAAAACCTCGGTGAATCACGCCTGCAATTGCAGGAGGCCCTCGACCTGATGGCCCTGGACACCGAGCAACGTGAGTTGCTCCTGGCCCAGCGCGACAGCCTGCGGGAGCGCCTCGATCGGGTGCGTCAGGAGGCCCGTCAGCACAAGGATCATGGTCATCAGCTGGCCGTGCGGCTGGGATCGCTGCGGGCGCAGTACGACTCGACCCGCCAGGCCCTTGAGCGCTTGGAATTGCAGTCGGAGCGCCTGAGCGAAAAGCGCGAGCAACTCACGCTCAATCTGGAAGAGGGCGAGGCACCGCTTGAAGAGCTGCGCCTTAAACTTGAAGAGCTGCTGGAAAAGCGCATGAGCGTCGACGAAGAAATGCGTCAGGCGCGCCTGCACATGGATGAGGCCGACCGCGAACTGCGTGATGCGGAAAAACGCCGGACCCAGGCCGAGCAGCAGGCCCAACTGCTGCGTGGCCAATTGGAGCAGCACCGCCTGGAGTGGCAGGGCCTGAGCGTGCGTCGCAAGACCCTTCATGAGCAACTGCAGGCCGACGGATATGACCTGCAGGGTGTGCTGACGACCTTGGGCGAGGCAGCCAGTGAGCAGGAAGCCGAACAAGAGCTTGAGCGCATTGATGCGCGCATCCAGCGCCTCGGTGCGATCAACCTGGCAGCCATCGACGAATACCAGCAACAGTCCGAGCGCAAGCGCTACCTGGATGCGCAGGATGCCGATCTGGTCGAAGCGCTGGACACGCTGGAAAACGTCATTCGCAAGATCGACAAAGAAACCCGCAACCGCTTCAAGGATACCTTTGATCAGATAAATGCCGGATTACAGGCACTTTTCCCAAAAGTTTTCGGTGGCGGCAGCGCTTACCTGGAACTGACGGGCGAAGATCTACTCGATACAGGGGTGACAATCATGGCGCGGCCGCCGGGCAAGAAGAACAGCACCATTCATTTGCTCTCGGGTGGTGAAAAAGCGCTGACTGCCCTGGCCCTGGTTTTCGCCATTTTCAAACTCAACCCGGCACCGTTCTGCATGCTCGATGAAGTCGATGCACCACTGGACGATGCCAACGTCGGGCGATATGCCAAGCTGGTCAAGGAAATGAGTCAGACTGTGCAGTTCATCTACATCACCCACAACAAGATAGCCATGGAGATGGCTGACCAGTTGATGGGCGTGACCATGCATGAACCGGGTTGCTCACGTCTTGTTGCAGTTGATGTAGAAGAGGCAATGGCCATGGTCGACGCCTGATTTTGTGGGATACGGCGTGAACCTGCAGTAAATGGGCCTGTCAGTTGCGACAGACGGTGTAAAGTTATCTTTGGTCGTGCTAGCTTAATGTCACTTATTTTTTGCGTGGGTAAAACGCCTGTCAGAACATAGAGTTGGCGCCACGTTTTAAAGGGGTTTAAACCCTTTATTTTTCAGCATTTTTTACAGAGGCACGGGATTACATGGAAATCGGTCTGCGCGAGTGGCTGATCGTCATCGGCATCATTGTCATTGCCGGTATTCTTTTTGACGGCTGGCGTCGTATGCGCGGCGGCAAGGGCAAGCTGAAATTCCGTCTGGATCGCAGCTTTTCAAACCTGCCTGACGAAGAAAGTAGCGGCGGTGCAGAAGTGTTGGGCCCGCCACGGGTGCTGGACAACCATAAAGAACCCGAGCTGGATGAGCATGACCTGCCGTCCATGAGTGCGCCTGCCCGCGAGCGTGACAACAAGCCCAAGGCTTCCAAGCGCAAGCGTGGCAACGAACCCCAGCAGGGCGACCTGAACCTGGCCGCCGAACCGCGTGAGCGCGAGCCTGACCTGTTCGCCAGTGTTGACGACGATTTCCCGGATGAGACCCGTAGCAGCAACGGCTACGGTGCCAACGAAGCTCGCGACCTGCCGCCCGTCGAAGAAGTGCTGGTGATCAGTGTGATTTCCCGTGACGAAGGTGGCTTCAAGGGGCCGGCCCTGCTGCAGAACATCCTCGAAAGTGGCCTGCGCTTCGGCGAAATGGATATCTTCCACCGTCACGAGAGCATGGCCGGTAACGGCGAGGTGCTGTTCTCCATGGCCAACGCGGTCAAGCCCGGCGTATTCGACCTGGACGATATCGATCACTTCAGCACCCGTGCCGTGAGCTTCTTCCTCGGCCTGCCAGGGCCGCGCCATCCGAAGCAGGCCTTTGACGTGATGGTGGCTGCCGCACGCAAGCTGGCCCACGAGCTCAACGGCGAGCTCAAGGATGACCAGCGCAGCGTGATGACTGCCCAGACCATCGAGCATTACCGCCAGCGCATCGTTGAGTTCGAGCGTCGTGCGCTGACTCAGAAACGCTAAAATCATCACCCCCGGTGGGAGCGGGCTTGCCCCGCGATGAAGCCCCAAACGCAAGAGCAGCCCCGGCTGCTCTTTTGCTTTGCAAGAGAATACGAACATGACTGCCCAATCCCGAATCCTTGAGTTGCGTGCCGAGCTCGATCAGCACAACTACCGCTACTACGTGCTCGACGAACCCAGCGTGCCGGATGCCGAGTACGATCGTCTGTTCAACGAACTCAAGGCCCTGGAGGCCGAGCACCCGGAACTGGTGACCGCTGATTCGCCCACCCAACGCGTTGGCGGTGCAGCGTTGTCGGCGTTCAGCCAGGTGCGTCACGAAGTGCCGATGCTGAGCCTCGGCAACGCCTTCGAGGAAGACGACCTGCGCGAGTTCGACCGTCGGGTGGTCGAGGGCCTGGATCTGCCGGCGGGAGATCTGTTTGGTGGCGGTGCGGCGGTCGATTACAGCTGCGAGCCCAAGCTCGACGGCCTGGCGGTCAGCTTGCTGTACCGCGACGGCCAACTGGTGCAAGGCGCAACCCGTGGCGACGGCACAACCGGTGAAGACATCAGTGTCAACGTGCGTACCGTGCGCAACATCCCACTCAAGCTGCAGGGTGAAGGCTGGCCAGCCGTGCTTGAGGTGCGCGGCGAGGTGTACATGTCCAAGGCCGGTTTCGAGCGCCTGAACCAGGCGCAGATCGAGATGGGCGGCAAAACCTTCGCCAACCCGCGCAACGCCGCTGCCGGCAGCCTGCGGCAACTGGACTCGAAAATTACCGCCAGCCGACCGCTGGAGTTCTGCTGCTACGGGTTGGGCCAGGTGTCGGCGCAGATCGCTGATACCCATATCGGCATCCTGGAGCAGCTCAAGGCCTGGGGCATGCCGATCAGCCGTGAGCTTCGTCATGCCGCGGGTATCGCCGAATGCCTGGAGTACTACCGTGACATTGGCCAGCGGCGCAATGACCTGCCGTACGAGATCGACGGCGTGGTGTTCAAGGTCAACAGCCTGGCCTCTCAGCGTGAACTGGGCTTTCGCGCCCGAGAGCCGCGTTGGGCCATCGCCCACAAGTTCCCGGCCATGGAAGAACTGACCGAAGTGCTGGATGTGGAATTCCAGGTCGGTCGTACGGGGGCGGTGACCCCTGTGGCCCGGCTCAAGCCTGTCAAGGTGGCCGGTGTCACGGTGTCCAATGCCACCTTGCACAACATGGACGAAGTGGCGCGCCTGGGCTTGATGATTGGCGACACCGTGATCATCCGCCGTGCCGGCGATGTGATCCCTCAGGTCATGCAGGTGGTCACCGAGCGTCGCCCGGCTGATGCCCGTCCAGTCCATATCCCTGGCGAATGTCCGGTGTGTGGCTCGCAGGTCGAGCGCACGCAACTGGTCAAGCGCAGCAAAGGCAAGGAAACCGTCAGCGAAGGCGCGGTGTACCGTTGCGTTGGCCGCCTGGCCTGCGCCGCACAGCTCAAGCAAGCCATCATTCACTACGTTTCGCGGCGGGCGATGGACATCGAAGGCCTGGGCGAGAAGAGCGTCGAGCAACTGGTGGACGAGGGGCTGATCCGCTCGCCGGCCGATCTTTATCAACTGACGTTCGAGCAGGTCGTCGACCTTGAAGGCTTCGCCGAGCTGTCGAGCAAGAACCTGCTGGCAGCCATCGAGGCCAGCAAGCGGCCTGGCCTGGCACGTTTCATCTATGCCTTGGGTATTCCTGATGTCGGCGAAGAGACGGCCAAGGTTTTGGCTCGATCACTGGGTTCGCTGCAGCGGGTCATGGCAGCGTTGCCGCAGGTGCTTACCTACCTGCCGGATATCGGTCTGGAAGTCGCCCACGAGATCCACAGCTTCTTTGAAGACGAGCACAACCGCACGGTCATCGCGCAACTGCTCGAGCGTGGCCTGGAGTTGCAGGATGAAGGCGAGCTGGCGGCCGAGTTTGCTGCCAGCACCACCCTGGCCGGGCTGATCGCCAAGCTGGACATCCCTTCGGTAGGCCCGACCGGCGCCGAGAAACTGGTGACCAAGCTCGATAGCCTGGAAAAGATTATCGCTGCCGATGGCATCGACTTGCGCCAGGCGCTGGCCGCCAAGCCGGCCGAGGCGGTGCGCACCTTCTTCCAGGTGCCTGCCAATGTGGAACTGGCACTGACAATCGAAGCGCAGTTGCGCGCGTTCGGCATGCACTGGTCGAGCGAGAAAAAGGTCGCGGCCGGGCTGCCGTTGGCTGGACAGACCTGGGTGTTGACCGGCTCGCTGGAACGCATGAGTCGCGATGTTGCCAAGGACAAGCTCGAGAGCCTCGGCGCCAAGGTTGCCGGGTCGGTTTCAGCCAAGACGCACTGCGTGGTGGCCGGGCCTGGTGCAGGATCGAAGCTTGTCAAGGCCAATGACCTTGGCGTGAAGGTGCTGGACGAGGATGCGTTCGTGGTGTTTCTCGGTGAACATGGCATCGAGGCCTGACAGCGATAAACACAACGTTACCCATGGTCTAGTCTTGGCGGGCAGCCAGGAGGATCAGCATGTATCGTTTTTTCGAGCAGTTGGGGGCCCGGATCGCGGCCCCTTTTGCCAGCCAGGCGCAGCGTCCGGACCGCGTCTGGCAGTGTCAGTGCGGCCAGTCGGTGTTCTTTCGCAACAGCCAGTGCCTGGCCTGTCAGTCGGCGCTCGGCTACTGGCCACTGAGCAACCGGGTTGCGAGTCTGTTGCCGGGAGCGGAGGAGGGCGCCTGGCTGCTTGATGGAGAGTCGGAGCTCGGCCCCCTGCGTCGTTGCGCCAACCTCGATACTCCCGCAGCCTGCAACTGGCTGCTGGCGGCCGATGAGCCACACAGCCTGTGTCTGGCCTGCCGCCTGAATCGGACGATTCCCGATCTTTCCCTTGCTGAAAACCATCCGCGCTGGCGCAAGCTGGAAACCGCCAAGCGTCGTCTCGTTGCACAACTGTTGCACTTGGGCCTGCCAGTCGAGCCCAAGACCGAAGGCGAGGGCCCCGGGCTTGCCTTCGACTTCATCGGCATCGACCTTGAAGGCAACGCACCCATCACTGGCCATGCCAACGGCCTGATTACCCTGGATGTGCGTGAAGCCGATGACGACTGGCGCGAACGGGTGAGGGTGCAACTGCATGAGCCTTACCGAACGCTGCTTGGCCACCTGCGTCACGAAGTGGGGCATTACTACTGGGATCGGCTGGTTGCCAATAGTGAATGGCTCGACGGCTTTCGCCAATTGTTTGGCGACGAGCGCGAAAGCTACAGCGAGGCTCTTGAGCGGCATTACCAGCAGGGTGCGCCGAGCGACTGGGCACTGGCTCACGTGAGTGCCTACGCCACCATGCATCCCTGGGAAGACTGGGCTGAAACCTGGGCGCACTACCTGCACATGACCGATGCGCTGGACACCGCCCTGGCCCTGGGCATGAACGCCCGAAGCCTGGAACTGGATTATCCGCCTTACCAGGTGCAGGACCTGTTTCGGCCGGAAGATCCGGGCGCCAGGGATTTTCTTGCCTTCATCAACGCCTGGGTCGAGCTCTCGGCCATGCTCAACGAACTGTCGCGCAGCATGGGGCAGGTGGATTTCTACCCGTTCGTGCTGTCGTCGGCGGTGGTGGCGAAACTGCACTTCATCCACCTGTGCGTGACCGGAAACCCGCCAAGTCATTGAGTAGTGATGATTTTTTATCAACTAAAGGTTGTATCTTGGCCTCAGGCCGGTACAATGGCGCGGCTCGTCGCCAGATGAGCATGCGTTATGGTGGCCCCATCGGTCCCCCCGCAACGATCAACCGTGAACCCGGTCAGGCCTGGAAGGGAGCAGCCGCAGCGGTGACATTGTGTGCCGGGGTGTGGCTGGTGGGGCCGCCACCTATCTCTAAGTCCTTGATTATAAAGGGCTTATCTTGCTCAAAATCTCGAAGTGGAGCAGTGCTTAGGTGAACCTGAGTGGTGCATCTTACCGAGCATTCTAGCTTTCTCCGACCATCTCTCCAATATGCTTTCTCCATCGGGTTGATCCTGGTACTGGGCGTCCCTCGCGCATCTGCTGATTGTCGGTGTTTGGCCTAGAGTGATTTGCAATTGCCAGTACTGCGGGCTGCTACTAGGATGTGGCATCCGAGCGAGGAGCGAGATATGGAATTCGTAGAGCGACTGAACGCGTTATCAGCCAAAATCCGCCAGCAGGGTCCGGCAATCCAGACGGAAGAGGCGACCAAGATCGCTTTTGTCATGCCCTTCATCAACTCCGTCCTGGGCTACGATGTCTTCGACCCTTCTGAGGTGACGCCAGAGTACGTATGCGATGTGGGGACGAAGAAGGGCGAGAAGATTGACTACGCCATCATGAAGAATGGGGAAATCCAGATTCTGATCGAGTGTAAGAAGATTGGAGAGCCGCTGCACATCAATCACGCCAGCCAGCTCTTCCGGTATTTCCACGTAACCAGCGCTCGCATTTCGATCCTCACCAACGGTCAGGTATACCGCTTCTTCACTGACCTCGATGCTCCCAACAAGATGGATGAGAAACCCTTCTTGGAGCTGGACCTTCTGGACATCGATGAGCATGCTCTACCTGAACTTCAGAAGCTGACCAAGTCCGCATTCGACGTTGATTCGATCATCAGCGCTGCGGGCGAACTTAAGTACGTTGGGCAGATCAAGAAAGAGATGGCTACTCAGTTCAGTCAGCCTAGTGATGACTTTGTGAAGTTCTTCGCTACTCGTGTATACGATGGAATCATCACGCAAAAGGTCAGGGAGCAGTTCACTACCTTAACCCGGAAGGCGGCAATTCAGTTCCTGGGTGATCAAGTTAATGATCGCCTAAAGTCCGCAATGAGCGGGGCTGTTGAGCCCTCATATGCTATGGCTGCTGTCCAGCCTGCTGCGGAAAGCGAGTCGGTTGATGAGACTGGAGAAGATCGAGTCCAAACGACACTTGATGAGTTGGAGGGCTTCCATATCGTCAAGGCAATAGTCAGGGCGGTTGTGGATGCCAAGCGAATCGTTCATCGCGATACTCAAAGCTACTTCGGTGTTCTGCTTGATGACAACAACCGCAAGCCGATTTGCCGACTTCACTTCAATCGTAGTCAGAAGTACATAGGCATCTTCGATGCTGAGAAAAACGAGACACGCCATCCAATCGCTTCTGTGGATGATATCTACGGATTTACGGAGCAATTGAGGGGGACTATCTCGTTATACGAGTAGGCACTTGTTGCTCGCACTCTAGACTCTAAATCTAGGGTGCGAACCCTTTCAAAGCTGGTGTCGTTGTGGCTAGACAATCCGAGTTACGCTCTTCGGCTACCTACGGCAGCGCCAGCACCTTTGTTTCGATGTCGGTGAGTAAGCTAATGCGCTCCTGCCGCAATTTAAGTGCCACACGTCAATGGCAATCCCTGCTGCGATAAGTCACAGGCGTTTGACTTGCATTGTCCCATCGAAGGCTTTCGGAAGGGCGGTTGCTGCGTTGTGTCGCGCCAGCATGTCTGGGGCTGTAGGTTAGTGATGCGGCTGGCGAAAGGCGGGTATTGAATCTTCTCAGGCTGCAACTGAGGGTGGGTTGGCGGGCGAGCTTTTTCGACTGGCTGACTACCTCGAACTGGCTCGCAATGGTCCGATACAAGCCTTCAGTTCGCTTGAGATCCGGGTACAGGCGCTACAAAGCCTGCGCGCTGCACTGCAGATGCCGGCGCCGACACAGTTGCTTGGTTTTGCCCGGTCTCATCTCAATCTGCAGCGGTTGATTGATTATGTCAGCGAGCAGTTTGTGCTCCAGCCGGATCTGAGGATTCGTCATCGTGAAGTGATGTCGACACTACCGTGTGGCTCTGCATGAACGTCTGGCGTTGCCCGGGGTGCGTCAGCACCTCAGGCCAGATGGTTTTACTTGACTGAGCAGCAGGTCAGCGCCGCTGAGTCATACCTACAGCAGCGCGCTCACCGGCAGCGGATGCGCGAGGCGCACTTGCCGGAGGCAGAGCGTGCACGCTGCGAGCAGGCGCGCCAGCAACAGCAGGCCGGTGATGAGCAGGCGTTGCTGATGCAACTCACCCGAGAAGCACTGGGCCTGCCTTTTGATCCTCTTACCGCGCCGCGTCGGGGAGTTTAACGCGCATGGCGAAGTAGCGGCAGCGATGGGCGGGGTGCAATTTTGCCCCCGCTCCGCTACGATTAGCGGTCTTCAGCTTGCCAGTCGCGACGGTTTTCGATGAGTTATCAGGTTCTTGCACGTAAATGGCGTCCGCGCTCGTTCCGCGAAATGGTCGGCCAGACCCATGTGCTCAAGGCCTTGATCAATGCGCTGGACAATCAACGCCTGCACCATGCCTACCTGTTCACCGGTACCCGCGGCGTGGGCAAGACGACCATTGCGCGGATTATCGCCAAGTGCTTGAACTGCGAGACCGGTATCACCTCTACCCCGTGTGGAACGTGCTCGGTGTGCCGGGAGATCGATGAGGGCCGCTTCGTCGACCTGATCGAGATCGACGCCGCCAGCCGCACCAAGGTCGAGGACACCCGCGAACTGCTCGACAACGTGCAGTACGCACCTAGCCGCGGGCGCTTCAAGGTCTACCTGATCGACGAAGTCCACATGCTCTCCAGTCACTCGTTCAACGCCCTGTTGAAAACGCTGGAAGAGCCGCCGCCCTACGTCAAGTTCATCCTGGCGACCACCGATCCGCAGAAATTGCCGGCGACCATCCTGTCGCGCTGCTTGCAGTTTTCCCTGAAGAACATGACCCCGGAACGGGTGGTCGAGCACTTGAGCCATGTGCTGGGTGCCGAGAACGTTCCGTTCGAAGACGATGCCCTGTGGCTGCTCGGCCGTGCGGCCGATGGCTCCATGCGCGATGCCATGAGCCTGACCGACCAGGCCATTGCCTTCGGTGAAGGCAAGGTGCTGGCCGCCGATGTGCGGGCCATGCTCGGTACCCTGGATCACGGCCAGGTCTATGGTGTGTTGCAGGCACTGCTCGAAGGCGACGCCCGCGCACTGCTCGAAGCGGTAAGGCATCTGGCAGAGCAGGGTCCCGACTGGAATGGCGTGCTGGCCGAGATGCTCAATGTGCTGCACCGCGTGGCCATTGCCCAGGCGCTGCCCGAGGCGGTCGACAATGGTCAGGGTGACCGTGACCGCGTGTTGGCCCTGGCCCAGTCCCTTCCCGCTGAAGACGTACAGTTTTACTACCAGATGGGCCTGATCGGCCGTCGCGACCTGCCGTTGGCGCCAGACCCTCGCGGTGGTTTCGAGATGGTGTTGCTGCGCATGCTGGCATTCCGGCCTGCCGATACCGATGACGCACCGAAACCGGTACTAAAGCCGGTGGGGATCAGCCAGGCCACAGCTGATTCTGCAAGTACGGTGGCAGCGGCCACCGTGGCTGCGCTTGCGGTGATTGCTGCGCCGGTTGTCGAACCCGAGCCGGTTGCCCCGCCGCCAGTAGCAGAGTCGGAACCAGAGCCAGAGCCAGAGCCAGAGCCAGAGCCCACGTCGGTTGAGCCCCCGGTACAAGCGCCTGAGCCTGTGGTCGACCTGCCGTGGAACGACCCGGTAGAGACGCCGACTGCCGTTGAGCTCGAGCCAGAGCCTGAACCTGACGCCCCGGCGCCACAACCTGAACCGGTTGCGGCTGTCGTTCGCGAGGAAGCGCCGGCGCACGATGACAGCATCAGCTACAGCCCGGCCGGCATGGACCGCGACGACGAGCCGCCGCTGGATGAGGACTATTACGAACCGGAAATGGACCCGGCCAGCTACAGTTACCTGGATGAGCTGGCGATCGAGCATGTACACGAGGCTGCTCCTGTCGTGGAGCCCGAGCCGCTGCCAGCCGCCCAACCGGCCACCGGCCTGGCGCTGCAATGGCTGGAATTATTCCCACAGTTGCCGATCTCAGGGATGACCGGCAGTATCGCCGCCAACTGTACGTTGATGGCCGCCGAAGGCGATGACTGGCTGCTGCATCTGGACCCGGCCCATAGCGCCCTGTTCAACGCCACCCAGCAACGGCGCCTCAACGAGGCCCTGAACCAGCATTTCGGGCGTACGCTCAAGTTGTCCATCGAGCTGATTCGTCCCGAGCAGGAAACCCCGGCCCAGGCGGCATCGCGCAAGCGTGCCGAGCGCCAGGGCGAAGCTGAGGCGTCGATCCAGGCCGATCCGCTCATCCAGCAGATGATTCAGCAGTTTGGTGCCATGGTCCGACACGATACCATTGAGCCTGTAGACGCCCAGGTAGCACAGGGCGAATGACCGAATAACTAAAGCAGCCCGGGCCAGGCCCGCGCCGCACCCCGTAACTCTTATTTGAGGTGATCCCCATGATGAAAGGTGGCATGGCCGGCCTGATGAAGCAGGCCCAGCAGATGCAGGAAAAAATGGCCAAGATGCAGGAAGAGCTGGCCAACGCCGAAGTGACTGGCCAATCGGGCGCTGGCCTGGTCAGCGTGGTGATGACCGGTCGTCATGACGTCAAGCGCATCAGCCTGGATGACAGCCTGATGCAGGAAGACAAGGAAGTGCTCGAGGACCTGATCGCCGCGGCCGTCAACGATGCCGTGCGCAAGGTCGAGCAGAACAGCCAGGAGAAAATGGGCGGCATGACCGCTGGCATGCAACTGCCACCCGGTTTCAAAATGCCGTTCTAAGGCAACCCTTGTGGTACCCACGGTGGGAGCACAGCTGTGAAGCTGTCGCTCCCATCGTCGTTTTTCTCGTGCTTTATTGATATTCAGGCTAATTGACCATGAGCTTCAGCCCCCTGATTCGCCAACTGATCGATGCCTTGCGTACCTTGCCCGGTGTCGGCCAGAAAACCGCTCAGCGTATGGCGCTGCAGTTGCTTGAGCGCGACCGCAGCGGCGGCCTGCGCCTGGCCCAGGCCTTGAACCAGGCCATGGAAGGCGTCGGCCATTGCCGCCAGTGCCGGACCCTCACCGAGCAGGAACTGTGCCCCCAGTGTGCCGACACGCGCCGAGACGACACGCTGCTGTGCGTGGTCGAAGGGCCGATGGATGTGTATGCGGTCGAGCAGACCGGCTATCGCGGTCGCTATTTCGTACTCAAGGGGCACCTGTCGCCGCTGGATGGCCTTGGGCCTGAGGCGATCGGTATTCCGCAGTTGATGGCGCGTATTGAAGAGCAGGCCAGCTTCACCGAAGTGATCCTGGCCACCAACCCGACAGTGGAAGGTGAGGCGACGGCCCATTACATCGCCCAGTTACTGGCCGACAAAGGCCTGGTTGCCTCGCGCATTGCCCACGGGGTGCCGTTGGGCGGGGAGCTGGAACTGGTGGATGGCGGGACCCTGGCGCATTCTTTTGCCGGGCGCAAGCCGATCTCGTTGTGAATGCAATCGCGGGGCAAGCCCGCTCCTGCAGTAGGAGCGGGTTTGCCCCGCGATGTATTAGAGCTCGCTCAACGAAAACGCAGTCAGGCAAAAAGTCGGCACGCCCGCATCATTCAGCCGCTTCGACCCATCCAGCTCCGGCAGGTCGATGATCGCGGCAGCCTCGAACACTTCGGCGCCCATGCGCCGTACCAGCTTGGTGGCTGCCAGCAAGGTACCACCCGTGGCGATCAGGTCATCGAACACCAACACCGAGTCGCCTTCGCACAGGCTGTCGGTGTGTACTTCGAGGAAGGCTTCGCCGTATTCGGTCTGGTAGCCTTCGGCGATCACGTCGGCTGGCAGTTTGCCTTGCTTGCGAAACAGGATGAGGGGTTTGTTCAGTTGGTGGGCGATGATCGAGCCGATCAGGAAGCCGCGGGCGTCCATGGCACCGATGTGGCTGAATTCGGCCTCGACATAACGCTCGATGAAGGCGTCTGCCACATGGCGCAGGCCTCGTGGCGACTGGAACAGCGGAGTGATGTCGCGAAAGATCACGCCTGGTTTCGGGAAGTCCGGGACCGGGCGGATCAGGGCTTTGAGGTCGAAGGGTTCGCTGTGCATGAGGCGGGTATCCTGAAAAACGAATGCCCGCCAGTATACCCTTTATCCTGCTGGCTCAGCTGTCCAGCGAGCCACCGGCCAGCGCACACAGCTGGATCGGATCGAGGATATGGATTTCCTTGCCTTCGGCAGAAATCAGGCCATTTTGCTGGAAGCGGGTGAACACGCGGGAAACCGTTTCCACGGCCAGGCCCAGGTAGTTGCCGATCTCGTTGCGCGACATGCTCAGGCGGAACTGGTTGGCCGAGTAGCCACGGGCACGGAAGCGCGCCGAGAGGTTGACCAGGAAGGTGGCGATACGCTCGTCCGCGGTTTTTTTCGACAGCAGCAGCATCATTTGCTGGTCGTCCCGAATCTCGCGGCTCATCACTCGCATCAATTGCCGGCGCAGTTGAGGCAACTGGACCGACAGCTCGTCGAGGCGTTCGAACGGGATCTCGCAGACCGAGGTGGTTTCCTGGGCCTGGGCCGAGACCGGGTAAGCTTCGGTGTCCATGCCGGACAGGCCGACCAGCTCGCTGGGCAGGTGGAAGCCGGTGATCTGTTCTTCGCCGCCGTCGCTCAAGCTGAAGGTTTTCAGGGCGCCGGAGCGCACCGCGTAAACTGAGCCGAAGTTGTCACCCTGGCGGAACAGAAATTCGCCTTTCTTCAGCGGTCGCCCGCGTTTGACGATTTCATCCAGTGCATCCATGTCTTCCATGTTCAACGACAATGGCAGGCATAGAGGCGCCAGGCTGCAATCCTTGCAGTGGGCCTGGTTGTGAGGGCGCAGTTTAACTGGCTCGGACATTTCTTCATTCCTTGTGGGAAAGCACACATAAGCCGTAAGGGTAACTCAGGGCATGGGGTTTCGGCCAGTCTGTGCCGGGTAAGGCGTGCTGGCAGAGGTGCGGTTTATCGTCCGACCTCACTAAACATAGTGTGCTTTACAAGGAATTCTGTAAATCAGATGACCCGTGAGAATCGCTGTTGGCTGTGCATGCCCAGGTAGGCGTCGAACGCCATGCAAACCGAGCGTACCAGCAGCCGTCCGGCAGGCAGCACCTCGATGCCCTTGGCACTGAGGTTGATCAGGCCGTCTTTGTGCATGGCTTGCAGTGCGGGCCACTCGTCCTTGAAGTAACCGCGAAAGTCGATGGTGAAGGCCTGTTCGATGGTGTCGAAATCCAGCTCGAAATGGCAGATCAGTTGCTGGATCACAGCACGGCGCAAGCGGTCGTCTGCGGTGCAGACCAGGCCACGACTAGTGGCCAGCTGGGCGCTGAGCAGCGAGTTCTGGTACGTGTTCAGGTCGCTGCTGTTCTGGCAGTAGAGGTCGCCGATCTGGCTGATGGCTGAAACGCCAAGGCCGATCAGGTCGCAATGGCCGTGGGTGGTGTAGCCCTGAAAGTTGCGTTGCAGTGTCGACTCTTCCTGGGCAATGGCCAGTTCGTCATCAGGGAGGGCGAAGTGGTCCATGCCGATGTAGCGGTAGCCGGCGGCAGTCAGTTGCTCGATGGTCCGCTGCAGCATTTCCAGTTTGGCGGCCGGTGCGGGAAGGTCGTTGCTGTCGATGCGTCGTTGGGGCATAAAGCGTTCCGGCAGGTGCGCATAGTTGAACACCGACAGGCGATCCGGTTGCAACTTGATGACTTCATCCACCGTGCGGGCGAACCCGTCGGGGGTTTGCTTGGGCAGGCCGTAGATCAGGTCGAGGTTGATCGAGCGGAACTGCAGGGTACGTGCAGCTTCAATGATCGCGCGTGTCTGCTCCAGGCTCTGCAGGCGATTGATCGCCCGTTGCACGACAGGGTCGAGGTCTTGCACGCCGAGGCTGACTCGGTTGAAACCCAGCTCGCGCAGCAGGCCCATGGTCGACCAGTCGGCTTCGCGAGGGTCGATCTCGATGCCATAGTCGCCGGAGTCGTCATCCAGCAGGTTGAAGTGCTGGCGCAGGTACGCCATCAGGCGCCGCAGTTCGACATGGCTGAGAAAGGTCGGGGTGCCACCGCCAAAATGCAGTTGCTCGACAGTTTGTTTAGGGTCCAGGTGGCAGGCGATCAGCTGGATCTCCTGCTCCAGGCGCTGCAAGTAGGGCAGGGCGCGGCCCCGGTCCTTGGTGATGACCTTGTTGCAGGCGCAGTAGTAGCAGATGTTGGCGCAGAACGGCACGTGCACATAGAGCGACAGCGGGCGCACGGCGCGACGGCTGTCACGCAGGGCGTGCAGAAGGTCGAATGAGCCGACTTCGCTGTGCAGTTGCACGGCGGTTGGGTATGAGGTGTAGCGTGGACCTGCCAGGTCGTAACGACGGATCAGGTCAGAGTCCCAACGAAGTGCGTCGAGCATGTGGGCGGTCCCCGGATAAAGCAGCTAGTGTCCGGAGTCTAGGGAGTTGGGCACAATTGCGTGTTGATTTGTATCAACGCGGCTTCAGTGGCCCATAAGCCAGTGCTGGTGCGGCCCGGGCAGGGTCCAGAGGCCGAACAGGATCACCAGCAGTCCACCGGCAACCCGGACGCCGCGTTTGCGCAGCAGTGCGCTGGTGCGCTCGGCGGCAAGCCCTGTGGCCAGCAGCACCGGCCAGGTACCCAGGCCGAAGGCGAGCATCAGCAGGGCGCTGTCGACGGCATTGCCCTGGCTCGCCGCCCACAGCAGGGTGCTGTAGACCAGGCCGCAGGGCAGCCAGCCCCACAGCGCGCCCAGCAGCAGGGCGCGGGGCAGGCTCGACACGGGCAGCAGGCGGTTGGCCACAGGCTGGATGTGCCGCCACAGGCCGCGTCCCAGGGCTTCGATGCGGGTCAGGCCGCTCCACCAGCCGGCCAGGTACAGGCCCATGCAGATCAACAGCAGTGCTGCGACCACGCGCATGCCCAGGGCCACCGGGCTGTTGGCCACGGCCCAGCCAGCCAGGCCCAGCAGCAAGCCGGCCAGGGCGTAGCTGAGGATGCGTCCGAGGTTGTAGGCCAGCAGCAGACGAAACCGGCGACTGCGCTGTTCCTTGGGAATGGCCAGGGTCAGGGCGCCCATCAGGCCGCCGCACATGCCCAGGCAGTGACCGCCGCCCAACAGGCCCAGAATCAGCGCCGAGCTGAGCAGTGGGAGCAGTTCAAGCACGGGGTGGGGCGCCGTCGTCGGGTTTCTTGCCGTCGGCTTCGTCCATGGCGGCGGTATGCTGAGGGTCCTGGTCATCGAACAGGATGCTGTGGGCCGGGCCGTCGAGGTCGTCGTACTGGCCGCTGTCCACCGCCCAGAAAAAGATGTACACGGCGATGGCGACGATCAGCAGCGCGGCGGGAATCATGACGTAGAGCGCGGGCATGGTGACTCCTGATCAGGCCGTGGCAGGGTGTGAGGTGCTGGCCGGCGCACCCGTGGCGGCCTGGCCGCTGAGCCGGGTAAGGCGCAGGGCATTGAGCACCACGATCAGCGAGCTGACCGACATGCCGACCGCGGCCCAGACCGGTGTGATCCAGCCCAGGGCGGCGAAGGGCAACATGAGGCCATTATACAGCCCGGCCCAGAGCAGGTTCTCGATAATGATCCGCCGCGTGCGGCGCGCCAGGCTGAAGGCCTGGACGAGAGCATCGAGACGGTTGGACAGCAGCACCGCGTCGGCGCTGGTCTTGGCAAGGTCGGTCGCAGAGCCCATGGCAATGCTGATGTCGGCGGCGGCCAGCACCGGCACATCGTTGACCCCGTCGCCCAGCATCAACACCTTGCGGCCCTGTTGCTGCAACGCCTTGAGTTTTTCCAGCTTGTCATCCGGGCGCAGCCCACCAATGGCCTCGTCGATCGAAAGCTCCGCGGCCACGCTCTGTACCATCGGCGAGCTGTCGCCAGAGAGCAGCAGGGTGTGCCAGCCACGTGCGCGGCAGGCAGCGAGCAGGTCGGCGGCGTCGCTGCGCAAGCGGTCATCCAGCACCAACCATGCGAGCGGCCCCGAAGTATCACCCAGCAGCAGCCACTGGCCGGGCTCATCGGGCATGGAAGGCGCTGTGTCGCCACTCAGGGCGCAGACAAAGCCGGGCTCGCCAATGCGCAGGCGTTGGCCCTGTACCAGGCCCTCGAGACCCAGGCCAGGCTCGGCATGAACTTCTTCGGCGGGGATGCTGGCGCGGCCGAAGGCGCGCGCGATCGGGTGTTCGGAGCGGTTTTCAAGGGCGGCGGCGAGCATCAGGCACTGGTCGGCGTCCTGCTGGCCCAGCGGACGGATGCTGCGCAAGGTCAGGCGCCCTTCGGTCAGGGTGCCGGTCTTGTCGAAGATCACCGTGTCGATCTGGTTCAGGCCTTCCAGCACGTGGCCACGGGTCAGCAGCAGGCCGAGCTTGTGCAGGGTGCCCGTGGCGGCAGTGAGTGCGGTCGGAGTGGCCAGCGACAGCGCGCAAGGGCAGGTGGCGACCAGCATGGCCAGCACAATCCAGAATGCCCGTGACGGATCCAGCTGCCACCAGAGCAGGCCGATGGCAGCGGCGGCGACAAGGGAAAACAGCAGAAACCACTGCGAGGCGCGGTCGGCGATCTCGGCCAGTCGCGGCTTTTCCGACTGGGCGCGCTCCAGCAGGCGGACGATGGCCGACAGGCGGGTGTCCTGGCCCAGAGCCTGCACCTCGACGGTCAATGCACTCTCGACGTTCAGGGTTCCAGCGGTAACCGCATCGCCGGCGCGGCGCGGCTGTGGCAGGTATTCGCCGGTCAGCAGCGATTCGTCGACACTGGACTGGCCGCTGACGATACGACCGTCGGCCGGTACTACATGGCCCGGCTGAATCAACACGCAATCGCCCAGCTGGAGCTCACGCAGCAGGATGCGCTCGCTCTGACCGGCTGCGCCCAGGCGCAGGCAGGACGCCGGCAACAGGTTGACCAGCTGTGCCGTGGCGGCGGCGGTGCGCTCGCGGGCGCGGCGCTCAAGGTAGCGGCCAGCCAGCAGGAACAAAGCGAACATGCCCACGGCATCGAAATACAGCTCGCCACTGCCGGTGATCGCCGTCCAGATGCCAGCGCCATAGGCCAGGCCGATGGCCAGCGACACCGAGACATCCATGGTCAGGTGGCGGGTGCGCAAGTCGCGGGCCGCGCCGCGGAAAAACGGCGCACAGCTGTAGAACACGATAGGCGTGGTGAGGAACAGCGCGACCCAGCGCAGGATCGTGTGCAGCTCGGCGCTCAGGTCGATGTTGAATTCCGGCCAGGTGGCCATGGTCGCCATCATGGCCTGGAACCATAGCAGGCCGGCGACGCCCAATTGGCGCAGAGCGGTGCGGTTCTCGTTGGCCAGTTGTTCGGCGGCGCGGTCGGCCTGGTAGGGGTGGGCGGCGTAGCCGATGTGGCGCAGCTCGGCGAGCAACCGGGACAGCGGCAATTGGCTGTCGGCCCAGTTGACCTGCAGGCGGTGGTTGGACAGGTTCAGGCGCGCCTCGGCAACGCCGGGCAAATTGCGCAGGTGCTTTTCGATCAGCCAGCCGCAGGCGGCGCAGCTGATGCCTTCGATCAGCAGGGTGGTTTCAGCCAGTTCGCCACTGTGGCGCACAAAGGGCTTTTGCACGTCGGCGCGGTCATACAGGGCCAGTTCATCGACCAGTTGCTGGGGCAGGGCCTCGGGGTTGGCGCTGGCTTCGCTGCGGTGCTGGTAATAACTTTCCAGGTTGCCGGCGACAATGGCTTCGGCCACGGCCTGGCAGCCAGGGCAGCAGAACTGCCGGGGCTGGCCGAGTACCACGGCGGTGAAGTGGCTGCCGGCAGGAACGGGCAGGGCGCAGTGGTAGCAAGGCGTGGGCGAGGTCATGGTGGTCGGTCGTTTGTTTTTTTGGAGGGAGGGATCGCGGGGCAAGCCCGCTCCTACCGGCGGGGCGTCCCTCAATTCTCGTGGTGTTCAGCCCCTTGCAAGGCTTCGTCGCCCAGCTGCAGGGTTACCCCGTGCGCGACTTTCTCTTCCTCGAACAAGCGCCATACCTGTTGGTTCTCGCTGCCCAGCAGTTCGACAAAACGACGACCATCAACTTGGTCGGTCATTTGGCCCAGGTAACGTCCGGCCTCGCTTTCGCTACGGGCCAGGATCACCCGGCGGTCTTTTTCCGGCTGGGTCGGCGAGATCAGGTTCAGTTCCAGGGTCTTTGGCTGGCTGTTGCCGGTCAGGCGCAGGTCGACTTCACCGGTCAGTTCGTCCAGGTGGATGCTGGCCTTGAGCTTGAGAGTCTGGGCCAGCAGTTCACGGTCCAGGGAGCGGTTGATGCCTTTGCCGGCCTCGTAGTAGTTGTCGTTGACCAGGTTGTCCGGGTTGTTCACCGCAATGGTCACCATGGTCAGGCTCAAGGTCACCGAGGTGGCCAGCACCCCGATGATGATCCAGGGCCAGAGGTGCTTGTACCAGGGGCTGGCGGCAGTTGCAGAAGGCATGGGCGCAATCTCTTATCGAATTTGTGGGCCGATGAAACGGCTCTTGGCTTCAACCTGGGTGGCGCTGTCGTCGGCGTCCTTGAGGATGAAGGTGACTTCGTTGGTGCTCGATGGCAATTTTTCCGGGGCCATCGACAGTTGTACCGGCAGGCTGACAATATCGCCGGCTGCCACGCGGATTTCCCGTGCGCCTTCCAGCTTGAGGTCCGGCAGGCCGGCGGCGTCGAGCACATAGACGTGGTCGCGCTGGTCCTTGTTCATCACTTTGAGGCTGTAGACGTTCTCGATCCGGCCCTGGGCGTTCTCGCGGTACAGGACCCGGTCCTTGCTGACGTCAAAGCCCACCAGCGAGCGCATGACGAAGGCGCTGGCGAGCAGGGCGATCATGGCCAGCAGCACCACGGCGTAGCCGATCAGGCGAGGGCGCAGCATATGGGTTTTCTGGCCCGAGAGGTTGTGCTCGGTGGTATAGCTGATCAGGCCTTTGGGGTAGTTCATCTTGTCCATGATGGTGTCGCAGGCATCGATGCAGGCGGCGCAGCCGATGCACTCGATCTGCAGGCCGTCACGGATGTCGATGCCGGTCGGGCACACCTGTACGCACATGGTGCAGTCGATGCAGTCACCCAGGCCCTTGGCCTTGTAGTCGAGGTCTTTCTTGCGCGGGCCACGGGTTTCGCCGCGACGCGGATCGTAGGAGACGATCAGGGTGTCCTTGTCGAACATCACGCTCTGGAAGCGTGCGTACGGGCACATGTACACGCACACCTGCTCGCGCAGCCAGCCGGCGTTGCCGTAGGTGGCCAGGGTGAAGAAACCGACCCAGAAGTAGGCCCAGCCGTCGGCCTGGCCGGTGAAGAATTCCACCACCAGTTCGCGTATAGGGGAGAAGTAGCCGACGAAGGTCATGCCGGTGACAAAGCCGATCAGCAGCCACAGGCTGTGCTTGGCCAGCTTGCGCAGGAACTTGTTGCCGCTCATGGGGGCCTTGTCGAGCTTCATGCGCTGGTTGCGATCACCTTCGGTGACCTTTTCGCACCACATGAATATCCAGGTCCAGACGCTCTGCGGACAGGTATAGCCGCACCACACACGCCCGGCGAACACCGTGATGAAGAACAGGCCGAATGCGGCGACGATCAGCAGGCCCGAGAGCAGGATGAAGTCCTGGGGCCAGATGGTGGCGCCGAAGATGTAGAACTTGCGCTCCGGCAGGTTCCACCAGACCGCCTGGTGCTCACCCCAGTTCAGCCAGACCGTGCCGAAATACAACAGGAACAGGAAGGCGCCGCCGACCATGCGCAGGTTGCGGAAGATGCCGGTGAATGCCCGGGTGTAGATTTTTTCCCGCGAGGCGTAGAGGTCGACGCTGTCCTTGTCTTTGTTGGCAGGCGGGGTGACATCATGTACTGGAATCTGCTTGCTCATCATTGAGTCCCACGGCAGTGGAATAATGCCGCGATCAGTGCGTGCCGACCGCAGTCAGAAGTTTATGCTGCTCTGCGGCGAATGATACGCCTGTACTGGCCCCGTGGGGCACGGATGCGGCGTTTAGTCGCGTTGGGTTTGCCTGGCTATTGGTGTAGTGGGCGTGTCAATTGATCTGGGTCATGCACGGTGTGATGACCTCTCCTGGGTGCGGGCTTGCCGGGGGTGTAAAAAAGCCCCGGCAGTCTGCACTGACGGGGCTTCTTGTTACCGGGCGAATTACTTCGCGTCGGCGGTTTTCTCAGGCTGGTGCGACAGGCTGTAGACGTAGGCCGCCAGCAGGTGGACCTTGTCGTTGCCCTGGATCGCTTCCTGGGCAGGCATCTGGCCCTGGCGGCCGTAGCGGATGGTCTGCTGCAGTTGAGCGAAGCTCGAGCCGTAGATGAACGCCTGTGGGTGAGTCAGGTTCGGTGCGCCCATGGCTGGGGTGCCCTTGCCTTCAGGACCGTGGCAGGCTACGCAGTTGGCGGCGAAGAGCTTCTGGCCATTGGCCGGATCTGCCTTCGCGCCTTCCGGCAGCTTGCGGCCATCCAGGTTGGTCAGCACGAACGCGGCAACGTCGGCCACGCCTTGCTCGCCAATGACTTCGGCCCAGGCCGGCATGACGCCATGACGACCCGCCATGATGGTGGTCTTGATGGTTTCAGGCTCGCCGCCCCAGCGCCAGTCGTTGTCGGTCAGGTTGGGGAAACCGTAGGAGCCCTTGGCGTCGGAGCCGTGGCATACCGAGCAGTTGGAGGCGAACAGGCGGCCGCCCATTTTCAGGGCTTGTGGGTCCTTGGCTACTTCTTCAATGGGCATCGAAGCAAATTTGGCGAAGATCGGACCGAACTTGGCGTCCGCACGGGCCATTTCCTTTTCCCACTCATGCACGCCGGTCCAGCCGGCCTGACCGTTGGCAAACTCGGTCTTCTTCTCGTTATCCAGGTACTGGTAGCCCGGCAGGATGCCTTTCCAGTTGCCCAGGCCCGGGTACAGCACGAGGTAGCCGAGTGCAAAGATGATGGTGCCGACAAACAGCATGAACCACCATTTTGGCAGCGGGTTGTCGTATTCCTCGATGCCGTCGTAGGCATGGCCCACGGTTTCTTCGGTGGTTTCGCTGCGCTGGCCCTTGCGGGTGGACAGCAGCAGCCAGGTCAGGGCGAAGATGGTGCCCAGACTCAAAACGGTGACGTACAGACTCCAGAAGGTAGTCATTCGTTGTTACTCCTAGACGCTTTCGCTTGCGCTTGCTCGACGTGCTTGCTGGCTTCGGGATCATCCGCGAAGGGCAGCATGGTCGCTTCGTCGAACTCAGACTTGCGCCGAGAACTGAACACCCACAACGCCAGGCCAATAAAGGCCACCATCACCACGACGGTGCCCAGGCCACGAATCATCCCGATATCCATCAATGTCACCGTTTGCTTTTGATGATGGTGCCCAGGCCTTGCAGGTAGGCAACCAGGGCGTCCATTTCAGTCTTGCCCTTGACCGCGTCGCGGGCACCGGCGATGTCTGCGTCGGTGTACGGCGTGCCGAGGGTGCGCAAGACTTCCATCTTCTTGACCGTGTCCTTGCCGTCGAGCTTGTTCTCTACCAGCCATGGGTAGGCAGGCATCTTCGACTCGGGCACGACGTTGCGCGGGTTGTACAGGTGGGCACGGTGCCAGTCATCGGAGTAACGGCCGCCGACACGGGCCAGGTCCGGGCCGGTACGCTTGGAACCCCACAGGAACGGGTGGTCCCAGACGCTTTCACCGGCGACCGAGTAGTGGCCGTAGCGCTCGGTTTCGGCACGGAACGGACGGATCATCTGCGAGTGGCACTGCACACAGCCTTCGCGGATGTAGATGTCGCGGCCTTCGAGTTCCAGCGCGGTACGTGGCTTCATGCCTTCGACCGGCTTGTTGGTGACGTCCTGGAAAAACAGCGGGACGATCTGGGTCAGGCCGCCGATGCTCACGGCGATGACCATGAAGAAGGCCAGCAGGCCGATATTCTTCTCGACTACTTCATGCTTCATCAGTGAGCTCCAACTACAGCGATCTGAGCGGCGGCTTCAGCTTCGGCCGGCTTCGAGGCGCGCACGGTACGGTAGACGTTGTACGCCATCAGCAGCATGCCGGAGGCGAAGAACGCACCGCCCAGGGCACGGACGATAAAGCCAGGGTGGCTGGCCTGCAGGGCTTCGACGAAGGAGTAGGTGAGGGTGCCGTCGTCGTTGATTGCACGCCACATCAGGCCCTGGGTGATGCCGTTGACCCACATCGAGGAGATGTACAGCACGGTACCGATGGTTGCCAGCCAGAAGTGCGCGTTGATCAGGCCGATGCTGTGCATCTGCTCGCGGCCGTAGACTTTCGGGATCATGTGGTACAGGGCGCCGATCGAGATCATCGCTACCCAGCCCAGAGCGCCGGCATGTACGTGGCCAACGGTCCAGTCGGTGTAGTGCGACAGCGAGTTGACGGTCTTGATGGCCATCATCGGGCCTTCGAAGGTCGACATGCCGTAGAACGCCAGTGAAACCACCAGGAAGCGCAGGATCGGGTCGGTGCGCAGCTTATGCCAGGCGCCCGACAGGGTCATCATGCCGTTGATCATGCCGCCCCAGCTTGGTGCCAGGAGAATGATCGACATGGCCATGCCCAGCGACTGCGCCCAGTCCGGCAGGGCGGTGTAGTGCAGGTGGTGCGGGCCGGCCCAGATGTACAGGGTGATCAGCGCCCAGAAGTGCACGATCGACAGGCGATAGGAGTAGATAGGGCGTTCGGCCTGTTTCGGCACGAAGTAGTACATCATGCCCAGGAAGCCGGTGGTCAGGAAGAAACCTACGGCGTTGTGGCCGTACCACCACTGGATCATGGCGTCGGTTGCACCCGAGTAGGCCGAGTACGACTTGAACAGGCTGACGGGCAGGGACGCGTGGTTGACGATGTGCAGCATCGCGGTCACCACGATGAAGGCACCGTAGAACCAGTTACCGACATAGATGTGCTTGGTCTTGCGCTTGACGATGGTGCCGAAGAACACCACACCGTAGGTGACCCAGACAATGGCCAGCAAAATGGCGATCGGCCATTCCAGCTCGGCGTATTCCTTGGTCGTGGTGTAACCCAGCGGCAGGGTAATGAGCGCACCGACGATCACCGCTTGCCAACCCCAGAAGGTGAAGGCCGCGAGGCTGTCGGAAATCAGTCGCGTCTGGCAGGTTCGCTGCACGACATAATAGGAAGTGGCAAACAGTGCACAGCCACCGAAGGCGAAAATCACCAGGTTGGTGTGCAGTGGGCGCAGGCGGCCAAAGCTCGTCCATGGCAGGTCCAGGTTGAGCTGGGGCCATACCAGTTGCGAGGCGATGTAGACGCCAAGCCCCATGCCAAGGATCCCCCAGACCACCGTCATGATGGCGAACTGGCGGACGACCTTATAGTTATAAGCAGTCGGACTGATTGCTGTGCTCATTCTAAGGTTCCACGGTTTGGGTGTTTTTGTAGGTTAAAAAATCGGCGCAAGTATGTATAAACCGTGTGGTTATTGCAACGCGATGGCTCCCGCGCCGACCTTTGCCAAAGCCCGATCTACCGCTGTTTCGAGCATTGTTGGCGGACGAAGTGTACACAATTATCTGCTTGATATGTGTACCGTTATCCACAAATTCTTGTCCAATCGGTCAGGCTTGCTGTGACCATATTTCGTTTGCCCTGAAGGGGGACGAAGAGGTCGAGCCGATCCCATCTACCTTTGCACGCATTCTTCAACTGGCACCGCCGCCCGTGGGGTTCATCGGCCCTTCGGTTGCGGTCGCTGTGGCAACAAGCTTAGTTGTGTTCAAGGCGGGTGCAAGGCGGGGTGGCGGGGGAGGTGCGACACTTGGTCGCAAGCGGGAAAGGGAACCGCCGCATCCGGGTGGAGGCGGCGGTTTGAGTCAAGGCTCAGTTACGCGAAGATTTCACTTGGCAGTCAGGCTCTCGCCCTGGGCCGGTTCTTCCTGGGACAGGCTGTAGACATAGGCGGCCAGCAGGTGGACCTTGTCGTTGCCCTGGATCTCTTGCTGGGCAGGCATCTGGCCCTGGCGGCCGTAACGGATGGTCTGCTGCAGCTGGGCAAAGCTTGAACCGTAGATGAACGCCTGCGGGTGAGTCAGGTCTGGCGCGCCCATGGCCGGGGTGCCCTTGCCTTCAGGACCGTGGCAGGCCACGCAGTTGGCGGCGAACAGCTTCTGGCCATTGGCGATGTCGGCCTTGGTGCCTTCAGGCAACTTGCGCCCGTCGAGGTTGGTCAGCACGAAGCCGGCAACATCGGCCACACCTTGCTCGCCGATCACTTCCGCCCAGGCTGGCATCACGCCGTGGCGACCGCTCATGATCGACTGCTTGATGGTGTCCGGCTCGCCGCCCCAGCGCCAGTCCTTGTCGGTGAGGTTGGGGAAGCCGTAGGCACCCTTGGCGTCGGAGCCATGGCACACCGCGCAGTTGGAGGCGAACAGGCGGCCACCCATTTTCAGCGCTTGTGGGTCCTTGGCTACTTCCTCCACCGGCATGGCAGCGAACTTGGCGAAAATCGGGCCGAACTTGGCGTCCGCCTTGTCCATTTCCTTTTGCCATTCGTTGACCTGGGTCCAGCCATTCTCATAGCCGGGCAGGATGCCTTTCCAGTTGCCCAGGCCCGGGTAGAGGATCAAATAGCCGACCCCGAAAGCCAGGGTGCCCACGAACAGCCAGAACCACCACTTGGGCAGCGGGTTGTCGTACTCCTCGATGCCGTCGAAGCTGTGGCCCATGGTCTGGTCGCCGCCGTTGGGCTTTTCGCCCTTGCGCGTGGCCAGCAGCAGCCAGGTCAAGCCGATCAGGCTGCCGATGGTCAGTACGCTGATGTACGTACTCCAGAAGGTGGTCATTGCCCGTTACTCCTCGGTGCGGGTTCGTTGGCGGCAGGTGTCAGGCGGTCATCGGCGAACGGCAACAGGCTTGCTTCGGCAAACTCGCGGTCACGCCGACCGTTGAACACCCACAGCGACAGGCCGATGAAGGCGATGGCCACCAGCAGGGTGCCCAGGCCGCGCAGCTGGCCGATATCCAGTGTCAAGTCCATGGCCCTTACCTCTTGTTCTTGATCGCGGTGCCCAGCACCTGAAGGTAGGCAACCAGCGCATCCATCTCGGATTTGCCCTTGAGCGACTCAACCGCGCCGCTGATGTCGGCATCGGTGTATGGCACGCCCAGGGTGCGCATGGTGCGCAGCTTGGTCTCGGTGTGGCTGCTGTCGACCTGACTTGCCACCAGCCACGGGTAGGCCGGCATCTTCGACTCGGGCACGACGTTGCGCGGGTTGTACAGGTGGGCACGGTGCCAGTCATCGGAGTAACGGCCGCCGACACGGGCCAGGTCCGGGCCGGTACGCTTGGAACCCCACAGGAACGGGTGGTCCCAGACGCTTTCACCGGCGACCGAGTAGTGGCCGTAGCGCTCGGTTTCGGCACGGAACGGACGGATCATCTGCGAGTGGCACTGCACACAGCCTTCGCGGATGTAGATGTCGCGGCCTTCGAGTTGCAGCGCGGTGTAGGGCTTCATGCCCTCGACCGGCTTGTTGGTGACGTCCTGGAAAAACAGCGGGACGATCTGGGTCAGGCCGCCGATGCTGACGGCAAACACCATCAACAGCACCAGCAGGAAGACGTTCTTCTCGATTACTTCGTGTTTCATCTCGGTCTCCTCAGGCCAGCTGCGCAGCGGCAGGGGCGGTCGTGGCCACCGGAGCACGCACGGTGCGCCAGGTGTTCCAGGCCATCAGCAGCATGCCGGTCAGGAAGATCGCCCCGCCGACGAAGCGCACGATGAAGCCAGGGTGGCTGGCCACCAGGGTTTCGACGAAGGAGTAGGTCAGGGTGCCGTCGGCGTTGACTGCACGCCACATCAGGCCCTGGGCGATGCCGTTGACCCACATCGAGGCGATGTAGAGCACGGTGCCGATGGTGGCCAGCCAGAAGTGCGCGTTGATCAGGCCGATGCTGTGCATCTGCTCGCGACCGAAGACTTTCGGGATCATGTGGTACAGGGCGCCGATCGAGATCATCGCTACCCAGCCCAGAGCGCCGGCATGTACGTGGCCAACGGTCCAGTCGGTGTAGTGCGACAGCGAGTTGACGGTCTTGATGGCCATCATCGGGCCTTCGAAGGTCGACATGCCGTAGAACGCCAGCGAGACCACCAGGAAACGCAGGATCGGATCGCTGCGCAGCTTATGCCAGGCGCCGGAGAGGGTCATCATGCCGTTGATCATGCCGCCCCAGCTCGGGGCCAGGAGGATCAGCGACATGATCATGCCCAGCGACTGGGCCCAGTCGGGCAGCGCGGTGTAGTGCAGGTGGTGCGGACCGGCCCAGATGTACAGGGTGATCAGGGCCCAGAAGTGCACGATCGACAGGCGATAGGAGTACACAGGGCGTTCGGCCTGCTTGGGCACGAAGTAATACATCATGCCCAGGAAGCCTGCGGTCAGGAAGAAGCCCACGGCGTTGTGGCCGTACCACCATTGCACCATGGCGTCGGTGGCGCCGCTGTACAGCGAGTAGGACTTGGTCAGGCTGACCGGCAGTTCCAGGTTGTTGACGATGTGCAGGATCGCCACGGTGATGATGAACGCACCGAAGAACCAGTTGCCCACGTAGATGTGCTTGGTGGTGCGCTTCATCAGGGTGCCGAAGAACACCACGGCGTAGGCGACCCAGACGATGGTGATCAGGATGTCGATCGGCCATTCCAGTTCGGCGTACTCCTTGGAGCTGGTATAACCCAGCGGCAGGCTGACCGCGGCAAGCACGATCACCAGTTGCCAGGCCCAGAAGGTGAAGGCGGCAAGGCGTGGTGAGAACAGGGTGGTCTGGCAGGTGCGCTGGACCGAGTAGTAGGAGGCGGCGAACAGCGCGCAACCACCGAAGGCGAAGATCACCGCGTTGGTATGCAGCGGGCGCAGGCGCCCGAAGCTGGTCCAGGGGAGGTCGAAGTTGAGCGAAGGCCAGACGAGTTGCGCGGCAAGAAAAACGCCGAGCCCCATCCCGACGATTCCCCACACCACCGTCATAATGGCGAATTGGCGGACCACCTTGTAGTTGTAGGCGGTACTGCTGGTTGTGTTCATGTATGGGTTCCCATCCACGGTTATAGGCAGACTAAACAGCGAGGCAAGCATGAGTAATGGGCAACTGGCCGGTATTGACGGGGATCAATGGGCACAGCTGGTCGAAACCCGCGGCTGGCGCTGGAATGCCCCGCAAAATCAGGGGGATGGCGCACCTGTGCGGTGCCTGATCCTGGCCCATGGCGCAGGGGCGCCGATGGACAGCGGGTTCATGGACGACATCGCGCAAAGGCTGGCGGCGCAAGGGCTGGGGGTACTGCGCTTCGAGTTTCCGTATATGGCGCAACGGCGCCTCGATGGTGGCAAAAGGCCGCCGAATACGCAGGCCAAGCTGCTTGAGTGCTGGCGCGAGGTGTACGCGCAGGTGCGACCTTTGGCCACTGGGACGCTGGCCATTGGCGGCAAGTCCATGGGCGGGCGCATGGCCAGTCTGCTGGCTGACGAATTGGGCGCCGATGGGCTGGTGTGCCTGGGGTATCCGTTCTACGCGGCGGGTAAGCCGGAAAAGCCACGGGTAGCACACTTGGCGGAACTGAAGACGCCGACGCTGATCATTCAGGGCGAGCGAGATGCCCTGGGGAACCGCCAGGCAGTGGAGGAGTATGTGTTATCGCCGGCGATCGAAGTGTGCTGGCTGGAGGCGGGGGATCATGACCTGAAGCCGTTGAAGGCGTCGGGGTTCAGTCATGCAGATCATCTGGCAACTGCGGCGCAGAGGGTTGCAGCGTTTTTGCGATGATACCGAGGGTGGAAGCGGATGAATCCGCCCCCACCCGGTCAGTGCAGTACCCGGTTCAGCCGCGGTACTCACACAGGTAGGCAGTGTCCACCGCTACCTTGAGCTGGAACTTGCTGTTGGCAGGCACATTGAACTGGCTGCCGGCGCTGAAAGTTTCCCAGTTGTCGCTGTCAGGCAGCTTGACGGTCAGGGCGCCAGACACCACGTGCATGATTTCACGCTGGGCGGTGCCGAATTCGTACTCGCCGGGGGCCATTACGCCAACCGTGGCCGGGCCTTCGGCAGTGCCGAAAGCGATCGACTTGACCGTGCCATCAAAGTACTCGTTGACCTTAAACATGGGCGACTCCTGAAAAGGGGCTGAAAAGGCTGGCCAGTATGCCCAAGGCTCCTGGCGCCGTCATCCGCTTTCAGAAGCCGCCTGGCGGCAGGGTCAACGGCAGCAGGCGCGCCGTGTTGCGGGCGTCTTCCAGGGCCCGGTGCTGCTGGCCGCTGAACTGCAATCCGGCCAGCTGCAATGCACCGTTCAGGCCCAGTGGCCGTTGCAGGTGCCGAGCCTTGGCAAAGCGTTGCTTGAGGTTGATGTGGGGTGTGCTGGCCAGCAGGCTCTGGAGGTTGTGCAGTTGCCACTCCTGAACCAGTTGCTGTCGATCGTAATCACCCCAGCTGACCCAGGCTTCCAGATGCGCCTGATGATGGCCGATCCAGCGCTCGAATTGCCCCCACACCTCGCCGAACCCCGCCGCCGTGTCGACATTGGCCTGACTGATATGGGTCAGCTCTCGGCAGAAGGGGGTCAGCTGCGGCCGGCGCCGCGGTTTGATGAAACGCTGGAAATGATCTACCTCACGACCTTGGCGGTTGACCAGCGTCGCTCCGATTTCGATGACTTCCATATCCGTGACTGGCCAACCGCCGTCATCCGTGGTTGCTTCCAGGTCGATCACCAGCCAATGGCCCATAGTAGGCTCCCTTGCAAGACTCGCTAGAGCGTAGCCAAAGTCGGGCCTGTGGGGTATCCCCTGGCGAAATGCCGCTTGCTGGCCTTTTGGCACAATCGGCTGTTGTACCGCGCGCGGAAAACGCCTAGCTTAGATTCAATTCGGCTCTAACCCGCAAAGAGTGTGTTGCTTTGACTCCAACGCCCATGGCGCAGGCCAGATCCTTGCTGCTCATGTTCACCACCCTGTGGATGGTGATACCAGCCCAGGCACGCGAGGAAATCGAAGTCAAAATCGGCGCGGCGCATTTTCCTCCCTATACGGTGCGCCCGGAGAAAGGCGCCGACACCGGTTTGCTGCCGCAGTTGGTCGATGCCTTGAACGCTGCCCAGCAGCACTATCGGTTCGTCCTCGTGCCCACCTCGATCCCGCGGCGCTTTGGTGATTTCAAGCAAGGTCGCACCGACATGGCGATCTTCGAAAACCCCCAGTGGGACTGGCAGGAGATCCCCCACGTGGCGGTGGACATGGGGCTGGAAGATGCCGAGGTGTATGTCACCCAGCACTTGCCCGAGCGCGACGAAAGCTATTTTTCCGACCTCACGGGCAAGCGCCTGGCCCTGTACAGCGGCTATCACTACGCCTTCGCCGATTTCAAGTCCGACCCCAAGTACCTGGTCGAGCACTTCACGGCGACCCTGACTTATTCCCACGACAGCAACCTGTTGATGGTCGAGCGCGGGCGGGCGGATGTTGCCCTGGTCACCCGTTCCTACCTGAGTGATTTTCAGGCCCGCAATCCGCAGAGTGCCCAGGCGTTACGCGCTTCGGAACGGGTTGACCAGGTCTATCACCACTATGCACTGCTACGTCCCGGTGCACCGATCAGTGGCGAGGCGTTCGCCGGCCTGTTGCAGCAATTGCGTGACCAGGGCGAACTGCTGCGCATCTTCCAGCCGTATCAGATCATCGTTAGCCAGCCCCGGGCCGATTGAGCTCCGGCCTACTTCATTGCCGGCGTTCTGGGCGCCAGGGCGTGCGCTCAGGCTGTCAGCGTTTACCCAGGATCTTGCCGAGCATTTCTGGCCGTGGCGCACCTTGCTGGGTTTTCAGCTGTTGCTGCTCGTCGAGGTAGAAGATCGCCGGGGTGGCCGACAGGCCCAACTCTTCCATGGTGGCCAGGTTTGCGTCGAGCTTGGCCTGGACGTCGGCCGGGATCTTCTCCAGTGCCTTGAGGGTGCTGGCCTTGCCGGCCTTTTCGTGAGTGTGCAGGGCCTCGATCGGGTCTTTGCTGGCCAGCAGTGCGGCCGACTTGCCTGGGCTGTCTTCACGGATGATACCGACCATGATGTGGCGCAACTGCACCTTGCCCGACTCGACCCACGGCCGTGCCTGCTGCCAGAACATGTTGCAGTACGGGCAGTTCGGGTCGCTGAACAGGTAGACGATGCGTGGCGCGTCGGCCTTGCCGTCGGCAATCCAGGCGGTCTTTTCCATCTTCGCCCAGATCTCCTTGGCCATCGGGGCGTAGACCAGTTTCTCCAGGGGCGCTTCGCTCAGGTCCTTGCCCTGTTCATCGAACAGGCTGCCGACCAGTACGTGCTTGCCATCGGGCGTCAGGTAAAGGGCCATGCCGCGGCTCTGGTATTCACCGGCATAACCGCGCAGCCCATTGGGCGCGTCGAAGCTGCCTTTGATTTTTACCCCCTTGGCTTCCATCTGCTGGACCGCCTTGGGCAGGTCTTCGGCGATGACCGCCTGGCTGGCCAGCAGGCCGAGGGTGAACGTGAGGGGCAGTTTCAGCAAAGCGTGCATGTGTCATTCCTTGAAGTGTCGGAGACGGCGGGTGCGGCGGGGCGCTCGAAGGATTCCAGGGCGTGGCTGAGGCTGGCCCGCGACAGCTCGCCCAGGTGGCTGCCGACCAGTCGACCGTCGGCGTTGTAGAACAAGGTAGTGGGCAGGGCCATGGAGCCGACCTGCTGGGCCAGTTGGCCGCCGCTGTCGAACAGCACATGGGACAGGTTCAGGCCGGTGGTGGCGAGGAAGTTACTGACCGTTTGCGGCGATTCACCCTGGTTGACGAACAGGAAGGTGATGTCCGGGCGTTCATTCTGGCCTTGCTGCAAAACGGGCATTTCGCGCCGGCACGGCGGGCACCAGGTGGCCCATAGGTTGATCACCAGGGGCCGGCCACGGTAGGCGCTCAGCTGTACGGCCTGGCCGTCGGCCTTGCGCAGGCTGGTGTCGGGTAATTGCGTGCCTTGCTCATACAGGTGACTGCCCAGGCTGCCCAACAGCCAGAACAGCGCACCGCTGAACAGTCCCCAGCCCAAGGGGCGGCGCAGAGTGGGACGGCGAAAACCCTGCCACAAGGCGCCCACCGCCACGGCCAGCAGGCCGGGCCAGGGCAGAAAGCCGCCATCGCGCAGGTCGACAATTTGCAGGGGGTCATCGCGGTACATCGGCCAGTAGCTGAGCACAAAGCCCAGGCGGGCGGCGAGCAGGCCGAGCAGGAACAGGCTGAACAGCACGGACTCCGGGTTGTCGCCCCCGCGTTTGGCCACCCGCCAGCCGACCAGGGTGGCCAGCGTCAGCGCGCAGAGCAGCAGCAGGTGGTTCATGGCCATGTTCAACGGCCCGAGGTTTACGGTCAGCATCAGCCTTGACTCCGGGTCTGCGCCCATTGTTCGAGGAAACTCTTCGCGTCGATTTCACCCGTGATACGGCGCGCTCGACGCTCGTTGCCCTCCGGCCCGATCCAGATCAGGCTGGGTGGGCCCGGCACCTGGTAACGCTGCATCAGCTCGCGGCTCGGCGTGGCATCGGCGGTCACATCCAGGCGTATCAGGCGTACGCCGTCCAGTGCGGCCAGCACATCGGCGCGGGCGAATACCTGTTTTTCCATTACCTTGCACGACACGCACCAGTCGGCATAGTAGTCCAGCATCACCCATTGGCCCTGGGCTTTGGCCGCATCCAGTTCGCGCTGCAGCTCGACTGGCTGGGTCACGGTGGCGAAGGCGTCGGTGTGCGCCACGCTGGCGACCGTGCCGCTGCCGGCACGGAAAGGCTGTAGCGGTTGCCAGGGGTCGTCGCCACCGGCAGCGGCACCGATCACCAGCAGGCTGCCCCAGAAACCCAGTATCAAGGGTGCGGCACGCACAGCCCGCAGGTTATGCAGCGCCGGCCATGCCGCCCAGGCCAGGGCAATCAGCCAGGCACCGGCCAGGCCCAGCCACAGCGAAGGCTCGAGCACGGTGCGCAAGGTGTACAGCGCCATGGCCAGGAACACGAAGCCGAACAGGCCCTTGACCAGGTTCATCCACGGGCCGGGGCGCGGCAGGTAGCGATTGCCCAGGGTGACCAGCAACAGCAGTGGCAAGCCCATGCCCAGGCCCAGGGTGAAGAGCACCAGGGCGCCATGCACCGCGTTGCCACTCTGGGCGATGTAGAGCAGCGCGCCGGCCAACGGCGCGGTCATGCACGGCCCCATCAGCAGCCCCGACAGGGCGCCCAGCAACGCCGCGCCGTACAGGTTGCCGCCCTTGGTGCCATGCCCGGCGCGTTCCAGGCGGTCACGCAGCCAGACGGGTAACTGCAACTCGAAGGCGCCGAACATCGGCAAGGCCAGCAGTACGAACAACGCTGCCAGGGTGCCCAACAGCCAGGGTTGTTGCAGCCAGGCCTGCAGGCTGGCACCCAACAGCGCGGCAACCACGCCCAGGGCGGCATAGACCAGGGCCATGCTGAGTACATAGACGCTGGCCAGCGCCCAGCCACGGCGGGCGCTGACACCATTGCCCAGCACCAGCCCGGCGAGAATCGGCAGCATCGGCAGCGAGCACGGGGTAAAGGCCAGTAGTAGGCCAAGACCGAGGAACGCCAGCAGGCTCCAGGCCAGGCTCGACTGTTGCAAGCCGCCGGCCAGCGCCTGATCGCTGGCTTGCCCAGCCGCCTGCCCGTCGGCCGGCGTGTCGCTCAGGCTGACCAGGCTGGTTTGCGGCGGGTAGCACAGGCCGGCATCGGCACAGCCTTGCCAGCCCATGCGCAATTGGCCGCTTGCGTCGGCGGGCAGAATCAGCTCCAGCTCACCGCGATACACCAGGGTTTCACCGAAGTACTCGTCCTGGTGGGGCAGGGCCTCTGGCAGTGCAGGTTGCTGCTCGGCGGGCAGGCCGTCGAACTTCAGGCGCTTCTGGTAGAGGTAGTAGCCGTCGGTGATTTTCCAGTGCAGGCGCATTTCGCCGCTGGCCAGCCGTTCGCTGCTGAACACGAACGCCTCGTTGACCGGCAGGAATTCACTTTTGGCAAAGGGGTTGGCCTGGGTCAGGCCACTGAATACGAACATCAGGACAATCAGTAAAACGCGCATCTCGAAGCCTTGGCAGTGCGATGAGCGGTCGATGCTGGCCGGGTTCGATTAACCGAGTGTTAACCGCCCGGCATCGATTGTCGGCCCGACCGCGACGTTCCGGCCCTGGCACGGCATAATCCTGACTTAATGCGCCTGCGCTTCACTGCCCACTTTTAGCCCCGAGACCGACCATGCACGTACTGCTCTGCGAGGACGACGACCTGATTGCCAGTGGCATCGCCGCAGGGCTTGCCGCCCAGGGCATGACCGTGGATCGGGTGGCTACGGCCAGCGCTGCGCAGGCGCTGCTAGAGGCGGCAAGCTTTGATGTAATGGTCCTGGACCTGGGCCTGCCCGACGAAGACGGGCTCAAGCTGCTCCAGCGCCTGCGCCAGCAGGGCCACAGCCTGCCGGTGCTGGTGCTCACCGCCCGCGACGCTATCACCGACCGGGTCGACGGCCTGCAGGCCGGTGCCGACGATTACCTGTTGAAGCCCTTCGACCTGCGGGAACTGGCGGCGCGTTTGCACACCTTGTTGCGCCGGTCGGCAGGCAGGGCTGTCAACATCATCGAACATGGCCCGCTGAGCTACGACCCCAGCAGCCGGGAAACCTGCCTGGGCGGTGTCCCGGTGGATTTGTCGCGGCGTGAGCAGGCGCTGTTGCAGGCGCTGCTGCACAACCGTGGCCGGGTGCTGTCCAGCGAGCAACTCAAGGACAGCGTCTATGGTTTTGGCGACGAGGTCGAGAGCAACGCCTTGAACGTGCATATCCATCACCTGCGCCGCAAGCTGGGCAATGGCATTGTCGAAACCGTACGCGGCCTGGGTTATCGCCTGGGCCCTGCGCAACTGCCCGAGACCTCGCAATCATGAGCCTGCGTGTACGCCTGACCCTGATCCTGGGGGCTGCCTTCGTGGTGATCTGGGCACTGGCGGCGGCCTGGATGCTCCGCGATCTGCGCCATCAGATGATGTTCTCCCTGGACCAGCGCCTGGTGGCCTCGGCGCGTATGGTTGCAGGCCTGATCGACCAGATGCCGCAGCCGCTGGTGAGCAAGGGCGAGAGCACCAAAATCAGTGCCGACCAGCTCAGCGTGCCCGATGGCATGGCGTGCCAGGTCAGTTCGTTGCGCGGTGAAATCATCGCCCGCAACCACAGCAACGACCAGGTGTTGAACGATGATCGCAGCGGTTTTCGCGACCAGACCATCGATGATGCGCGCTGGCGCACCTTCACCTATTACCGGGGCGATGTGCGCATCACCACGGCAGACCGTCACCAGGAGCGCGAGGCGCTGAACCGCTCGATCCTGCTGGCCGCTTCGGCGCCGGTACTGGTTGCCCTGCTGGGGAGCCTGGGGCTGCTGTGGATCGGTGTCGGCAAGGGCCTGGCGCCGCTCAACCGCATGCGCGATGCCCTGCGCAGGCGCAGCCCCGATGCCCTGGAGCCCTTGCAGGTGCGTGGCCTGCCCGGCGAATTGCAGCCGCTGCTCGATACCCAGAACCAGTTGTTCCAGCGCATCGCCCAGACCATCGAGCGTGAGCGCCGGCTGACCGACGATGCCGCCCATGAGCTGCGCACACCCCTGACCGCGATCAAGACCCACCTGCAGGTGGCACGGATGACCGATGGCGACATCCGCGAGCAGGCGCTTGAACACGCCGAACAGGGCGCCGACCGGTTGCACCGGACTTTGGAGCAATTGCTGTTGCTGGCGCGGGTGGAGGGCAGCCTGTCGTTCGAGGACGGCGTGCAGTGCAGCGCAGAGCAGGTGGCGCGCCAGGCCATTCAGGACACCGGGTTGGGTGATTCGCAGCGCATCGCGCTGCAGCTGGACCCAGGCGCCGCCCAGGTTTATCTGGGCATGCCGGCGCCGCTGGCAGTGACGGCCTTGCGCAACCTGTTGGACAACGCCCTGCGCCATACCCGGGGCACCGAGCCTGTGGAACTGGCCGTACACATGGACAAGGGCCGAGTGGCCTTCACCGTGCGCGATCACGGCCCCGGTATTGCCGAGCAGGACCTGGAGCACTTGACCGAGCGCTTCTGGCGTCATGGCCAGAGCGGCGGTTGCGGCCTGGGCCTGGCGATTGTCCAGGCCATTGTCCAGCGCTGTGCCGGTACCCTGCGCTTCGACAGTCGCAGCGACGGGTTGCGCGTGCTGCTGCAGGTGCCGCTGCGCACGGGTTGATCCGCTTCGGCACACTCAGGTGGGGCCTAGCGGGCCTGCCAACCGCCACCCAGTGCCTTGTACAGTGCCACGCTGCCTTGCAGCCGAGCCAGGCGCAGCTGTACTTGCAGGTCCTGGGCCTGGTACAGGGTGCGCTGGGTTTCAAGCACCGTCAGCAAGGTTTCGGCGCCGGCTCGGTAGCGGCGTTCAGACAGGGCGAAGGCAATGTGCGCCTGTTCGACTTCCTGGTCTTGCCACTGGCGCTGGTTGTCCACGCCGCTGATGCCGTTCAGCGCTTTTTCGACATCGGCAAAGCCGTCCATGATGCTGGCGCGATAACGCTCCAGTAGCTCCTGTTCCACAGCCCGGGCCTTGTCGCGCTCGGCGTTCAACCGACCATTGTTGAAGATCGGTGCCGCGAGCCCCGCACTCAGGGTGTAGTAGGGGCTGCGCAGGATGCGGGCGAATGTATCGGCCCCCGAGCCCAGATCCGCACCCAGGGTAAAGCTTGGCAACATCGCCGCGCGGGCCACGGCGACATCCGCCTGGGCCGCCGCCAGGCGTGCCTCGGCGGCGGCGATATCAGGCCTGCGGCTGAGCAGGTGGCTGGGCACGCCACTGCCGATGCCAGGCCAGCGCAGCCCATCGATGACCTCCTGGATCGGCGCCAGTTGTTGCACCGGCTCACCCAGCAAGGTCGCCAGCGTGACACGCGCTTCTTGCAGTTGCTGTTCGAACAATGGCACCTGGCGTGCTTGTCCGGCCACCAGGCTGCGTTGCTGGGCAAGCTCCAGGGCGGTCGCCGATCCCGAGTCGTAACGAGTCTGCACCAGGCGCAGCACGTCCTCGGCATTGGCCAGGTTGAGCCGGGCTATGCGTACCTGTTCGGCCAGGGCCAGGCTTTGCAGGTAGCTGTTGGCGACGCCGCTGAGCAGGGTCAGCTCGACGGTCTGGCGATCGAAGCGGCTGGCGTCCAGGTCATGCAGGGCACTGTCGCGGGCCGCGCGCTTGCCGCCCCAGAAGTCGATCTCGTAACTGGCGCTCAAGCGGGTGTTGAACGACGTACTGGTTCGCTCATAGTCGCTGGCATCGAGTTGGTCGAAGCCATCGCCGCGCAGCAGGCGCTGGCGGCTGGCGTCCAGGCCGAACGTGACCTCCGGCAGCAACGGCGCCCCGGCGATCACCGCCGAGGCCTGGGCCTGGCGAACGCGCGCTGCGGCGGCGGCCAGGTCGAAGCTGCCGAGGCGTGCCTGCTCGATCAGTTGATTGAGCGGTGCGCTGGCAAACGCTTGCCACCAATGGTCGCCAGGCAGCGGCTGGTCGGTGCTGGCGTCCAGACTTTGCCAGCTTGTCGGCGCTTGCAGTCCACTTTGTGGTGGCGTGGACGTGGCGCTGCAGGCGGCGATGAACAGGCTGATGGACAACAGGCTGAGACGGCTGGGCAGGTTCATGGATTATTCGCTGGTAAGGGCTTTGACCGGGTCGAGTCGGGCGGCTTTGCGCGCCGGCATGAAGCCGAACACCACCCCGGTAACCACCGCGCAGGCAAAGGCGCCGAGGACTGCAGTCAGGGAGAAGGCCACGGCGATGTTGGCCAGCAGCAGCACGCCGCCGATCAGAACGGCCAGGGCGATGCCGGTGAGGCCGCCGACCATCGACAGCAACACCGCTTCACTGAGGAACTGACGCAGGATGTCGCGCTGCCGCGCGCCGGTGGCCATGCGGATGCCGATTTCGCGGGTGCGCTCGCGCACGGTCATCAGCATGATGTTCATCACACCGATGCCGCCAACCAGCAACGAGATGGCGGCGATCGAGCCGAGCATCAGCGACAGCGTGTTCTGGGTACGTGCTTCGGCCTGGATCAGCGCCGCGTCGTTGCTCAGTTCAAAGTCGTGCTTGTCGTTGTGCAGTTTGCGCATCAGCGTGTCGATGGCCGCTTCCGTTTCGGCCACCCGTCGCGAGTCGGCGGCGGCGATGGTCACGTACTCTGGGTCGCGACTGCCGAACAGGCGGATGGCGGCGGCCGAGTAGGGCACCACGATGCGCTCGTCGCTGTCCTGGTCGCCAGAGCTGGCGCCCTTGCCCTCGAGTACACCGACCACCTGGAAGGGCACATTCTCCACCAGGATGTACTGGCCGATGGGGTCGACCTGATCGCCCATCAACTTTTCCCGGACCTTCTGGCCGATCACCGCCACGGCGGCCGCGGACTGTTCGTCGGCTTCGGTGAAGAAGCTGCCCTTGACCACGGGCCAGTTGAAAATCTCGGAGAAGAAGGTGTTGTTGCCGCCCACATAGAACGACTGGTTGTTGTTGCCGTAGCGCACCATCAGCGTGTTGCCGATCACTGGCATGATCATCTTCACCTGGGGCAGGCTGCCCACGGCGGCAACATCATCCAGGGTCACGACGCCCGCCGGCTCGCGCAGGGTTGGCGCACTGCCACTGAGATAGAGGATGTTCGAGCCGAACGCCGCCATCTGCGCCATGACCTGGCGCTTGCTGCCTTCGCCAACGGCGAGCATCACCACTACCGAGGCCACGCCGATGACGATGCCAAGCAAGGTCAGGGCGGTGCGAAAGCGGTTGATCCACATGATCCGCCAGGCCGCCTGCAGGGCCTCGAGCAGTTCGCCTTTCCAGGCGTCGCTCTGGGTAGCGCCCTGGTCCAGGCGCTGGCGCAGGTCTTCAGCCTGCAGGCCGGGGGCATGACCTTGCTCGATGGCGTGTTCGCGGGTCGAGTCATCGACAATCAGGCCGTCGCGGATCTCGATGACGCGCTTGGCCCGCGCTGCCACTTCGCGGTCATGGGTGATCAGGATGACCACGTGGCCTTGGCTGGCCAGCTCGTCGAGCAAGGCCATGACCTCGGTGCCACTCTGGCTGTCGAGAGCACCTGTGGGTTCGTCGGCGAGAATGATATGGCCACCGTTCATCAGTGCCCGGGCGATTGACACGCGTTGTTGCTGGCCGCCGGAGAGTTGATGGGGGCGATTGCCGGTACGGCTGGCGAGCCCCAGTCGATCAAGCAGGGCGGCAGCACGGGCATGGCGTTCGGCGGCCGGTGTGCCGGCATAAATCGCCGGCATCTCGACGTTCTCCTGGGCCGAGCCCGAGGCAATCAGGTGGTAGCCCTGGAATACGAAACCGAAGGCTTCACGGCGTAGCCAGGCCAGCTCGTCGCTGTCCAGGTCGGCCACGTTCTTGCCAGCGAACAGGTACTCACCCGACGTCGGGCGGTCCAGGCAGCCGAGGATGTTCATCAGGGTCGATTTGCCGGAACCGGAGGCGCCGACGATGGCCACGAACTCGCCGGGGTGGATGGCCAGGCTGATGCCGCGCACCACCTCGACCTTGGGCGTGTCGACCCCGCCATAGGATTTGCGAATGTCGCGCAGTTCGATCAGCGGTGTGCTCACCTCAACCTCCGCTGGCAACGGGTGCGCCGATCAAAAGCCGCTCACCTTCGGCCAGGCCATCGAGTACCTGTACCCGCAAGCGATCACTGAGCCCGGTGCGTACCCGGCGCTGCTCGACCTTGCCATTGGCGTCCAGCACCTGGGCGATACGCATGCCCTCGGCGTTGGCATCGTCATCCAGCGCGGCCACTGGCACGGTCAGCACCTTGCTGGCGCGTCCGGCGACGAAGAATACTTGGGTAGTCATCTCGGCCATCAGGGCGTTGTCGGGGTTGTCGACATCCAGCAGCACGGTGTACAGCACCACTTTGCCGCTGGCGCCGCTGCCACTGGTACTGGCCGGGTTGCCGCCACCCTGGCCGGAGGGGTCCAGCGGTTTTGGCGGTACCGGGAGGATCTGGCGTACTGTGCTGTTCCAGCGACGCTTGCCGCCGGCCAGGGTAGTGAAATAGGCCGCCATGCCAGGTTTGACATGACCGATGTCGGCTTCCGATACCTGGGCCCAGACGGTCATCGGTGACAGCTTGGCGATACGCAGGATCAAGGGGGTCTGTTGCTGGGCGTTTAGGGTCTGGCCCTCGCGGGCATCGACGGCCACCACAGTGCCCGACATCGGTGCGTAGATACGGGTGTACCCCAGTTCTGCTTCATCGCTGCGCAGGTTTGCCTGCGCCTGGCGGATCTGGGCGCGGTACATGTCGATGCGCGCCTGGGTAACCTTGAGCTGGGCCTGGGCACTTTGCACGTCTTCTTCGCGGGTAGCACCGCCAGTGGCCAGGTTGCGTTGGCGCTTGTACTGTTGCTCGGCCAGTTGGTACTGGGCCTGCTGTTCGGTGAGCTGGGCCTTGAGGTTGTCGATGGAGTAGCGTCCGGCATCGAGCCGGGCCTGCTGAGTCGAGGGATCGATTTCGACCAACAGTTGGCCGGCTTTGACCGGGTCACCCACCTCTACATGCAGCGTGCGGATCTGCCCGGAAGCCTGCGCGCCGACATCCACGTAGCGTCTGGGCTGCAAGGTGCCCAGTGCCGTGACACTGCTTTCGATATCATTGCGGGTGACGCTGACCGTACTCAACGGGTCGCCGCCGGCAGGCAGGGTCTTCCAGGCGAGCAGGGCGCTCAGGCTAAGCAGACCAAGGCCGCAAAGTAGCAGGCGGCGTTTGTTCAAAGGACGTCTCATGCAGGGTTCCAGCTGAAAAGGGTGCGGGGTACGGTCAACAGGTGATCAGGTGGCGCAACGTTCGGAGCGCGATAGATGCAAATGATTGTAATTTGTATTATTGCAAACTGCCATCATTCATATCTGCTCGATACGATCACTCGCTAGCAGAGTCAGGAAGATGCCGTCGTCGCGGCCAGGTGTTGTGTTGGAAAACTACTATCGAGAACTGGTGAGTTTCCTTTGTGCCCGCCTGGGTAACCGCCGGGCAGCCGAAGATGTTGTCCATGGCGCCTACACGCCCGCGCTGGAGCGAACAGGCAAGTCCGACATCGAACACCCCCGCGCCATCCTTTACCGTACGGCCTTGAACCTGGTCATTGACGGGCATCGCCGTGGCTTGTTGAGGCAGGTCGAGCCGCTGGAGGTGCTCGCCACCGATGAGCGTTTCTTTTCGCCGTCGCCGTCGCCGTCCCGGGACCTGGAACTGCGCCAGCGACTGGTACTGATGCCACGGGCGCTGGATGAGCTGAGCGCACCGTGTCGCGACAGCTTTCTGTTGCGAAAGCTCGAAGGCCTGTCCCATCCGGAGATTGCCGAGCGCCTGGGGATCTTTCGCAGCCTGGTGGAAAAGCACATCGTCAACGCCATGAAACATTGCCGTGTCGGCACGCGTCAGAAGGAGGGTTAGGGGCAAGAGCCAGGGGTACTGAAAATTCCGTCCTGGCTTTGCTTGATTTCTGGCCGATTCCCTACAACTATCAGTGAAGACCCTTTCACAGGCGGATTGCCCGCCTCCAGCCTGTAGTTGAAATATTGGCGCAGTATGGTCAAGGAACGTCACTAACGCTCTCAAGCCTTGGTCATAGACGATGCCAAACAAATCCATGCGGATTCTGATCGCCGACGAACACCCGATGCAGCTGATGCAACTGGAGAAGATGCTCAACGGCATGGGCTATTACCGCATTGCCCCCGTGGAGTGCTTCGAAGACCTGCAGCGTCTGGTGCAAAGTGCGTTGCAGCCATTCAACCTGTTGCTGGGCAATATCGACCTGGCCAACCATGTCGGTGTAGATCTTGAGCGTTTCTGCCGGGTCAATTCGCAGATCCAGCATGCCTTGCTGTACCAGTCCCAGCACCTGAAGGTGCCCGCTATACCGAACGCCCAGCGCCAGGCTGTGAACATCAGCCTGCCCAAAGTGCCCGACAACGAGACCCTGCAGACCTTCATGGGCATCATTGATGCGCCCAGGGTGCTGGGGCAATTGCCGGGTGTTGCGGAGCGCCTCCCGCATCCAGCCTATACACCACGACGGATGAGCTTTGGCGCGAGTGCGTTCTCCCGTCAGTCCTGAGCCGTGCTATCACTTGCGCACCCTTGGGGTGCGTTTTGTTATCCTCTTGCGCTTGCCCAGGCGCGCCGGCGTGCGCGTTGATTTGCCCACTGATTGATGGATGCCCCTATGACAGCCACCACGCCTGCGCCAGCGACTCGCTTGGGCCGCAGTGACCACAAGACCTTGAGCCTGGCGGCTTTGGGTGGCGCGCTGGAAATCTACGATTTCATCATCTTCGTGTTCTTCGCCCTGACCCTGAGCCAGCTGTTCTTCCCACCAGAGATGCCGGAGTGGCTGCGCTTGCTGCAGAGCTTTGGCATTTTTGTCACCGGCTACCTGGCCAGACCCCTGGGCGGCATCCTGATGGCGCATTTTGCCGATCACCTGGGGCGCAAGAAGGTCTTCAGCCTGAGCATCCTGATGATGGCCTTGCCGTGTTTGCTCATCGGCATCATGCCGACCTACGCCGACATCGGGTACTTCGCCCCATTGATCCTACTGGCCCTGCGCATTCTGCAGGGCGCGGCGGTGGGCGGCGAGGTACCCAGTGCCTGGGTGTTCGTCGCCGAACATGCCCCGGTGGGTCGCCGCGGTTATGCCCTGGGTTTCCTCCAGGCCGGCCTGACGTTTGGCTACTTGCTCGGCGCCTTGACAGCGACAGCTCTGGCGCAGTGGTTCACGGCCGAGGAGATTCTCGACTACGCCTGGCGCTACCCCTTCCTGCTGGGCGGTGTGTTCGGTGTGGTCGGGGTGTGGCTGCGTCGTTGGTTGAGCGAAACACCGGTATTCCTGGCCTTGCGCGAACGTCGTGAGCAACCGGTGGCCTTTCCGCTGCGCACCGTGCTGCGCGAGCATCGGCGGGCACTGGCGCCAGCGGTGCTGCTGACCTGCGTGCTGACCTCGGCGGTGGTGGTACTGGTGGTGATTACCCCGACCATCATGCAGCAGCGCTTTGGCATGGACGCCGGGCATACATTTGCCTTGAGCAGCATGGGCATCGTTTTTCTCAATATCGGCTGCGTGCTGGCGGGGTTGCTGGTTGACCGCATCGGTGCCTGGCGTGCGCTGATGTTCTACAGCGTGATGCTGCCGTTGGGTATTGGCACCTTGTACGCAAGCCTGGTGAGCGGTTGGGAATGGCCTGGCGTGGCCTATGCCCTGGCGGGTTTGGCGTGCGGTGTAGTGGGCGTGGTGCCGTCGGTGATGGTCGGTTTGTTCCCGGCGCCGATTCGTGTGTCGGGTATTTCCTTTACCTACAACATTGCCTACGCCCTGTGGGCCAGTACCACACCGCTGATGCTGATCGCGTTGATGCCGTGGAGCCCTTGGGTATGTGCGGGGTTTGCGCTGGTGATGGGGGTGGTGGGGTTATTGACGGCGATGTATTTCGGGGGGCGGGAAGTCGCAGCGTTCGAGGAAGATGTAGTGCGATGCTGAAGATTATCGCGGGGCAAGTCCACTCCCGCAGGTAGCGGTAGGAACGGTCTTGCCCCGCGAGCATTAAAAAGCCCCCTGGCCACGAGGCGAGGGGGCTTTTTTGTTGCCAACCGGCTTACATGTTCGGGTAAGTCGGACCACCGGCACCTTCCGGCGTGACCCAGGTGATGTTCTGCGAAGGGTCCTTGATGTCACAGGTCTTGCAGTGCACGCAGTTCTGGGCGTTGATCTGGAAGCGCTTGGCGCCGTCTTCCTGGGTGACAACCTCGTACACGCCCGCCGGGCAGTAGCGTTGAGCGGGCTCATCGTACAGCGGCAGGTTGGTGCCGATCGGGATGCTCGCATCGGCAAGCTTGAGGTGGCACGGCTGCTCTTCTTCATGGTTGGTGCTGGAGAGGAACACCGAGCTCAGCTTGTCGAAGCTGAGTTTGCCGTCGGGCTTGGGATAGTCGATTTTCTTCGAGTCGGCAGCCAGCTTCAGGCAGGCGTAGTCTGGCTTGGTGTCGTGCAGGGTGAACGGCAGCTTGCCGCCGAACCAGTTCTGGTCGACGTAGTTGAACGCCGCACCGAGCATCGGGCCGAACTTGTGCATGGCCGGGCCGAAGTTGCGGCTGGCGAACAGTTCTTCATACAACCAACTGGCCTTGAACGCCTCCACGTAGGTGTTGAGCTGGTCGCCGCCTTCGCTACCGGCCAGTAGGGCGTCGGCCACTGCGTCGGCGGCGAGCATGCCGGACTTCATGGCGGTGTGGCTGCCCTTGATCTTGGCCACGTTCATGGTGCCCAGGTCGCAGCCGATCAGGGCGCCACCGGCGAAGACCATCTTCGGCAGCGAGTTCAAACCGCCCTTGGCCAGGGCGCGGGCGCCGTAGCTGATGCGCTTGCCGCCTTCGAGGTACTGGCTGATCACCGGGTGGTGCTTGAGGCGCTGGAACTCGTCGAATGGCGACAGGAATGGGTTGGCGTACGACAGGTCGACGATCAGGCCGACTACCACCTGGTTGTTCTCCAGGTGATACAGGAAGGAACCCCCGGTATTCTCCTTGGCCATCACATCCAGCGGCCAGCCGGCGGTGTGTACCACCAGGCCCTGCTCGTGCTTGGCCGGGTCGATTTCCCAGATTTCCTTGAGGCCAATGCCGTAGTGCTGGACGTCGGCGTCGCTGTCGAGGTTGAAGCGCTTGATCAGTTGCTTGCCGATATGACCACGGCAGCCTTCGGCAAACAGGGTGTACTTGCCACGCAGTTCCATGCCGGGGGTGTACAGGCCGTCTTTTGGGTTGCCTTCACGGTCGACGCCGAGGTCGCCGGTGATGATCCCGCGGACCACACCGTTCTCGTCGAACAGCGCTTCCTGGGCGGCGAAGCCTGGGTAGATTTCCACGCCCAGGTTCTCGGCCTGCTGGGCCAGCCAGCGGCACAGGTTGCCCAGGGAGATGATGTAGTTGCCTTCGTTGTGCATGGTCTTGGGCACGAACAGGTCAGGGACCTTGATCGAGCTGCCAGCATCCTTGAGCACATAGATGTCGTCGCGTTTGACTTCGGTGTTGAGCGGGGCGCCGAGCTCTTTCCAGTCCGGGAACAGTTCGTTCAGGGCGCGCGGTTCGAACACTGCGCCGGAGAGGATGTGGGCACCGACTTCCGAGCCTTTCTCAACCACGCAAACGCTGATTTCGTTACCGGCTTCGGCGGCCTTCTGCTTCAGTCGGCAGGCGGCGGACAGGCCCGCCGGGCCGGCGCCGACGATGACCACGTCGAATTCCATGTATTCGCGTTCCACAGGTTCTCTCCTACTCAAGGCTCATCGGTTTTTCTTTGTTGGCGGGTGTCAGGCGGTCATTTTGAGTGCGCTCGGGCTGTAGCTCGAGTGATGACGGACTACACCGCTTTCTCTTGGCCGCGCATTATATCTACACCACTCGCGGGGTCCAATACAAACGTTTGTTTGAATTTGCCGCAGGCCAGTAAAATCAAAGAAGCGCGGCTTGAAGCTGACCGGTTTGCCGTATTGACCGGATTGGGCGTTACGGTCAAGATACGAGCGGTTTTGCGCTCGCCGTAGGCTGACCGTCGGATGCAGGTGCACCCCTAAAAACCAGGCGAAAAGCAGGGCATTGAGGCCTTTACCCGCTTTGTAGTGGAGTTTACACACCACGACAGAAAATGAACCACGGGTTTTGCTCCTGCGAGGTCAAATTGAGACTGCTGGGTCAGGGTTGAATTCGACCGGCTGCAATCGTTTTTAGAGGTGCCCTTGTACCCACGCGCAATCGCCGGGTTTGCCCCAGGCGACATTCTTTTCACCGGAGAGTAACGAGGAATCCATGAAGGTTCTTGTAGCTGTCAAACGAGTGGTCGACTATAACGTCAAGGTTCGCGTCAAGGCGGACAACTCCGGCGTCGACCTTGCTAACGTCAAGATGTCCATGAACCCCTTCTGCGAAATCGCCGTAGAAGAAGCCGTACGCCTGAAAGAAAAAGGCGTTGCGAGCGAGATCGTCGTCGTTACCGTCGGCCCGGCCACTGCCCAGGAGCAACTGCGTACTGCCCTGGCACTGGGTGCCGACCGCGCCATCCTGGTCGAATCGGCTGAAGAGCTGACTTCGCTGGCCGTGGCCAAGCTGCTCAAGGCAGTGGTCGACAAAGAGCAACCGCAGCTGGTAATCCTTGGCAAGCAAGCCATCGACAGCGACAACAACCAGACCGGCCAGATGCTGGCTGCGCTGACCGGTTTCGCTCAGGGTACCTTCGCCTCCAAGGTTGAAGTTGCTGGCGACAAGGTCAACGTCACCCGCGAAATCGACGGCGGCTTGCAGACTGTTGCGCTGAACCTGCCTGCGATCGTCACCACCGACCTGCGCCTGAACGAGCCACGCTACGCGTCGCTGCCGAACATCATGAAGGCCAAGAAGAAGCCGCTGGAGACCGTTACTCCAGACGCGCTGGGCGTTTCCACTGCCTCCACCAACAAGACCTTGAAAGTCGAAGCGCCGGCTGCTCGCAGCGCGGGTATCAAGGTCAAGTCGGTTGCTGAACTGGTCGAGAAACTGAAGAACGAGGCGAAGGTAATCTAAATGACTATCCTGGTTATCGCTGAACACGAAAACGGTGCCGTAGCCCCGGCCACCCTGAACACTGTTGCTGCTGCCGCCAAGATCGGTGGTGACATCCATGTGCTGGTCGCTGGCCAGAACGTAGGTGGTGTTGCCGAAGCTGCTGCGAAAATCGCTGGCGTTGCCAAGGTCCTGGTTGCCGATAACGCAGCTTATGCTCACCAGCTGCCAGAGAACGTTGCTCCGCTGGTCGCAGAGCTGGGCAAAGGCTACAGCCACGTGCTGGCCCCTGCCACTTCCAACGGCAAGAACATCCTGCCGCGCGTTGCCGCCCTGCTGGATGTCGACCAGATCTCCGAGATCATTGCGGTTGAATCGGCTGACACCTTCAAGCGCCCGATCTATGCCGGTAACGCCATCGCTACCGTGCAGTCCAACGCTGCCGTCAAGGTCATCACCGTTCGTGCCACCGGCTTCGATGCCGTTGCCGCTGAAGGTGGTTTGGCTGCGGTCGAAACCGTAGCTGCCGCCCACAACGCTGGTACTTCGGCTTTCGTTGGCGAAGAGCTGGCCAAGTCCGATCGTCCTGAGCTGACCGCTGCCAAAATCGTCGTTTCCGGCGGTCGCGGCATGCAGAACGGCGACAACTTCAAGCACCTGTACGCCCTGGCCGACAAGCTCGGCGCTGCCGTCGGCGCTTCGCGCGCTGCGGTCGACGCAGGTTTCGTACCCAACGACATGCAGGTCGGTCAGACCGGCAAGATCGTTGCGCCACAGCTGTACATCGCCGTCGGTATCTCCGGCGCGATCCAGCACCTGGCCGGCATGAAAGACTCCAAAGTGATCGTTGCGATCAACAAGGACGAAGAAGCGCCGATCTTCCAGGTGGCCGACTACGGCCTGGTGGCTGATCTGTTCGAAGCCGTACCTGAGCTGGAGAAGCTGGTTTAATCCCGCTGCTTCACTTATAAAGGGCCCGGTCCGGGCGGGTTGCACAAGCCAGTCTTGCGCAACTTGTGGGACCGGGCTTTTTTATTGTGCAAGAAGGGTAAGGAGTCGGTTGCATGGGATGGCTTGGCCGGATCAATACGGCGCTGGTGCTCGCTGCGGTGTTGCTGCCGTCGCAGGCAATGGCTGTGGGCAAGTGCGAGCGCCTGGTGGCCACTGGCAGTCCTGACGCACCGCCTTATCTGTGGCGTGACCCTAAAGACCCCAGGCATCTGATCGGCGCCAACGCCGATCTGCTCAACCAGGTTGCGACGCAGCTTGGGGTGAAAGTCGAAATTCTCTACGCTGGCAGCCGCAGCGAGGCCCTTGAAGAAGTGCGCAGCGGACGGGTGGACATGCTGATCGATGCCCCCCTGGTGGTGGCAGAGCTGACGGCCTTGGACTATGTGCATCCGCCGCTGATGCACAACGAGTACCTGGTGTGGACACGTCACGATTCACCGCTGCTCTACGATGGCCTGGCCGATCTGCACGAGCGTCAGGGCAGTCTGTCGCAAAAGTCGCGACTGACGCCTGAATTCGAAGCCTTTGCCAAGTCCAATTTGAAGCTCTCATCGGCACAGAACCTCACCCAGGCGTTCCAGCAGCTGTTGCTTGGCCAGGTGGAGTACGTGCTGGCCGGACGTTACTCCGGCATGGCCATGGCGCAATCACTGGGTATGGGCAATGAGCTGGTGGCGCGCGGCTTGCCTCTGGATCGCCCGGGGTTGTATGTGGCGCTGTCCCATAATTCAGCCTGTAATGACGCCTGGATACGCGGACAATTGGCAAAAAAGCTGACAGAATTGCCGGCCTCCGGCGTGTCTCAGGCGGTGCTGCAACGCAATATCGAGCGCTGGAAAGCGCAGATGCAGGTGCCGCTGGATGCCCCTAAACAGTAGGAAGATTGTGTGAGAATCCAACCACTATTCGCCGCCCTGGCGCTACTGGCCTTGGCCGGATGTGCCAACGACCCGGCACCCAATGAGCAGTTTCGCTTGTCTGAGCAGGCGCTGGAGCAGGCCAAGGCCGTCGGCGCGACCGATGATGTGGCCGAGCTGAAGCTGGCCGAAGACAAAATGGCCAGGGCTCGGGTCAATATGACCAGTGAGGCTTACCGCGACGCTCGCATGCGTGCCGAGCAGGCCGAGCTCGATGCGCGCCTGGCCGAAGCGCGGGTGTTGACCAGCAAGAGCAAAGAGCAGCTGGACCTGCTGCAAACGCGCGTCAATCGCTTGCGCAAACAGTTGGGGGAGCAGCAGTGAGTTCGATCAAACCTATGGCGGCCCTGCTGCTGGTCGGCCTCGTGGGCCTGCAGGGGTGTGCCAGTCAGCGCAGCGAATCGGCGCTCGATGATGCGGCGGCCAAGTTCCAGACCGTCAAGGACGATTCCGATGTGTTGCGCAGTGCGCCTCGGGATGTAATTCGTGCCGGTGAGTCCCTGGCCCGTGCCGATCGTCTGTCCACTTACCTGGGTACCGGTGCCGATGTTCGCCACTACGCCTACCTGAGCGAGCGCTACAGCGATATCGCTCGCGAGCACACCAACCTGGTGCTCAATCAGGAGCGCCTGGCGAAGCTGGAGCTTGAGCGCCAGCGTCTCCAGTTGGCACTGCGCGAAGCCAAGCTTGCCAGCGTGCAGCAGCAGGGCAAGTGGGTGGAGGCGCAAATTGTCAGCCTGGCCACCAGCGAGGGTGATCGCGGCCTGGTGATGACTTTGGGGGATGTGCTGTTCGATACCGGACGTGCAGAGTTGAAGAACTCGGCCAGCCGTACCGTGCTCAAGCTGGTGCAGTTCCTGCAGCTCAACCCCAAGCGTATCGTGCGTATCGAGGGCTACACCGACAGTACCGGCGCACCGGAAGACAACCTCAAGCTGTCTCGCGATCGGGCCCAGGCTGTTGCGGATATGCTCGTCGATCTGGGTGTCGACGAGAAACGTATCCAGGTTGAAGGCTATGGCGACCAGTACCCTGTCGAGGCCAATGCCTCGGAGCGGGGCAGGGCGCAGAATCGCCGGGTCGAGATTGTGTTCTCTGACGAAAAGGGCAAACTCGGCGCCGCACGCTGACGCAGTACTGCAAAAAACCCGACGAGTGACCTCGTCGGGTTTTTTTGTGGCCTGTGAAAGGGTCGACAGCAGGCGCTGTCACACAACTGTATTGTCTACTATTCTGCAATCTGTCCCAGTACACTTTGCAACTGTTCCGGTATTCTGGCTCGAGAATCGAGTCCTACAACAATAACTACATTGCCTGCGTGTCGAGAACCCATCATGACTAACTTGCTGCTCTATCAACGCATCGCCCAGCAACTGGCCGAAGATATCCGGCGCGGTGTGTATCAGCCGGGTGAGCGTGTGCCGTCGGTGCGCAAGATGAGTTCGCAGCTCAACGTCAGTCATGCCACGGTGCTGCAGGCCTATGCCAATCTCGAAGACCAGGGGCTGATTCGCGCCCGGCCGCAGTCCGGCTACTATGTGCACCAGACGCCAGCACTGACCGCGCAAACCCCGGACATCGCCAGGGTAGAGCGGCCAGGCCTGGTGACCCGCAGCAGTATCATCCAGCAGGTACTGGCCGAGGCTCGGCGTGACGGCGTGTTCCCGTTCGGTGCAGCGGTGCCGCATGTGGACTACCTGCCGGTGCGCGCGCTGCACCAGCAATTGGCCAAGGTCACACGCTTTCATAGTCCGCGGGCCTTCAGTTATATGTTCAGTCCGGGCTTTGAACCCTTGCGCCGACAGATCGCCATCCGCATGCGCGATGCCGGAGTGGTGGTCGATCCCAGTGAGGTGGTGGTCACTCATGGTTGCGTCGATGCCCTGCAAATGTCATTGAGGGTGTTGACCAAGCCTGGCGATCTGATTGCCGCGGAATCGCCTACTTATTATGGTCTGCTGCAACTGGCAGACCTGCTGGGGCTCAAGGTCATCGAGATTCCCAGCGATCCGTCGACTGGTATCAGCCTGGAGGCGTTGCAGCTGGCAGCCAACCAGTGGTCGATCAAGGCATTGGTGTTGACCGCGCGCTTGAGTAATCCGCTCGGCGGCACCATTCCCGAAGATCGCCAGAAGCAGTTGTTGCGCCTGGCCTCGGATTTTGACATTCAGATCGTCGAAGACGACATCTATGGCGAATTGATGTTCGAGCAGGGCAAGACTAAGGCACTCAAGGCGTTCGATCGTCTGGGGCGGGTGATCTACTGTTCGAGTTTCTCCAAGACCTTGTCGCCAGGTGTGCGCATCGGCTGGATGATCGCAGGCAAGTATCAGGCGGAAATCCAGCGCTTGCAGACCTTCACGACCCATTCAGCCTGCAGTGTGACCCAGATGGGGGTGGCCGCTTATCTTGAAAATGGCGGCTATGACCGGCACCTGCGCTACATCCGCCTGGAGTACCGGAAGAACCTCAGCGCCTATCAATTGGCGGTGCAGCAGCATTTTCCCGAGGGTACACAAATGACCCGGCCGACCGGCGGGTTTATTCTCTGGGTGAGCTTGCCGGGCCGGGTCAACACCCAGGAGCTGCATGTGCGAGCATTGCAGCAGGGGATCAGCATTGCCCCGGGGTTGATCTTCAGCAACACAGAACAGTTCAACCACTGCATCCGCCTGAACTGCGGTATTCCGTGGAACCGCGAGGCGGAACGTGCCTTGATGACCTTGGGGATGTTGGCCAGTCAGCTGTGCCAGGAGACCGGTTCTGCCGGTTTCTTCTGACTTGCCAGTTTTCTCGGGAGCGCGGAGCATAGACACTTTACGGAATGTGCGTCGGTGTTTATGAAAGCGTTGCGTGGTGCGGGCCTGATCCTGTGTTTGCTGATCGTGTGGGTTGGCAGCGGCCCGGCAATGGTTCAGGCGGCGCCAGAGAGTGGTGCGTCGACGACGAAAAAAGTCCATCCGGCCGAAAAAGCCAAGCCGCCGGTGCGGCACGCGGCGACAAAGTCCTCCAAGCCTGCACCCGAGCCTCTGCCCAGTGCCAGGGTTGATCTCAGCCTGCCGGTCGAGATGGTCAAGGAGCTAAAGCCTGCGTCCCAGGATACGGTGGCAACACCAAAGCCGTTGCTACCTTATCTATTTGGTGAAAAACCTCCCTCCGATAGCCCATTTCAGCTCAACGGCCGTTTATTGAGCAACGAGATGCAGCTGCAGCTGCGCAACGATGCCCGTCAGGAAATCGAAGGCGCCGCCATCGAGTTCGAGTTCAAGCAATAATCGAGATGACCCATCAGTCATCGGATGTCTGGTGATTTTTCGTTCCCCGAAGAATTTCAAACGCCTGTTTAAACGCGTACTATCCAGGTTCAATCATCATTTGTTACACCGAGGATTCTGTTGTCATGAATTGCCGTGAAGGCTGTGGCGCGTGCTGCATAGCGCCCTCCATCAGCTCCCCGATCCCCGGCATGCCCAAGGGCAAGCCGGCGGGGGAACGTTGCCTGCATCTGTCGGTTGCCAATCTCTGTGGTTTGTTCGGCAGGCCCGAGCGACCAGCGGTGTGCGGCGGGTTCAAGGCCGATGTGGAGGTGTGTGGCAGTGATCGCGACGAGGCGATCAGAATTCTTGGTTGGCTGGAGCAAATGACGGCAGCTTGAAACGCAGATCTTCGACAATAAGGAACAATAGAATGGGATCGTTTAAGCAAGTGGCAGTGGTCATCGGGTTGAGCGCAATGCTGGCGCCGCTAGCGCATGCCGATGACTGGAAAGTGGCCAAGGATGAAGACGGAATCAAGATTTCGCTGAGCGAAGTGGCCGGTTCCGAGTACAAGGCCTACCGCGGCGTCACCGTGATCAAGGCGCCGCTGGCCAGGGTCAAGGCGTTGCAGGAAGACGTGGTCGGCGCTTGCGCGTGGATCCATGAGTGCAAATCGCAAAAATTGCTCAAGCATGAAGGCGACCAGACCTGGACCTACACCCAGTTCAATACTCCATGGCCGGTTACAGCGCGGGATTCGGTTCTGCACGTCACCACTACTCAGGATGCCGATGGAAGCCTGACCCGCAAGCTTGAAGGGGTGCCCAAGTACCAGCCCGAGGAGAAGGGTTTTGTGCGGGTGTCCCAGGTCGAAGGTTTCTGGAAGTTGGTGCCCAAGGGCGATACCACTGAAGTGACCTACCAGGTGCATACCGAGCCGGGCGGCAGTGTGCCGTCGTGGCTGGCCAACAAATTTGTGGTGGATGCGCCGTTCAATACCTTGAAGGCGTTGAGGGCGAAGGCTGAGAAGCAGTAGGTATACAGTTTTAGAAAGTTGGGTCCTGGGCCCAACTGTGATCGCGGGGTCGGTGGGCGCGGGCTTTTCCCGCGATCAAGGTCCATAAAAAAAGGCTGCCCGAGGGCAGCCTTTTTTTGCGTTCGGCCCAAAGGCTTACTTGCGGTCTTCCAGCTTGGTGATGTCGCGCGACTCGTAGCCGGTGTACAGCTGGCGAGGGCGGCCGATCTTGTAAGGGCTGGAGAGCATTTCTTTCCAGTGGGAGATCCAGCCGACGGTCCGCGCCAGGGCGAAGATCACGGTGAACATGCTGGTCGGAATGCCGATCGCCTTGA
>RCUI01000015.1_pt1 | contig 65245 bp, 107 predicted proteins | sample 2166121 | NCBI WGS metagenome assembly RCUI01 (sample SAMN09932700, study PRJNA488358) | compost metagenome | feature: garden; material: soil; isolation source: compost soil in succinic acid-enriched culture | place: Germany: Experimental Botanical Garden Goettingen | collected 2016-01-27
CGTCAGCCTGGCTACAGTAGATCGAGCCAAAGCCGCCCTATCCGCCAGCACAGAGTTGAGCGCGCCGGCTGAGCGCGATGAGCGGGTGGAGTTTGAGGCTGCATGCCACACCCGGGCAAAGTCGAACGGACGCACTTTTGAGCCTCATTATTTCAAGCGCGCAAGCGCAGATGGTCGCTACCTTAACCCAATGGCCGAAAGCGGTTGGCAGGGATGGCAAGCCCGCGCCGCCCTGGAGAAACCAAATGAGAACTGATCCACGTAAAGCGTGCGCTAACCAGGAAGAGAAACTGTCCTGGGCTCTGGTTCACGATGGCATTGCTCATCCGCTGATGGCTCTCACCCTATTCAGCAAACTAGCGGTCGCCTTTCACGACTGGACCAGCCAGAAGGCTTGGCCCAGGAAAACCCGCAAGCGCGGTCAACTGACTCGGTCACTGGACTTTGACTCGATCGATCGACTGAGCAAGGACTTGCATGCCCAGCACATTCCGCACAGTGTGAAGTCGACCCCTTGCTACGCTAATGACGGCTCGAAATATTTTGAATACGACCTGGAAGTTCTGGTATGAATCCATCACCTACCTCTTGCGTTTACACTCGAATAAAGCGTACTCCGTACGAGGATACGTGGCAATCAAGCTGCGGCAAGCTAGTCGTCTGCGAAGCGCCAATGACTATTGGCATTTCATTTGCAGAAAAGCCTAGCTTAACTACTGCCCTAGCTGCGGTAAACCTGTGCAGTTAAAAATAGACAAGTGAGTAACCAACCATGAAGCCAGAAGAGCTTGAAGCGTTTCTGGCAGCCTATCCAGCTGCCGGCTGCCTGGAATACAAGGCCGAAGACAAACAGTTTTACGCGCAGAACAAAACAGCGTATAGTAAGCAAGTAGCCGTCTACGCCAACCTATACCTGGGTATTTGGCAGTCGGCTATCGCTTTCAAAGAAGAGCAGCTGAAACCTGGCTGCGAGATTTGGCAGAACATGCGGGACGAATGGCGTGCAGTGAAGGAAGGCACGCTCAACTGTATCAGCGAAGACTATAAAGCCTTTGCAACCGAGGACGAGGCTGTTGCTTATGCCAAGGCCCAGGGTTACCGGAGAATACCGGAATGAACGACCCAGCTTATACTGCAAAGTTAGAGTTAGAAGTAATTAGGCTGCAAAACTTAATTATACAACTTGTTGCCCCTGCCACCTTCAAATATCTTGAAGGGTTGGGCACATCCACCAGCCCTCCAGCTGTTTCGGACCAGGCGTTGCGGTCAGCTCTGTCTGAGCTGTTTGATGAAGGCTACTCTACTTGCGAAGAGTTTATAAAGGAAGGTTGTGGAGCAGACCCTGATATAGTAGACAACGCGCGAGACGCAGCCGTAGAAAAATTCCTAAAGGAGTGAGTATATGATGCTGATAACGAAGGAACTAGCCTGGGCGGTTGTCGACTGCCATTCCGAGCGAGGCCTTGACCCTTTCCACACCTGCGCGCACTGTGGACAAGGTGATTGGATGGTCGAGAAAATTAAGCATCTGGACTCGTGCTTGGTAGTCCGGGCAAAACTGTTACTGGAACGGGAGTGGCCAAATGACGGACCATCTGCTGGAAAAGGCACCTAGACCGATTGACCTGTACGGTCCAACGTTTTGGCCGGCTGAGTTGGTTGCACCGCCGACTCACCTGGTATGCGGAGCTTGCGGATTCAACGGCACAGTGACGCACTACATTTACTCAAAAGGCTCCGACCCGTACGAAGCCGTTTGCAACTGTCCAATTGAAGCAATACTGAGGGCTTAGCCATGCGCTTTATAAGCGAAGATAGCGATTACACCGACTTGACCTTCACCGAATGCAACAACCAGGGCAAGATCGAGATTGAACAGCAAACTGGCAAGCTTGAAGTATTGACCATGTACATCAGTCGGGCAGACGCGCTCGTCCTGGCTCAAGCTTTGCTCGACTACGGAAACTCCCCAACTCCAGGAGACTTGTAATGTCATTGATCGTTCATCAAACCCAGCCTTGCCAAACTTCCTGCGTGGCAACTTCCTTTGCCATGCTGACTGGCCTTCCGATTGGCAGCCTGTCCTGGCTGCACAAGTGGTATCGTGAAGAAGACGCCTCGCTAAGTGAGATCCTCAGCCGAATCGACATGCCCTTCATTGACAAGCGCACGTCCGAGCGCTGGAACCTGGACATTGAGTTTGTGGGTGTCTACCTGGCAACAGTTCCGTCCCTCAACATAAAGGGCGGTTACCACCAGGTCCTGATCGAAATGACTGACGACACCTGGATCGTTCACGATCCTAACCGCGGCAATGAAGGTAAGTGGTATTACACTGCGCCTGGCGTGGAAGATAGTCCACTTGCTTTTGGCTTGGCGGGTGGTTACACTCTGGAGGTCTGGGTTTCGGCCGAGAACCTGGTTGCCTGGAGAAAGAGCGGATGGTCTCCCGAGTAAAGCAAAAGTGTGTTATTTACCGAGGCAAACGGACGCTTGAACCGGCTAACTCCCAGGTTCCTGGTGTACCCTACATCCGGCAGTATAGTGACGGCAGCTTCATGTGCTCGATTACCAACAGCCATTCGACTTACTACGGCTATGGTATGACAATGCGTGATGCTTATATTTATTGTAAGCAACAGACAGCTATGATTGACGCTTGGTGTACTGCACTAGAAGAAGACTGTCCGTCGAATCTCTTTAAAACAAAGAGCCGTTGGTGGCAATTCTGGAGGAAAGAATGAAAACCCTGGACGAGCTGATTGAAGCCCTGGAAAAGATCCGTGCCGAGAAAGGCGGACAGCTGGAAGTTGGCTACATCGATAACGGCGACTTCGCCGAAAACGGTGGGTGGACTGAGCCTGAGCCACGTGTCAGTAAAGATGTAGACGGTACGGAGTTTATCAGTCTTTAAGCGTTTACTCCTGGTCGATTGAGTGATACAATGAATCATCAACCAGGAGCAAGCACTATGAATATCCTACACGCCCGTTTCAAATTGTCTGACATGTTCGCTGCGTTGGAATACACCAAGAAAGGCAGTGAACGTGATCTAATCTGGAAAGAGATAAAGCGTCTGCAGATCCTCATCAACGACGTCTAAAAATAATCAACGAACAAACCCTCTTAATTGAGGGTTTTGTTGTTTACATCCCTTTTATTTGGTTGTATAATGAATCATCAACAACGCAACGGAGCAACCAAAATGACAACTGCACAGATCGAAAAGCGCATCTCGGTTCTGGAACACATGATGGGCGCCTTCACTGCAAAAGCCAAACTGGCCGACAAAGCCGCAGTCAAAGCCAAGATCGTAGCTCTCAAAGCTTTGATCTGAATTCCAGGCAAGACAAAGCCCTCTTAGTTGAGGGCTTTTTATTAGCTGAGCGCTTTGACTAACGATGTTGCTTCTTCAAGGCTTTTGTAAGTGATGAGTCGCTTGTAGCGTTCAACCCATTCACCTTTGACGTTAATACCTAAGCCTCGCCAAACTTTCTGAACTTGAACAACATCGTAGACTATAATCGGTTTGCGAAACAGCCGCTTCTTGAGTCGCGGAGCTACGCAGTAGGTCGGCTTATTCATCGACAGTTTCCTCTTCAATCAAGCCCAATGCCTTAGCCTTCGCAGTGAGACGAGGCAGACGCTTACGAATCCGCCAGTTGTTGACCACGCGGTCAAGGGCCCAGTTGAGGACAGATCCGTAAGTGTCGATGTAATGCTGACGCATATCGAAAGCTTCAGGTTCGATAGCTGACAAGTCAACGCCGTTTGTGGGAGTCTCAAGCTTGGCAACTACCTCTTCAACAGTCGCCTTTTTGATGTACATCTGCATGATAACGCGATACTCAGCTGCAGATAGAGTGTAACCAAGAGACTCAGCCACTTTTCGAGTATAGCCAACCCACAAGGTTGGATCGTATTCATATACCTTAGACATATAAACTCCAAAGCCTCCAATCAAGGAGGCTTATCAGTTGTTAGTGATTATTGGGCAACCTTCTTCATTACTGCAAGAGCATCAACTTCGTTCATGCCATTGATAATTTGGCACTGAGGATTGTGAGCTTTGACAGCCTCAATATTCTTTTCAGTGACTTCACACTTGCGAGTAGTCATCAATTGGCCTTTGGCGTTGATGAAGGCAATCTTGCCGTTAGTTAAGGTCTTGAATTGCTTCAGCAATTGGAAATCGTTAATGAACTCGTCGACAAACATTTCGTCGTTCATGTCCATCATAGTGCCAAAAACGTCAACTTGTGGCAGAGTGGCAACATGCTTTGCAAGGATTTGAGCTTCACCTTCGACTTTCCAGTCGAAATCGAAAGGGCCACCCATTGCGTAGTCAATGACTTCAGCAACTACTTTGCCATTGCGAAGCAACTTGCACACAAAGCCTTGGCCTTCTTGACCACGCTGGAACTTAACTTTGTCGACACTGTACACATTTTCCTCAGCGCCACTCACTTTGGCCAGCAGCTTCGCTTTGGCATCTTCAATGCCGATAACATTAGCAGCTGCTTTAGTTTCGCCTTTGGCAGCAGCAACTTGAGCACCAGCTTTCTTCATTTTGCTGCGGTAGTACGACACGCAAGCTGCAGAAGTGTTGGAGTCAAGATGGTTAGCTTTGACAATTTCCAGGACTTGCGCGTTGTCAAGACCTTGAGAAAGTGCAGTGCGAATAGTCGCTGCGATGGTAGCCATGTGAATCACCTTAGTGTTTGTGTGTTTGATGGGATAATTATACGCCCTCTTGACGAAGGCGTATACCCCTTTTATCGATTATTTTGCAAAAAGTTTGTCGATCAGTGATGGATGGCCTTGTTTCATGGCGTCTTCAACTATTTCGTAAACAAGACGACCGTTGATTGGTAGCACTGCAAAAGGTGCATCGTCAAAGTCGTCAATATGACGAACAACAAGGCAGTGAGTTGTGTGAAGACTTTTGCCGTAGTCGTTGAGTCGTTCAGCAAAGTTAGCCGACTCTTCAACAGTGACCAAGACACCTCGTGTCCTTGGATTCAGCGTGGCTGTGACGGCTATCTGCATTTCAGTCGCCACATACAGCGACAGCATTTGCTGCTTTGTGAGGTTTTTCATGTGCTGCTCCGCTTGGGTTTCCTTTATTATGCATGCGCGCATGAGTGTTGAACAATTAGACTTTCTAATGCCTAGCATCCAGGGCATACGAACAATCAATTGTCAGAAGCCTCACGCTGCTGGCATAATGAATGCACACCAACGAGCAACCCTGGAGACACAAAATGAAATGCATGGAACAGAAATACGCAGCCAAGATTGCCGAAGTCACTGCTGAGTACGGAGCCCTTGTTGCAGCTGGTGCTGACAAGAAGCTCATCAAGCGCGCTAAGCAAATCGTCGCTAACTGGACTCAGAGCGCCTGGATTACTGCTCTTGAAGAACGTGCTTATATTCTTCACGGCTTTGGTCACAAAATTGGTAAAATCTTTCATTGCGATAACCACAAAGAAGTTGTACAAATGTATAAAGACGGCTTCAGTGTTGACAAAGCTCTCTTCGCAATTTGGGCTAAGCAGTGATCTTTGTTAAATACTATCGCAACGACTTAGTGACTGAAGAGCCGACTGTTGAAGTCTACTTTTCAATTCTAACAACCACTGCAAACATTGCTGACTTGCACTCTCAAGCAATTGAGTTTTCAAAGCGGCATCCAACTGCAGTAGCTTATCAACTCTTTGAAGGGCCACATTTTCGAAGCACAAAGCCAATCGGCTTGCAACACTACCTTATTTAACAGAAAGCCCTCTTCGGAGGGCTTGACTATTTGTGAAATACGAACCGATGTGGCCACCTTATCAGGTGGTCTTTTACTATACAGACAATTGATTGTACATTACCCAAACCAGGGTCTATATTTTCAGTTACATTTACTAAAAGAGGGAAGCCGCCGTGGCGTACAAAGACCAATTCACTCCTTGGCAACCCAGCACTATGGTTTTCAATCCGATACTCGAGCTTCGCTGGTTGACGAACATCGACCGGCATACCAAGCTCCACTACCTTCGGAATTGGCCGCTTGCTGTTGAGGCTTGCCGCACTGCTATCAAAAAGGCGAGCAATCATGGTAACTGAAGCGAGTGTTGTTGAGCAACTGCTCAACGTAAAGCTGGCTGGCCCTTACGATGTCTATCACGGCATCTGCATTTTGGTTTCCGATAAGGTCCATCCCATCGGAACCAACAATTTCCAGGGCACCTTCAACGAAGTCAAAGCTATCATCCTTCCCTTCGTGAAAACCTGGCCGCATTATTCCGGTTGTGAGGAGTACCCAGTTCCATCGGGAAACTGCCGATCAGCTATCTCCGTTTACGAGCACTATAGCTACGTCTACGACATGTGGAAAATGAGCGAACCGTACGGCGAACTTCGCTGGTCGCTTCTTGACCACTTACTCAACCAACTTGGGAGCAGACAGCCATGAGCTGGGGAGCGTATCACGCTGCAAAACGCAAAGAGCAACAGTCACGCAAAGAGTTCCTGGCTAAAGCCAAAGATGGCGATAAAGATTGGACCAAGCCTTGTGAAAATTGCGATGCTGTTCCAACTGTTCATCCGTTTGGTCTTTGCGGTCCTTGCTGCTTCGGCGAAGCCGACACAATCAATGGGAATTGGTAAATGATCCAGGCCTTTGCAGTTCGGCACAAGCCTACCGGAAAATTCATGCCAACGCCAACCGGCAAGGGCGGTCGCGGCGCCAGCTACTGGGATCCGCTGGAGGAAAGCGTCAACGACTTGCCTCGCCTGTTCCCGTCTAAAAAGTCAGCCGGCGCGGCTTTGACGCAATGGCTTAGAGGCCACCATGAGCCCAAGTTTGAATGGGAGCAGGACGCCACGTTTAGTAGTCGATGTCGATACCAGGTGCAAGCTGGTACTGAGATTGTGCCGGTAGTAACTCGCAAGCGTGAAGAGATGGAAGTTGTCCGCTTCCGCTTAGTGGAGATGTGCTGATGAAAGCAGAACGAACACCTGCCCAGCAGAAAGCGTACAGGCTTAACCGCCTGTACGTCATCCACCTTGTGGGTTGTCCGACCTGCGGGGTTCCAGTAGGCCATAACTGTAAACGCAAGAACGGGAAATACCGCCACGCACTGCACTGCGCCCGGTACGCCGCTCGTCGCCAAAGGGATAAAGAAGATGCCGCAAGTTGAAGTGATTCGCATTATCAAGTACGTCGGTGAAGAGACCCTTGTTCGGGCTAATCTCGCCAAGTCGTTGCCGGATGGAATTAAAGAGCTGGACGGCTACGAAATCCATGTTGCTACCCACAGCAGCAATCTTCCTCCGCTGGTAGAACTGTCGGCTGAAGCTATCGAAGCCGCTCTCAATAAGGATAAAGTATGAGTCATAAACTTGATTGGCTGACAGCGCCTATTACTGCTGAAGCCTACTCGCCCGCTACTAACGAGACCTTTGCTTCCTGGTATCGTCGGGATTCTGGCGGCCAGGTTCATCAACAGCTGGAAGACGACCGCGTACCCGGTCGCAACGGCAGTTGGGTCTGGATGGGCGGTCGCACTGACTTTCCGCCTGGAGCTATTCTTCGGCCATCCACTGAAGCCGAAGTCCAGGACAATGGTGGACCAGCTGAGGAAACCCAGCGTGTTGGCGAAATCAGCAAAACTACTAGCGGTTTGACCGTCCTGGATCAGATGGCCCTGGAAATTCTGAAAAACATCATCCAGCCGATCCCAGGGCATATTGCTATCGACTCTGAACGGTTTGCTAAGCTTGCCTACCAGCAGGCGCGTGCTATGATGAAGGAGCGGGGAAGATAAAGGCATACACCTTACCTATTAACAGCTTATAATGGCAAACGCGCATATTGCGCGTTTTGCTGTTGGAGGATCTATGACCAGGCCAGTGAATCTGCTGACCGGCAAGACCAAGAGCGGAACTACCGTCCAAGAGTTCAACTACGGACGGCAGGCTTACCGGCTGGTCTGCCACTGTGGCGCCGAGTACTACGATACACAGGCGCGTATCTGCGTTCAGCTCGTTCGTAACGACCGCTACCTGCAATGCTACGGGTGTAGCTGTAAAATGAAAGCGGCCAACTCGAAGTTGTTCGCTGCAAGGCGGAGGGCGGCGCGTGAATCCGTACATCGGTGACCGGCAGCTTGACCCTACAGAGGAGCCGCTTGAGTGCGGTACTTGTGGGGGAGCATGCATCGTCGGCAATGTTGATAACGCCCAACCCTGTCCGGACTGCTGTTATGACAGCGACCCAGGAGAACCAAATGAATTTGTACCGGGAACTCTGGAAGACCCTTTTTAGCGCTGAACGCATGGCCAACCGCTCGGCCTACGACCTGGGACCCAGCCTCGCTGCTCGCAAGTGCAAAGATAAGCGCATGGAAAAGGCCCTGGAAATCGCAACTGTCGGCTACGATGAACTGGCTAGTAAACGTCCGGGAACCTGGATCTACCAGCTAGCGCTCAAGCGTCGCGATAAGCGGCAAGCTGATCCTTGGGCGATGCCTAACTGCCGTTGCGTAGCTAAGCCGATAATCAAAACCACTTAAAAGGACAAAATCATGACAGTCAAACGCTGTACGACCTGGTTCCCGTCTGAAATCGGCGGTGATACGCTAGAAGAAGTTGTTCGAGCGTCTGACTACGACAAGCTTGAAGACATGGCCAAGGCGTTGAAAGCTGCTCTCACTTCCCTGGTTCTCTTTACCAAACCAACTAAGTCCAACGCAGCCGCGTTGAACAACGCTTATCAAGTGCTGGGTACAAATGAAAAAGTTAAAAATGGCAGTTCGCCGTCGCCGGATTGAGCAGGCGTACTTCATCGACCAAAAACAGGAGAATGCAAATGATACCTCCCTTCGAATGGGAAGACCGTTACGTGGTCTTCAAACGCAAGGACCTGGGTCTACTTCCGCCCGCTGAACTCGCACACTACGAGCTTATTTTCATGGAGCTCAACAACCGCCTAAGCCTTTGCGGTGCGCCTGGTCGCCAGATGATTGTTATCGAGGGCGACTGGCCAGAATACCAACCGACTTGCGAAGCTCTGCAAGCTCGAGTCCTCAGCGAAAGCGAAGCCAACTTCCTGTCAGGAGTACGCAAATGAAAGACTTCCCACAAGCCAGGCAGGTATACCGGGACCACGAAGGTAGAGCATACAAAGTCCTCTGCTTAGCAAAGGACCAGGGCCGTGAGGAACTGCTGGTCATCCACCAGGGCGATGACGGCCAAATCTGGTCCCATACCATCGGTAGTTTCATTGCGTATACGGGTGGTCAAAAGCGGTTTACTCTTCTCTCTCGGGCCGAGACTGTTGTCAACCTGGACGAGGCGGCCTGGGAGATGATTCAAACGGCGGCTAGCAAAAGTGAGTGGATGCCGCCTGAGTACATGCAAAACGACTGGCTCAGCGACGTTTGCCGATTCCTGCGTGAAGGCGCCAAGGCTTTCACCAATGAAGGGGATTACTACCCAGCTGTTGACATCGACAAGCTGGTCCGCGAGCTGGACGTTCTGCTGAACGGTTCAGCCGCAGCTCCCCAGGCTAAGCTGTGCGACATTGTTGCCCAGCTCAAGTTGGCGGCCAAAAAGTGAACAATGTTTTGTCCCTCCCTCTGCGAACGGTAATCAATGGAGAGGAGTGGAAGCTGTACTGCGTTGATTACCGGAACGAGGCGGAGGACAAGACCATGAGCGCTTGGCTTTTTGCTAGATCGTTCGAAGACGCGTACGCCCAGCTGATGGACTTGAAAGAAACCGGTGTAGTAAATAATTGTTTAGTTGGGGTTACGCGTTAGTACAATACACAGTACAATAGGAGATGGGCATGAAAACAGCACTGTGCGTACTGGCCGTTTGGGCGCTGCTATCACTGCTGGTTGCAGTGCCCCTTTGCTATTTAATCCATAGAGCTAAACAGGATGACAACGATGAAGAGACCGACGTTTAACGGTGACAACGCCGCTCTTGCAGCGCGCATCAATTCGTTACTTGAGCTGGACAAAAATAATGCTCTGGTTCCTCACGGCCTGGGCGGACTGGCGCGCCAACTACTGGAAGCGTCGGCTGAGAGGCTGGCCAAAGAGCACCAAGAGGTTCGCTTCGTTTGCTCCTCCTTTCCAAGTGGCGAACCGGATAGCTGTGTTTTTGTCGAGTGCGAGAATTCTGCTGGCTGTTCAATCAATGCCGGCGAATGGCGCAAACGCGAAGACGGCTTAGTCGAACTGGTAGTTCATTTCCAGGGGGGTCTAATGAAAGCGCTCATCATAGTAGGTGGTACTACGGGCCAGGGGGCTGAAGAGACTGCGGCTGGAATAGCCGCTCTTGTCAAGAACTACGAAATCAATACCGGCCAGAAAGTTGACTCCGTTGAGATTAAGTATTCTAGTGAGTACTACCACGGGCACACCACGGCCGAATTGCCACCTTTGGCCTACCTCGAGCAAGACTGCCGACCTGCTCGGCAGGGCAAAGGCGAACGCAAGCGCAATAAGAAAGATCGTTGGAGGTAATATGTCGCATGCATACACTCGTTCCCGGCAAGGGGAACAGCCACTTACGACTGCCCAGGTCAGCGATTGTTATCGGGCCGGCCGCTCACCGAACTCCGGCAGGCTTTTCCGCGGTTCGTCCCCGTCGGTTGCGGAAAAGTCCGCGCGTGAGATGAACTGGCGCAAGCTCCTGGTCAAAGGTGCGATCGCCAACCTGCGGATGGTTGCCCGAGCAGTCGGCGCCTTCGAAGCTCTCGGCATTCTGACAGACCTGGAAAACTGTCTTCTTGAAAAGTCCAAACGTCGGCATGAACTGAACAAGCAACAAGCCAAGGCAGCTACTGTTCAACCGAACGAAAACACACCCTGGAGCTGAACATGCGTATCAACGTCTATAGTCAAGAGCTGACCAATGAAGTAATCATGGTCGCAAAAGAGAGCAATACCGAAGTAGTCTACCACGCTGCGCAGCTCATTTTGCACAGTAGCGACCGGCTCCACCACCCACCTGCTGACGACGACCGCAGCGCTGTCACTTTCTGGCTGCCAAAGTCCGAGGCTCGTCGCGAAGAGATGGCTAAGGCCTTCGAAGAAATCGCTCGCATTTTCCGTGAGGCTCCGAAAGCGACCGGTCTCGACTAGCACATGATATCATTTTGACATCATTCTAAGAAGCCACTCAATAATAGCTAATAACTATTGTTCGAGTGGCTTTCTTTTACGCTATTATTAGATTGTTAATAAACCAAAGGATGCAGCAATGAGTAAGCTCAAAAATGCTTTACTGCTTTGCGGAGCCGCGGCAGCAGTGTTTGCCGCTGACTGGCTGGTAACAGGCCCGTCCGAAGCGGAAATCACTCACAACGAATATTGCGAAATGGTCCAGCTGTATAAAAACAGCAAGGGCGGTCTCGGCTGGCCGGACTACAAACGCCAGTACGATAAGCTGTGCCCGAAACAATAACCTTTAACAGAGAGTAGTCATCATGACTTTCAAACTCGAGCTGGAAGGCGGTAAGTATACCGTACTCCACGAAAATGGCTGTAACTTCCGGGCCCTACGCAACGGCGAGCCATGGCGGTCGCTTGTGGGTGATGGCTTGGTCCTCGCCATGTGCTACCGTATTGAAGAACTCCAGGAACAGCTGGAAAAACTCCAACGCGTCCACCCTGGTGCGAATGCTGACGGATGCTTACGAGTAGCGAGCGCACTCAAAGGAATTGTCGCCCAGCTGGACAACGGCTATTGCGCTCCGGACAGCATCGCGCACCAGGAAGCAAAAGCGGCTTTGTCCCACCTAAAGGTGTAATATGCAATCAACCTTGCCTGGCCTAACTGGCCGCGCTGACGAAAAATATCTTTTCAGCGCATTGGATATTGTGCTTTGCTTGGCCTTGGCCTTGCGAATTCACAAGACGGACGTGGCTATCAAGCGAACAGCTATGAGCATGCTCAGCCGTGTCCCGCCGCAGGATCGCGGTCCGCTACTCAAGCTACTCAGGTCCAATAAGCCTGCAGCAGTAGTTGAACATATACTAGGTTTTCTAGGAGAGGACTAGCATGGCTACTGATTGTATTGTAAGCACCGAGCTTTTGCAAAGCGCTATTAACACCATCGAGATGGCTGATAACAGCACAGGTGTCTGCTGCTGCGGGAATAATATTGACACCCACGGCGTAATGGAAGATCATGGTCCGACCGACGAAGGCGACTACCACGCTGGGAAGGTACTGACCGAACTTCGCAAAGCCCTGGAGCAGACTGTTCCAGAAGACCCTGAGCTGGAGATAATCGCTTGGCGCATTTTTGCTGGCGAGGACAACACGCTGCTTACCGACGAGGAGGAAGTTGTCGAGAAACATCAGCGCCACCTGGGCAAGGCGTTTGCTGACTGGATTGAGCCGTTGACCAACGCGCATAAGGCTTCTTGCTACATTGAGAGCCTGAAGCGGATCATTGAGTCATTGCGCGCCAAGCATAAATAGGTACAGCACTCGTAAGGGGACAATGCAATTAGTTTATTTAATTGTATTGTCCCTTTTCTTTAATGCATAGTAATAGCTGGTGTGCCCTTAACCTGGAGTTGCTACTATGAAACTGTTAGCTAAAGAAGACTTACGGGTCGGAGTGCCGACCTGGTACACCGTTCCGACTCCGCTGGAGCACGGCCGTACTGTTGTCTGCGACGTACTCTGCACCAATGGGCTTATTCTTTCCGACCCGCGTATCATTCCGGAAATCGTGTTTGCTCAACTCTCCGCTGACACGATGCTCATGAACTTTTATTTGTACGATCTCCTGCTCTCCATGAAACTCAACCTTAAGAGAACAAATGCATGAACCAATACCAATGCTTGTCCAATAACGAACCGGTCGCCGTCTACCCTCTGTCGATGACTCGCGACTACGTGCGGCACTGGACGTTTCCAGAAGCCATTCGCGAAATCATCCAGAACGCCATCGATAGCGACTCGCCGTTTGAGTACGAGTTCGAGGCCAACAACATTCTGACCATCACCAGCCGTAAAGCCAGTCTGGATCCGAGCACCCTGGCTCTCGGGTCTACCAGCAAAGCCGAGGACAGCAGCAAGATCGGCAGTTTCGGTGAAGGTTACAAAATCGCACTGCTCGTACTCGCTCGACTGGGTTATAACGTCTACGTCATGAACAACGGCCGACTCTGGGAACCAGTTTTCAAGTTCAACGAGCAGTTCGGCGTTGAGATGCTCCATATTGAAGAGCACCAGAACAGCTGCACCGGGCTGACCTTCGTTGTGGGCGGCTTGTCGCCGGAGGACAAGCAAAAGGTTATCGATAGTTGCCTGCACATGCAACCGCTGATCGCCGATGCTATTGACCTCCCACAAGGCCGCATCCTGCCGAGTAGTCCGGGTAAGCTGTACGTCAACGGGCTGTACGTCTGCGATACGAAAATGAAGTACGGCTACGACATCAAGCCGGACTATATCACTCTCGAGCGCGACCGGCAGACAGTCAGTTCTTTCCAGCTCGCCTGGCTAGTCAAGGACATGTGGTTTGCTACCCATCAGTTCGAAAAGGTAGCGGACATGATTACCAAGGACTTTCCGGATATGGAGTACGCCAGCCACGGCTGTCCTGAACTGTTGAAAGAAGCGGTATACCAGCAATTCATGAAGAATAACCCAGGCGGCGTTGTTGCCAGCAGCCCAGAGCACCTGAAAGAGCTGGTCAACCGCGGAATGACCAAGGCGGTATATGTCAACAGCAACACGCACGCTATCGTGTCGACTTCCAAAAGCTACGCAGTCACGGCAGCAGCGGTAGCAAAACCTACTCCGCTGATGGTTCTCAACAAGTGGTACGAAGAGAACGAGAAAAACCTGCGCCGTCTGTCAAAAGTAGGCTTCAAGGCACTGCTCAAGATGGCTGAACAGTGGCAGAACAAATAAGGGTTCGCCCCTTGATGTGAACAATTAATTATTCCTCGGTATGCGAAATACGGTATAATTGCCTAGGCCGTATTTTACAGAGGTTATAGGCTAAAACCGACACGGCGAAAGCTCCTATCGGGAACGTTTTAGACTTCCTGCCTGTCCGTCCTGCTACTTTATAGGGCGGACGGGCAGAACGTCTCTACGGAGCTCTGGAGAGCTAAGGGTAATCCGACATTTTTGGAGAAAATCATGGAACGCAAACCAGCTGTTGTGCCCGTATTCGGCTGCAAGAAGCTAAGCAGCTGGGATACACATATCCTAAGTGCTGTTGAAAAGGCAGAACGCATGTCTTTTCTGTACCAGACACCTTGCAACGTTATTGCTTCGGCCGGTCGGTCCCTCGAGTTGACTGTAAGGCTAGAAGGCTTGACCGCGCCGAACGCCATAATCGTAGAAACAGTTTACCCAATCCCTGTAAAGTAGGAGATTCACCATGCAACACGCAATGATTAAGCTCGTCGACACTATTCTGCTGATTATCGCAGCACTGGTAATCATCATCGCAGGTCTTGCGGGCATGAAGGCCGGCCCGCTGCAGGCTATTCTCATGGCAGCTGCTGCCTTTGTTGGATCAGCTTTCACCTGCGGTTTCTGGTTCTGCGTGTCCGGTATCTACCACCACACTAAGGCCCTGGCGGAGAAGAAGTAATGGATGAGATTCTCAAGGCAGTAACTGGCGCGTTGATCGAGTCGCCTACCCTGGCTCTGTGGGTGTTGGTTATCATCTACGGGTTCAAAGTGGTAGTAGTTGGTAGTGTCTACGGCACTATCCGTTTCGTCATTGACCGTATGCACTCGGCCTACCTGGCACCGAAGCATGAGCGAAAAATAATTGACATTGAGTACAAGCTCAAAGAAATGTCGATTACCAATCCAGACGCGGTAATCGCTCAGCTGGAACGTGTCCTGCGCCGGCTACCGGGAAAACGCCATCTCGGTTATGAAGACATTAACTGGCTGTCGGACGCCATCAGCGACAAGGAGGCCAAAGATGCTGCTAAAAAATCTACAACTAAAGTGGGCTAAGCTGGTCTGCTGGTGCAAAGGTCATCACTACGTGCCAGCTTACCGCCAAATGATAGGTACGCCGAAAAATCGTCGCGGCCACTTCAAACTGGTACAGTACGATTGCGACCGTTGCTGCCAACCGACCAAGTGGATGCGTGACTGGGAGCACCGTATTTTTGTTCGATTGCATAAACCTTCCTGGGGTGGGCCAGGGACTGACTCGCAGAACAGGAGTGAGTAAGTAAAGTAGCAGTTTACAAGGTAAAATGCACAGTGCTAAGATGGCCGGAAATCCCACCAATTTCCGGCTTTCTAGTATGAGCAACTCTGAAGAACTCGACAGTTCTGCGCAGGTGCGTGTTGACATCGTCGACGAGCTCTGGGCGATCGTAGCAGACGCCGGCTCACCAGCTGCCGCTAAGGTTGCCGCTCTCGATAGACTGGCACGGATCGAAGGCGCTTACAAACCAGTACCTAAGCCGAACAATAACCGCTATAAGTCGTTGGCTGACTTCTACGCTGATGTCAACCCTCCGGCTGAAAAACCAACTGATGACGAGGGCGACGTATGAATGCCCTGGTGCAGATGAACCCCAAGCTTCGAAAAGTTTGGTTCCGGCCTGCCCGCATCAAGATCGTCCACGGCGGTCGGGCGTCCTCCAAGTCCTACGACTTTGCTACTGCCCTGTCCTTCTTGGGCAGCCAGATGCAGCTGAAGATCGTCGTTGCCCGGCAGTTCCAGAACTCCATCAGTCAGAGCTGCAAGTCCTTGATCGAATCTCGAATCGAGGCTATGGAACTGTCCGACCGGTACGACTTTCAACGGACGACAACTGTTGACTTGGAAACAGGCACTCAATATCTCTACTATGGTATCGCGCGTAACCTCCAGGAGATTAAGTCCCTGGACGGCGTCGATATCCTGGTTATTGAAGAAGCCGGCAAGCTGACCAAAGAGCAATGGGAAGTTATCGAGCCTACTATCCGTAAACAAGGATCGGAAATCTGGCTCTGCTTCAACCCGGACCTGGCAACTGACTTTGCCTGGTCGCTGGTGCTTAACCCGCCAGCTGACTCCATAGTTATGCAGATCAACTACCCTGAAAACCCGTTCCTGTCCGACACGATGAAGAAGTCGATTGCTGACGCCAAAAAGCGTCTGCCTAAAGAAGACTTCGATCATATCTACCTGGGTGTTCCGCGGTCTGACGACCAACTCAGTTTCATCAAGCCAAGCTGGCTTCGAAAGTGCATTGACTCCCACAAAGTTCTTGGCCGTCCGGGCATTGCCCAGGGCAAACGGCGGATGGGCTTCGACATTGCAGATGCTGGTGAGGATACCTCGGCAGTTGCCCTGGCTACTGGCAATTTCCTGAAGAGTATCGAGGAATGGGCATCCAGCGAAGACCAGCTACTGGAATCCACCCAGCGCGCATATCACATGGCGCTGGAAGCCGACGCCATTTTGGTTCCAGACGTTATCGGGGTAGGCGCTTCGTCTGTTCCGAAAATTATCGAGATGAACAACCTTCGTGAACCGCAAGGTCTGCCGATTCTTGAGTACAGTAAGTTCCACGCAGGCGAAGCGGCCAGTGATACGCCTTACCAGGAAGAATTTACCTGTGCTGACTTCTTCACCAACATGAAAGCAGAAGCCTGGGGCAAGACTTCCGACCGGGCGCGGAACACCTTCGTACTGGTCTCCGCCATCGAGGACGGCAAGACTGGCGACGACCTTCCGGAGTTCGAGGATCATGAGCTACTGTCGATCAGCAGCGAAATCGAATGCCTTGAAAAATTGATTAAGGAACTGTCTAGCCCTCGCAAGATCATCGACCTGGCCGGTCGGACTATGGTTGAGAAGAAGGCTGACATGAAAAACAAGCGTGGCATACCGTCCCCTAACCTTGCGGACGCCGCGATCATTGCACTTTACTCTGAGGAGAGCTACGTTGGATTCTTCGATTAACTTCAAAGTCGGTGACAAGGTCAAGAAGGTTACCGGCGAGTACCACATCAGCGGCGAAGTCCGATCAGTATTTACCAAAGCTGACGGCGCGACGCGGCTGGTAGTCGAGCACAATGCCGAAGGCGGCGGTAGCTTCCTGCACATTTACGGTCCTACCAACCTCGAGCTTGTGGGAGAATAACTGTTTACGTGGTTGACAGTCCCGCTGTATAATGGTCTTAACAACCACGCAGCTGGAGTCGCAAAATGGCTAAGCACAACGTCTCGATTGGTTTGGTCAACAAAGCTCTGAAAGCTACTGGCCTTGACTGCGAAATCTTCAAGGGCGAAGGCTACTACTACTTCAACGGTCCAGCTGTTGAGATGGCCGAAGAGCAGGGTGTCTACGGCGTTCGCTTTCTCTCTGACATGTCAGTAGCCCAATGGGTAGAAGAAGCAAAGGCAAAATGTCAATAAACGACAGACAATAAAAAAACCCAGCTTCGGCTGGGTTTTTGCTTTACAAACTGATGGTAACCTTTGATCGCCCACAGTCATGGACGAAACCATTCTCATCACGCAACTTTAGGTTAACGCCTTTCTTGCCACTCCAATGAAGGCCTTTGGCTTGACAGTAGCTACAAGTGATGTTGGTTTTCACTAGTGTCGATGGATGCTGGTTGCCGTCAGCTTCGTCGAAGCCTTCGTAAAATATGTCGGTATTGATGTTGAAGTGAAGCTGACCAATACTGACACCAGCAGATGCCCTCGTTACTTTTCCGTCTGACCTAACAGCACCGTCAGGCGCTCCTATTACTTTTCCGTCTGACCTCATGGCCACAAGCTGGCCGACGCTCACAGGTTCAGCGGCAAGGCAGCAGTAAACGCCAAGCCCTTCGAAGTGAACACTAGGCTTCATAGGCGACGTGTCGTCAACAACACTGCCAACAGTTGCATTATCACTACTACGACGATGATTGATATAGTGAGGAAACTGCATTCTATCAATGAGTCTATCAGCTTCATCGCCCATGAAAATACCTCTTAAAGGTGATTGATAATCATTCGAGAAAGGCATTTGTTTTCTTCCTCATAGCAAGAAACCCCACTTAAGGGGTTTCTTGTTCCAGTTGGTTATGCTTCTTCGACAACTTTCGCAGCGAGAAGGTCGGTAGTGACTTCGTCGATGTTGAAGTCTTCGCCGTAGATCTTGATGAGAGCTGCTTTCAGCTTTTCAGCCTTTGTTTTGCCAGCAGCTTTGTTGCCGAAGCTGCGAGTTGCGACGATGTTGCGATCTTTCCGCCAGTAGCAGAGGTAGCTACTGATGACGCCGTCAGAGGTTTCCGGAAGTGCGGCCTTGGCTGCAGCCTTCAGATCCTCGCCTTTGGCGTGAGTTTCGTCAAAGATCGCGTAGAGGACGTCACGCTTGCTTTCGCCGCGAGGCGCTTTTGGCGCTTTTGGCTCTTCTAAAGGTTTGATCGGCTCAGGAATCACGATGCCGCCTGCTTCGTTGAGTTCTGGTTCAGGCTGAGCTTCCTCGTTGTTAAGGTCGGTCAGCAGGTCCTGCAGCTCAGCAACTTTCATCTCCTTGCAGTCAGCTTCGGAGTAGGTGTTGTTGGCTTTAGCCAGGATTTTTTCGATCAGCTTGGTTTTCGACATTGCCATTTGGTGTTGCTCCTGCGTGGTTGTTTGTTTGTTTGTTGCTTGGTATGGGTTAATTATGCCGGTAAAGGCCTCACGCTGGAAATATCATTTTGGAATAAGTATAGATTAAAAGGTTATGGTACAAGCTGCGTCCGTTGTGATATACGCGTACGCGCACACATTAATAAAAAGTCGAATCAGCTGTATCGTCTACTGGTCTATAATCAGTTGGACTACTATAGCCCCTACTTATTTACTTCCGCCGCAGCCCAAGGCATTATTTATGGCAAGTTATTCCCCAAGAGTTTAGGTCAATGAAGAACTGGAATCCCTTTGCCAAGAAGACGCCTCCTGCTGCACAGGTTGTTGAACCTAGCAAAGCTGGCGTTCTTGACCTGACGGGTCGTCGATCTGAAGAAGACCCGACTGAGCGGTTCAGTCTTCCTTTTGAGAACTCTGTTCAGCGGCAAGCTAGCGACTTCGTCGTCGCAGAACTTGACAATAAGCTGACCATGGATTCGGCAGCGGTTGTTACCAAGGTTGGCGACAACTGTACAGGTATCAAGGGTGGTGTGGACTCCCTCGGCAACTCGCTCAGTCCAATGATTGGCAGCTGGTTTACCTCTCAAGGTTTTATCGGCCACCAGATGTGCGCTATCATTGCACAACACTGGCTAGTCGGCAAGGCTTGTGCTCAGGCCCCGGAAGACGCCCTTCGTAACGGCTGGGAAGTAGACGTTCAAGATGCAGACGATACAACTGACGAGGCTGAGCAGACCATCAAGCTGGTACGCGAAATCGACAAGCGTATGCGAATTGACGACGTACTGTTTGAAGCCGCCAAGTTTGCCAACGTCTTCGGCATTCGAATTCTTATCCCGATTATTGAGTCGAGCGACCCAGGGTACTACGCCAAACCGTTCAATATTGACGGTGTGACAGCCGGTAGCTTCCGCGGTTGGAACCAGGTCGACCCGCAGTGGATCTATCCGATGCTTGACTCTGTGGGAGCAGGTAACCCGAATAGCCCGACTTTCTACGAGCCGGAATATTGGGTGGCTGGTGGCGTGCAGTATCACCGTACTCACCTGGTTATCTTGCGCACTGAAGAGCCGGCTGACATTCTCAAGCCTAGCTACTTGTTTGGCGGTATCCCTCTCACCCAGCGGATTGCCGAGCGAGTGTATGCTGCTGAGCGGACGGCTAACGAAGCTCCGCTGCTGGCAATGTCCAAGCGGACTACTACACTCAAGGTTGACCTGGCTAAGGTTGCCTTGAAGAAGCGTTCGTTCATCGAGCGAATTCTGGAGTGGGTCGACTACCGTGATAACTACAACGTCAAGGTAATCGGCAAGGACGAAGAACTATCCGAAACCGATACCTCGCTGGCTGACCTGGACGAAGTCATTATGACTCAGTACCAGCTGGTCTCGGCGATCGCGAAAACGCCGGCTACCAAGCTGCTTGGCACTTCGCCAAAAGGATTCAACGCGACTGGCGACAACGAAACCAAGTCGTATCACGAGACTCTGGAAACTGTCCAGTCCATGTGGTACGATCGCGTACTGGAGCGGCATTACCTACTCCTGTCCAAGGCCTACTGCGATGGCGTGATTCTTGTGCATACCTGGGAGCCAGTCGATTCGGTCAGCGCTGAAGCTGAAGCTACCATCCAGAAGACCAGAGCCGAGACTGCCGCAATTTATATCACAAACGGCGTCATCAGTCCGGACGAAGACCGGTCGCGACTGCGCCTGGACAAGGACAGTGGTTATTCCCTGCCGGAAGACGACGATGCCCCAGGCGTTCCGGTTCCAGGAACGGAAGGGGGTCAGCCTGACGCGGCTCCTCTTACAGCAGCACCTGTTACCCAGGATGAAGCGGAAGACACTAACGTCCTGGGCGTTGTCGCCCTGGTCACAGCAGCTTCGATGGCAGCAGCTCAGCTGGCCGACAGAGCGCGGAACAAATGCAGCCCAGCCCTTCTGTCCCTGGTAAGCCAGTTGGCCGGAGCATTGTCTGCGCCAGATCCGAAATCGGTCGTCGCTACAGTACACGGCAAGAACGGCGTAGAGGGTAGTGTCAAGCCGAGTGTTGGTGAGGTACCGACACCGCCTGACCACCTGAAGAAGCCAGAGTAAATTGGTCCCGTTCCCCGGCTCAGTTCTGGGGTTCTGAGTTGGGCGGACGGGACCGCCTATTTGGATAGACCTGATGGCAGCTAAGAAACCTTTCAAGGCGCGCAAGACCCGGGAAAGAGCTCCGGCACCGACCAAGAAAATCGGACCGCCTCTAATACCCAACCACGCCCTGGAAGTCGAGTACCGTAAGGAGCTTTACCAGCTGGTGCTCGAAGCGGTTCTGCCAATGCGCGCTTTGCGGGAAGGCTACGCTGAAGACCGGTTGACAGTTAGTAGTATGGCTTTGCTGAAGAAGAAGGCTTTCACACTGGCCGCCAAGTTTGTCCGCAAGTCGAACGCTTACTCTCGCAACCGGATGTGGACGGTCATTGAAGAGCTCGGGAAGGAGCTCACTGTGGGCGTCGCCGAGTTGAGTGCCACACTCCGCAACCAGGTAGTAGCCAACGTCGATTTGATTACTGGCCTGGCTGCCGAGTCGCAGGAAAAGCTGACTAAGCTATTCCAGGAGAACGGGCCCGACCAAGCAAAGACTTACGCTGACCTACAGGAGTACGTCGGTAACCGGGCGAAGCTGATCGCTACTGACCAGAACGCCAAGATATTCACGAGTCTCAACACTGAGCGGATGGTCGGCTCAGGGCTCAAGACTTTCGAGTGGGATCACTCGTCTGCAGGCAAGGTTCCGCGTCCATGCCACGTTAAGCGGGATGGACATACTTTCTCCCTGGAAGGTGGACCCTCAGAACTTCGTTGGCCAGACGGTTCAGACGCGAACAGTGCGTTTGGCGGCAAGAGAGGCGACGAAGGCAAACCCGGCTGGGCAATCAACTGCCGCTGCCGAATGCGCCCAAGCGTGAGCTTGGACGACTAACTGGAGTACTGATATGCCAACCCCCACAAAGACTGGCGAAGCCGGTATTACTATCGTAAAAGAATTCGAGACACTGGAACTGGCAGCTTATCCTGACCCAGCCAGTGAACTGGGTAAAGCCTGCACGTCTGCCAGGCTGCAAATGCGCGACTACCGCAAGGTCCCAGGCTGGCAAAAGCTGGATGGCTCTCCCTGGACAATCGGCTGGGGCCATACCGGTTCTGACGTTCACGAAGGCTTGGTCATTACCGCACTTCATGCGGACAAACTGTTGGCGCAGGATTTGCTGTCGGCCGAGCGCTCTGTTAACCGTTACGCCAAGGTGGAGCTGAACCAGAATCAGTTTGATGCCCTGGTCAGCTTTACCTTCAACCTCGGCAGTGGCAATATGTCCACCAGTACTCTCCTGAAAAAACTCAACGACAAAGACTTCATCGGTGCGTCGAAAGAGTTTGAGCGCTGGAACAAAGCCAAAGGTAAGGTCTTGAACGGATTGACTCGTCGGCGGAAAATGGAAGCGGAACTTTTCTTGAAGAAAGTTGCGTAAAGCGGTTTACACCTCAGTAAACAGCTGATATAATCAATCCGTAACAAGCCCCATCAAATCTTTCACTCACTTAGGCCGAAAATTCGGCCTAAGGCCGTTTACAAGCCTTAAAATTCTGGACTAAAATAAGCCCAGTATTTTGAGGTTTGACTATATGCGCATAATCTTCGACGCAGCAGCAAAAGCCAGTTCGCGCAGAGTCGACGATAATGGCTTCCTGCACGTGACAGCCTGTCCCATTACCTCGCATGGCGTGTTCGACTACGCCCGGTGTGAAATGGGCGGCATCATGGGCGAAGGCGACCCCAACGAACTTTTCAAAGTTCTGCGGGATCAGAGCACAATCACCCTCCCTGAATTTATCGCATCCTGCCAAAACCTCCCCCTGGTTGACGATCACACTTACGTAGAAGGCGTCGTTCAAGACGGCCTTGGCGAAGAAGCTGAAGGTGTCGACCCGGCCAAGAAAGGTGTTTGCGGTGTTCTAACCAATGTGCGCTACGACGAGGAAAGCGGCTGGGTCGTAGGTGACTTGGCAGTATACGCACGACAAATGATCCGTCAGATTCTGGCGGGCCAGAAGACTGAGCTCTCGCTCGGCTTCACCTGTGTGTTTGCCCTCGCTGAGGGGGCGTCTTCCCACGTAGCAGTTCAAACTAACATGATGGGCAACCATCTGGCCTTAGTCGATCGTGCACGAGTACCTGGTGCGAGAGTGCTGGACTCTGCTTTCCCTAACTCATCCGAGGATGAAAACATGTCGAAAGATACCAACAAGGGCCCAGCAAAGGTTCGTGCGCTCGACAGCTCCGCTGTCGACAAACTGCGCGAACTGCTGCTGCCAGCTCTTCAACAGTTCCTCTCCGAGGAAGCTGCGGAACCTGCGCACCAGGATCCAGCCGCTACTGACCCAGCTGTAGCTGCCGACCCGGCAGTTGATCCTGCTGCTGAACCTGCCGCAGTAGACCCTGCTGTTGCCGCTGATCCTGCAGCCGACCCAGCCGCTGTTGAAACCGACGACGGTGATGATGCCCTGGTTCCTCTGCTCCAGCAGCTGCTGGCCGCACTGCAAGCTCCTGCCGCTGCGGGTGATGGAGACCACCCAGTCGAGCCAGCTGTCAAACTGGAAGAAGAAACTCCTGGCGGTGATGTCGGCCCTGAGGTCGAATCCAGCATTACCATGGACGCAATGTTCGTGGCCGTCGCCGAGCGCGACAAGATTTACGGCCGTGTCAGCAAGGTTGTTGGCGCCTTCGACCACGCTGCAATGACCGCTGAAAAAGTGGCCCAGTACGGCGTCAAGAAGCTGGGCCTGAAGTGTGTGGCCGGTCAGGAAATGATCGCGCTGGACGCGTACCTCGCTGGTGCAGAGGCACAAGCTGCCAAAGCAACCAAATCCGTCAACAAAGTTGGTGATGGCATGCCTTCGAGCACCGAGCTTGACGCATACCTGGCCGGCAAGAAATCGTAAGGAGTAGTAAAATGCCTTTCCAATCTACTGTTGGCTTCCGCTACACCCAAGGTTTCCTGGGCCAGGTGACTCTGGAAGTTCCGAGCGTTGTCAAGCCTTGGCGCTTGTCGGCTCAGACCGCCCAGGCTAACACCTTCGGCAAAGCGTTTACCTGGCAGGCTGAAGTCGCACCTACCAAAGGTCTGCAGGCGATCGAAGTTGCACAAGTCGGCCTGTCGGCCGCTGGTGTGAAGTTCGCCGGCATTCTCTGCCACCCGGAAATGATGGCTCTCAACGGCACTGCCGCTGGAACCCTCTCTCCGACCCTGGACGTTGCAGCCAACGAAGTCGTGCAGCTGATGGCCAAAGGTGAAGTCGTCGTGTCGTTCACTACCGCAGTAGCCTACGGTGACCCGGTGTACTTCGACAACGTCACCGGCGCGCTGTTCAACACCGCTGATGCAGCACGAACCCTGATCGACGGTGCCCGGGTTACTAACCCGACTGGTGCCGCAGGTCTCACCACTATTTCCTTGGGTTAACTCCAGGATCAACCGCTGCCCACGACTCCGGTTGTGGGCGATAGGAGAATGCAATGTCCCAGATTCATTCGCACATCCGAGCGCGCGACGTCCGTGCGTTCAACATGACCCAAGTTGGTGACGCGGCTGTTACCGCTCTTCGCCGCCTGGGCATCACTATCGACCCGGCCGTAGTTCGTCAGCAAGTTCGAGCGTTGGCAGTAGGTGACGCCTCGTTCAGTGCTCCGACCACCACTGGTTCGATGACCACTCCACTCCAGTTCCTGCAAGCCTGGCTGCCTGGCTTCGTGCAGGTGATTACCGCTGCTCGCAAGATCGACAAGTGCATCGGTATCACCACCATCGGCAACTTCCACGACCAGGAAGTCGTGCAGGGTGTCGTTGAGCCGGTCAGCGTTGCTGCGGAATACGGTGATTATACCGCGATTCCTCTGGCACAGCTGAACGTCAACTTTGAACGCCGTACCATCGTCCGCGGTGAACACGGTATGTCGGTTGCCCTCCTGGAAGACGCTCGTGCGGCTGCCATGAACCTGAACGTTGCCGAGCAAAAGCGTCAAGCCTCGGCGATCGGTCTGGAAATCATGCGTAACGCCATCGGCTTCTTCGGCTGGTACAACGGTGCAAACCGTACCTTCGGCCTGATGAACGACCCGAGCCTGCCTGCCTACGTCAACGTTGCTGGTGGCCTCTGGTCCGCCAAAGACGCCCTGGCGATCATGGCCGACATCCGTACTGCGATCGCTGCTCTGCGGACCCAGTCTCAGGACACCATCGACCCGGAAAACACCGACCTGGTTCTGCTGATTGCTACCGCTGCCGTCGACTTCCTGAGCGTTGTAACTGTTCAGGGCATCTCGGTACGCGACTGGCTGACTCAGACCTACCCGCGCGTTCGTATCGAGTCGGCCCCAGAGCTGAACGCTGCCAACGCCGCTGCCAACGTGTTCTACCTCTTCGCCGAAGAAGTGAGCGCAGAAGTCGACGGTTCGACCGACGGCGGCATGGTGTTCAAGCAACTGGTGGTCACCAAGTTCCAGACCCTGGGTGTTGAGAAGAAGCCGAAGCGCTACATCGAAGACTTCGCCAACGCCACTGCAGGCGTCATGTGTACTCGTCCGTACGCAGTCGTTCGCTACTCCGGTATTTAATACCGGCTGAACGGATAAAGGGAGCCATTGAGCTCCCTTTATTTTATCACGGAATAAACCAAAAGTCCACTATATTTACGTAGGACTGTTCCCCGAGCTATAATGGAACAGTAAAGTTAACCCCACAGTTAGGATTCCTATCATGCCCAAGTATGTCCTGTCTACTGCCACTTGTGCGCAGAAATATGTCGACTACGCGCAGGCTGTTGCCCCGGGTGGTTTGAACGTGGCTTTACGCCATGTAATCATTCATGGCGGCGCAAATACCACCAGCATACGCTCTGGCTTCGGCGAACTGTCCGCGACCGAAGACGGTGTTCCGCTTTGGACTCCAGCTGGTGTGGTCACCACCATTACCGACGAGCAGGCCGAATTCCTGGAACGCTGCGAGGCTTTCTGCAAAGCGCGTGATGCCGGCTTCTTCACCATCATGGATACCAATCCAGGCGACAGTCATAACAATGTCAAGAAGTTGGCCAAGGATATGACCAGCCGCGACACCTCTGCGCCGCTTACCTCCGAAGTTCTCAAAGGTTCGGTCAAAGTGTCTTCCAAGCTGAAAGTCGACGACGAGTAATCAGCCATGGCAGAAGTAGTGCTAGACATAGCTAAGTTCCGGCAGCTGTTCCCTCAGTTTGCCGACACTACTAAGTTCCCAGACGTTGTCATTGAGATGTACTGGGATCAGGCCATCTGCATGATGGAAGATGGGTGCTACGACTGCCTCGACGACTGCAGCTGCACTGAGCTTCAGCTTTACCTGCTGATGGCCCATATGATGGCCCTCAGCATTACCGTCAACAAGGGTAAACAAACTGGCCTGGTCTCTAGCTCGACAGTTGATAAAGTCAGCGTAACCCGGGTCACTCCCCCGGCTACTGATATGTTTGACTACTGGTTGGGGCAGACTCCATACGGCATGCAGTTGCTCGCGATGCTGCAGGCAGCTCTTGTGGGCGGGTTCAGTATTGGCGGCTTGCCTGAACGCAAGGCTTTCCGTAAAGTTGGCGGTACTTTCCAATGAGCAAGTTGGCGGACCACATGAAGGCTCTCAAAGCCATGGATGGCAAAAATGTGGACGTCGGCTGGTTTGAAAACGCGACTTATCCAGACGGCCAAAGCGTGGCTGCAGTGATGATCGCGAACGAGTTTGGTACAAAGAAAATGGTCGCTCGGCCGCTTATGCGGCAGTCGGCTGAAGTGATAGATAAGAAGTTGCCCGGTTACATAGCCAGGCGGACTACTGAAATTCTGGACGGCAGGCTTTCTACGGATAACTATCTGGAGAAAATGGGGGAAGCCCTTGTGGCTGCTGTGCTGTCCACTTTAAAAGAAGGTAACTTTGAGCCCAACAAAGAGTCGACTGCTAAACGTAAAGGCTTCAATACGCCACTCGTTGAAACAGGGAACCTGGGCCAGTCTGTCACGCATAGGGTGTCGAAATAATGGGCGTTCCTGGATCTGATCTGCTAGCCGAAGCGCTACAGATAATCGAAACGGACACTATCCAGATTCTTAAACAGAATGTCAGGACGCTCAACGCAGCCGGTATTTACGTAACAACCTACGGTGAGCCTGTAGACTTTGAAGCATCTGTCCAGGCAGTAGACCGGAATACTTACAACCAGCTTGGTCTTGACATGAACAAGCGGTATATACAAATCTACGTTTCGGACGACGTCAATGACCTTACGCGCGACACGACTGGGGACAAGGTTCACTTCAATGGCCGCGAATATTCTATCACGTCTGCCCTGGACTGGTTTGCTATTGACGGTTGGGTCGGCTTGCTCTGCGTTGATGTTGGCCCGGTTGGGGTAGCCCCATGACAGACACTGAACTCTTTACGCTGATACGCTTGACGCTTATCGAGAACTTATCAGTCTGGCCGTTTGACGCGTCACTCGGTCCGATTACTGTTCAGCAAAAGCAACAACCTGTTAAGCAGGGCATCCCAACTGCCGCTACAGTTTATTTGGAAAAGCTTTTTCATAATCCGCATGGTTCGTCCAGGGTCTACTACGACGTTAGTCCTGAGCCAAACATGATCGAGGAAAACGAGGGCCAGGTCTACACTGCTACATTCCAGGTATCCGCGTTTGTTATTCAGAAGCCGGAAAACCCTGCTCTACCCACAGCGAGCGAACTGGCTGATGCTGCGCGGGTTGGTCTGCAGCGTCATACCACTATTCGAAAGTTTGCGGCCGAAGGTGTTGGCCTGCTACGGGTCTCGATGGTTGGGAACCCTTACTTCAGCGACGACCGGGACAGACAAGAAGCTACACCCTCGTTTGATCTGGTAGTCACCTACGTGCGAACTGCGCCACCAGCAACAATCGACAGGATTATCCGAGTCGACTCACTCATTGTCCAAGTTCCTTAGGAGGAACCATCATGACGATTAGCATCACTCGCTACGTCGATATTACCAGCGGTGTAGGTGGAGCAGCTGCTGTCCCTCGCCGAGACCTGGTTCTTCGACAGTTCACCCAAAACCCGCTGGTACCGGCAGGCTCTGTTGTTTCCTTTACCCAGCTGTCTGACGTAGCGACCTACTTCGGCACTGCAGCTGACGAGTACAAGGTTGCTGAGAAATACTTCGGCTTTGTCTCAAAGCAGATTACTGCACCTCAGCGCATGAGCACCGTTCGTTGGCATCCGGCAGCTGTCCCTCCGGCGATCTACGGCTCTGGCATTGTGGGTGGCGTTGCGCCGTTTGCTGCCATCACTGCAGGTACGCTGACCTTCGATATCTCGGGTGTCCAAGTTGTTATCAGCACTATCGACTTGTCGACTGCTACTACCTTCGCTGACGTAGCTTCGCTGCTGCAGACTGAAATCCGTACCAGCCTCAACCCACAGTTGGCTACTTGCCTGGTACAGTACGAGACCAACCGCGGCCTCTTCATTATCACCGGCGCAGTTGCTACTCCAGGCGAAACCCTCTCAGCGGTGCCCGGCGGTGTTGCAGACATTTCGACCCTGGTAGGCTGGAGCACTGGTCTGCAGGTTGAGCAAATCGGCGCAGCTGCACAAACCTCCACCCAGGCTGTGTCGCAAAGTGCTGACGAGGACGACAACTTCGGTTCGTTTGCCTTCACCGGTACCACTCTGCCAGTAGACGCGGATATTCCGACCATCGCGGCCTGGAACCACGCGCAAAACAACAAGTTCATCTACTGCGTACCAGCGGTTTCCGCTAACGCAGCTAGCCTGAGTGCTGCGCTTGTTGGATTCTCCGGTACTGCTCTTACCCTGGTGCCTGGCGCAGCTTCGCCAGACGACCACGCTGAAACCATTCCGGCTGAAATCCTGGCGTCCACCAACTACAACCGTCCGGCAGCCAGCCAGAACTACATGTTTTACCGCTTCGGCAACCGCGCAGCAACCGTCAACTCCAACGCCAACGCTGACCTGTTCGACGGTCTGCGTGTGAACTACATCGGCCAGACCCAAACTGCTGGCACCAAGATCGCCTTTTACCAAAAAGGTTTCTTGATGGGCGATGCCACCGCTGCACTGGACATGACCGTTTACGCAGGTGAGATGTGGCTTAAGGACGCCATCACCTCCACCGTTCTCGGCGGTTTCCTGGCCCTGCCGGGCCTGCCTGCCAACTCGACTGGCCGGATTACTCTGCTGAGTTTGATCCAGGAGCCGATCGACCAGGCGCTGGCTAACGGTGTTATCTCGGTTGGCAAAACGCTGGACGCAACCCAGAAGACCTACATCACTCAGATTACTGCCAATGCTGACGCCTGGCGGCAGGTCGAGTCGAAAGGTTACTGGATCGATGCAGCCATCATCGCAACCGTAGAGAGCGGCGTGACTGTCTATACCGCGCAGTACGTTCTGGTCTACGGCAAAAATGACCAGATCCGCAAAGTCACCGGTTCCGACATTCTGATCTAACAACTGACAACTCCACGCCAGGAAACTGGCGTGGAATAGGAGGAGAATACATGAGCACTAACATCAGCCTGTTCGGTCTGACAGTTCGAATTGTCGCAGACCGGACCTTCCCCGCAGGTTTTACCCTCACGCAGTGGGCAGACGACGCTCCTCCCCTCGAGAGCCCAGCTCTCGAGACCGGCGCGTTTGGCATCGGTCCTAACGGCGATATGGTAGTCTGGCAGAAGCCAGCTGCTATTTCTTCCAACTTCGCTGTTGTGCCTAACAGCGAGGATGACCGCAACCTGACCATCTTGCATGAAGCCAACCGCATCAGCAAGTCCAAGGGCATTGTGCCGATGGATAAAATCACTGCGGTACTGTCTTACCAAGACGGCCGGGTAGTTACCCTTTCGCAGGGTATCATCATGAGCGGTCCGGCCGCCCCGGGCGGTACGCAGGACGGTCGACTGACCAGCCGCGTTTTCGGTTTTGTGTTTGAAGACCGTAACGAAAGCCGCCCAAGCTAAGCAACAGCGTGATATAAAAAGCCCGGCTAGCTACCGGGCTTTTTATTGGCTAATATTTACTTCAGCTATATACGCACGCTATAATTTTGAGAGTTATACCGGAGTAAGAGCATTGGAAAAGTTACCCATTCAGGCTATTCCCAATCAAACCTTTTCTTGCACTCTCGGCGGCAAGTTGTTTGATATATCAATACAACTTGGAAAGTCTAATTCTACTTTGCTAACTTGCACTGTAGACGGTGTAGTACAGTTCAGCGGACTGTTGTCGGTTCATGGCGCTCAAATGATGCTACCACCTCGCGCTGCCGCTAATGGCACTTTGGTGTGGATATGTGATGACGGTGCAAGTTATCCTGTTTACACTAAGTTCGGCACTGAGCATAACCTTTATTGGTGGAACAATTGAACGGACCACTATTTAAAACACCAGAAGACGACAAGTCGCTTGCTGCTGCTTTGCAGTTTTTCAAGCGTGCTATTGGCATGGATATGGAAAACTGCCTTCCAGCTATTGTAGAAGCTTACGACAGGACGCGGAACGTCGCCAACGTTAAACCCTTGATTGTTATGACAAAACGGGCAGCAAACGGCGGTGACCTTCAGCGCGTGCCGAGAACTGTTATTCCTGACGTACCGGTGTTGAGCCTTGGCGCAGGCGGTTTTCACGTTAGCTTTCCAGTTAACGCTGGTGATATAGGCTGGATTTTTGCGTGTGACCGCGACATTAGCGTATTCCTTCAGACGCTAACTCAGTCCCCTGCAGGTCGAGACGGTCCTAGCCACTTGTTCAGCGACAGCATCTTTATTCCGGATGTTTTCCGCCAGTATACTATTAATGGTGAAGACGCAGGTGCTATGGTTATCCAAAGTACTGACGGCGCTTCCCGCATCAGCATCCGGGCAGACAACATCAAGATTACTACACCTTTAAAAGTTACCCTGGATACTCCCACAACGGAACTGACTGGCGACCTTACTGTGGGAGGTAATACTACCATGGTCGGTACGCTGGATGTGACTGGTGTTACTACCCTGCCAGCAACTACTACTGTAGCTGGCAAGGCTGTAAACGGGCATAACCACGGAGGGGCGGTTCCGCCATTCTAATGATAATTAAACTGAACAACCAAACCTACCGGATTGATAAAATCCCGGCAATCCCTGCGAAGGAACTGCTGTCAGAGAAATTGGCGGCTGACATGAGTGCGTTGCGTCAGTATATATTTGTCAAGGATGGACGTGATTGGGTGGCGCTGTCCGACGATACTGTAGTCGTAGAGTTAGTTGAGAACTGGGAAGTATTGACGCAGCTAGAGTTGACGTCCTACGAGCAGAACTACGGGTTTTTGGCAGCATGGAAAACAGCTACAGTACCGGCTTCGATGGCAGCTAAGTTCGTTGCCGCCGAGTCCAAGCATAGCGACCCGGTAGTCTCAGCTCTGGTCTCTAGCGGCCTGGCTACTTACAAAGAACTCCGTGAGGATTATTCTCTTGAAGAAGCCTTCAAGCTGCTGGATATCCTGACCGTTAAAAAGATCAATGAGCACCGAGCACAAGAGGCTGCTAACCGAAAATGAAAATAGTAAACATCCCAACTGGCGACGGTAAAACCGTTAAAGAATACTGCATCCACAAGTTCAGCCCCCTGGATGGCCGAGCCATTCTGGCCGGCTACCCCCTGGCTATCCTAGCAAAGGAGCATACCTACCAGGGCAACGTGATCGCTATGAAAATGCTAATGAAGTACGTGTCGGTACACGACCTTGACGGGTCGGGCAACCATCTAGCTGACGACGATGGCATTCACCTGATCGACGACGCCCTTATCAACGAGCACGTTCCAGATTGGTGGACTCTTGTCCAGCTGGAGTACGAAGCTCTAAAGTACAACTGCACTTTCCTGGAAGGCACTAGCTTCCTAGAAACTGCCAAGACCAGCATGATTGGCATGCTGAAGCAACTTGTGTCTGACCACCTGGAGCGACTGCATAAATGAGCACATTGACGCTGGGTGTAACTGCTGACGCTAGCCGCGACTTGTTCCTGGACCGCTTCGGCAACCTGGTTACCAAGACTGACGAAGAGGCTATGGCAGACTACCTCACCCAGCGTCTGTCCTCGATGGTCAACGAATTTCGCTTTGACAAGTCGCGTGGAATCCCTTACATGGATACTGTGTTTAAGTCCGGCAAAGAGGGCCTACCCGCTTTGCGCGCCTCTATCATAGAGGCGTTGGGTAACACTGAGCACGTGTTAGGGGTGGCCTACGTTTTGCTGGCCTACGACGGCACCAATCTACAGTTTGAAATTAGTGTTGCTACTGAGTACGGCCAAGTAGCCCTGCAGAGGACCACGACATGAGTTTTGTTGCAGGCATTGTTGCCTTTACAAAAGATGCTGCCAGCCAGATAGAGTCCAAGCTTAAGGACTTGTTTGCCGGCCAGGTTAAGCACGGGCTGTTTGATGCTACCGGTACAATTAATATTCTACCGGGCATTGGCATTATGTCGGTAGAAGTCAACCAGGAAAAGCAAATTGCCTCACATCCACTGGAAATTAACAGCTACGTCCAGGACAACGTTGTAACTGGTCCGCGCACTATTGTTATCACTCTGGCAGCAGAAAAAAATAATATCGACCAGCTGTATAACACACTTGACCAAATCTACGCAACCAATAACACATTACTTTGTGTTATGAGCGACGCTAAACTATACAAGAATATGACCATTCAATCGCTGCCAATTCGCCGCGATCCGTCTAAGTTTGATCTGCTTGAAATACCACTTGTGCTGCACGAGTTTATTTTTTCGGTGGTTAAAGTCACACCAATGACTGACCCGGAAAACGTGGAACTGGCTGAGTACTCTACCCGGCAAAAGGCCGGCCTACAGAAACCTGTCACGCAATCTGGCGCAGACGCTATTCGCGTGCAGGGCCAGATGACTATTCCAGCAGGTACCAACTAATATGGAAAATATCAGCACGTTTGGCCTTAGCGGCTATCTGATCGCAACCAGGACCTTGCCAATCGGAATACTCATTAACCGTTGGGCAGATGACGTCGACAGCATCGCTGTCACCGAGGCAACGACAGGTGAAGCTGTCCTAGACCTTAACGGTTCCGTGATAAGCTGGACTGTAGCGACTCCACTCACAGTAGCGCTGTCCGTTATACCGAACACTATCGACGATGATATGCTGTCTATAATCTACAACTCCAACAGAGTGTCCAAGACGTCTCCTCCCGTGGGCGACAGCATTAACCTGGTACTGCGCTACCCTAACGGCGGTGTCCGAGTGTTTACTACTGGCCGCGTCGTTAGCGGACCAAGCTCTCCCACAGCGCGAGCGGAAGGGAGGATGGCTTCTAATACCTATACCTACGCTTTCGGCGACCAGTACTCGTTGACTCCAGCGGCAGCGTTGAACGCTATTGCGCAGCGTCTCGACGTCTTCGGTAGTATTGGCGGCTTAGTAGGATTCTAACTATGAACGTAGTATTTGATAGTAAGCAGTTTCGCTTAACCACTTTCCCGCCTATGGTTGGTCGAGAGCTGATGGTAAAAGGTGAAGGTTGCCGTAATTTGCTTGAAAAAGATTTGACAGCTTGGCTGCCCATTCTTGCCTATGTAGAAGTCAATATTATCGACAATCGTTGGTTGAGGCTGTCCACTCAGGCTATGGTAGAAAACCACGTACCTGAAAAGTACAGAGCTGATCTAACGCTGCTACAGCTACAGTACAACTGCAAAGATATTGAGCTACTTATGAGCAGCCCGGCCGTTGGCGACATCATCTGGGCAGAACTAAAAGATATCGCTGAGCAGGTGTTCACATGCTACTAGACTCCTTTTTTCTTCGCTATCGGGCGGACACAGGACAGGCCGTCAAGGACGTTGACAAGCTAGACAAAGCCAACTCCAAGATGGAGAAAGGCCAGAAGAGCACGCAGAAAACCTCCAAAGAGTCCAGTCGCTCTATCCAGGAAGATCTGAAGAAGACCGGCCAGGGTGCGAAGGACCTAGGGGAACAGTTTGGGCAAATGGGAGTTACTGGAGCTAACGCTTTCAGTGTTATGCGCGGTGGGGCGTCTACGCTGGTAAGTGTTCTTGGCTCCATCGGTCCAGCTGGACTTCTTGCAGCAGCAGGCATTGGCGCAGTTATCGCGGCTGTAACTATTGCTAACGCAGGTATTGAGGACGCCAAAGTAGCGGCTGAAGAAGCCATCCAGCTGGGTGAGAAGGCTTTCGACGCGAGGCTGGCCCAGGGCGAGCTTATTCGCTTACAAAACGCAGGCCGTCGTCGTGGTCTTAACGACGAGCAAGTAAACCAGTCCGCAAAAGCCACCTATGACAGGTCGGCCGAGATTCGCGCAGCGCAGCGGCAAGCTGCTCGCGACCCAGCCTCGGCCTTTAACAACCCGCTCATCAAGCAAGCTGGTCTTTGGAAGAAAGCAGGCGTAGACGTGGCTGCCGCCATGGAAGTCCAAGTCGAGCAGCAGAACCGCTATCTCAGAGTCCTACAGGAACGCGGCGAAGGCGAGCGCGCACTGGTAGAAGGTACTCAGCTGTTTGGCCGTACACTAGCGGATGTTAAGTCTGTTGTCTCGGCTACTAACGCGGAGATTGCTGGTACCGCGCTGATGGTTGCCCAGGAGAACGAGCTGCGTCGCAAGCTACAGTCAAGCTCGGAGGATTTGGCTACTTCTGAGGGCAAGCTAGATGCCGAGCGCAAAAAGACGGACGACCGTATACGCTCCCAGACCGTCCCTGCTGCTAAGAGCTTTACAGATGCGCTGACGGACTGGCACAGAGCTACTCAGCCTCTACAGGAGGCCTGGGGCCGCTTCGTGGCCGATATGATAGAAGGCCTTACTTCTATAGTCCGTTGGTCTACCAAGTTCCTGGACACTATCGGGCTGGCTGAAGACCGCCAGGGCTTGTCTGAACGAGAGTATAACAACAAGAACGAGCTAGACGAGCTTGAAGCAAACATGCGCCGTCAGTTCCAGATGAAGCATGCCCCGCGTATTGGCTCTCCAGCTACTGATGCTGACCGGGCTAGGCTGGAGGCTGATATTAAGGCTGCTAGGGATAAACGAGCGGCGGAGCTAGCTGCTGCCCACAAGACCGAGGACGACAAGCGATTTGCCGCGGCTCCTGCTAACATCAAACAAGCAGCTGAAGGCTTAGTCAAAGAAGAAGGTGGCAAGCGTACTTTTGAAGGCCGTGAAGTTTCTGATGCGCAGTACTCAGAAGCCATGTCTGCAGTAGAGGAAGCCATCAAGTCCGACCCGTCTATCGACACGCTAGAAGAAATTCGGGTAATCCTGTCTGACCAGTTAGCGAAGGTTAAAGAGCAGGGCAAAGTAATGGAGGCACAGACTGCCTTCACCAAGAAGATCGAAGCTAATACTGCGGCTCTTATCAATACTGGACTCGAGCAGGCCATGTCCTTGTGGGCGGCAAATGTGGGTAAAGCTTCCGGCATGGGCTCAGGCGCTTTCCAAGGCGAAACTCGCGAGAGCTACGAGAGCAGGATGCGGCATGCTCAGCGGACAATTAATCCAAATACTGCTAGACAAGTATCCGAACAGCGAGATACTGTTGGCTCGTTTGGCGCAGGTCCGACTGCTGAAGTCAGCGAGGAGCGTATTAAAGGGCTTAAAGCGCTTATGCAACAAGTAAATGCGGCCGGAGCGAGCGCAACAGTTGGTGCGCTTAACACACAAGCTGCTAACCTTAACAAATCCTCGGTTATGGCGACGTCTAGCAATAACTCTAGCTCGACCAGAACTGTAACTGTTGGAGACGTAAATGTAGCTGTGCATAGTTCAGCGCCTACTTCTGCGGGTATGGCACAGGATGTAGGCCACGGCATCAAGGATGAGCTTAAGTATGCCGTTAACGAATTTGCTGATCCACGGGTATCATAATAATGGCCTCTCTTGAGATGTATACTCCCAATCCGCTGAATGCTATCGACCTGCGCAAGCTAAGCTTGCGTATTGGGTCAGATACAGACGTGTATGAGTTCAATGAAAGTTTTAACATTAGTGTACAGACACGTAAAACCGTAGTAGAAGTCCAGAATACTGCAACCATTACAATAACTAACTTAACACCAGAACGCCGAAACTTCCTGGTAGGTTACTTTAGCCAGTGGGACGCACGAAATCGCCGTCAGCCTTTCGTGCCTATAGACGTTCGTATAGGCCGAGCGAGCAAACCTGACCAATGGACGACCGTTTTCATAGGCGCTATATTGGAGACCGGCCTGGGTAACCCGCCTGACCTGGATTTGCAACTGAAGTGTACTACCAGCTTGATAGATATGAATCTTGCCAGTACTGACTTCATCACAAAAACTATTGCCAAAGTAACTTCCCACAGGGAACTTTGCCAATGGGCAGCTGATTTGGTAAATATGCCGCTTAGGTACGAGGTCAGCGCTGTACTTCCGGCAATGTCGGCTGGTGTGTTTGCGGGTGTAATACAACGAGCGTACAGTCTTACTGCTGTTGTTGGATTACTGGCGAACTTCCAGAAGGATAAAGTTGCTGTGTTTGTTGACGATGGTGAGCTAATAGTTACTGAGTGGGGCAATGCACTACAAGGAACTACTGTCGACGTAAACGCAACTACTGGACTTATTGGTATTCCAACAGTAACGCAGTGGGGTGTCCAGTTTACAACTCTGGCAGACACCCCTATAAGGCTGGCTGGTGGAGTTAACCTCATGTCTGAACTAAACCCGTCAGTTAATCAGCCCTGGGTTATTACAGGAGTAGACTACAGTATTACCTCCAGAGATACAGCCTGGTACGCAACTTGGATGGGATCGCCTTCGGCGTAACTTGCCCTCAATATTTACTATAATGCCCTGACCATGCTAAAATAGGGCATTAACCGGAGGTTTTATGCCATACAACTACTTGACAACGAGCGGTGTTATCGTTGCAGATACTAGCACCCTTAAGTCGGAAGTGCAGGCTGAGTACGTTGATGCCTTCGGACCAACTATGTTGCTTGCTGACGACTCCCCGCAAGGTCGACTAATTGATACAGAAGTAACTGCGCGCGACGGCATTATGCGACTCGCAGCAGAATTGGCCAACCAAATAAACCCAAACCTGTCGTCAGGTATTTATTTAGAGTCTATCTGCGCCCTTCACGCTGTGTTAGCCACTGGCGAAAGCTTTACAGTTGTTCCCGGTGTAGTACTAGGCGGCACTATAGGTACTATTATTCCGTCAGGCTCTCGTATTGCTGACCAAGCCGGTAACTTTTATCGTTTAGTTTCTCAGGTAACTATCGGCCCAGGTGGAACAGTATCGGTCGACGCACAAGCTACCGCGCCTGGACCGCTTAATCCGGCAACGGGTCAAATCACTACTATCGTCGACGGTGTTCTGGGCTGGCTAACTGTAACCAACCCTAACCCTGTTCTGCTACCAGGTACTATTGCAGAGTCGGACAACGCACTGCGAGAAGCTCGCAACCGTAAATTGTCTAGACTGGGCAAAGGATCGGTTGAGGCCATTTATTCCAACGCTTTCGATGTAGATAATGTGAGGTCCCTTTCTGTTCGAGAGAACACGGAACCGGCCACTACGGTGATCGACGGCGTGACTCTTACTCCTAACTCGACATGGGTCTGTGTGCAAGGCGGTGTTGCGGCTGATGTAGCCCAAGCCCTTTTGGCCAGTAAACAAACTGGCAGCCCATGGACCACTGGCGTAAGTAACGGCACGCCTGTATTCGTAAGTATTCCTGATCCCATTAGCGGTCAAGTATACCCGATAATTTTTACTACCCCAACCGCAGTACCGATAGCAGTACGAGTTACTGTGGCAGCAGGGTCAACTATTGATGCCCCCGTAGTAATTCCTAACGCGGTTTTGAACTACGCAAACGGTCTTCTACCAGGCGAGCCTGGTTTTGTGTGCGGCGCATCAGTTAGTCCGTTCGAAATGGCTAGTGCCATTAACATTCAGTACCCAGAGCTGTTCATTAAAAAAGTTGAGCTTGGTACTATCGCGTCAGGGCCCGTTTTCACAGTCGCGGAAATCCCGATAGCCTTGTGGGAAGTTGCAACAGTTACGAGCGGTAATATTAGTGTAGTGGTGGTCTAAATGGATCGCGAGCTAAATTTTAAGTTTAACCTGGAAAGTAACATAACCTGGCAATACGACCAGGCAACCAGCTTGATTAGCCTTATTAACAGTAAGGCTGAATGGACAGCTGCGAACTGGGAAGACTTCTTTAACGGTTGGTACTCGTCTGTATTTAATCTAAAGACAGCTAATTTATTTGGCTGTGTAGTATGGGCAATTATATTAGATATTCCAATATCTCTTGTATTTACTCCACCAGCAGGACCAACTCCGTTTGGTTTTGGTGTTTATCGTGAAAACTTTAACAACTCAAACTTCTTTGGCGCTGGCGCGGTAAGTGCTCTAACCCTGGATGAAGCCCGTAGACTTCTACGGGTTCGTTATTACGCCCAAACGATGAGCCCTAACGTAACAAACATCAACGGTATGCTACAAGACGTGTTTGGTGACCTAGGGTTAGCTTACATTCAAGAAACTGTCGGTGGTCTTGCTGTTGCGCCTTTTGGATTTGGGCAGTACCGAAATAACTTTTTTGGACCGTCTAACTTCAATAGCAACAATATGGCTGTTAATATACTGCCTATGAATCAAAAGTACATTTTTACGTTCCCGCTGTCCGCTGGTTTTAAAGCTGCGCTAAACACATATCTACCGCGTGGTTCTGCCGTTAAATCAACTATAGTGTCGCCGTAAGGAGAGCTAAATGGTAGCCAAGACATTTACTACACCGTTTGCGCTGAACGGTAATAAAACGCCTGTTCCTAACCCGGCTGATCCTGGCGGCGCGGTTAGTTACGACCAAGGCTTTGGCCCAGACTACGAACGTCAGCTGGGCGTCGATCCGTTGGCTAAGGACATTAGTCGAGAAAACTTTAACTCCGTGGTAAACGACATTACCACGTCTTTACAAGAATTCCAGGCAGGGGAGGGCTCACCGCCGTTTAGCGCCGCTCTAGCTGCCAGCCGGCCGGGCGCTGGCTACGCAAAAAATGCTGTAATTCCCAGGAGCGACAACAACGGCTACTGGATAAGCACTACAGCAGCTAACGCTGACAACCCAGAAGTAACTTTCGGTAAGTGGGCTCCGTTAAACGTTCAGGGTGTTCTCACGCAAGCGCTGACCAACGTTAACGTTACGCTTAGTTTGCTGAACGCAGGTATTCCCACAATAGTCTTTACCGGCGTTCTTACTGGCAACGTTCAAGTAATAGTGCCAGCTTGGGTGTATAGCTACTATATTACTAATAACTGCACAGGAGCCTTTACAGTAACAGTAAAGACTGCTGTAGGTACAGGAGTAGTTGTTGCCAACGGCGCTAAGCAAATTGTTCGGGTAGACCCTGCGGGTGTAACTGCTTATTCTGGCAACGCTGCACAGGTGTTTAGTGTAGCAGCTGCTATTGCGGGCGAGCATGCGATAAACTTGAATGAGTTTTTAGTACAACTGGCCAACCCTGGATATATCAAGATTCCGGTACTTTCTGGTGCCATTAAGCGGACGCTGATCATCCAGTGGGTTTCCCAGGGCGCAGTAACTACTGCTGGCGCAACGATACCGTTCCCAATCGCGTTCCCTGGCGCAGTTCTGGCAGCATGGGCAAACGTGTCGGCAGCTTCGACTACGCTGAGTATTTTCGCGTCGCCGGTAGCCCCGGTAACTCTTACCAACATTACTGTTACCGTAAACACTGCTTCCGCTGCTGTCGCGGCATTCGCCATAGGATTCTGAATATGAACTTTTCTTACAGCAAGTCAACTAATGCCTTTTATGACAACACGCTGAAGGCTGCCTACAAGGAAAATGGTAATTGGCCTGAAGACTGCAAGGAAGTTGACGACGACACTTACTTCGAATTCAGGTCTGGCGTTAACGAAGAGGGCATGATTCGCGGCTCCAACCAAGACGGACTGCCTGCGTGGGTAGAAGCGCCGCCGCTGAGCAATGAGGCTCTCACTACTATAGCAGTTGACCGCCGTGACACGCTGATGCGCCTTGCCACCAAAGAAATCGAGCCTCTACAGGATGCTGTAGATACTGGCGACGCGTCGCAGGCAGACAATGAAGCCCTACTGAAGTGGAAGATTTTTCGCAGAGATTTGAATCGAATCGACCAGCAGGAAGGCTGGCCGGCCAATATTTTATGGCCGGAACAACCATAGTGTTAGTTAGTCAGTAGCCCCTGTACAATAGGCGATAATACCTGAAATTCTGTATCGCCTTTCAGCATATAACCGGCTTGTGTAAGATGGGTGTCATCGCTAAGCCACATTTTCCAAACACCACCCGCTTGCCACAACCTGTAGTGCTGAACAATAGCTACTTTATTATTAATCGCAACTTGGCTCAAAACTACTACGTAGCTATACAAGTTAGGATTGTTACGGTTAATTGTTGGCGTAGGTTCCAGCAGTACAGGAATTTTACCAGCGGCCTTGGCGATCTTTACCAGCTGATCCATTTGGTCGGCGTACTGCGCAGTAGTTTGGTTACAGTACCAGCCGTCGTTAGTTCCATAGTTAAACGTAACTATTTGTGCGGTAGAGCTAGCCATTTTACTGGCAAAACCTGACCCGCCGTACAAAAGATCCTTGGCGCAGGTACTGCCTACGCCCAAGTTACGTACGGTTATGTTAGCTGCGCCAAAGCGCGACTTCAGGTCTAGCGAAAGCTGGTCAGGGGAGGTAGGCACAGAAAAAATAAATCCTGTGCCGTTCCATACTAACCCCACAGTAGTAGAGTCGCCGTATTGGTCGACAGTCACAGCTGCGTTAGCTACGCCGCATGTGGCTGCTGAAAGAAGCAACATGATAAATAGTTTAATAGTTTTTAGCATTATTTAATTTCCTTAGCGTTGAGTAGTTTGTATTAGTATAGTTTACTTATACTAGTGCTAGCCACAATAGTAGCTAATCTATTATAAAGTAATAAGTAGAAATAAGATGCAAGAAAAGAACTTGCTCCATAGGGTGGCAAACATGACAACTGAAACGTTTAATACTATAGACATTGAAGTCATGAAGTCTGAACTATTGGAATTACGTAATGACGTTCACCAAATAGGGACAAAAATGGACGTCATAATACAGATGCAAGTATCTATAACGCAGCTTCAAGAACGCTACGATACTCAACGAAGTGCATTAGACAGGGCATTTACAGCGTTAAAAGAAAACAGAAATACCGCAGAAGAAACCTCAGCCGAACTCCAGAGGGTAATGTCGTTTATAAAAGGCGGCACGCTAATAGGCGTATTACTTTTTAGTTTTGCGCAGTGGTATGTGCTACAGCAAATAGAAAAGCTAGAACGAACTGCTGAAGCTTTTATAACAGTGGATCGTAGACTGACTTTTATAGAATCAAGAATTTGGCCAGATAGTAGAACTACTATCGACCTAAATAAAAAGTAAATATTACGACGTAGGAGGTAGAAATGTCAGCTCAAGCATTCAACTTGTCTGCTGCCAACGGCCAGCAAGTGTTTACGCTACAAGGTGTAGTCGAGGGCTCAAGTGCTGTTTACTTGCTGTTTACTACTCCTCCGTCGTCTGGTACCGTAACTATCGAGTACCGTCAGATCGGAACTAACACGTTCAAACCGTTAGTTAAGGCAGCTGCTGTTTTAATTACTACAGGCGAGCTTGCTGCCCGTATCGACGGTAATATCGCCGCTATCCGGGTAACTTTCGCCGGTCTTGTGGGAGGCGCTTCGCCAACTCTCTGGGTGGTTCCAAATAGCGCGCCTGTCGGTATTTACACTGGACTTGCTGCGCTCATTGCCCAGACGTACAACGAAGCCAACGTCAAGAACGGCAACCAGTTTGAGCTGGCGGGTAATACTCCAACTCTTGCTATTAACGGTAACATTGATGTCGTCTTTACTACAGGCGATCTGCCTGTAATCATCAAGGGTCGTATCGTCAAATTCAACGGGACCAGCCTGGTCACCAGGGTGTACCGAAACCCGACGGTTACTGTTGGTACTGGCGTTCTTGTACCGTACTTCAACCTTAACGATCGCAACCCAGCTGTCGGTTTAGCAACTATCCGTACAGGCGCAACTGTTACTGCCGCTGGTACGGAGTTCGGCGCACCGACTTTTGATATCGGTACCGAGGGGCAAGGTAACACCAGCGTCAGTACCTACTCCGTAGTAGGGAACGAGCGCTTGCTAGCGCCGAATACCGTCTATCTTCAGCGCATCACTAACGACTCTGCAGCTATTCAACGAGTTGCTAGCTACTTGACCTGGTTCGAAGGCAACACTGACATTCCACTATAAGGTGATTCCATGAACTGGTCTGACATCGGAAAAATAATCGGCACAGCCGCTCCCACGGTAGGCACGCTCCTGGGCGGACCAGCAGGAGCAGCTGTTGGCGCGCTGGTAGCCTCAGTCCTGGGAACTACCGGTACTCCGGACGCTGTAAATGCTGCGCTTGCTACTGACCCTGCTGCCCTGGTGAAAGTTCAGGAGTTGCAGCTCAATGCCCAGGTTCAGCTTCAACAACTGGCCGTAACCGCTGAAGCCAACCGGCTGCAAACGGAAGCAGCGCAGTATCAGGCTGAGGCAGCTGACCGGGACAGCGCCAGGAAACTGGCAGCTTCCCAGCCAAACGACTTTGTCCGGCCGACCTTGACAATGGTCATGTTGTTTGGGTCATTGTTCGTCGTAGTAGCTGTCATGATGGGCTGGGCGAACGAGTCTATCACCGACCCGACTGCCGCCTTGACTGTGGGTACTGTCCTGGGTCTCTGGCTTGGCATGACCAAAGAGGTAATGGGCTTTTGGTTCGGCATGACCAAGGAAGGACAAAAGCAAAGCGCTGCTATCACGGATTTTGCTGTGGCGCCTGGAACTGTTACGAAGCCAGATAAATAGCTGTTTACAGTTAAAAGTGGCGGAAGTATAATGGACTATACTCAACCACTGGAGCACTCTCTATGACTAAGGAAGAACTGGCTGCAGCTACTGCGGCTTTCACGCAGCAAGGCGGCAAGGTAGAAAAGCTGGAAGAAGGCCAGCGTCGACTGAACCGTCATGGCAACGATCCATTGCTTCGCTACTGCCAGTGCGGCTGCGAAGGCAACTGGACTGAACACTCCATGCGACTCGGCGAGAGCGGCCGTTACCGCTAGTTAGCCCTTTCCTCCGACAGCCCGCGTCTGCGGGCTTCTTTTTGTCCGTCATACGGCAAAGTGCAAAACCGACAGGGATTTCCATGTCGGTTTTAGCCAAAATACGATAGAGTTTTCTGTCGAGTTTTCCGCATTTTCTGCGATCTTTTGAGGTAGCAGGGTATTTCCCTTGCCGTTTTACAGAAATGAAAAAGCCCGATAAGCAAAGGCCTATCGGGCTGCGCGGCTAGCCACGTTAACGGGGCAAAGTTACAATTCTTGGTGCAGCCAACACTTGCTGCTCAGCCCGAACTTTACGGATTTGAGCCGACCGTTTCATGTCTGCCCAGGCACCATCGGTTGTATTTTGAACAACCCCTGTCCATTGGCTCTTGTCCATTTTGTCAAAGCCTGCATCACTGTCGTTCTTCAGTACTGTAGCGTTTTCACCACCGCGCTCAGAGAAGAAAGCGTCCAGGCCCTTATTATAATCAGCATAACGGTTGGTGTTGATACTGAAAGCGTCTTCAGTCCAGATCAAATCCACCATATCCATATTGGTAATATAGCCATCGCCATTCTTACCCACCTTGGCAGCGCCACGGTAAAGTTGACCGCGCTCGAAGTTATTGCTGCTGGAGCTGCGATACTTGACTTTCTGGATGATGACCATACAAGTCGAACCGTCAGTCGGGCACACAGGCCAGCCGTGGACTTCAAAAATCCGGATGGCTTTGCGACCGTTGAGCATCACTCGCTCGACGAACATACGGGCCGTATTTTCCTGGGTGATATTGTGCCCTGGTTTCAGATGGTCGGTGATGTAGTAATCTTGCTTGATTACTGCAGTGCGACCGTTTGTCAATGGAGCGTTATGCCATTTATATTTGGCACTATTAATCGGGTTGGACTCGGCGTGAGCTACGACCGCGACGACGCTCAGCAGTAACAGCAATAAAATCTTTTTCATCTTCCACCACCTTTGGCTTGCTTGGGTAATCGGCTGAAATGCCGAGATAGTTAGCGATCGTTTCTACTGCGCTGTCCCAGCCGTAGCAGACAAAGCATTGGTAACCTCGAGAGACCATCTCTTTACCAAACTTCTTCTGCTCAGCTGATACAATACCTCCTGGCTTCTTCATCTCGATGAACAAACCGTGGAAGGGCTCAACCGGGTAAGGCACTACAAAGTCGAAGACTCCAGGCGTAACCCCTTCAGCTTTCAGCTTGCCGGCAGTAATCCGGTCGCGGTGTCCGCCATTCGGTACAGCGAAAGCCCACTCCAGTTGTGGGTAGTATTGGGCTTTCCGCCGTATCCAGCAGAAGACAGCCGCCTGGTGAGCATGCTCAGTTCCGGCTGCCGCTAGTTGTTGCGGCGTATAAGACATGGTTACTCCAACGGAAACAGTAGTGTAATTTTCTCAATCACTTCGTCCACCCACAATGGATGGGTTGGGTCCAGGTCAGCTAGCTCGCGATATCCGGCCCAGATACCGTGCCGAGGCACGTGCTTGACCCCGTGGTTAAACCACTTGAACCGGGTAATACAGCCCAGCGTTGCATCGCGATTATCCCAAGCCCATTTGCGCTGGGGGTGAGTCATCGATGCGGCGCTGATTTTGAATGGCCGGTCGAAGTAAGGGTGTTCTACCCAGTACGCGCCAAGGGTACCTGATGGAACTAGATTCTCTTGGTGCGACGAGCGGGTGATATTACCCAGCTCATTATAGAACTCTTCGTTTTCGTTGTACATCAATTCTTCAAAGCCAGTGATACGCGCTTCGCCGTGCGAGTACCGCTTGACCTTGATAAGCCCGCCTTCGTTGGCGGTAGATCGGCCGTTTTTGTACTTGCCTTTCGGGTCGCGAGTCATAACGCCTTCGTAACCGGCTGCAATACACTCAGCTTCAAAGTCGTCCAGCTCTTGCTGGTTATGGAGCAGGACTTGGTTGAGAATGACAACGTATGGGTTGCCTACGAACAGCTGCTGTAGCCGGTCCTCGTAAGAAACTTTGCCCATATCCCAGCGGTCGAAAATGTAGAAGTAAACGTCCGGCTCGCCCTTGCGGGACATGACGCCGGAGCTAGTTGCTTGCATGACGTTCGGATGGTTGGGCTTGCCGACCACCAGCTCACCGTCACGACCATGGCAGTTGTTAAAACGCTCTTGAGTAAAGCTGTTTGGAATGAGCTTGAGCGAGCGGGAAAGTAGCGTCGTATGAACGCCGAGCGCGCGGATGCCGTCGATCTTAGGCGAACCGTAACAAGGGAACTTTTGCTTTTCGGCATCGAACTTACCGGCTAAGTTAGGCTTAAGTCCAACCGGTGGCGGAATGTCAAACAGACCCATAGTGACTCCAAAACGGAAAAGGGCGAAGCAGTTGCCTGCCTCGCCTTGTGGGTGGGGTTGAAAGTTAAACCTGGAAACCATCCAGCTCTTGGAGTAGAGCCGCGACTTCTGGGTCGGACTTAGCCATCACGGTGAACAGCTCACGTTCTTCGAACTGACGACGTTTTTGCGCCAACTGCGACTTGACGTGTGCCATGTGCTCAGTACGCTCTTGAACAGCTTTGGCAAAGGTCTCGTCGAAAGCGCCCCAGATGGATTTGTTGGCTTTTCCTTCGACGTCGATGACGTTATCGCGGACGATGCGAACGATTTTGAACGGAAAGCCGGTCGACTGCGGAGAGTAAACGGCTGCGTATTGGCCAGTACGAGCATCAGCCGGAGCGAAGTAGTTGTACTCTTTTTGGCCCTGCCCTTCTTCGAAGACAACGGCAACCACTTGTATTTTCAGAGTAGGTACGGCTACAGCTTGAGTTTGTTCAGTCATTTTCTTGCTCCAATTACTATTAAAGTGGGGTACAATGTTACTTGGTAACTGACTCTTTCAGCTCAGTCATATCGCCCTTGAAGTCGACATCGGTTTTAATCGACTGAGGTTTGAAGATCACGCGGTAGTGATAAACACTAACGTCCACCGCTTCCAGCTGCTCGGCGAAATATGTCACGTTGTCGGACAAGCCGAGAAAGTGTTTCTTGAACTGTTGGTCACCAACCTTGCAAGTGACTTCCAGCTGATTGTCGACGCCGTCTGCTTTGATAGAGCAACGGCCTTCGATGGAAAGCATGTACTCACCGCTGATGCCGTTGTAGAAAACGACACGACGGTTCAGCTCGAACATGTCAGCCGCTTTCGACAGGTTGGAAGACGCAATTTGTGCGTCAGGCATACAACCGGAAAGAAGCGTGCCAACAGCAAGAGTTGCTGCGAACATTTTCAGTTTGAACATTGCTATTCCTCTTATAGTGGGATGTTCCACTACTGCCGAAGCCCCAATTAAGGGGCTTGGTGGTAGATAGCTATAAGTAGGCTAGGTTGCTGTCAGTAGATTCAGCTCTCGCTGAGCTTCCCTCATATTGTTACGCATTTCGATAGCAGTTACTTTGTCGCCTTTTCGCAGAGCCTCAACCGCCCAACGCTTATATTCAGCAATGAAGAACTTGAAGTCTTCGATCATGGCAGCCTTAGCAGTAATAAACTGACCTTTACCATTGCGTGGCTTGAAAGCCATTGCCTTGTCCTCCACACTGTAAGTTTTGCCGACAAAGCCCCAGTTAAGGGGCTTGTTATGTCAAGTTTTAGTCAGTTTGCGCGATCGGCGTACTCGCGGCTGCGAGCTTCGTGAAGCAAAGCCAAGTCGCGGCGCATGCTGTTTGTGTATGCTTCGCCGTGATTGCCGCTAATGCACATTTCATAATGGCGGCGTTCTTGGGCCAAAGTACCTTCGGCCAATTTGATGCACATGGCATGAGCTTCTTCGTCACTCATCGTTGGCAAAGTGCAGTCAGCGTGTTGCCGCTCGTATTGCTTGCCTTGATAAGGGACAGTGTAGAGATGAGTCGAATCCGGCCGGAAATTACGGCCCATCATCTCGCCGCCATCCAACGCTGCAAGCGTCATCTTTTTAGCGCCGCAGGACATGACAACTGCCCGGCGGAAGAACCAGGTCCCTTTACGGTCCCAGTCGTGGAAGTAGACTACTTCCTGACCCTTTTTGAATTCCTTGCTCATTGTTCGCCTCCAGGGCTTGCGCGTTTCGTTAGATACATTGTACCTAACTGCAAGCCCTTTTAACAATAACGTTTAGCTATAAAAACTCAAGCTGCCATGCCGTAGATGTTGTTGTAAGGAAGCTCTTCTACCGCGCCCCATGAAGGACCAGAATCGCAGCTCGAAATAAGCGGCACACGAAGACCGCCAAACGGATTTTCCATTTGGTGGCGGGCCTCGCGCAGGGCCTCTTGATGGATCTTGGATCCGTCGTAACTGAAACCGTTTTCATCGTGACACGTCAAGAGCATAGGCATTGCGTCGAAAAGGCCAGCTTCCCAATACTGCAGCATCGCAGCTTTCAAACAGTCAGCAGCCGAACCTTGAAGAACTCGGTTAACAGCTTTGTGTAAACCGACCCGCTGAAGGTTAGGACCGTAAGCCTCAACGGCTTGCTGGTATCTGAGCGGCTTCATATCCCGACCACCACGACGAGCAGGGACCCAGGATTCAAAGCGAGCACGTCTGCCCATGAAGGTGGAAACGAAGCCTTCGCGGTTAGCTTGAGCTGAGTAGTGTTCCAGGGTTTGCTTGGTATATGGCTGAGCGTCAAAGTAAGCATTCAGCATACTTTCCGCATTGTCCTTTGGTACCATGAGCGAAGCGGCCAGCTTGTCTAGGCCCATGCCATACAGCAAACCGAAGTTGATCGTCTTGGTGGATTTACGAGTGATGCCGATGCCAGTCAGCTCGTTAATCATATCGCAAACCAACTGGTGGAAGTCCAGGTGAGGGTCGCGTTGATACGCTCGACGAACTTCTTCGGCACCGGTACCGACAGCAAAGTGCGCCAAGATACGATACTCAATAGACGACAAGTCGAGTGACTTCCAGGTATGCCCAACCTCTGGAACGAAGCACTCCCGAATTCGGGCGCCCAGCTTGGTACGGATCGGAATGTTCTGTAGATTCGGGTCACTCGAAGAGAACCGGCCGGATACAGTACCGCCACCTTCCGACTTCATCTGTCGGAACACGCCGTAAAGCCGGCCGTTAACGTTCTTGTTCAGGATGTAACCCCTGACAAACGTCGACCGCATCTTGATAAGCTCACGAGTCTCGATGATATGAGCACCGAGCTTGTGGGTGCAAGTCTTCAAGAATTCCTGAGTAAACGAAGGGTTACCGTCAGCAGTGAGAGGGTATTCATAGCCGAACTTGTCGAAGGCCTTGGCAAGCTGGATACCGGAGTTGACCCCCACAGTGAAGCCGCACTGCGCGCGAAGTTCGGCCAGCTTAATTTCGGCTGCTTCCCCAAGCTCATCTTCCAGGAGGCGAGCTTTGTCCAGGTCGACTCGAACACCGTTGAACCGCATGGCAATCATCAGCGGCATGAGCTTGCATTCCATAAGGAACACATCCAGCATTCCTTGCTCCATCAGCTGAGTCCATTGCTTCTTGATAATCTTAAGCGGTAAAACGGCGTCTTCTTCAGCATAGGGACCAGCCAGCTCTACTGGGCAGCGGTACATGTTGGCTCGCTGCGAACCGTCAGGCTTTCCGCCGTAAGCGTCAGCTAGCCACTTGTACATGAGGTTCGATTCTTTACCCATGCCAAGATGTTTCTGACCCATTGTTTCCAGGTCTTGTCGAGCGGTTTCGTCCAGCAAAGCCTCAGCAAATCCGCAGTCGTACGCCAAGCCTTTGACGTAGACGCCTTCCTGCTGAAGCCAGCCGATATCATACGTCAAGTTGACACCGACTTTCACTTGGTGCTGTCGACCCAACTGTTCTTGGGCCCACTTCAGTACCATTTGTGGGTCGAGATTACCGCTCTCGTGTCGCATAGGGAAGTAGCCTTTATAGCCACAGTCCGTAGCGACAGATATTCCGAGAATATGGCCAACTCCTCGAGCCCAGCCAGGGCCAGCTTCCAACAGTTGCGGATCCCAGGTCTCAGTGTCAAGCGCAATTGCTTTTGCCCTACTCAAGTCAGGGAAGTAGTCTGGCGCCGACCAACCAGTCTGCGGAACAGGTGGTCTCGGACGGCGCTCGGGTTTAATGATCTTTTCGTCAGGCAGCCAGAAAAGTGACATTAGGCCCCCTTGGCAGCAATGATAATAGTACGGTCCTCATACTTCACCACAGCAAAGCGTTCAGTGAAACAAATTTGTGCGCCCTTAGTTACGAACTCAACCAATGACTTGAGCGACGCACCAAAACCTTTTTTGATCCAGGGGTTGTCAAACTTGGCTTCAACGTCGGTTTCACCTGCGCGGAACTTGGCGACGTTGGGTACAACAAACTCGGCACGGGTAGTTCCATCGGCGTACTGGCTGACCTGGCTCAAAAACTCCAGCAGTTCAGGATGAACATCTTCGACTTCTTGCGCAATGAAGAAGTCGGACACATCCGGCCATTGCTCGGCGTAGACTGGGCTCGACAACCTGGAACCGTCGTTGAATGTGACGTACAGTACATGCTCGTCAAAGGAGATGCTGTTGAGCGGCTTATTCAGCTTAGCGAGAACGGTTATCAACGACTTCGGTAGAGCGCATGTGAACGGCAGCTGAACTGGTAGTCGTTGGCGTACCATATATTCGCCGTCTGTCGCGTAGGCAAACTGTCCCTTCAGCAGTAGACTGGTCGACCAAATACGAGGGGCTTCGGAAGGTACCAGTTTTGCCATCTCTTTTAAAATGGTAATCAATCCGTCTGGAACTTGGGTAAATTCCTTGGTAGGGATTGGTTCCGGCAGAAGGGATTCTTTATCTAGGGGCAACCAAGTTCTGATCTTGCCTCCCACAATAGTGAGGCGCGTATCGCTTACTGACAGCTTAGCGTCTTTGATAGCTGCCTTAACCAGGGCGTCACCCTTGACAATGAACTCTGGAAAACCTTCAGGGGTTGGCGTAGAAAGGAGGACGTTACGGTAGTAGCTGTAAAGCCGACCACCTTGAGAAAAGGCCAATGAAGCCAGGCCGTCCTCCCCGCCCGTGATTGGGCGAACTTGCTGTATCAGGCTCTTTAAGTCAAACATACTGTATCCTTAAATAAAAGCGCAGGCTTTCACCTGCGCTGACTCTTTCTTATACAGCCATCTTGAACGAGCAGCTTGGTCCTTGCTCCAGGCCGTGTAGCAGCAGATGTTCCGGCTCCAGCTCCAGAGCGTCGTAAGTCAGGGCCAGCATCGGATCGCCGGAATACCAGCTCCATTGCGGAAGGTCCCGCTCAATAGTAGTCTTCAGCAGTTCGTTTACGCCTTTGACGTGACTGTTATAGACATGAGTGTCGCCGAAGCTGCCGAGCAGTTTTCCTGGATTCAAGCCGAGATGACGGCAGAGAGCCAGCTGCAAGAAGGCGTAGGCAATAAAGTCAGCCGGACATCCCAGCACCCAGTCGACGGAGCGCATTTCGAACTTCAAGTCCAGAGTCGGACCATCGATAAAGATCTGCCATGCATAGTGGCAAGGAGGAAGTACCGCGTGTACTTGATCGCTAGGGTCCCAAGCCGTTACCATCAGTCGTCGGGAGTGCGGGTTCTCCTCGGCCTCTTTCAGCAACCAGGCCAGTTGGTCGAAGCCGTGGAAGTTGCGCCATTTGTAGCCGTAAATCGGGCCCAGACTCAAGTTCTCAGGCGTACCTTTTCGAGCGTTGAAGTCGTTGAGGTTCGCACGCCACCAACGGCAGCCACGAGCTTCGAAGTCGCGAATGTCGTTCAGCCCTCGGATGAAGCAAGCCATCTCAGCCATACCCATCCGAGGATTGAGCATCCTGTGGGTGATAACGGGGTAACCATCTTGCCAGTCGTGCTCAAGTTCGACGCCGAACTTGGCCAAAGTACCCACGCCAGTACGGTCTTGACGCGGAGCACCGTCGACTAGTAGGTTGGCAAGAATGGCCATATAGCCTTTTTCAAATTTGCTGTTCATGATTGTGGAATCCAGATCAAAATTTCATGCGCATGCGCGTAACGCCCTACTTGATTGCCGACGCGGAAAGTGAGGGAGTAATGGCTAAAGCCAGCAAACAGGAATTTGTTGGCAAACGGTCCGCCTTGGCAGAACTTACGCACGGTAGTAGGTCAGAGGTGCGGAATCAGGGTTCAGACTGGCTTCGCGAAGAACTTTGGCAATGTCCGGCCCAACCCAACCTTCCGGCTTTACAATGTCGTACTTGTTGCCGTACTTGCTGGTACCTTCAGTACCGCGCTCTTTTCGCATGTTGGCCGAGTGGACTTCTTCCCACAAAGCTGCAAGAGGGAGAGCAGAGTAGTGATGGAGCAAGTCGTTGAACAGCTGACGAAGGCGGCCTTTTTGCACATACTGATGGTCAACACCTGGCTCGCCATTGCGGTCCTTGAGCAGGTCGATAGTACCAGCTGCGATGTAGATGATATCGATTACTGCATCTGCCGCTTGAGCCGAGTCCTTGGCGTCAGCCAGCTCGGTCATTTCTTCTTCCTGACGCTTGACCCGCAGGTCGTATTGTTGGGTATCGTCGAGCGGATTGACGTCGATGCCAAATTTGGCGTGAAAGGTAGAGACGTCAGCGACGCAGCGTTCGAAAGTCAGTTGCATGTGTTTCTCCAATTGGGTTGGGGTTTTACATAGTTATTATACATGAAGGACAGACATAACTGAAATAACACTTTGGATGGACGTCTATTCCACAATTGCATAAAGATAATTAAAATAGTTGTGTAGCTGCTACAGCCAGAGGTGTATAATGAAGCATCAAAACGAATAACCCTTGGAGATAAAGAATGAACCGTCCATTTGGTCGTGTACACTATGCACAGCTCAACGGTAAAGTGATTAAGCTGGTTGTAGTAGACTTTGCTAGCGGCGACAACGATTGCCTCATTTCTTACCAGCCTATTGACGACAACAGCAAATGGACTGAAGTTGAATGGCAGTCTGCTAATATGAAAACTCCAGCTGAAGCACGTGAAGCAAATTGGATTAAGTAATCCAAAAGAAGTCAATAAACCCTCTTCGGAGGGTTTACTTCGTTGTGAATTGGCAGTACAATGAATCATCAAACAAACACTGAGGTAGATTAAAATGACTGCACACACTCACGAAGTTCAGTTTCAAAACAAGCTGACTGGCAAATGGCATCAGCTGGAAACCTTCGAGAATGAAAAGAAGGCTGAAGCTGGCCTGAAGAAACAACAAAAGAAAGCCAAGTTCGGCGTTTATCGAGTTGCTCCAATTTCGATCATTGACAATAAATACAACGTTGGTGTTAAGGTTCGCATTGTCAGCGAACGTAAACGTACTGATGGCCTCATTGATAAGCAAGTTGTTATCGCAGAGATTGTTAAGAACAACGGTTATCAAGCTGAATACGTTGTTGTTGAGCATGAAGTTGAAGAAAACGTATTGATGAAAATTGTTAACGGTGCCTTTGTAATCGACACTGCGACTTACGTAGTGGTCTAAGGTAACAGTTACTAATAGCCTCCTTAATTGGAGGCTTTATTTTGTCTATAGCTTTTCAAAAGGTAATAAAAAACCCACCGAAGTGGGCTTTTTATCATGCTCGACGCTTATTCAGCATCTTGCTCGCGGTCGCCGTCGCCAGCTGGAGCTTCGGCAGCTTCGGCAGCTTCCAACTCGGCCAGTTTGGCCGAATCTTTTTCGATGCGAGCACGCAGTTGAGCGATACGCTCAACACGCTTGCCAGCTTCGGCAGCTTGACGCTCGGCGGCTTTGGCTTCGCGAGCAGCTTTGGCAGCGGCCTTGGCTTCGGCTTTTTCGGTGTTGACGCGACGCGACAGCTCCAGACCGGTAGCTTTGCGGAAGTAGGTGATCTGGCTGTTGATCGACGGCTTCGACATTTGGGTGTTGGCGGCCGCGGTCTCGACGACGTAGGTGCTCGACTCGCCGCTGTTCAGTGCGTGCAGGCAGAGGTCCCAGATGTAACGGGCGCCGGTACCTTGACCAGGGAAAGCGACTTCTTTGTCGCCGACCAGGACGATTTCTTTGGTAGGACGGTTCGACAGGATTGGGGCTTGAGCTTCGGACATGTTTGACACTCCAGGGTTGTAGGATGTTGCCGCCATTTGCGGTCGACATGAGCCTATTATGCGCAGCGTACAGTGCTAAGGGAATACCTAAACTTGTACTATTTCAATATAAAAACTAATTGATCGTCCTTGATCAATTAATTTTGCATATTGGCTAGAATGGAATATTCTGTGAGAACTCAGGGCATCCGTTCTTGATGATGCGCAATGGCGGCTGTGAGCCGAACTTACGGCAAGCATTGCCTTCTACGTCGCAATGCTCACAGTTGAAGCAATTGACTTGCTCAGACAAAACCAGTTTAATGAGTCTTTCAACGGTTTTGGTAGGATCTACTCGATGGTTGGTCATGCTACTTCCTCTTCTACGGCTGCGTTTTGGTATAGTGCACAAAGGATTTCGTTGTGAGGCTTCTTGACCCAAAGTCGAATAGCAACTGGCTTTTGCAGCTCTGCGCTTCGGCCCAGGAATTCCTCACAGGTTGTTGGGTAGTTCTCGTTCTCGGTATTCTTCTTCCACCAGTCGTAGGCTATCCCTCTTGCCGAGCCTTTGTGCTCGAAGCACAGCCATGAACTGTAAGTCGTCATGCCACAGTGGTACACTGCTCGAATGCTAGGCGGCTTTCCAGGTTTATGATACAAGGAATACTTGACCATGTCGACCGGCACATCCAGGACGGTAAGCTGCTGCGGTTTTCCATCCTCCATTCCTGCTACAGCTGGAGCGTCTGCAATGTTCGGACTAACATCGACAACCGGCGGTGGGAACTCATGTCCGCAGTCTTCGCAATTCCTTGCCCGAATGGCGTTGTAGCTCTGACACTTAGGGCATACTCGAACAGGCGGACCGTCTGGTGCACTACCCTTTTTCTTTTTCTTCTTGTCCTGGAAGTAGGGATCGTTGATCGGACCAAGGCGAAGGATGTTACCAGCAAAGTCCAACCACAAACAACCCATGGACTTGGAGCCAGCAGCAATCGCAGCAAGTCGACCTTGAATAGTAGTAAGGTCGAAGCCAGGCGCAAAGACCGGCCGAGTTCCGCGTCCACCCATTTGAATGTGCAGTGGAATGGATTTGGTCGGTCGCATGCCCACAAGCATGTCGATTCCAGGGAAGTCAAAGCCAGTGGTAAGAACACCCATGTTGACAAGGGCGCGGAGTCCTCCCTCTCGCTTGAACTCGCCGATGACCTTCTTCCGGTCTTTGGTCATCTTGGAATGCACCACGTCTGTGGGAACCCCCAAGTCGTTGAGCACCTCCGAAATATGCTCGGCATGTTCGATCGAAGCGGCAAAGATCAACCACTTCTTCCGATCGTGGCCCCTCCTTAACATTTCATGACAACAAGCCACCGTTACGGAGTGTTTGTCAACCGCCTCCGCCAATTGACCCTGGTTGAACTCGCCTGCTACGTCGCCGACGTCGGACAAGTCAAACTGTACGTCAGTCTCCTTAACAGTCAGTTTGGCGAGGTAACCCTCGTTGACGAAGCGGACGAAGTATTCGCGCGAGCCAAAGTCGCAAGCGATATGGTTGAACAGGCCGCATTCAGTAAGGTGACCGCCCTTCATCCGGTAAGGAGTAGCAGTCAACCCAATGCAAACCAATTTGGGGTTGGCAAGCCGCAAGGTTTCCAGGGTACGGCGATAGGTAGTCTCCGCAGCCATTGGGATCATGTGAGCTTCGTCGATCAGGACTATCGACGGGTTCAAAATCTCATGGGCGACGTTGGCAAACGACTGAATACCAGCCACGATGATTCGACCGGTTAAGTCCTTCTGCCTGAGGCCGGCAGAGTAAACAGAAAGCGAGCAACCAGGCCAAACCCATTTGATAGAGTTGGCGTCTTGCTCGATCAGTTCTTGCGAGTGTGTTAAGACGATTACCCGACCGGTCTTAGGCCAGTTCGCGTAAACGTCTTTGATTATCATGCCCAGTAGGCTTGCCTTACCGGTACCAGTCGGCATAACGACAAGCGGGTTGATATGCCCTGAGCGTTCGGCAAAAGACTGCCACAGTTTATTGACTGCGGCATGCTGATAGTCCCGAGGAATAAATTTACGGTTGTTCATCCGTTAACCTAAAGCGATGATAATATCGTGAGGCTTGACGTACTCGTCACGCTTGGTGTAAGCGCCGCATGGATTGAAGCAATCAATATCGACTGCTCCGCTGTATTCGCAAGTCCAGGTGCCTTGGCGATTTGGAACTGAGTACTTGCAGGTTCTGCAGTTGTGGGCAGGTTCAGCCCCGGAACGATGCCAGCAAACCGGCCGATGATCGCAGAAACGGCAGCGGTGGTCGGAAGACGACAGTGCGATCCGCTCAGGGATAGCGCCGTAGACAACGTCTTCGCCCAGGGCTAATCGTTCTTCGTAGAATTCCTTATCGAACATAACCCATTCGGTGTACAGTTCGTCGTCGTTCTTGTTGACCGCCATGTAATAGGCTTTGGTCATTCCCGACTTGCCCATGTACATTTGCATTTGGCTCCAGTGGACCGGCTTGGACTTCTTGACCCCTTTCTTCATCATGTCCTGAAAGGACTTGTCCTTATGGGTCTTGAACTCCAGGACTACCCATTCGTTCGGGTATTCCTTGAAGCCGAAGCCGAAGCCGTCAAGCGACCCTCCCATGTGGCCGTCAGCATGAGGATAGCTGAACTGTTTACCAGTCTCCGGGTGGAAGGCCTGAACTTTGATACCAACTGATTCCAGGTAACCGACAAAGCGCTCTTCTTCACGATGGCCGCGGTCGAACAGCCGGATAATGTTTGGCGGGAAAATCTTTTGGGTAGTCCAGCGGAACTCGTACCACAGCTTGCGAGCACACTCATCCCCAATGATCGACATACCGAGATGCGGTCGGAAAGGGGGCTGAACCTTTTCCTTGCTAATCGCCTGAACCTTCGACTGAAAATCTTCAATCGCCTGTTGAGTTGGTGTAGTCATGCTTATCTCCTTGTGGAATCTATTAAAGCGGCCCAAATAAGGGCCGAAGTGTTAGCCTTTTTGCGGCATATCACCAACTGGCCGTGGATCAGGCCGGGCCTCTTCGCCCTGGAGTCGTTCGACGACACGAGTCGAATAACCGGCAACATCCAGCCAGCTGTCGATCCAGTTCGGGTCTCCTGCCATGATACGACTGACTTTATGCATTATCATAGACAATGACTCTTTTTGGTCCGCCGCCAACAGCTCCCAGTTAGGGAGCTTGCGAAGGTAGTCTTCCAGGTCCTGGGCAATCTGGCCGCTTGCCATCAGAGTACCATAACGACTACCGCGCTGGGTTAGCATCTCATTCATGCTTTCGGGGTTTGACATTTTTTGGTTTCCGCTTTGGTGACAGCTAGGGCTTGCTCACATTGAAGTAGTGTGAACCAGCCGTAGTGCGTTTCGTTGATAGACAAGCCGAGCTGTTTTGCCAGCCAAGCATATCCGTGACGCCGCTCCATTCCGGTAGCGGCCAACATTTCATGGAAGGAGATTTTTGCCGACTGCCGAGCCTTACGCAATTTCTTGCAGGCCATGATGCCGACCGGAATGTCAGTGTCCGGATGAACGCCGACATATGCCTCACTACACTTTTGGCAATGGTAGGCAAAAGGCCAGTCGCCGATCGACTTACCGTAAATCTCACAGTTGTTGACGAGCTTGACCGATCCCCCACAGTAAGGGCAAGCCTCCGGCTTTGGGAGAGGATCTTTCACCCGCTTCAAAGCATTGAGGCTTATGTAAGGAAGTGGAGCAGGAGCCTCCAGTATCCAGTAGTTCTCGACGACTGCTGTGAAATTGAGAGTATTCATCGGCGTAGCCTTGACTTGGCTAACGCTTCATTTCGCTCGGCACAACCAATGCAGAGTTGTACCCCTGGAACGGCAAGTCGACGTGCTTGAGGGATTGGGGCGCAACAATCTTCGCACTCCTCAGCGCTTTCACCCTGGTAAACTACCCGATTGCCGAGACTTATGGCGATAAGTTGCTCGACGCTTTCATTACCCAGATCTGCTTCGTCAGCCACTGTAGGTCACCTTTATCCCTTTCTTTTCAAAATGTTTTATTGCCTGCTTTTGGGACTCTGACCAACGGCCAGTGCTACCAACAGGCGGAAAGACAACCTCAACCACACGCTGGCTAGCAACAATGGCCGCAGCACATGGCAAACAACTCTGGTGGGTAATGGTCATAGTGAGACCAGTTCCAACAGAGTTCTGTAAAGCGTTGAGTTCAGCGTGGATAACCACAAAAGTGGAATTCTCCTCAGTGAGCTCATGATCGTCGAAGTCCTCAGGTGGACCGTTATAACCGACTCCGGCTACCCGCCGTTTTGGGTCAGTCAACACTGCTCCGACCTTTACTTCCTGCTTTGACCAGCTAGCCACTTCTTTGGCCAGATTGACAAAGCGCTGCTGCCACTTCGGGTCCATAAACAATCCTCGACAGCTAAACGTATTGTACGCCAGAAACATCCTGGCGTACAACATTACTTAGCGGCTACTTACCAGGGTTGCTGGGGAGCAGCTGCAGCAGCTGCACCGCCACCGGCAGCGCCAGCATCGACGGTTGCCACTGCTTCAGCTACAACAGCAGTAGCTTGGGCTGCCGCTTGCGGGGCAGCTTGAGGCGCCGACTGAGGAGCGGCCGGTTGGCTTGGAGCAGCAGGTTGAGCAGGGGAAGCGGCAGCTGCACCACCTGGAGTACCGGCACCGATTGCGCGGAAACCTTGCAGCTCGTTGCGAGCTTCGTACTTGATACCCGATTCGACTTTGCCTTCAACGTTGTAGGTTGGGGCAGTGATTTTGACGCGGGCTTCAAACGGCTGACCGATCAGTTGTTGTACGTTGGTCAGGTTCAAAACGTTGATCGAGTGGCACAGGGCAGACAGCTGACGCTGGCCGATTTCCTGGGCTTGTTCGCTCGGGTTCTGGTAGTTGATGTTACCGAACACGACGCGGTTCTGGTGGGTAGGACCTTGCACTTTGCACTGCAGCGAGATCATCGAACCAGTACCGGCTTTGGTCGGCTTCAGTTCGGCTTTCTCAACAACCATCTGATACCAGCCAGCTGGGATCGGATCGAAGTCGGCGGATGCTGGTGCGACGGTGCTAGCGTTGAAAGACAGTTCCATTTTTGTTTCCTCGTTACTCGTTGGTTTGTTTACTCGTTCACTATTTTCGCATAGCTGCGGAAGTCCGAAGGACCACTCTATTAAAACTGCAGATGACCGGTACTGAACTCTTCCGGCATACTTTACAATAAAGTTTGCGGCGTTACTGTAAAGTCGCGACACTCTTAGCCGCTGTTCAGGGCTGCGAAACCTTGCGAGTTTCTCCCCTGGTCGCATCAGCCTGCGAATTCATCTGCAGAAGTTGTATTACAATGGATGCCCCATCTTGGCCAGGATATGTGCGATTGAAGGGTACTCGAGTTCATCGAGCATACCTGACCGGTCTTTACACTGATACTGCCAGTTTGCCTTGGTACGGATTTGGCGAGCGCCGTTGGCCGCAGCTTCCAGAGCAAACACCTCGTCCAGCAAATATGGCATACCAGATTGGAGCATCTTGCCTGGGAACTTCATACCGACGTTAGTCGAACCGGTCACATCATCAGTAAATTTCTCTGCTTTACATAGGAAGATGATATGGTGGTGAGTCGGCAAGTCGCGGAAGGAACGGACCAGGTTCAGCATGTCCGTACCCATTGCGCCGTAAGCTTGCCGGCCGTCTTTGTGAACGCCGAGTGCTTCAGCCAGCACAATTTCCGCAACATCCGAGGCTGAGTCGATAAAGATCGACTTGTAAGCCAGGGCCGGTTCAGTCTGCAGCCATTGGAACAAATCGCGAAGTTCCTGGATCGACGCGAAGTCGATGTACGGAACGTTGTACGTCACCCAGCTCTGGTTCTCACCGTACACCTTCGCGATGTTGGCCGGGCTCAAAGACAGCAATCCTTTCTCACCGTTGAAGATCAACGGCTTCGGGCCAGTGGCAGCGAGCAAAGTTTTGCCCATACCACTCAACCCAAACACAGCCATACGAACCGGACCAGGCGGTGTTGCATCGGTCAATTTAATCTGCATATCGTGTTCTCTTAGTTCGTTTGGTTATTATAAAGGCATCCATGCCCTTTGTATAATACTGTTGCGTTCTCAGGATATGCTATTTAGCTATCAACAGCACTCTTGACCGTCAATTGCGGGGTACCTTCCTTCATGATGAGGGCGTCTTCCACAATCTCACGCTGTTCGGCAGTCAGCGCTTTGGCACCGGTAACCGAGTACTCACGCTTGGGCTTGAACACCTGGTCGAACAGCAAGTCGTTGTTCAGCTTTTCCTTAACCTCAGCCAATGACGGCTCGAAAAGCGAGATGTTGACGGTGTTCTGGATAGCCAATTTGAAGCCGTCCATCGCAATAGTTTTGCTGCCTGGCTTTGTGTGGCCGGACCGCTTAACCAGGGCGAGTCGCGCTTCCAGCTCAGCCTCTTGAGCCACCTTCAAGGCGGCCTTAATTTCCATGTACTTCGAAACAGTCATGTCAGTCATATTGGGGTTCTCTTCAAATGGCGTCAAACGCCTCGATGTTCAGCTTATACCACGTACCGTTTGGAGCAAGGTTATGCATGGCTTTTTCGGCCGGCACAACTTCAGTCAAATAGAACCCAGCCTCTGCCAGGTCCGTCAAAGCGGACGTCAAGATTATCCGGCCGTTTGGGTTACTTGCGATAGTCGGATGGTTTTGCATACCATGAATTGCCAAGCTCTTACCGATGAAGCCGTGCGACAGTTCCACCCGCCGATGGGCGTGCACTGACGGAACGCCTTTGGTAAGAATCTTCTTGATGTTACTCAGCACAGCATCTTGATATTTGTCGTTAGTGGAGAACGACGCCTTAATCAAGCCGCCAACATTAGACAATGCGTCACCTGCCCGAACAACAAGACCAATGATAATCTCGGCCAACACTTCGTTGACGCAAAAACGATCAAGCTGTTCGTCGTATAGCATGTCGCAAACAGCAACTGTCTGAAGAAGCGACCGTATATGCTGAGTGGCCCGTGCGTTAATGTTGTGGGTGGCAGTATTCTTGACGTCTTGCAGCAAGTCTTCGACAATAGTCGGCCGATCGCTTTTGCTTGCCAAGTACAGTCGAAGCGGATCCAGCCGGCTGTAACGTTTACCGGGAGTAAACTCCCCCCGACCAAGCTCAGTCAGTCGTGTTATCACATCTTCCCGCGCAGCCTGGGCTTCGGCCAGCATTCTCGCAAGATCCCGCTTCCGTTGAGGCGGTTCGTTATCAAGCTGATTGGTCCAAGCAGGAATGGCCGGTACCATCAAGTTGAAAATACCCCGGTTAGTAGTACCCCGAGTTGCTGAGTTGTCAAAGATCGACGAAAAGATTTCCTTAGTACAGTCGCCGTAAGTCGTAAGGTAAACACCCTGGACAGCCGGCCGGTTTTTGGTAACCGACAGCATAGCCGGTAGTTGCGTACCGTACGTTGTGGCATCCGCCGCTGTAATGAACAGCAGTTTGTTGGCCTCGAACAAATGGGGCGATCGCCGCTGTGCATCCGACGAGTCAGCTACTAGGAGTTCAGCTACTTCCGGCAAATACCAGAGCAAACCGTTACCCGTGCCGACCGACGCCAACTGGTCATGAACAGCTTGACCGGAAACTGGCAGGCCAGAGAACATGGATGGTCGAGCGTCAGCAGGCACTACTTGAAGCAATTCCTGCACGGCGTTAGCCATAACAGTTTTGCCCGTACCAGTGTCGCCGACGTTAATAATCCGTGGCGAAGCGAACAGACTGGAGTTCTCGCCGTCCATACTGTTCTTAACCTTCGGACCTATCAAAGAAGAAAGCAAGATCAGACTGTTGAGCAAGTAAGTGTCAGTGGACGTAGCAACACTCTCGACCCGGGCCATCAAGAGCTTAGCGACCTTGACAACCAGGAAGTCGTCGTCATGCGCAGTCACAAAGCAAATGAAACCCTCAGGCGTAGAATAGTCCACGTTCGAAGGGTTAGGCCGACCGTCCTGCAAAGCTGGCCAGGACTCTTGCTTAATCGCAACTTCTTCTTGCTTACGCATCTTGGCGACCGGCAGAGCAACAGGCGAATCAATCGCAGTAACGACCTTATGCGCAAGCGTTTCCTTTTGCGGCGTGACCGAATAGTTCTCGAACCCTGTGGGCAGATGGAAGGCAGAGTCCAGTGCCAGTACAACGCCAGTCTCTGCGTCCTTGAACTGAGGGATCGGCTTGACCGGTTCAGGCGCTATATCGGCCGGCTTTGCCACCTTAGCTGGTGGAGTAGGCGGCGAAGCAACTGGCGGACCAGCTGGTCGAGCCGGCGCAAGGTTCAACTGGACAGTCGAGAGGACCAGGTTTTTACTGGCCTCTTCCAGGAAACGAGAAGCGCAAGCTTTCTTTGCTTCCATAGCAAAGTAGTCGCGGTTGACGTTCTTCTTCTTTATGCGCTCGGGCGTGTAGCGAGGCGATTGCTTGAAAATCTCAAGTGCCGCTTCCGCGCAGTAATTGACCTGAATAGCAATGTGCTTGAACAACGCCATGTCGCCAGCTGAGTGCGAGTTGTCTGACATGCCGTCGCCAGTGTCTTGACCTGGCCACCAGTGCTTACTTTTCTTGGCAGATTCCAGGGCGCGGTCGAACTCGACTTGATTGCAAACAGCGCCATTGACGACAGCATCATAGTCAACGCGCGGACGAGAGTTTGCAACGGTAACAGCTTGCTGACCATACGCGGTCAGTTCCGACAGCTGACCCCCACACGGTCCGTCGATAACGATGATGAAGCGCTTGTCCATATACAGGCCGACTTCACCGTTGAGGATCTTGCCCTCAGCGTTGTATTCGCTAATACCGAACTGAGCGTAGTTCAACTCAAGATCAGCAGATACCTTATAATAAAGATGCAAGCCTTCGCCGGACGCCGAAACTTCCCAATAAGTACCGCACTCTTTCACGATGTTCTTAAGAACAAAGTCCAGGTCCTCTTTCGAGTGGCCTAGACCTTTAAAGTCGATATCAACGCAGAGGATGTTGTCTTCACGAACCAAGCCAAAGGCCAACGCCGCTTTGTTGCCGCAGGAGTGAACATGGTCAAGCCAAGCCTTTGCTTCATCGAGTGTGTAGTACCGATTCTCGGCGGTCAACTCGTTCAGATAGTAGCTGAACCTGGAAGAAGTGACTGGAGCCTTAGATGGCTTCCCGTCCGCCTTCAAGTTCATATGCGCAACGCCAAAGTTTGGCAGCTGCTGCAGCTCAGGACAAATCATGCAATACTCCATTGTTGTTGAGCTTACAAAGTCCGCCCGACTCGGTAAGCGAGTGACACTGTGTTAAAGTGGTTAGTCTTCGACTGGGGGCGGGCCTCGACCAATGGCAAATCGACCAGCAAGCTGGAATCGAAGACCAACCCTTTAACACAGTGATGAAAGCAGATTAAGCCGCATATAAAACTTAAAGTAAATATAAGGGCTAAAATTTTATTTAGCCCAACTATTCACCGATATACCCAACCCTTTATTAAACCAGCCGGTTTACTTAACAGTTGTCAGTCTTGGTCGAACAAAGCCCTTAAGTTCCAACTCTTCCCGATGCAAACGGTCGGCTTCAACTTGTTCGGCTGGCGTCATTTCCCAATACGACTTAGGCTTGGTAATTTGCTTGGCAGAGCCGTGCGCCAACTGCGGAGAACCGGTAGTCGTAGTCTTTTGCATGGCTCGGGCCAAGTCCATCCATTTACCGGCTTCTTCCGGCGTGTCAGCCTGGAGCGCTCGCTGGAGCATAGCCTGAGCGGTCATTTGCCCGGCAAGTATGAAAGCCGCAGCGTTTCGGCCGATAATAGAGTAATCGCCTGAAGCGATAGTTGCCAAGAGCTGATCGGCATGATCGACCAACTCCGCGCTGTTTGTCGAACCTGAACAGAGCTGAGCAACGAACGCCAAGTACACTGCCGGATCAAGACCGAAGTTAATTTTATCACTCATGTTTCACCTCCACAGGTCCCTCCATTATATACGCGCGCGAAGGAATCCGTAAACTCCCACAATATGCAGCTCGGCAGGCGGACACTTTTAATCAAGGCAGCCAATGAATATTACTTTTAATTTAAGCAGCCAATAATAGGCTTACTTTTAAGCAGTTAGCAACCAACGACACTTTTTAAGAAGGGATAAAGCATAATTTTCAATCTATCCTTTTTAGGTCTGGTTAAGCAGTTAACGATAGAACTCGCTTGGCTGCTAATAGGGCAATTCGTCCTATCGTCAAACACTGACCCGTTTCCAGGCTGTACGTTTTTTAACCATCAGCGTATCCCTTAAGAAAAAAAGTGTTAAAGTAAAGCTGAAGGTAAGAAAGAGTACGAAAGGCAAGGAAAACAAGGCTTTGGTCTATTAATGATATATACTCTATACTTATAATATACTTTATCTAGGTTAAACAGCCTGCAGCTATTGATTATGGACATTCTGTTTTGGAAAAAATTTTGGATAAACCTTTTATCCTTCTTGCTGCCTGAATTCGTGCTTACCCCTGGCCCTTCACTTTTTTTTTAAGAGTGGTGTAATTGTAACGAAGAAAAAGGCTTTAAACGGATGAACAATCCCTAAAATTAAAAGCAACCAGAAGTGACTGCTCCGATAAAAGTAAGCACGGAGGCAACCGCGAACTAACCAGACCTTGTGGGAGGAATAATGTAGTTCTCGGTTAAACACTTAAAGCGCATAATTTAAGCAACCTAACTAGTCAGGATTTACCAGTGGATATCGATAAAAGTGTTGAAGCCTTTAAAGCTGTTGTAATACAGGCCCAAAAGTTCACATTTAAAAATGGGAAGTTTTATGGTGAAGTACAAAGTCGGTCAGCTGCTGGTAATCTTCATCGAATCAATATGATCTGGAAAGCTTGGAACTACGCGGTTAACTCGACACCGGCTACTGCTGCCTCATTTGCCTCTGTCTATAATATAGAACGGCTAACTTTCGAGGGTACCAAGTTCCAGATAACTGGAGTATCGGCTGGCATTAAGGAAAAAGCTATCTGGGCCAACCGTGCGTGGAGAGCTTGGCAAATAGCTCTTGGCCGTGACGAATAGACTGTACGAGCTTGCCTTTCCGTGCTACTATTAGACGGTTAATAGACGGAGGAATCCCGATTATGCATACCAACAATGGCGGATGGGGAGCTAAGACCGCTGCCGAAATCCTGGAAGACATAAAGAAGGCTCGACTGGCATTGCATGGTGAAGCCAAGGCTGTAAGCGAACTGCGCATTATACGTGCGCCTCAGCTTCCGCCCGGTACCATGCTGGTAGCTGACGACGTTTTTGACATGATGAGTCAAGTAAAGGGCGAAAAAGATGGCTGACCAACTCCGCTACATCGCAATCCGCAAGGACGACATGACTGTCAAGGACTTTCATGCTCTCGTACGCACCTGGGAACTCAAGTTCCAGGAGACCGAAGGCGCGTACATCTTTGCGGTCGACAATCAAGCTGTTGGCAACGACATGGTCAAAGGCCGGTACGGCAAAGCGACCGAACTGACAATGTGGCTGGGCAAAGAGGGAGCAGCATAATGCATACAATGAAAAGCGTGATGGAGGCGTTATTGGCTATGCCAGGCGCTCCAGTCTTGACATCGAATCAATGCCACCTGGTTGCGTCTGCCCTGAACGCCCACCCTGTGGGCGGAAGCGAGCCGGCGGTGCCATATCGCTTCATTGTCCGAAGCACTGGCGGCGGCCCGACGAGTTGCAAGGTTGACGAAGCTGCTGAGTCGCTTTGGAAGAGCGAGGGTCACGCTCGACGCTACCACGCAAAAGACAAGGAACTAACCGGCGATCAAGTGGCCGGGCGCTCTGTATTCTGGCCAGGGGAATTCCAGATTGTCCCCCTCTACACCCACGCCGGTGCCGGCGAGTTTGAGCGGCTGCGCGCTGAGAACGAGCAGCTGCGCAAAACCCTGCCGAACTCGACCACCGAACTTGTAGACCTGCGCGGAGAATTGGAGGTGGTCAAGAAGCTCTACGCGGAATCCTGTCAGGCGAGTTACGACTTCGGTTCTATGCAAGCCCAGCTGGCCGAGCGAGATTCGCTGCTTAGGAACTTCATTGAAGAGTCCGAACAAGATTTCGTCAGCCTGGCTACAGTAGATCGAGCCAAAGCCGCCCTATCCGCCAGCACAGAG
>RCUI01000016.1_pt1 | contig 64414 bp, 67 predicted proteins | sample 2166121 | NCBI WGS metagenome assembly RCUI01 (sample SAMN09932700, study PRJNA488358) | compost metagenome | feature: garden; material: soil; isolation source: compost soil in succinic acid-enriched culture | place: Germany: Experimental Botanical Garden Goettingen | collected 2016-01-27
GTGGATACTTTCAGGTCAACCAGCGTTCCGGCATTCGCTGGAACTCGGCCAAGGCATTCTTGCGGCCGGTACTCAAGCGACCCAATCTGACCGTCCTGACCGATGTGCTGGTGGATCAGGTGATCCTCGACAACGGTCGCGCTTCGGCGGTGCGGGCACGCTGGCAGGGTAACTGGCAACACTTCAGTGCCCGCCGGGAAATCATCCTGTGCGCGGGATCTGTGGGGTCGCCAGGCATCCTGCAGCGCTCGGGCATCGGCCCGCGTGGTTTGCTCGAAAGCCTGGGGATCGCCGTCCGTCATGAGTTACCCGGTGTCGGCGGCAACCTGCAAGACCACCTGCAGCTGCGCCTGATCTATCAGGTCAGCCAGGCGCGCACCCTCAATCAAGTTGCCAATAGCACCTGGGGCAAGCTGGGTATGGGCCTGCGCTACCTGTACGACCGCAGCGGCCCGCTGGCCATGGCACCCAGTCAGCTTGGGGCGTTTGTACGTTCAGGGCCAGAGCAGGCGTCAGCCAACCTCCAGTACCATGTCCAGCCGCTGTCACTGGAGCGTTTCGGCGAGCCGTTGCATCACTTTCCGGCCTTCACCGCCTCGGTGTGCAACCTGCGCCCGGCCAGCCGCGGGCGTATCGATATCCGCTCGGCCAACCCGGACGATGCCCCGCTGATCGACCCCAACTACCTCAGTGACCCTGAGGACCTGCGCGTAGCCGCCCAGGCCATCCGCATCACCCGCAAGATCGTCCAGGCCCCTGCCCTGGCCGCGTTCAGCCCGAAGGAATATTTGCCCGGGCCAGATCTGCAGAGTGAAGAGCAACTGCACGAGGCCGCCGGCCAGATCGGCACCACCATTTTTCATCCAGTGGGTACCTGCCGCATGGGCAACGGGCCACTGGGTGTGGTCGATGACCAACTGCGCGTGCATGGCGTGCCGGGGCTGCGCATCGCCGACGCCTCGATCATGCCGCAGATTGTTTCCGGCAATACCTGCTCACCCACGTTGATGATTGCCGAGAAGGCGGCGCAACTGATTACACGGGGGACGTTATCCACAACCCGAATCGACGAAGAAAGCGCAATACCGACGCCCTGACCAGGGTGCGTAGCAGTAACGACGCCGGACGCGGTCTGCCAGCGTCGACAGTGGAACAACAAGAATAATCACTGGGGCCTTCAGGCCGAGGACAGCAACGATGTCGGATTACATTCAGGAGCAGGGCGCGACGACGGCCAGCAACAGTCGGCGTGAAGAGCGCAAGATCATTTTCGCGTCATCCCTCGGGACAGTGTTCGAGTGGTATGACTTTTTTCTCTATGGGGCACTGGCGGCGGTCATCAGCAAGCAGTTCTTTGCCGGCGTGAACGACACCACTGCCTTTATCTTTGCCTTGATGGCCTTTGCCGCCGGTTTTCTGGTGCGCCCGTTCGGCGCACTGGTGTTCGGGCGCCTGGGTGACATGATCGGGCGCAAATACACCTTTCTGGTGACCATCGTGCTGATGGGCCTGTCGACCTTCGCGGTCGGCCTGCTGCCTACCTACGCCAGCATCGGTATTGCCGCGCCGATCATTCTGGTGATTCTGCGCATGCTCCAGGGGCTGGCCCTGGGTGGTGAATATGGTGGTGCGGCGACCTACGTGGCCGAGCATGCGCCACCGGGCAAGCGTGGCTTTCACACCGGTTTCATCCAGTCCACGGCCACCCTCGGTTTGTTGTTGTCACTGCTGGTCGTTCTGGGCAGCCGCTACATCAGTGGAGATCAGTTCGAAGTCTGGGGCTGGCGCCTGCCGTTCTTGCTCTCGATCGTGCTGCTGGCGATCTCGACCTGGATCCGCATGAGCATGCACGAGTCGCCTGCCTTCGTGAAAATGAAGGCCCAGGGCAAGGCAAGCAAAGCGCCGATCCGTGAGTCCTTCGGCTCGTGGGCCAACCTCAAGGTGGTGCTCACGGCGCTGTTCAGTATCAACGCGGGGCAAGCGGTCACCTTTTACACCGCGCAGTTCTACGTGCTGTTCTTCCTCACCCAGATGCTCAAGATGGACCCCGCCCAGGCCAATACGCTGTTGATCATCAGCGTGGTAATCGGTGCCCCGTTCTTCGTGTTCTTCGGCTGGTTGTCGGACCGGATCGGGCGCAAGCCGATCCTGATGCTTGGCCTGTTGTTGGCCACCCTGCTCTACTTCCCGCTGTTCAAGGCCCTGAGTCATTACGCCAACCCGCAGATCGATGCCGCCAGCCGCCAGGCACCGATCGTGGTCATGGCCGATCCACAAGGCTGCACCTTCCAGTTCGACCCGGTGGGCAAGGCGCGCTTTGACAGCCCTTGCGACAAGGTCAAGACCTTCCTGGTCAAGCAAGGCCTCCCGTACAGCTCCGAGTCGGTTGCCACTGGCAGCGAAGTGGTAGTGACGGTCGGTGACCAGCGCATCAATGGTTTCGATGAGGCGGCACTGCGTGCAGCCATCGAGAAGGCGGGCTACCCGGCCAAGGCCGATCCTGCTGCCGTCAACGAAACTATGGTGGTGGTACTGATCGTGGCGATGATCCTGATCGCGACCATGACCTATGGTCCGTTGGCGGCGGTGATGGTCGAGCTGTTCCCGACGCGCATCCGCTACACCTCGATGTCGCTGCCCTATCACATCGGTAACGGCTGGTTCGGTGGCTTCCTACCCACCGTGTCGTTCGCCCTGGTGGTGTACACCGGCGATATCTTCTATGGGCTGTGGTACCCGGTGTTGATCACCGGGGTGAGCCTGGTGGTGGGGCTGTTCTGCCTGAAAGAAACCCGCGATGTGGATATCGACAAGGTCTGAGGTTTCCACGGGTACAAAAAAACCGGCGTAAGCGCCGGTTTTTTTATGCCGAGAGAAAACTTATGCACGATTTTCAGAAAACAGTCATACAGAAAAATAAGTATTTAAATTAATGGCTTAGCGAGTTTTTTGGCAAGAAATCCAAATACTGTACACACGTTATCCACAGAACGTCAGGCAACGCCTTCAGCGGTGTTTGGTGCGGCTGCCGGCAACGAACCCAGGTCGCGTTGGGTTTGCTCGTTCCAGGCGGCTGCACGGTCATTGAGGGCGGCGATAGCCCGAGGACCTGTGCCTTCGGCATACATGGGCTCGCCAATCACTACCTCGATGGTGCCAGCGCGCTTGCCCCAGCCCTGCTTGGGCCAGAACTTGCCGGCGTTGTGCGCAATTGGCAGCACCGGCAAGCCGGCATTCACAGCAAGGGCTGTACCGCCGCGGGAGAACTTGCCGATCTGGCCGAAGGGCACGCGAGTACCCTCCGGGAAGATCAACACCCAGACGCCGTCCTTGAGCAGCTTGTCGCCTTCGCTGGCGACCTGCTTGAGGGCCGCCTTGGGGTTGTCGCGGTCGATGGCAATCGGCCGCAGCATAGCCATGGCCCAGCCGAAGAACGGTACATACAGCAATTCGCGCTTGAGCACCTGGCTCAGGGGCGAGAAATAGGCGGAGAGGAAGAAGGTCTCCCAGGTGCTCTGGTGATTGGACAGAATCACGCAGGGAGTCTTGGGAATGTTCTCAGCCCCGCTGACCTTGACCTTGATGTTGAGAAACACCCGCGCCAGCACCAGTGCAAAGCGGCACCAGTAGACGTTGATGAAGCGATAGCGTGCGCTGAAAGGCAGAAACGGCGCGATGAAAAAGCTCAGGGTGCACCACAGCAGGGAGCTGGTGCCCAGCAGCAGGTAAAAAAGAAAAATTCTGATCGCCTGCAGGATCGACATAGCGGCATGTACCGTTGCGGGCTTGCCCGCCTAGTAAAAGTGCGCCTGGTTTGCAGACGCGCTATTTGTGGATAAGTTCTCTGGCGATGGCTGCCAGATCATCGAAAATCAGCGTGTTCTCTGGAATGCCCTTGCTCAGGGTCTTCTCGCCTTTTCCGGTTTTTACCAGAATCGGTTGAGCATCGACGGCCAAAGCGGCCTCCAGGTCACCCTTACTGTCACCGACAAACCATACACCGGCCAGATCTGCCTGGTAGTGCGCGGCGATAGTGCGCAGCATGCCGGGCTTGGGTTTGCGGCAATCGCAGCCGTCATCCGGGCCATGGGGGCAATGGATAATCAGGCCGACTTCACCACCCTGCTCGGCCACCAATGCACGCAGGCGTGCATGCATGGCGTCGAGGGTGGCCAGTGGGTAGTAGCCGCGAGCGATGCCGGACTGGTTGGTGGCCACCGCCACCGTCCAGCCGGCCTTGCTCAACTGTGCAATTGCCTCGATGGAACCAGGGATCGGTATCCACTCGTCCAGCGACTTGATGTAGGCGTCGGAGTCCTGGTTGATCACACCGTCCCGATCGAGAATCAGCAGCTTCAAGACTTACCCCAGCAACGAAATGTCGGCCACGCCCAGGAACAGACCGCGCAAGCGGCTGAGCAAGGCATAACGGTTGGCCCGTACATTGGCGTCGTCGGCGTTGACCATCACCGCCTCGAAGAAGGCGTCTACCGGCTCACGTAGGGCTGCCAGGCGTGCCAGCGACTCGCTGTACTGACGGGCGGCGGCCATAGGCTGCACAGCTTGGTCGGCCTGCTGGATGGCCGAGTACAGAGAGAACTCGTTGGCATTGTCGAAGTACTTGGGCTCGACCGTGGCGGCAACCGTGCCTTCGGCCTTGCTCAGCAGGTTCGATACACGCTTGTTCACCGCCGCCAGGGCAGCCGCTTCAGGCAACTGACGGAAGGCTTGCACGGCCTGTACGCGCTGGTCGAAGTCCAGTGCAGAACCCGGCTTGAGTGCGCGCACCGACAGGTAGGTGGCAACGTCGATGCCTTCATCTTCATAACGCGCACGCAGGCGGTCAAAGACGAATTCCAGCACCTGGTCGGCCAGGCCGGCAGCTTTGACCTTGGCGCCGAACTGGGCAACGGCGAACTCCACCGCTTCGTTCAGGTTCAGGTCCAGCTGCTTCTCGATCAGGATACGCAGCACGCCCAGCGCGGCGCGGCGCAGGGCGTAGGGGTCTTTACTGCCGGTAGGCAGCATGCCGATACCGAAAATACCGACCAGGGTGTCGAGCTTGTCGGCGATGGCCACTGCCGCGCCCGTCAGGGTCGATGGCAATTCGGCACCGGCGCCGCGCGGCATGTATTGCTCGTTCAGGGCCAGGGCGACGTCTTGCGGCTCACCGTCGTTGAGGGCGTAGTAGTAGCCGGCAACGCCCTGCATTTCCGGGAACTCGCCGACCATCTCGGTGGCCAGGTCGCACTTGGACAGCAGGCCGGCACGGGAGGCGCGCTGGGCGTCGCCGCCGATGCGCTGGGCGATGAAGGCTGCCAGCTTGGCAACACGCTCGGCCTTGTCGTAGACGCTGCCCAGTTGAGCCTGGAACACCACGTTCTTGAGGCGTTCGTTGAAGGCTTCCAGCGGCTGCTTCTTGTCTTGCTTGAAGAAGAACTCGGCGTCGGTCAGGCGTGGGCGCACGACCTTCTCGTTACCTTCGACGATCTGCTTTGGATCGCGGCTTTCGACGTTGGCCACAGTGATGAAGCGTGGCAGCAGCTTGCCGTCGGCATCCAGCAGGCAGAAGTACTTCTGGTTGTCCTGCATGGTGGTGATCAGTGCTTCCTGCGGCACTTCGAGGAAACGCTCTTCGAACGAGCACACCAGCGGTACCGGCCATTCGACCAGGGCGGTCACTTCATCGAGCAGTGCTGGCGGCACGATGGCGGTGCCTTCCTGCTGCATCGCCAGTTCGGCGGTACGCTTGCTGATGATTTCGCGCCGCTCGGCGAAATCTGCCAGCACATAGGCGCTGCGCAGGTCTTCGAGGTAGTTCGCCGGGGCGCTGATGCGCACGTCTTCCGGGTGATGGAAGCGGTGGCCGCGCGAGTCGCGGCCAGCCTTCTGGGCGAGGATGGTGCAGTCGATGACGTTGTCACCGAGCAGCATCACCAGCCACTGGGTCGGACGCACGAACTCTTCCTTGCGCGCACCCCAACGCATGCGTTTAGGGATCGGCAGGTCGTTGAGCGAGTCCTCGACGATGGTCGGCAACAGGCTGGCAGTCGCCTTGCCCGGAATGTGCTGGGAGAAGCGCAGCTTCGGGCCGCTCTGGTCGATTTCGTCCAGCTCGACGCCGCATTTCTTGGCAAAGCCCAGGGCCGCCTGGGTCGGGTTGCCTTCGGCGTCGAAGGCCGCCTGGCGTGGCGGGCCGTCGAGGTTGACGCTGCGGTCCGGCTGCTGGGTGTCGAGCTGACGGATCAGCACGGCCAGACGGCGGGGGGCTGCGTACACGTGCTTGGCGGTGTAGTTCAGGCCAGCGGCCTGCAGGCCTTTCTCGATACCGGCGAGGAAGGCGTCACCGAGGCTGCTCAGGGCCTTGGGTGGCAGTTCTTCGGTGCCCAGTTCAACCAGGAAATCTTGAGCACTCATTGTGCAGCCTCCAGCTTGGCCAATGCTTCATCACGCAATTCAGGGGACGCCATCGGGAAGCCCAGCTTGGCGCGGGCTTGCAGGTAGCTTTGCGCCACGGCCCGGGCCAGGGTCCGTACACGCAGGATGTAACGCTGGCGCTCGGTTACCGAGATGGCGCGACGGGCGTCCAGCAGGTTGAAGGTGTGCGAGGCCTTGAGGACCATTTCGTAGGTCGGCAGCGGCAGCTCCAGCTCGATCAGGCGATTGGCTTCGCTTTCGTAGAAGTCGAACAGTTCGAACAGCTTCTCGACGTTGGCGTGTTCGAAGTTGTAGGTCGACTGCTCCACTTCGTTCTGGTGGAACACGTCGCCGTAGGTCACCTTGCCGAAAGGGCCGTCGGTCCAGATCAGGTCGTAGACCGAGTCGACGCCCTGCAGGTACATGGCCAGGCGCTCCAGGCCATAGGTGATTTCACCGGTGACTGGCATGCATTCAATGCCGCCCACTTGCTGGAAGTAGGTGAACTGGGTGACTTCCATGCCGTTGAGCCAGATTTCCCAACCCAGACCCCAGGCACCGAGGGTCGGCGACTCCCAGTTGTCTTCGACGAAACGGATGTCGTGCACCAGCGGGTCGAGGCCGATGGCCTTCAGCGAGCCCAGGTACAGTTCCTGGAAATTCGCCGGGTTTGGCTTGAGCACGACCTGGAACTGGTAGTAGTGCTGCAGGCGGTTGGGGTTTTCGCCATAGCGACCGTCAGCCGGGCGACGGCTCGGCTGTACGTAGGCGGCGTTCCAGGTTTCCGGGCCGACGGCGCGCAGGAACGTGGCGGTATGGAAAGTGCCGGCGCCTACTTCCATATCGTAGGGCTGAAGTACCACACAACCTTGCTCGGCCCAGTAGTTCTGCAGGGCGAGGATCAAGTCTTGGAAGGTACGCACGGCTGGCGTAGGCTGGCTCACGAAATTCACCTGTTTCTAGGGCTGCGAATATAAAGAGCGGGAGTATAACCCGATTCGCGCAGGCCTCTACCCTTGGAGCCTTATGCCACGTTGCTTTTGGTGTACCGACGATCCGCTTTACCAGGCGTACCACGATCAGGAATGGGGCACGCCGCAGCGTGAGCCGGGGCAATTGTTCGAAATGTTGTTGCTCGAAGGCTTCCAGGCCGGGCTGTCGTGGATCACCGTGCTGAAAAAGCGCGAGCGCTACCGTCAGGTGCTGTTCGGATTCGACCCACAGCGCCTGGCGCAAATGAGCGACGAGGAAATCGAAGAGCGCATGCTCGACCCGGGCATCATCCGCAATCGCCTCAAGCTCAATGCCGCGCGGCGCAATGCCCGCGCCTGGCTTGAGCTGGAAAACCCGGGCGAATGGTTGTGGTCGTTCGTTGGCGGCTCACCGAAAATCAATCATTTCACCCAGCGCAGTGATGTGCCGGCCGTTACCGACGAAGCCAAGGCCATGAGCAAGGCCCTGCAGAAAGCCGGCTTCACCTTTGTCGGCCCGACCATCTGCTACGCCTTCATGCAGGCCACCGGCATGGTCATGGATCACACCAGCGACTGTGATCGCTACGCCGCGCTGCTGCGCTGAGGGGTACAATGGCCGGCTTGCAGAAAGAGGAACCAGCCTGTGGATAAATTCAAAGGCGCCTTGATGGTCGGGGCGTTGCGGTTGTTTGCCAAGCTCCCATGGGGCGCGGTGCAGCGGGTCGGTGCAGCGATCGGCTGGATCATGTGGAAGGTGCCGAACAGTTCGCGCAACGTGGTACGCATCAACCTGGCCAAGTGTTTTCCAGCGATGGACCCGGTAGAACGCGAAAAACTGGTGGGCCGTACCCTGATGGACATCGGCAAGTCGTTTACCGAAAGTGCCTGTGCCTGGATCTGGCCGGCCCAACGCTCGATCGACCTGGTTCGCGAAGTCGAAGGCCTGGAAGTCCTGCACGCCGCGCTGGCGTCGGGCAAGGGCGTGGTCGGCATCACCAGCCACCTGGGCAACTGGGAAGTGCTCAACCACTTCTATTGCAACCAGTGCAAACCGATCATTTTCTACCGCCCGCCCAAGCTCAAGGCGGTCGATGACCTGTTGCGCGAACAGCGTGTGCAACTGGGCAACCGCGTGGCGGCATCGACCAAGGAAGGCATCCTGAGCATCATCAAGGAAGTGCGCAAAGGCGGTCAGGTGGGCATTCCCGCCGACCCCGAGCCGGCCGAGTCGGCTGGGGTCTTCGTGCCGTTCTTCGCTACCAGGGCGCTGACCAGCAAGTTCGTGCCCAACATGCTGGCGGGCGGCAAGGCGGTTGGGGTGTTCCTGCATGCCCTGCGCCTGCCGGATGGTTCCGGGTTCAAGGTGATCCTGGAAGCGGCACCCGAAGCGATGTACAGCGAAGACACCGAGACCTCGGCTGCAGCCATGAGCAAGGTGGTCGAGCGCTATGTGAGCCAGTACCCGAGCCAGTACATGTGGAGCATGAAGCGCTTCAAGAAGCGTCCGCCTGGGGAGGCGCGCTGGTATTGAAGTCGCTGTCGCGGAGCCAGCCCGCTCTTACACTGTAGGAGCGGGCTGGCCCCGCGATCACTTAACCGGCTTTATCCAGTTTCTTGAGAAACACAGTCATCTCTTTCTCGGCCTGCTTGTCACCATGAGCCTGGGCCGCCTCCAGCCCTTGCTGCCAAGCCCGCCGCGCCGCTTCCGGGTCACCGTGCAGTTGATGGGCCTTGCCCAGCAGCTTCCACGCCGCCGAATACTTCGGATCAAACTCGACGCAGCGCTGCAGGTGAACGGCGGCCTCGGCACCATTGCCTTCATCCAGCCAGGCTTTGCCCAACCCGAAGCGCAACAGGGCGTTATCCACACCCTTGGCCAGCATTTTTTCCAGTGATTCGCGCATGTCCTGCTCCTTCAGAAGAAGCTCAACCCTACATGGAACAGCTTCTCGACGTCACGGATGTACTTTTTATCCACAACGAAGAGGATCACATGGTCGCCCGCCTCGATCACGGTATCGTCGTGGGCGATAAGCACTTCTTCGTCACGAATGATCGCGCCGATGGTGGTGCCGGGCGGCAGGGCGATGTCTTCGATGGCCTTGCCGATCACCTTGCTCGATTTGGAGTCGCCGTGGGCGATGGCCTCGATGGCTTCCGCCGCGCCGCGCCGCAGCGAGTGAACGCTGACGATGTCGCCGCGGCGCACGTGGGCCAGCAAGGTGCCAATGGTCGCCAGTTGCGGGCTGATGGCGATGTCGATATCGCCGCCTTGCACCAGGTCGACATAGGCCGGGTTGTTGATGATGGTCATCACCTTGCGCGCCCCCAGGCGCTTGGCCAACAGCGAGGACATGATGTTGGCCTCGTCGTCGTTGGTCAGGGCCAGGAAGATGTCGGCCTCGGCGATGTTCTCTTCAAGCATCAGGTCGCGGTCCGAGGCGCTGCCTTGCAGGACCACGGTGCTGTCCAGGGTGTCGGAGAGGTAGCGGCAGCGCGCCGGGTTCATCTCGATGATCTTCACCTGGTAACGGCTTTCGATGGCCTCGGCCAGGCGCTCACCAATCTGCCCGCCTCCGGCGATGACCACGCGCTTGTTGGTTTCATCGATGCGGCGCAGCTCGCCCATCACTGCACGGATATGGGCCTTGGCGGCGATGAAGAAGACCTCGTCATCGGCCTCGATCACGGTGTCGCCCTGGGGCAGGATCGGCCGGTCACGGCGGAAGATTGCTGCCACCCGGGTGTCGACGTTGGGCATGTGCTCGCGGATCTGGCGCAATTGCTGGCCCACCAGCGGGCCGCCGTAGTAGGCCTTGACCGCTACCAACTGAGCCTTGCCGTCGGCGAAGTCGATCACCTGCAGGGCACCGGGGTGCTCGATGAGGCGCTTGATGTAGTGGGTCACCACCTGCTCCGGGCTGATCAGCACGTCGACCGGGATGGCTTCGTTGTCGAACAGGCCCGCACGCGTCAGGTAGGCCGACTCCCGCACCCGGGCGATCTTGGTCGGGGTGTGGAACAGGGTGTAGGCGACCTGGCAGGCGACCATGTTGGTTTCGTCGCTGTTGGTCACCGCCACCAGCATGTCGGCGTCATCGGCACCGGCCTGGCGCAACACAGTCGGGAACGAGGCGCGACCCTGGACGGTACGGATGTCCAGGCGGTCGCCGAGGTCGCGCAGGCGGTCGCCATCGGTGTCGACCACGGTGATGTCGTTGGCTTCGCTGGCCAGGTGCTCGGCCAGCGTACCGCCGACCTGCCCTGCGCCCAGGATGATGATCTTCATCCGCTCTTCCCTTCTCTTGTTATCCGCGCGCGGCGGCGATTTTGATCAGCTTGGCATAGTAGAAGCCGTCGTGTCCGCCTTCCTGGGCCAGCAACTGGCGGCCATGGGGCTGGCGCACGCCGGCCTGGGTCGCCAGGTCCAGCTCGCGGGCACCGGGGGTGCGGGCGAGGAACGCCTCGATGACTTCGGTGTTTTCCGTCGGCAGGGTCGAACAGGTGGCATAGAGCAGGATGCCGCCGACCTCCAGGGTTGGCCACAAGGCGTCGAGCAGCTCGCCCTGAAGGCTGGCCAAGGCCGGAATATCGTCGGCCTGGCGGGTCATCTTGATGTCCGGGTGACGGCGAATCACACCCGTGGCCGAGCACGGCGCATCGAGCAGGATGCGCTGGAAACCCTTGCCGTCCCACCAACTGGCGGTGTCGCGGGCGTCACAGGCAATCAGCTGGGCATCCAGCCCCAGGCGGTCGAGGTTTTCCCGCACACGGACCAGGCGCTTGGCTTCCAGGTCGATGGCAACCACGGCATCGAGACCGGCCTGGGCTTCGAGCAGGTGACAGGTCTTGCCGCCTGGGGCACAGCAGGCATCGAGCACGCGCTGGCCGGGGGCGAGATCAAGCAGGTCGGCGGCCAGTTGCGCGGCTTCGTCCTGGACGCTGATCCAGCCCTGATCGAAACCGGGCAGGCTGCGTACGTCACAGGCCTGGGCGAGCACAATGCCATCGACGCTGAACTGGCACGGCGTGGCTTCGATGCCTGCCTCGCTCAGCAGCTGCAGGTAGGCATCACGGCTGTGATGACGACGGTTGACCCGCAGGATCATCGGCGGGTGCGCGTTGTTGGCGGCACAGATGGTTTCCCATTGCTCGGGCCAGAAGGCCTTGAGCGATTTCTGCAGCCAGCGCGGGTGGGCGGTGCGCACCACTGGATCGCGTTCGAGCTCGGCGAGAATGTCGCTGCTCTCGCGTTGTGCGCGGCGCAGCACGGCATTGAGCAAGGCCTTGGCCCAGGGCTTTTTCAGCTTGTCGGCACAGCCCACGGTTTCACCCAGGGCGGCATGGGCCGGAATGCGGGTGTACAGCAGTTGATACAGGCCTACCAGCAACAGCGCCTCGACATCGGCATCGGCCTTCTTGAAGGGCTTTTGCAGCAGGCGCTCGGCCAGGGCCGACAGCCGTGGTTGCCAGCGTGCAGTGCCGAATGCCAGGTCCTGGGTCAGACCGCGGTCTCGTACGTCGACCTTGTCCAGTTGCGCAGGCAGTGAGCTGTTCAGCGATGCTTTGCCGCTCAGCACTGCCGCCAGGGCGCGGGCGGCCGCCAGACGTGGGTTCATTGGCCGAGCACCGTGCCGGTGGCGAATTTTTCGCGGCGGCTGTTGAACAGGTCGCTGAAGTTCAGCGCCTTGCCGCCGGGCAGTTGCAGGCGGGTCAGGCACAGGGCCTGTTCACCGCAGGCGACGATCAGTCCGTCCTTGCTGGCGCCGAGGATTTCGCCCGGTTGGCCCGTGCCTGTGGATAACGTGGCGGCCAGGACTTTCACGGCTTCACCGGCCAAGGTGCTGTGGCAGATCGGCCAGGGGTTGAAGGCACGGATCAGGCGCTCCAGCGCAACGGCCGGGCGGCTCCAGTCCAGGCGGGCTTCGTCCTTGTTCAGCTTGTGTGCATAGGTGGCCAGGCTGTCGTCCTGCACCTCGCCTCGCAGCGTGCCGGCGGCCAGGCCAGCAATGGCCTGCAGCACGGCGGGTGGGCCCATTTCGGCCAGGCGGTCGTGCAGGCTGCCCCCGGTATCGGTGGCGCTGATGGGCGTGGTCACCTTCAGCAGCATCGGGCCGGTGTCCAGGCCTGCTTCCATGCGCATCACGGTCACACCGCTCTCGCTGTCGCCGGCTTCGACGGCGCGCTGGATTGGCGCGGCACCGCGCCAGCGAGGCAGCAAGGAGGCGTGGCTGTTGATGCAACCCAGGCGCGGGATATCCAGGACGGCCTGCGGCAGGATCAGGCCGTAGGCGACCACCACCATGAGGTCGGGCTTGAGCGCGGCGAGTTCGGCTTGCGCCTCGGCATTGCGCAGGGTCGGCGGTTGCAGCACCTGGATGCCGTTATCCACAGCCAGTTGCTTGACGGCGCTGGGCATCAGTTTTTGCCCGCGGCCGGCCGGACGGTCCGGTTGGGTGTAGACCGCCACCACGTCATAGGGGCTGTCGATCAGGGCCTTGAGGTGTTCGGCGGCAAACTCTGGGGTGCCTGCGAAGACAATGCGCATGGAGTTCTCGCTTAAAAAGAAAAAGGCTTGCCGGAGCAAGCCTTCTGGAAGAGGGGATCAAGCTTGCTGGCGATGCTGCTTTTCCAGCTTTTTCTTGATGCGGTCGCGTTTGAGCGTCGACAGGTAATCAACGAACAGTTTGCCGTTCAGGTGATCGCATTCGTGTTGGATGCAGACGGCCAGCAGGCCTTCGGCGATTTCCTCGAACGGTTTGCCGTCGCGGTCCAGCGCCTTGATCTTGACCCGTACCGGGCGATCGACATTCTCGTAGAAACCCGGCACCGACAGGCAGCCTTCCTGGTACTGGTCCATGTCGTCGGTCAGCGTTTCGAGCTCGGGGTTGATGAACACCCGTGGCGCGCTGCGATCTTCGCTCAGGTCCATGACCACGACACGCTTGTGTACGTTGACCTGGGTCGCGGCAAGGCCAATGCCAGGGGCTTCGTACATGGTTTCAAACATGTCATCGACCAACTGGCGGATGCTGTCGTCGACTTCCGTCACCGGTTTGGCGAGGGTACGAAGGCGCGGGTCCGGGAATTCGAGAATGTTCAGAATGGCCATAAGCGTATGAGCTGCACTGTGCGATGAAATACAAACATGAACACACATAATAAAGGGATTCGCCGGATTCGGCACCTGGCAAAGGTCGGCTAAGGTGTTTCAAGACAACCGCAGCCCTGTTTCGACAAGCCTGAAAGGCTGCCGCTCAGGGAGATCCTTCAACCGGTTGTCAAAGTATTATCAACAGAGTTATCCACAGCTTGTGCAAGGTGTGGATTCTCCCTCGATCAAGGATGATCGTCATGGCGCAGTTACCTTCCCCGGGCTGTTCGCCCGCCGAACTCGAGGCGCGTTTGCGCCTGCACCGGATGCCGGCACTCGGTCCGCATCGCTTCAACGTCCTCATTCAAGCCTTTGGCAGTGCCTCGGCAGCGCTGAGCGCGCCGGCGGGTGCCTGGTATTCGCTGGGTATTCCAGCGGCCAGCACCGAATCGCGCCGCAGCCCGCAAGTGCGCGAGGGCGCTGCGGCTGCATTGGCCTGGCTAGAGCGGCGCGACCAGCATTTGCTGATGTGGGACGACCCTGCCTATCCCGCCTTGCTGGCCGAAGTGGATGCAGCCCCGCCGCTGTTGTTCGTGGCCGGCGACCCTGCCCTGTTGGAGAAACCACAGCTGGCGATCATCGGCAGTCGCCGTGCGTCACGACCTGCACTGGATACCGCTGCCGCCTTTTCCCGCCGCCTGGCGCGGGGTGGTTTTGTCATCACCAGCGGCCTGGCCCTGGGCGTCGATGGTGCTGCCCACCAGGCGGCGCTGGATGTCGAAGGGCACACTATCGGGGTGCTGGGCACCGGCTTGCAGAAATTTTATCCACAACGTCACCGGGCCCTTGCCACGGCGATGATCGAGCGCGGCAGCGCGGTGGTTTCGGAGTTTCCCCTGGATGCGGGGCCGGTGGCGGGCAATTTCCCCAGGCGCAATCGCATCATCAGTGGGCTGTCGTTGGGCGTGCTGGTGGTCGAGGCAAGCCTGGCCAGTGGTTCGCTGATCACTGCGCGGCTGGCAGCCGAGCAGGGCCGTGAGGTGTACGCCATTCCGGGGTCGATTCACCATCCGGGGGCCAAGGGTTGCCACCAGTTGATTCGCGATGGTGCGTTGCTGGTCGAAAGCGTCGAACAGATCATGGAAACCCTGCAGGGCTGGCAGCGCCTACCGCCTGCAATCGGTGGTGAAACGACCGGTACGCGCCATGTTCTGGAGGAACTGCTGCTGGCGGCACCGCAAACCTGCGAAGCGCTTGCCAATAGCAGCGGCTGGCCGTTGCCCAGGGTGCTGGCGGCGTTGACCGAGCTTGAGGTGGCTGGCCGAGTCTGTAATGAAGCTGGACGTTGGTTTGCCCGGCCTGCCTAAGTACACTGCTCGTCAGCCTTTACGCGGAGTGATATCAATGGTGAGCAACTGGCGTGTGCAACAAGCTGCGCGTGAAATTCGAGCCGGTGCGGTAATTGCCTACCCAACCGAGGCGGTCTGGGGCCTGGGCTGTGACCCGTGGAACGAAGAAGCCGTGGACCGTCTGCTGGCGATCAAGTCTCGCTCGGTCGACAAGGGGCTGATCCTGATCGCCGATAACATCCGCCAGTTCGACTTCTTGTTCGACGACTTCCCGGAAATCTGGCTCGACCGCATGGGCAGCACCTGGCCTGGGCCCAACACCTGGCTGGTACCGCACCAGAACATGTTGCCGGAGTGGATCACCGGGGTGCATGACACCGTGGCCCTGCGGGTCAGCGACCATCCGGTGGTGCGTGACCTGTGTGCGCTGGTCGGGCCATTGGTGTCGACCTCGGCCAACCCTCAAGGGCGGCCAGCGGCGCGTACCCGGCTGCGGGTGGAGCAGTATTTCCGCGGCCAGTTGGACCTGGTGCTGGGCGGCGCCCTCGGCGGGCGGCGCAATCCAAGTGTGATTCGCGACCTGGTGACCGGCGATATCGTTCGGGCCGGTTGAGGCGGTAAGACCATCGCGGGGCAAGCCTGCTCCAGGCGCTGTAGAGCAGGCTTGCCTCGCGATCAATTCAAGGCAACAACACTGTAGACCCCACCGTACGCCGGGCCGACAACTCGGTCTGCGCCTTGGCCGCGTCACTCAGCGCATAGCGCTGCTGGATATCCACTGTCACCTTGCCGCTGGCGATCATTGCGAACAAATCATCGGCCATCACCTGGGTGTTGGCCGCGTTGTTGGCATAGGAGGCCAGGGTCGGGCGGGTGACATACAGCGACCCTTTCTGCGCCAGAATCCCCAGGTTGACGCCGCTCACCGCGCCCGAGGCATTGCCGAAGCTGACCATCAAACCCCGTGGTGCCAGACAGTCGAGGGAGGTCAGCCAGGTGTCCTGGCCGACGCCGTCGTACACCACCGAGCACTTCTTGCCATCGGTCAGTTCCAGTACCCGCTGCGCTACATCTTCACGGCTGTAGTCGATGGTTGCCCAGGCCCCCAGCGCCTTGGCGCGCTCGGCTTTTTCGGCGCTGCTGACGGTGCCGATCAGCCTGGCGCCCAGGGCCTTGGCCCACTGGCAGGCCAGCGAGCCGACACCGCCAGCGGCGGCGTGGAACAGAATGGTGTCGCCAGGCTGCACGGCGTAGGTCTGCTTGAGCAGGTACTGCACGGTCAGGCCTTTGAGCATCACCGCGGCGGCTTGCTCGTAGCTGATACTGTCGGGCAGCTTGACCAGGTTGGCCTCGGGCAGCACATGGACTTCGCTGTAGGCACCCAGCGGGCCGCCACCGTAGGCCACGCGATCGCCTACCTTCAGGCGCGTCACCTGATCGCCCACGGCTTCGACCACCCCGGCGCCTTCGGTGCCCAGTCCGGATGGCAACGCCGGTGGCGCATAAAGCCCACTGCGAAAGTAGGTATCGATGAAGTTCAGGCCGATCGCATGGTTACGGACCCGCACTTGCTGCGGGCCGGGGGGCGCGGGTTCGAAATCGACCAGATGCAGGACCTCGGGGCCCCCATGCTGGCTGAACTGGATACGCTTGGCCATCTGCACTCTCCTGTCGGGTTCGCAAAACCCCTATCGGACGCCTTTGCTTGATCGCCGTCAACTGCGGCCAGCCGGTTGCCGGTGGTATGCTACGCGCCGAATTTGCTCATGCCCGCTTCCAGGTGACCTGATGACTAGCCGCACCGAGGCCGTGAAAGCCTACCTGCTCGACTTGCAAGACCGTATTTGTGCCGCCCTCGAAAGCGAAGACGGCGGTGCCCGCTTTGTCGAAGACGCGTGGACCCGCGAAGCCGGCGGCGGCGGCCGTACCCGAGTGATCGGCGAGGGCAAGATCATCGAAAAAGGCGGTGTGAACTTCTCTCACGTCTTTGGCAGCGGCCTGCCACCGTCGGCCAGCGCCCATCGCCCGGAACTGGCTGGCCGTGGATTCGAGGCATTGGGTGTGTCGCTGGTGATCCACCCGCACAACCCCCATGTGCCAACTTCCCACGCCAACGTGCGTTTCTTCATCGCCGAGAAAGAAGGTGAAGAAGCCGTATGGTGGTTCGGTGGCGGTTTCGACCTGACCCCTTACTACGGCAACGAAGAAGACTGCCTGCATTGGCACCAGGTGGCCGAGCGCGCTTGTGCACCGTTCGGTGCGGACGTCTATCCACGCTACAAGGCTTGGTGCGACCGCTACTTCCACCTCAAGCACCGTGGCGAGCCGCGCGGCATCGGTGGCCTGTTCTTCGATGACCTGAACGAGTGGGACTTCGACACCTGCTTCGCCTTCATGCGCGCTATCGGCGATGCCTATATCGAGGCCTACCTGCCGATCGTCCAGCGCCGCAAGGCCCAGGCCTATACAGCCCAGCAGCGCGAGTTCCAGGAGTTCCGCCGGGGCCGGTATGTCGAGTTCAACCTGGTCTACGACCGCGGCACGCTGTTCGGCCTGCAGTCGGGTGGCCGCACCGAGTCGATCCTGATGTCGCTGCCGCCGCAGGTGCGTTGGGGGTACGATTGGAAACCTGCATCGGGCAGTCAAGAGGCTCGCCTGACCGAGTACTTCCTGCAGGATCGTGACTGGATTGGCGAGGCCAAGCCCGTTCGCTGATACCGTTGTGGATAACTTTTCCGGCCAGACCGGCCCCGACTCAGGAACCGCGTGAATGGACCAGTACGTTGTATTCGGCAACCCGATCGGCCACAGCAAGTCGCCGCTGATCCACCGGCTGTTTGCCGACCAGACCGGCCAGCAGCTGGAATACAACACCCTGCTGGCGCCACTGGATGACTTCACCGCGTGCGCCCTGGGATTCTTCAAGCAGGGCCTGGGCGCCAATGTCACCGTGCCATTCAAGGAAGAAGCCTACCGCCTGGTCGATAGCCTGACGCCACGGGCCAAGCGCGCGGGGGCGGTGAACACCTTGCGCAAACTGGCCGACGGCAGCCTGCAAGGCGACAACACCGACGGTGCGGGCCTGGTGCGTGACCTGACCGTCAATGCCGCTGTGCAGCTCGCAGGCAAGCGTATATTGCTGCTGGGCGCCGGTGGTGCTGTTCGCGGGGTGCTGGAGCCGTTGCTGGCGCATAACCCGGCTTCGCTGGTGATCGCCAACCGCACCGTGGAAAAGGCCGAGCAACTCGCCCGAGAGTTCGCCGACCTCGGCCCGGTTGCGGCCAGTGGTTTCAGTTGGTTGCAGGAGCCTGTCGACCTGATCATCAATGCCACCTCCGCCAGCCTGGCCGGTGAGCTGCCGCCCATTTCCGCCCACCTGATCGAGCCGGGCGTCACCGTTTGCTACGACATGATGTATGGCAAGGAGCCGACGCCGTTCTGCCAGTGGGCCAGCGCACACAAGGCGGCCAAGGTGCTGGATGGGTTGGGCATGCTTGCCGAGCAGGCGGCTGAAGCGTTCTTCATCTGGCGTGGCGTGCGGCCCGAGACCGGGCCGGTGCTGGATGAGCTTCGCCGTCAGTTGGCGCGGGGTTAGGTCATTGAATCGCGGGGCAAGCCCGCTCCTACGATGGGAGCGGGCTTGCCCCGCGAAGGTTTCACCCCTCGAACCGTATCGGACAGTTCGCAGCGCCTTCCAGCTTGTGCAGTTCCTCGATCACCTGCGGCCGCGCCCGATGCAGCGTCAGGCTGCCCCCTGCCCGGCCCAGGCGCCGGGCCTCTCGGTGCAGCATGTCGACCCCGGAATAGTCGATGAAGTTGATCTGCCGGGCGTCGATGATCACATCAGGACCTTGGCAGCGCTGCAGGCGCACTTGCAAGTAATGGCTGGCGCCAAAAAAAATCGACCCCCCTACCCGCAGCACGTCGGCATCACCTTCCCGTGATTGCTGCACCCGTGGGCGCGAGGTGCGCTTGAGGTAGAAGAACAGTGACGCCAGCACTCCGGCGTAGATGGCGGTCTGCAACTCCAGCAGCAAGGTCGCCGCCGCAGTCAGCGCCATCACCAGAAACTCGGAACGGCTGACCCGCCACAGCGCGCGCATGCCCCGGTGATCGATCAATCCCCAGCAGATCAGCAGGATGCTGCCGGCCATGGCCGGGATCGGAATGTGCGCGATCAGGCCAGCGCCCGCCACGGCAAACAACGCCACCCAGAGCGCCGAGAACACCCCGGCCAGTGGCGAGCGGGCGCCGGCGTCATAGCTGAGCCCTGAACGGGTGAAGGAACCTGAGGACAGGTAGCCGGAGAAAAAGCTGCCGACCATATTCGACAGGCCCTGGGCACGGATCTCCTGGTTGGCATCGATCAACTGCTCCGAACGTGACGACAACGAGCGGGCAATCGACAGGCTGGTCACCAGGCCCAGCATGCCTACGGCCACGGCACTGGGGAGCAGGCGCAGGATCAGCTCCAGGTCCCATAGCGGCAATGGGCTCAAGGGGGGGAGTTGGCCGACGAAGCCGGGCACCAGCAGCACATGGCCAAACACGCCGGGTAACAGCCACACCAGCGCACTGGCGACGGCCAGGGTTATCAACAGGCCGGGCCAGCGCGGACGCAGCAGCTTGAGGGTAATGCCAAGGAGCAGGGTGCCAAGCCCCAGCCCAAGTGAAGACCAATCGACCTCGCCGGCATGGTCCATCAGGCTTTCCAGGGTTTTCAGGGCGGTGGCCTGGCTGGGCAGGTCGAGCCCCATCAGGTTCGGCAGTTGTCCCAGGGCAATGACCACGGCGGCGCCGAGGGTAAAGCCCAGCACCACCGAATGAGACACGAAGTTGACCAGCGCGCCGAAGCGCAACAGTCCCAGCAACCACTGAAAGACCCCTCCCAGAAACGTCAGCAGCAGAATCAGGGTGATGTAGTCGTCACTGCCGCTGATGGCCAGGGGGCTGACGCTGGCATAGAGCACGATGGAGATCGCCGCAGTCGGTCCGCAGATCAGGTGCCACGACGATCCCCAGAGGCAGGCGATCAGCACCGGTACAATGGCGGCGTACAGTCCGTACTCGGCGGGCAGGCCAGCGATAAGGGCATAGGCGATCGACTGCGGCAAGGCCAGGATCGCGCCACTCAGGCCCACCAGCAGGTCGCGGCGCACACTGCTCCGGGTCTGCTGGGGCAGCCAACTGAGGAACGGCAACAAGTGGTGGCGGTCAGGCCGGGCCATGAGCAGTCTCTATCGCAAGCACAAGCTGCACAGGGTGCGGTGTCTGCTGCGCCGGTGCAAGTCGCTGGGCCATTACAGGCTGGCTTTCACGGCTGACCGTGCATCGCCACCATCCAGGCGTGTCACACCTTCGAGCCAATGGTCGAGCTGGGCCGGATGCGCTTGCACCCAGGCCTTGGCCGCCGTTTCATAGCTGACCTTGTTATCCACAACCTGCGCCATGATGGTGTTCTCCATGTCCTGGCTGAACTTCAGGTTGTCGAACAGCCGCGCCACGTTCGGGCAGGCCTGTGGATAACCCTTGCGGGTCAGGGTGTAGACGCTGCCATTGCTGCCAAACCACTGTTCGCCTCCGCTCAGGTAGCGCAGCTTCATCTGCACGTTCATCGGGTGCGGTGTCCAGCCGAGGAAGGCGATGAACCGCTGGCGCTTGGCCGCGCGATGGACCTGGGCGAGCATCGCTTGTTCGCTGGACTCCACCAGCTTCCAGTCGCCGAGATTGAAGGCATTCCGCTTGATGATGTCCTTGAGTGACAGGTTGGCTGGTGACCCTGCGCCGATGCCATAGATCTTCTGATCGAACTGATCGGCAAAGTGCTGAAGGTCGGTAAAGTCTCGAACGCCTGCCTCCCACACATACTCGGGGACCGCCAGGGTGAACTGGGTGCCTTCAAGGTTGCGCGCCAGTTGTTGCACCTCGCCGCTGGCCACGAACTTGTCGTGAAAACCCTGCTGGGCCGGCATCCAGTTGCCGAGGAATACGTCCACCAAGCCATCCCTGAGCCCGCCATAGATGATGGGCACCGCCAGGCTGTCGACCCTGGTCTTGTAGCCCAGGCCTTCGAGCAACAGGCGGGCCACGGCGTTGGTGGCGGCGATATCGCTCCAGCCGGGGTCGGCCATTTTCACGGTGGTGCAATCGCTCTCGGCGCGGGCGCCGAGGCTGGCAAGGCTCAAGACAACCGCAATGATGCTTGTGGATAACCTTCTCATGACAGCCTCGCAGGGTGATTACTGGGCGGGTTGTGGATAACGTGCCTTGCGTTCCAGGTCGTCGAGATCGATGTGATTGCGCATGTACTGCTGGCTGGCGTCGACCATGGGCTGGTGGTCCCAGCTCTGCAGTTTGCCGATGGCCAGCGCCTCGGCCACCAGGCGGCGGCGACGCTGACTGTCGAGTACTCGCTGGCGCAGCAGCGGGATGTTCCAGCGTTGCCGGGCTTCATCGACAAAAGCCTGCAGCAGCGTCTGGTGGTCGGGACTACCGGCGAGGTTTTCGCGCTCCTGGGGATCGTGCTCCAGGTCGAACAGCAGGCAAGGATCGTCTTCGCTGTAGATGAGTTTGTAGGCGCCGCGGCGAATCATCATCAACGGCCCGACGGTGCCTTCGGCCATGTATTCGCCGATCACTTCATCGTGCCCGCCCTGCCCCTGCAGATGGCCCAGCAGTGAACGACCGTCGAGTGGCAACTGGGGGTCCAGGCTGCCTCCGGCGAGTGCTACGAAGGTAGGCAAGAGGTCGCAGGTGGAGACGGCCGCACCGACCCGTGCAGGCTTGAACTGCCCCGGCGCATGCACCAGCAGTGGCACCCGTGCCGACATCTCGAACCAGTGCATCTTGTACCAGAGACCGCGGTCGCCAAGCATGTCGCCGTGATCGCCGGAGAAGACAATCACCGTGTCGTCCGCCAGCCCGGTTTCCTCCAGGGTCTGCAGCAGCTTGCCGATGTTGCTGTCGATGTAGCTGCAGGCACCGAAGTAGGCACGACGTGCATCGCGAATCTTATCCACAGGTAGCGGCTTGTCCCACAGGTCGTAGACCTTGAGCAGGCGTTGCGAGTGGGGGTCCAGATCTGCTTGGGGGCAGTGCTGGCTAGGCAATGGAATCTCGTCGTCCTGATACAGGTCCCAGAAGGCCTTGGGGATGGTGTACGGGTCGTGAGGATGGGTCATCGACACGGTCAGGCAGAACGGTTGCTCACCGGCCTCGCGCACGTGATCGAACAAGTACTGGCGGGCCTTGAACACCACCTCTTCATCGAAATCCAGCTGGTTGGTGCGTATGCATGGTCCGGCCTGCAGCACCGAAGACATGTTGTGGTACCAGCTGGGGCGTTCGTCGGGTGCATCCCAATTGACCGACCAGCCATAGTCCGCGGGGTAGATGTCACTGGTCAGCCGCTCTTCGTAGCCGTGCAACTGGTCGGGTCCGCAGAAGTGCATCTTGCCCGAGAGGGCGGTGCGGTAGCCGAGACGGCGCAGGTAATGGGCGTAGGTGGGGATGTCGGCAGGAAAGTCCGCAGCGTTGTCGTAAGCGCCGATCTTGCTCGGCAGTTGGCCGCTGACCAGGGTGAAGCGTGAAGGCGCGCACAGCGGGCTGTTGCAGTAGGCGGCATCGAAAACCACGGCCTCGGCGGCCAGGCGACTCAGGTTCGGCATCCGGATTGGCGAGGGCGCGTAGATGGGCAGCATTGGCGCAGCCATTTGGTCGGCCATGATGAAAAGAATGTTCTTGCGCTTCATGGAGTCACCGCGTTCCATAGGTGTTCGTTATGGGAAACTGCTGTCATCGAGCATGCGGCTGTGGATAACAGGGGTAAAGCCTATGGTGGGCAATGACTGGGATTAGCAAAGCTTATGTTTGAAAGCCTTGATGGTTTATCACTGGATGCCTTGCGGGTGTTTGAAGCCGCTGCTCGCCAGCGCAGTTTCACCACGGCGGCGGTCGAGTTGGGTACTACCCAACCTGCCGTCAGCCAGCAGATCAAGCGACTGGAAAAACAGTTGGGCGCTCGCCTGTTCGATCGTATTTATCGCGGCATCGAACTGACCGAGGCCGGTCAGGTACTGTTCGACCAGGTCCATCAGGGCATCGCCTGCTTGGACGAGGGGGTGGCGCAGGTCAGCGGCCGCGACCAGCATGAGGTGCTTCAGGTCGCTACCGATTTCGCCTTTGCGGCCTACTGGCTGATGCCACGGTTGCAGCGCTTTCACCAGGCCAACCCGCAGGTGGATGTCAGCCTGGTGACCAGCGAGCGCAGCCACGCCATGTTGCGTCCGGACATCGATGTGGCAATCCTGTTTGGCGATGGGCGCTTCCCTCAAGGCGAAAGCCACTGGCTGTTCGATGAGGAAGTATTCCCTGTATGCAGTCCGCGGCTGGTCGAGCAGCACACTCTGCCCATGCCGGCGCACAGCTTGCGGCAAATGCCCCTGCTGCATTTACGCGGCGAGAGTGCCAGCCGCTGGTTCGACTGGAGCGGTGTGTTTCGCCAGTTGAACATTGCCAGCCCGCCGAGTCCCGGCCCGTTGCGTTTTGACAACTACACCCTGCTCATCCAGGCAGCCATCGCTGGTCAGGGCGTCGCCATTGGCTGGCGCCATCTGGTGGATGACCTGCTGGAGCAAGGCTTGCTGTGCCGGCCGATCCGCGAACAGGTGAGCTCTTCGCGTGGCTATTACGTGGTGCTGCCACCGCGCAAACGCCGGGGCGCGCTGATCGAGCGTTTTGTCGAATGGCTGCGCGACGAGCAGGCGCGCTAGAGTACGAAGTTCACATGCTCGCTGTGGTGCAGTTTGAGCTCCAGGGTATCGACCATCCCCGCAGCGACCCGCGCCAGGCGTTGCAGTGGCTCGGCAAGGCCCGGTTCGAGGGTGCCGTGGGTGTGATGGAAGTGCTCGATGCCCAGGCCAGCGACCGCCTGCGGGGCATTGATCAGCGTCCATTGCAGGGTGCTGCGCTGCAGCAGGTCGACCATATGGCCGATGCACTGGCGGTGTTGCTCGCTATGACCGTCGGGATGCTCGAGCACGCTGAAATCGCCGACCAGCAGGAGCCGGCGTATAGTCGTGCGAGACATGCCATCGACCAACGCGTGGACGGCATGAAGTTGTTCACGAGGGTCATCAGGTGCCAGCGCAGGCAACAGGCATATGACCGCCGAGCTCCCTGCTGCACCTTGTTCGGCCTGGTCGGCATCCTTGAGCCCGCCATGCTTGCAGTGCAAGCCCGGCCGGGGTGCCAGTTGGTTGAGATCGTCGACGATCACGATCACTTCGTGCTGGCGCTTGAGCAGCTCGGCCATCAGCGCACTGCCCAGGCTGCTCAGGGCGCCGAACAGCGTGACCTTGAGGGTGTAGGTTTCGGCATTTTTCACGTCATCACTCCGTTGCGTACGGGTGATTGTTTGACTCCCGGACTAAGGCCGGGGTTCGCAGAGATTCAGGAGTTTTCGTGCAGAGGATCAAGGGATATCACGCCCACGTGTACTACGACGCCAGCACCCTGGAGCAGGCCCGGCAGTTGTGTGAAGAGGCGGCCACGTTGTTTCCGGTGACCATGGGGCGCATGCACCAGAAGCCGGTCGGACCGCATCCGGACTGGAGCTGCCAGCTGGCGTTCGGGCCTGAAGTGGTGGGAGTGGTATTGCCATGGCTGGCGTTGTATCGGCGGGGGCTGGTGGTGTTTTTGCATCCGCTGACCGGGGATGAGCTGGCGGATCACCGGGATCATGCGATCTGGATGGGGGCTGTGCGGCCTCTGGATCTGTCGATCTTTGAATAGTCATCGCGGGGCAAGTCGAGACGTCTCGACTTGCCCCGCGATCAGGCTTCAAGCCTTGCGCGCAGCCCGCACACCCTGGGCCAGCGCCGAGCACAGCTCCAGCACATCACCCACGGCCTGCTCGGCCGTCTTGGCAGTGGCGATCTTGTCGACCAGCGCCGACCCTACCACCACGCCATCGGACAACCTGGCAATCGCGGCCGCTTGTTCTGGCGTACGAATACCAAAACCAACGCTGATCGGCAGGTCGGTATGCCGACGCAGGCGCTCGATTGCGCTGCTGACGTGTTCGGTGGTGGCCGAACCTGCACCGGTCACGCCCGCTACCGACACGTAGTAGACGAAGCCGGAGCTGCGCTCCAGCACACGCGGCAGGCGCACGTCGTCGGTGGTCGGGGTGGTCAGGCGGATGAAGTCGATGCCGGCAGCCTGGGCCGGGGTCGCCAGCTCGGCGTCGTGCTCGGGCGGCAGGTCGACGATGATCAGGCCATCCACACCCACTTCCTTGGCCTGGGCCACGAAGGCCTCGACGCCAAAGCGGTGAATCGGGTTGTAGTAACCCATCAGCACGATCGGGGTGGTCTGGTTGTCGACACGGAATTCGCGAACCATCTGCAGGGTTTTGGCCAGGGTCTGGCCGGCATCCAGAGCCCGCAGGGTCGCCAGCTGGATGGCTACGCCGTCGGCCATCGGGTCGGTGAACGGCATGCCAAGTTCGATCACGTCGGCACCGGCAGCCGGGAGGCCCTTGAGGATTGCCAGCGAGGCGTCGTAGCCCGGGTCGCCTGCGGTAATGAAGGTAACCAGTGCGGAGCGGCCCTCGGCCTTGAGCTCTGCGAAGCGTTGTTCAAGACGGCTCATGCCTGTTTCTCCTGGGCGGCCATATGGCTCATCACGGTTTGCATGTCTTTGTCGCCACGCCCGGACAGGCACACCACCATCAGGTGATCCTTGGGCAGGGTCGGGGCGCGTTTGATCGCTTCGGCCAGCGCGTGGGAGGTTTCCAGGGCTGGAATGATGCCTTCCAGGCGGCAGGTGGTGTGGAACGCGGCCAGGGCTTCGTCGTCGGTGATGCTGACGTATTCGACGCGTTTCACTTCATGCAGGTAGGCATGTTCCGGGCCGATGCCAGGGTAGTCCAGGCCTGCAGAAATCGAGTGGGCGTCGGTGATCTGGCCATCGGCATCCTGCAGCAGGTAGGTGCGGTTGCCGTGCAGTACACCCGGCACGCCACCGTTGAGGCTGGCAGCATGCTTGTCGGTGTCGACGCCATGGCCACCGGCTTCGACGCCGATGATCTGCACGCTGGTGTCATCGAGGAAGTCGTGGAACAGGCCCATGGCGTTGGAGCCGCCGCCGACGCAGGCGATCAGGCTGTCGGGCAGGCGCCCTTCCTTGGCCTGCAACTGCTCGCGGGTTTCCTTGCCGATGATCGACTGGAAGTCACGGACCATGGCCGGGTACGGGTGCGGGCCGGCTACGGTGCCGATCAGGTAGAAGGTGTCGTCGACGTTGGTGACCCAGTCGCGCAGGGCCTCGTTCATGGCGTCCTTGAGGGTGCCGGTGCCCGCCGTGACCGGAACGATCTCGGCACCCAGCAGCTTCATGCGGAACACGTTGGCCTGCTGGCGCTCGATGTCGGTCGCACCCATGTAGATCACGCAAGGCAGGCCGAAACGCGCAGCCACGGTGGCGGTGGCCACGCCGTGCATGCCGGCGCCGGTTTCGGCGATCAGGCGCTTTTTGCCCATGCGCTTGGCCAGCAGCACCTGGCCGATGCAGTTGTTCACCTTGTGCGCGCCGGTGTGGTTGAGCTCTTCACGTTTGAAGAAGATCTTTGCACCGCCACAGTGTTCGGTCAGGCGTTCGGCGAAGTACAGCGGGTTGGGACGGCCGATGTAGTCGCGCTGGAAGTAGGCCAGCTGCTCAAGGAACTCAGGATCGGCTTTGGCGGCTTCGTACTCGCGGGCAAGGTCGAGCACCAGCGGCATCAGGGTTTCAGCCACGTAGCGGCCGCCGAATGCGCCAAACAGGCCATTGGCATCAGGGCCGGCGCGGAAATTGGTCTGAGTCATGGGTCGCTCCAGGGCGTTATCAAGACGGGAATGGCTTTACTGTAACCACGACACGCGCGACTGAAAACCGATAAGATTGCGACAACATGTCAGGAAAACTCACACGTTATGCGCCAGGAACTCCCTCCCCTCAATGCCCTTCGAGCGTTTGAAGCCACTGCTAGGCTCGGTAGCGTCAGTCAGGCGGCCGAACAACTTCACGTAACCCATGGGGCCGTGAGCCGGCAATTGAAGGTGCTCGAAGAGCATCTGGGGGTAAGCCTGTTCGTCAAGGACGGGCGTGGCATTAAACTCACAGATGCCGGGCTGCGCCTGCGTGATGCCAGTTTCGATGCATTCGATCGCTTGCGCAGCGTGTGTACCGAACTGAGCCAGAGCGGCGCCGATGCGCCTTTCGTGCTCGGTTGCTCCGGAAGCTTGCTGGCGCGCTGGTTCATTCCACGGTTGGGCCGGCTCAAGGCGGATTTGCCCGAACTGCGCTTGCACTTGTCGGCAGGAGAAGGTGACCTCGACCCGCGCCGCCCGGGGCTGGACGCCCTGCTGGTGTTTGCCGAACCGCCGTGGCCAACGGATATGCAGGTGCATGTACTGGCCGAAGAGCGTATCGGCCCTGTCCTCAGCCCGCACTTTGCCGGCTTCGCCCGCCTGCAACAGGCGCCAGCCACGGCCCTGCTGGAGGAAACTCTGCTGCAGACCTCCTCACGCCCGCAAGCCTGGCCGAGTTGGGCCCAGCAACAGGGTATCGACCCCGAGTCGCTTCGCTACGGGCAGGATTTCGAGCACCTGTATTACTTGCTGGAAGCGGCAGTGGCAGGCTTGGGCGTGGCGATTGCACCACAGCCATTGGTGGCCGATGACCTGCGTGCCGGGCGGCTGGCTGCGCCCTGGGGCTTTTGCCAGACCCAGGCGGCGCTGGCGCTATGGGTGCCGCGACGCGCCGCAGACGGGCGCGCCGAGCAATTGGCCGGGTGGTTGCGCGCCGAATTGGCGCGCCAGGTCGCTTAGTTGCCGCGTTTGCACAACAGGTAGGCGGCCAGCAGGCCAAGGGCGCCGACGGCTACACCCGCGGTGGTCCAAGGGTGTTCCTGGGCATAATCGCGGGTGGCAAGGCCGGTTTGGCGAGTCTTGGTCTTCACCTCTTCGTAGGCATCGCTGAGCAGGCTGCGCGAGTGACGCAAGGCGTTCTCGGCGTTGCCCTTGAGCGTCTTCAGGGTTTTGCGCGACTCGTCCGAGGCATCGTCCTTGAGGCTTTCCAATGACTTGAGCAGGCTTTCGATCTCCGCTTCCATGCTTTGCAGCGACGCTTTACGCAGCGAATGGTTGGCCATGGTGACTCTCCTTCGAGGTGTGAGTGAGCTGTTCTGGTTCCGACTTCGCAGGTGTCAGAAAGTGCAGTCGAACTTTCTCCGGCGTTCAACCCTCGCAGGTAAAACAGCCCTGCACTGCTAGGCTCAAAGCTCACACCCGAAAAGGAGACTGCTCATGTCCGATCACCACACCTACAAGAAAATCGAACTTGTCGGCTCGTCGCCCACCAGCATAGAAGACGCAATCAACAATGCACTGGCGGAAGCCGGCAAGAGCATCAAGCACCTGGAGTGGTTCGAGGTAGTCGACACGCGCGGCCACATCAAGGACAACAAGGCGGCGCATTTTCAGGTAACGCTGAAGGTGGGCTTCCGTATCGCCAATAGCTGATCCGTGCCACTGGCTTGTGCGGATCAATTGGGTTACACAGTTCTGAGGCGGCCGGACGTGCGCCGGCGCCCCTCTCTACTTTGATCTGAACAAGGAAAGCGATCGATGAAGAAGTTGGTAGTTGCACTGGGACTGATGACGCTGGCAGGCACTGCGCTGGCTGCGGGCAAGCCCTGTGAAGAATTGAAGAGCGAAATAGCCGCCAAGATCGATGCCAAGGGCGTCAGTGGTTATTCACTGGAAATCGTCGACAAGGGCACTGCCGCTGGCGGCAAGGTCGTGGGTACCTGCGAAGGCGGGACCAAGGAAATCGTCTATAAACGTTGAATGCATCGCGGGGCAAGCCCGCTCCCACAATGGTTATGGGAGCGGGCTTGCCCCGCGATCAGTTCCTCAATCGCCCTGCATCACCTGCGCCAGCAGCTCGTAGGACCGGATCCGGTCCGCATGTTCATACACATCGCAGGTAAAGATCAGCTCATCGGCCTGGGTCTGCTCCAGCAGCACTTCCAGCTTGGCGCGGATCTTCTGCGGCCCGCCGACCATCGCCAGTCCCAGGAAACTCCCGACCGCCTCACGTTCATGAGGCAGCCACAAGCCGTCCATGGTCTGCACGGGCGGACGCTGCACCAGGCTCTGGCCGCGCATCAGGGCGAGGATGCGCTGGTATACCGAGGTCGCCAGGTAATCGGCCTGCTCGTCGGTATCGGCGGCGACCAAGGGCACCCCCAGCATCACATACGGCTTGTCGAGCACCGCCGAGGGCTGGAAATGGTCACGGTAAATGCGGATGGCCTCGTGCACGTAACGCGGGGCAAAATGTGAGGCAAAGGCATAGGGCAGCCCGCGCATACCGGCCAACTGGGCGCTGAACAGGCTCGAACCCAGCAGCCAGATCGGCACTTGGGTGCCATAGCCTGGCACCGCGATGACTTTCTGGTCCGGGGTGCGTGGCCCAAGGTAGCGCACCAGCTCTTCTACATCATCGGGAAAGTCGTCGGCGCTTCCGGAGCGCTCGCGGCGCAATGCGCGGGCGGTCATCTGGTCAGAACCGGGCGCGCGGCCAAGCCCCAGGTCGATTCGCCCGGGGTAGAGGCTTTCAAGGGTACCGAACTGTTCGGCGATCACCAGCGGTGCATGGTTGGGCAGCATCACGCCGCCCGCGCCGACGCGTAGGGTCGAGGTGCCACCGGCCAGGTAGCCGAGCAGTACTGCCGTTGCCGAGCTGGCGATGCCGTCCATGTTGTGGTGTTCAGCGACCCAGAAACGGTTGTAGCCGAACTTCTCCACATGCTGCGCCAGGTCCAGCGAATTGCGCAGGGACTGGGCCGGACCGGCGTCTGCGCGAACTGGAACCAGATCGAGGGCGGAAAATTTGGTGTCTGCAAGTCGCGTCATGGGCTGCTGAGCCTCCTGGGCAGTCGTGCGGCCGGCAGTACGCCAGGGCCTTTACTTCTCTGTATGGGCAGATCCCGAGGAATCAATGCCTGGGGTGAAATCGGGCTGAACTTGGCCGCACGGGGGGCCTCTGAACTTTAGGCAGCGCATCAACCCGCGCCGTTCCAACACCCAGGAGGCAGTATGAAAAAGACAGCATCAGCCATTTGGCAAGGCGGCCTGAAGGATGGCAAAGGCCTGCTCTCTACCGAAAGTGGCGCGCTCAAGCAGAACCCTTATGGGTTCAACACACGTTTCGAAGACCAACCAGGCACCAACCCGGAAGAGTTGATTGGCGCAGCTCATGCCGGCTGTTTTTCCATGGCCCTGTCGATGATGCTGGGTGAGGCGGGCTTTACGCCTGATCGCATCGACACCATCGCCGAGGTGACGCTCGATAAAAAGGACGATGGCTTTGCTATCACGGCTGTACACCTGATCCTCAAGGCCAAGGTCCCCGGCGCCAGCCAGGCGCAGTTTCTTGAGGTGGCCAACAAGGCCAAGGCCGGTTGTCCGGTGTCCAAAGTGCTCAATGCGACCATCAGCCTGGATGCCACCTTGGTGGGTTAAGTCAGAACCGGGGCGCGCTTCTTGTGGTCAAATGAGCGTCGGCAAACTATTTGCCGCCACAAGGAGCTGTCCCATGATTCGTGTCGCAATCGCTGTGCTGGCGTCATTGCTGGCGACTACCGCACTGGCTGCGCCCAAACCCTGCGAAGAACTCAAGGCCGAGATCGAGGCGAAGATCCAGGCCCGCGGGGTAACGTCCTATACCCTGGAAATCGTGCGTAACGACGAAGTCCATGACCAGAACATGGTGGTGGGCAGTTGCGACGGTGGCACCAAGAAGATCATCTACCAGAAAAATGATCGCTAGGCGTCAGGGGATGCAGAAGATGTCGTTGTCTTCTTCGGCAACGACTTTGCGCTGCGGGTCATAGAGATAGGCGCTCGGCTGCATGGCCGGCGCCCGAGCTTCGAGGCGGTAGCGTTTGCCGGCTTCGAAATGGTCGTAGCGCACTTTCAGGTAGCAGGTGCGGTCGACCGGATCGACCGAGAAACCACCGGCATACACCTCGTAGTCGAAACGCACGGTCAGCTCGTGCTTGCCGGGGGTGACCTGGAAAAAACGCCCGTCGCTCAGGCGCTCGCCGTCCAGGCGGTCGGCCATCAGCAGTTTGCCGGGTGTCATGGTGTAGAGGTCGACCCAGGCTTGCTTGTTATCGACTGGGGGCAAGGGGCTGGCGCAAGCCCCCAGGGTACTGAGGGCAATCAGCATCATTGGCTGGCGCATGGCAAACTCCCGCTTGCAAGCTACAAAGCACAAGCATAGCGCCATTCGCACTATCAGGTACGCTGGCAGCCCGCCGGTAGCCCTTTGCTCACCAATTTACCTTCGCCATCGAACAGCCTTGCCCAGGGTCGGAAACCAATACTGCCGGCTTCCAGGTGATAGCGCTGCCCGGCATTGAAATCCTTGTATTTCACGTTCAACTGGCAGTCGCGCCACAGCGTTTCGCTGGCTGGCCCGATATTGCTCGGTGTGACCGGGAACAGGTAACGCACGGTCAGCTCGTGGCTGCCCGGTGGTACTTCAAAATAGCGTTTGTCGGCCCAGTCGCGATCGTCCACTTGCACGGCATGCAGGGCTTCGTCCGGGCTCGGCGCGAGGTCGATCCAGGCCTGGTTGGGATCGGGGGCAGGCAGACCGGCACAGCCGGACAACAGCACAAAACCGCTAACGACAAGCAGTGTACGCATGGCAAAACTCCAGCCGGGCAAGATAGTCTTTAAGCGGATAAACCCTTGAGCGAGAAGACGGGACGCGGATGCTTCGACTATTTCTTTTGTTGCGCTCAAGTCACCGGGCACTCGACCGCATTTTTCGCTGTTTGGTTCCCCTGTCGCTGGGCGTTCTGCTGAACGGTTGTATCAGTGTCAGCTACTACGGGCAGCTGGCCAGTGGCCAATGGCAACTATTGCAGGCACGCCAGCCAGTCGCGGATGTGGTGGCTGATCCCGCCACCGCCCCGCAGCTACGCGAGCATCTGTTGCAGGCCGAACACGCCCGGGCGTTTGCCAGTTCACACCTCAAGCTGCCGGATAACCGCAGTTATCGGGTGTATGCCGACCTCAAGCGTCCCTTCGTGGTCTGGAACGTGTTCGCCACTCCGGAATTTTCCCTCGACCCGCAAACTCATTGCTTTCCGATTGCCGGGTGCGTCGCCTATCGCGGCTTTTACAGCCAGGGCGCGGCGCGGGGTGCGGCGGCGTTGCAGAAGCAGCAAGGGCTGGATGTGTACATCGGTGGTGTGGAGGCGTACTCGACCCTGGGCTGGTTCGATGACCCCATTCTCAACACCATGTTGCGCTGGGGGGATGAGCGCCTGGCCACGGTGATCTTCCACGAACTGGCGCACCAGCGGTTCTATGTCGCAGACGACACGGCGTTCAATGAATCCTTTGCCACGTTCGTCGAGCAGGAAGGCACCCGCCAGTGGCGCGCGGCTCGCGGTTTGCCAGCGCAAAAACAGAGCGAGAACGTGCAGCGCGACCAGTTTGTCGAGTTGGTGCTGGCCAGCCGGGAGCGGCTCAAAGCGCTGTATGCCGCACCACTGACCGCGCCTGCCATGCGAGCGGGAAAGCAGGCTGAGTTCGAGCGTTTGCGCCGGGAATACCGGGTGCTGCGCGATACCCAGTGGAAGGGTGTGGGGCGGTATGACGCCTGGATCGATGCACCGATGAACAATGCCAAGTTGCTGCCGTTCGGTTTGTACGATCAATGGGTGCCGGCGTTTGCGGGGTTGTTTGCCGAGGTGGGTGCAGATTGGCAGGCGTTTTATGAGCGAGTCGAGGCGCTGGGGCGATTGCCTTTGGTGCAGCGTCGGCAAGCCTTGGAAAGTATCGCGGGGCAAGCTCGCTCCGATGCGAGCGGGCTTGCCCCGCGATGACATCTTCAGCCTCGCACAAATGCCCGGTGCAGCTCACCCAACGTGGCAAAGTGATAAGCCGGTTGCTCCGCCGTCAGTTCTTCGTGGCTGCCAAACCCATACCCCACGGCGACTGCCTGCAGGCCATTGCTGCGAGCCCCGATCAGGTCGTGCTTGCGGTCGCCGATCATCAGGGTCTGCGCCGGGTCCAGTGACTCTTCGGCCAGCAGGTGGGCAATCAGCTCGACCTTGTTGGTCCGGGTGCCATCGAGTTCGCTGCCGTAGATCACCTTGAAGTGATGATCGAATTCAAAGTGGCGGGCGATTTCACGGGCGAACTCCCATGGCTTGGAGGTGGCGATGTACAGCGTCCTGCCCTGCCCGTTCAGGGCTTCGAGCAGTTCGTTGACGCCGTCGAATACCCGGTTCTCATAGAGCCCCGTTACCTTGAAGCGCTCGCGGTAGAAGTTCACCGCCTCCCAGGCCTTGGCCTCATCGAAGCTGTAGAACTGCATGAAGGCTTGCAGCAACGGCGGGCCGATGAAGTGTTCCAGGCGCGCCAGGTCGGGCTCGTCGATGCCGAGCTTGGCCAGGGCGTACTGAATCGAACGGGTGATGCCCAGGCGCGGGTCGGTCAGGGTGCCGTCGAGGTCGAAGAGGATGTTTTGCTGGTGCATGGCAATCTCGGTAAGGGCGTCAGGCAGGTTTACTCAGGCAGGTGGTAGCCTTCGGCCAGGTGCTGGTCCTTGAGTTTGACGTAGTTGCTGGCGCTGTAGGGGAAGAATGCCCGCTCCTTTTCGGTCAGGGCCCGGGCCTGTTTGACCGGGCTGCCGACGTACAGAAAGCCGCTTTCCAGCCGCTTGCCCGGCGGCACCAGGCTACCGGCGCCAATGATTACGTCGTCTTCGACCACAGCGCCATCCATGATGGTACTGCCCATACCTACCAGGATCCGGTTGCCCAGCGTGCAGCCGTGCAGCATGACTTTGTGACCAATGGTTACTTCGTCACCGATCAGCAGAGGGAAACCATCGGGGTTGAAGGGCCCGGCATGGGTGATGTGCAGCACGCTGCCGTCCTGCACGCTGGTGCGCGCACCGATGCGGATACGGTGCATATCGCCGCGGACCACGGTCAGTGGCCACACCGAGCTGTCAGCACCGATCTCGACATCACCCAGCACCACCGCGCTGCGGTCGACAAAGGCGCGTTCGCCCAGGCGGGGGGTGTGGTTCTGGAAGCTGCGGATGGCCATGATAGGAGTTCTCTTTGGTATTGATAGGGCTGCGGTCGGCGTCGATTGTAATTAAGATGGTCCCATGTTTCTTCTGCCAAGGTGTTTAACCGTGAGTGCGAACAACCCGTTACTGCAGTCTTATGACTTGCCGCCCTTCTCGGCGATCCGTGCCGAGCATGTGCAGCCGGCGATTGAACAGATCCTGGCCGACAACCGTACCGCTATTGCCGAAATCCTCAAAACCCAAGGTCAGCAACCAAGCTGGGCCGGTCTGGTTCTGGCGATGGACGAACTCAACGACCGCCTGGGCGCCGCCTGGAGTCCGGTCAGTCACCTCAATGCCGTGTGCAACAGCGCCGAACTGCGTGAAGCCTACGAGGCCTGCCTGCCGGCGTTGAGCGCCTACGCCACCGAAATGGGCCAGAACCGCGAGCTGTTCCAGGCCTATGAAGCGTTGATCGCCAGCCCCGAAGCCGCCGGCTTCGATGTGGCGCAAAAGACAATTCTCGAACACGCCCTGCGTGACTTCCGCCTGTCGGGTATCGACCTGCCGGCCGATCAGCAGCAGCGTTATGCCGAAGTGCAGAGCAAGCTCAGCGAGCTGGGCAGCCGCTTCTCCAACCAGTTGCTCGATGCCACCCAGGCCTGGACCAAGCACGTCACCGACGAAGCCGCCCTCGCCGGCCTGACCGAGTCGGCCAAGGCGCAAATGGCCGCCGCTGCACAGGCCAAGGGGCTTGAGGGCTGGTTGATCAGCCTGGAGTTCCCAAGCTACTACGCGGTGATGACCTACGCCGAAGACCGCGCCCTGCGCGAAGAAATCTACGCCGCCTACTGCACCCGTGCCTCCGACCAGGGCCCCAATGCCGGCCAGTTCGACAACGGCCCGGTGATGCGCGAAATCCTCGACTTGCGCCAGGAACTGGCCGAGCTGCTCGGTTATGCCAACTATGCCGAGCTGAGCCTGGCCACCAAGATGGCCGAATCCAGTGATCAGGTACTGAGCTTCCTGCGAGACCTGGCCAAGCGCAGCAAGCCGTTCGCGGTGCAGGACCTGGCTCAGCTCAAGGCCTATGCCGCCGAACAGGGCTGCGCAGACCTGCAAAGCTGGGACAGTGGTTTCTACGGTGAAAAACTGCGCGAGCAGCGCTACAGCGTTTCCCAGGAAACCCTGCGCGCCTACTTCCCGATCGACAAGGTGCTGTCCGGGTTGTTCGCCATCGTCCAGCGCCTCTACGGCATCGAGATTGCCGAACTGAAAGGCTTCGACACCTGGCACCCGGATGTTCGCCTGTTCGAGATCAAGGAGCACGGTCAGCATGTGGGCCGCTTCTTCTTCGACCTTTATGCCCGCGCCAACAAGCGTGGCGGTGCCTGGATGGACGGCGCGCGCGATCGTCGTCGCGCCGCAGACGGCCAACTGCAAAGCCCGGTGGCCAACCTGGTGTGCAACTTCACCCCTGCCGCGCCTGGCAAGCCGGCGCTGCTGACCCACGACGAAGTCACCACCCTGTTCCACGAGTTCGGTCATGGCCTGCACCACCTGCTGACCCGCATCGAGCACGCCGGTGTTTCCGGCATCAACGGCGTGGCCTGGGATGCCGTGGAGCTGCCGAGCCAGTTCATGGAAAACTGGTGCTGGGAGCCTGATGGCCTGGCGCTGATTTCCGGTCACTACGAAACCGGTGCGCCGCTGCCTCAGGACCTGCTGGAGAAGATGCTGGCGGCGAAGAACTTCCAGTCCGGCCTGATGATGGTTCGCCAGCTGGAGTTCTCGCTGTTCGACTTCGAACTGCATGCCAGCCAGGGTGATGGCCGCAGTGTGCTGGAGGTGCTTGAAGGCATCCGCGACGAGGTATCGGTCATGCGCCCACCGGCGTACAACCGCTTCCCCAACAGCTTTGCGCATATCTTCGCCGGTGGTTACGCGGCTGGTTACTACAGCTATAAGTGGGCTGAAGTGCTCTCGGCCGATGCCTTCTCGCGGTTTGAAGAAGAAGGTGTGCTCAATGCCGACACCGGTCGTGCCTTCCGCGAAGCGATTCTCGCCCGTGGTGGCTCCCAGGAACCGATGCTGCTGTTCGTCGACTTCCGTGGCCGTGAGCCGTCAATCGATGCACTCTTGCGCCATTGTGGCCTGAGTGAGGAAGTGGCGGCATGAGTGATGCGCCCGTGATCAAGACGAAAAAACGCTTTATCGCCGGGGCTGTCTGCCCGGCGTGCAGCGAGCCGGACAAACTCATGATGTGGAGCGAAGACAGCGTTCCGCACCGCGAGTGCGTGGCCTGTGGGTTCTCCGACACGCTCAACGAGCAGGGGTTGTCGGTGCCCAAGGAACTGGGGACCCGGGTCAACAAGGTCGAGCCAAAGCCGGCAGAGGCCAAGGTACAGACGGTGCAGTTCTTCCCCAATCCGAAGCTGAAGAAGCCAGCCGAGTAAGGCGCGCGCCCGGCGGTACTGGCATCGCACAAACGCCCCGTGTACTGTATATAAAAACAGTTCTCGGGGCGTTTTCATGTCTATTCCTCAAGGCCCGGTGCGGGGCCGTGGCACCACGAGCAATCCGCATAACCGCTTTGCCCCGAACCGTTCGGTGGCCGAGGACGATGGCTGGTATCAGGAAGTGCCCCTTACCCAGGGCACCGAAGTGCGGATCGAAACCGCCAAGACCATCATCACCCGCAACAACTCGCCTGACCTGCCCTTCGACCGCTCGATCAACCCTTATCGAGGTTGTGAGCACGGCTGCATCTACTGCTATGCGCGGCCCAGCCATGCCTATTGGGACCTGTCGCCCGGGTTGGACTTTGAAACCAAGTTGATCGCCAAGACCAACGCGGCGGCGGTGCTCGAACAGCAATTGAGCAAGCCAGGCTATGTGTGCGCACCGATCAACCTGGGCTCCAATACCGATCCCTACCAACCCATCGAGCGTGAACAGAAGCTCACCCGACGGCTGCTGGAGGTACTGCTGCGTTATCGCCACCCGGTCACCATCGTGACCAAGGGCTCGCTGATCCTGCGCGACCTCGATCTACTGGCCGAGCTGGCCCAGCAACGGCTGGTGGCGGTGATGATCAGCCTCACTACCCTGGATGATGAGCTCAAGCGCACCCTGGAACCCCGCGCCGCAGCACCCAAGGCTCGACTGCGGGCCATCCGTGTACTCAGTGAGGCGGGCATTCCGGTTGGCGTACTGTGCTCACCCATGATCCCGATGATCAACGACAGCGAGCTTGAGCACCTGCTCGAGGCGGCCAAGGCGGCCGGCGCGCTCAGTGCCGCCTACATGATGTTGCGCCTGCCCCTGGAAGTAGCGCCGCTGTTTGAACAATGGCTGCAGGACCATTACCCGCAGCGTGCCACGCATGTGTTGAGTCTGATCCGCCAAAGCCGTGGCGGCGAGCTCTACGACAGTCGTTTCGGTGCTCGCATGCGTGGTGAGGGTGTGTTTGCCGAGTTGTTGGCGCAACGCTTCAGCAAGGCGCTTCGTCGGTTGGGGCTCAACCGACGCGAGGGCTATGCCCTTGATTGCAGTGCGTTTTGTCCGCCAGGTGGGCAGATGTCGTTACTGTGAAAACAATAATGGGTATTGGCCATTAATGTTTTTTTGATACTATCTACTGCACTTGTTTCATGGTCTGGAACGCCTGTTCTAGAGCCTCCGAATTCAGTTTGAGTTAAGTTTCGCCGAGTAGCGTAGGAATTCAGCCAACGATTTAAGTGATTATTGGCTGGCACTTGTCATCTAAATGCCATGTGCTGTTCCAATCATCAACCCGGTAAAATGGACTTAACCTAAAACCGTCAAAGAGGATGAAACATGCCCGTAAAGGACCCATCCAAGGCTGTCCCGGAAGTGCCTGCCGAGAGTGCCGATGCCGCCCTGAAGCATATCGTCGATGGCTTTCTGCGGTTTCACCATGACGTATTTCCTGAGCAACAAGAGCTGTTCAAGAAGCTCGCCACCGCGCAGACGCCCCGTGCGATGTTCATCACCTGTGCCGACTCACGCATCGTACCTGAGCTGATCACCCAGAGCTCACCGGGCGATCTGTTCGTCACGCGTAACGTCGGTAACGTCGTGCCGCCCTACGGGCAGATGAACGGCGGCGTTTCGACCGCCATCGAATATGCCGTCCTGGCGCTGGGTGTACACCACATCATCATTTGCGGCCACTCCGACTGTGGCGCCATGCGCGCGGTGCTCAACCCCAACAGCCTGGAGAAGATGCCGACGGTCAAAGCCTGGCTGCGCCATGCCGAAGTAGCCCGCACCGTGGTTGAAGACAACTGCTCGTGCGGCAGCGAGCACGAAAGCATGCAAGTGCTGACCAAGGAAAACGTCATTGCCCAGCTGCACCACCTGCGTACACACCCTTCGGTAGCCTCGCGCCTGGCGGCTGGCCAGTTGTATATCCATGGCTGGATCTATGACATCGAAACCAGTCAGATTGAAGCGTACGACGCCGCCAGCGACAGTTTCCTGCCCCTGGCCGCAGGCCAGCCAATTCCCTGCGCTACGCCTAGAGGTCGCTACTAAGCGTCCCTGAAACTCCCGCAACACGCTGATTGACGGCCGCACCCGACGGGTGCGGCCTGGTCATCGGCTGCCTTGAATTCCCCTGATTGTCTGCCGGCTCGCCTGGCGGTTTGCGCCTGCACGTCTGTCAGGGGTGTGCCATCGGCCATTGGAATGGCTGTGAAACGAAAAAAGAAGGAGTGACACGGTGAACAAGACACAAGTCAAAGCGGCCTTGCCGCGTGAGTTGCTGGCCTCGGTGGTGGTGTTTCTGGTGGCCCTGCCGTTGTGCATGGGCATCGCCATTGCTTCCGGCATGCCGCCGGCCAAAGGCCTGATCACAGGAATCATCGGCGGCATTGTGGTGGGCTGGCTGGCCGGCTCGCCCTTGCAGGTCAGCGGCCCGGCTGCAGGCCTTGCGGTATTGGTATTCGAGTTGGTGCGCCAGCATGGCGTGGCCATGCTGGGTCCCATCCTGCTGCTGGCCGGATTGCTGCAGTTGCTGGCCGGGCGCTTACGCCTGGGCTGCTGGTTTCGGGTAACGGCGCCGGCAGTGGTTTACGGCATGCTGGCCGGCATTGGCGTGTTGATTGTGCTATCCCAGGTACATGTGATGTTCGACAGTGCGCCGCAGCCGTCGGGGCTTGCCAATCTGATGGGGTTTCCCGCCACGGTGCAAAAGGCACTGCCGCTTGAAACGGCGGGCAATGGCTGGCAAGCCGGTGCATTGGGGCTGGGTACCATTGCCGTGATGTGGGGCTGGGAGCGTATGCGGCCGCACGCTTTGCGTTTTGTGCCAGGGGCCTTGCTTGGCGTTGCCCTGATGACCGCAATCTGCATCTGGTTGATGCTGCCGGTGAACCGGGTGCAGGTGCCGGCTGACTTGAGCCAGGCCATCGACTGGTTGCGTCCGGCCGACCTGCTCAATCTTGCTGATCCCAATCTTTTGATTGCCGCCTTTGCCCTGGCCTTCATCGCCAGTGCCGAAACCTTGCTGTCGGCGGCGGCGGTGGATCGGATGCACAACGGTCAACGCTCGGATTTTGACCGAGAATTATCCGCCCAGGGTATGGGCAATATGCTCTGCGGGGTCTTGGGTGCGTTGCCGATGACCGGCGTGATTGTACGCAGCTCAGCCAACGTACAGGCCGGTGCGCGCACCCGGATTTCAGCGATTCTGCATGGGGTGTGGTTGCTGGCATTTGTGGTAGTGCTCAGCAGCGTGCTGCAGCAGATACCGGTGGCGAGCCTGGCGGGTGTGCTGGTTTACACCGGGTTCAAATTGGTCGACTTCAAGGCGTTTCGCGGTTTGGGCCGATATGGCCGGATGCCGATGTTCACTTATGCCGCGACGGCGCTGGCGATCATCTTCACTGACCTGTTGACGGGAGTGCTGCTTGGGTTTGCTCTGACACTTCTCAAGCTGGCGTTCAAGGCGGCGCGTCTGAAGATCAGCGTGGTCAGCCTCGACACACCGGGACATCTGGAACTCAGGTTGAGCGGTGCGGCGACCTTCCTCAAGGTGCCGGCCCTGGCCCAGGCGCTCGAAGGCATTCCGTCCGGCACCACGCTGCATGTGCCGTTGGCCAACCTCAGCTACATCGACCATTCATGCCTCGAACTGCTCGAGGACTGGGGGCGGGCCAATGCTGGCAATGGCTCGAGGTTGGTGATCGAGCAGCGTCGCCTGAAGCGGCGGGTGGAAGGGCGGGTGCGCACGACAGCGGGACTGGGGGCCTGATTCAGGTGATCGGGGGCAAGCTGCTTGTAGCCGCTTGCCCCGCTATTGCTAACACATCAGGCCGACTGATCCAGCTCCAGCCCTACGCCCAGTTGGCGCGACAAGCATGGCCAGCGCTTCCATGCGGCGCCGGTTGCCGGGCTGCTGAGTTTGTCGCGGTACTGCTCCACCGACTCCAGTGCGAAGCTCTCTTCATTGAGCATTTCGTCTACCGAGTGGTGTACCACTTCATCGAGCTGGTTGGCGAATTCTTCACCGATCAGTTGGTGGGCGATCAGGTTGGCCACGGTAGTGTCCAGCGGGATCAGCGGTTGATTGAAGTGCTTGATGTACAAGTCGTTCACTTCTTCCACCAAGCGATGCGCCAGGTAGGCTTCGTCCAGCAGACATCCCAGGCCCAGGTGGGTATTGGTGATGGCAGGCGGTTGCAGGAAATATTGCTCGGCGATTTTCAGCACCGGCTTGATCTGCGATTCGATACCGGCCTCGCGGGCAACGGAATTGGCAGCTTCCAGCATTTCTGGAACCTGCTCGATGTAAGCGCCGACGAAGCGGGTCAATGCACCTTGAGCGTCGATTTCAGGCAACTGGATCGAGGGGTGCAGGTGTGGCAATTGTTGGACGAGTTGCTCTTTCAGTTGGCCGGTTTCGGTCTCATGTTGATGGGCACGGGTGATCTGCTCGCGCAAAGCGGCGATGTTCATGACAGCTCCAGGGTAAAGGCGTGACAAACGGAAGACACTAAGTTAGCTCTATTCTGCAATCGACTAAGACGTATTTGGCATAACCCGAAGCCACTTATATTCTGCGATTATATCGAAATGCCATCATTGTGCCGTACGCCAGGCAGTCCGCGGGCTGGCGCGCAAACGTTCAACCTGTTCCCTTTGATTTCCCGCGTCGCGTTGCGTGGTCGAAGTCGCTGTCTATACTCCGGTTTGAAAGTGATTCGCTGATGAGGCCCGACTGCAGTTCGCAGGGGCTCGGTCGTCGAAGTTCGCAGTCTTGGCCGCCGTACCCTTAGCCGTAGGTCCACGCCTCCGGGATAACAAGAACGATAAGGGGAACCCGCAATGATGCGACATCCACATGTCTGGATGGGCCTCCTGTTGTGGTCGGTATTCGGTCAGGCCAACGCCGCCTGGACCGTGAACATGGCGCCAGGGGCGACTGAAGTCAGCAACGCAGTGTTCGACCTGCACATGATCATTTTCTGGATCTGCGTGATCATTGGCCTGGTGGTCTTTGGCGCGATGTTCTGGTCGATGATCATCCACCGTCGTTCCACCGGCCAGCAGCCTGCGCATTTTCACGAGCACACCTGGGTCGAGATCATGTGGACGGTGGTGCCGTTCCTGATCCTGGTGGCCATGGCCATTCCGGCGACCAAGACCCTGATCGACATCTACGATGCCAGTGAGTCGGATGTGGACATCCAGGTCACCGGCTATCAGTGGAAGTGGCACTACAAATACCTGGGCCAGGACGTCGAGTTCTTCAGCAACCTGGCCACCCCCGCCGAGCAGATCCACAACAAAGCCCCCAAGGACGAGCATTACCTGCTCGAAGTCGACCAGCCGCTGGTGCTGCCGGTCGGGGCCAAGGTGCGCTTTCTGGTGACTGCCGCCGACGTTATTCATTCCTGGTGGGTACCGGCCTTCGCGGTCAAGCGCGACGCCATCCCGGGCTTCGTCAACGAGGCCTGGACCCGGGTCGAGAAGCCCGGCATCTATCGTGGCCAATGTACCGAGCTGTGCGGAAAGGACCACGGCTTCATGCCGGTGGTGGTCGAGGTCAAGTCCAAGGCCGACTACGACACCTGGCTCGGCGAGCGCAAGGCAGAAGCCGCCAAGCTCAAGGAGCTGACCAGCAAGGAATGGACGCTGCAGGAGCTGGTCGAGCGTGGTGACAAGGTCTACCACACCACCTGCGTGGCCTGTCACCAGGCCGAAGGCCAGGGCCTGCCGCCGATGTTCCCGGCACTCAAGGGTTCGAAGATCGCCACCGGTCCCAAGGAAGATCACCTGGGCATCGTCTTCCACGGCAAGCCGGGCACGGCCATGGCCGCGTTCGGCAAGCAGCTGTCGGAAGTGGATATCGCCGCCGTGGTGACCTACGAGCGTAACGCCTGGGGCAACAACAAAGGCGACATGGTCACGCCAAAAGATGTGCTGGCGATCAAACAGGCAGAAAGCAAATGAGCCGGCCTGACAGGTATTCCCGCACCAGCCACCGGACTGCAGGAGACAGGACATGAGCGCAGTGATCGACGACCACAGCCACGGTCATGACCACGCCCACGGACCGGCCAAGGGCCTGATGCGTTGGGTGCTGACCACCAACCATAAAGACATCGGCACGATGTACCTGTGGTTCAGCTTCATCGCCTTCCTGCTCGGCGGCTCGTTCGCCATGGTGATCCGCGCCGAGTTGTTCCAACCGGGCCTGCAGATCGTGCAGCCGGAATTCTTCAACCAGATGACCACCATGCATGGCCTGGTGATGGTGTTCGGTGCGGTGATGCCGGCGTTTGTCGGCCTGGCCAACTGGATGATTCCGTTGATGATCGGCGCGCCCGACATGGCCCTGCCGCGAATGAACAACTTCAGCTTCTGGTTGTTGCCGGCGGCCTTCCTGCTGCTGGTCTCGACCTTGTTCATGCCGGGCGGCGGGCCGAACTTCGGCTGGACCTTCTACGCGCCGCTGTCGACTACCTACGCACCGGAAAGCGTGACCTTCTTTATATTCGCCATCCACCTGATGGGCATCAGTTCGATCATGGGCGCGATCAACGTGATCGCCACCATCCTCAACCTGCGTGCCCCGGGCATGACCTTGATGAAGATGCCACTGTTCGTCTGGACCTGGCTGATCACTGCCTTCTTGCTGATTGCAGTGATGCCGGTACTGGCCGGAGTGGTGACCATGATGCTGATGGACATCCACTTCGGTACCAGTTTCTTCAGTGCCGCCGGCGGCGGTGACCCGGTACTGTTCCAGCACGTGTTCTGGTTCTTCGGCCACCCCGAGGTGTACATCATGATCCTGCCGGCCTTCGGCGCGGTCAGCTCGATCATCCCGGCGTTCTCGCGCAAGCCGCTGTTCGGCTACACCTCGATGGTCTACGCCACCGGGGCGATCGCCTTCCTGTCGTTTATCGTCTGGGCCCACCATATGTTCGTGGTCGGCATCCCGGTGGTCGGCGAGCTGTTCTTCATGTACGCCACCATGCTGATCGCGGTGCCCACCGGGGTGAAAGTGTTCAACTGGGTCAGCACCATGTGGGAAGGCTCGCTGACCTTCGAGACGCCGATGCTGTTCGCCATCGCCTTCGTCATCCTGTTCACCATCGGCGGCTTCTCCGGGCTGATGCTGGCCATCGCCCCGGCGGACTTCCAGTACCACGACACCTACTTCGTGGTTGCCCATTTCCACTACGTCCTGGTGCCTGGAGCAATCTTCGGCATCTTTGCCTCGGCTTACTATTGGCTGCCGAAGTGGACCGGGCACATGTATGACGAGACCTTGGGCAAGCTGCACTTCTGGCTGTCGTTCATCGGTATGAACCTGGCGTTCTTCCCGATGCACTTCGTTGGCCTGGCGGGCATGCCGCGGCGGATTCCCGACTACAACCTGCAGTTCGCCGATTTCAATATGGTCTCCTCGATTGGTGCCTTCACCTTTGGCGCCACGCAGATTTTCTTCCTGTTCATCGTGATCAAGTGCATCCGTGGCGGCAAACCTGCACCGGCCAAACCCTGGGATGGTGCCGAAGGCCTGGAATGGTCGGTGCCATCGCCAGCGCCCTATCACACCTTCCAGACACCACCGGAAGTGAAATGAACGGCCAGGGCCGAAGGAGAGAGTCATGAGTGAAGGTGCTTCGCTCAAGCGCCTGGTCATACGGCTGATGCTGTTGACCGTGGTGATGTTTGCCTTCGGCTTTGCCCTGGTGCCGATCTACGACGTGATGTGCAAGGCCTTCGGCATCAACGGCAAGACCGGTGGGCAGTACGAGGGAACGCAGGTCAGTGATCCGAACCGCACGGTGAAGGTGCAGTTCATGTCGACCAATGCCAGCGACATGGTCTGGGAGTTCCATTCCACCGCCGACCAGATCGACGTCAATCCCGGCGCGGTCAACCAGATGGTGTTCATTGCCCGCAACCCGACCGACAGACCCATGAGCGCCCAGGCCATCCCCAGCATAACCCCGGCCGAGGCGGCGGCGTACTTCCACAAGACCGAATGCTTCTGCTTTACCCAGCAGGTGCTGCAACCGGGAGAGCGTATCGAGATGCCGGTGCGCTTCATCGTCGACCGCGACCTGCCCAAGGATGTGAAACACCTGACGCTTGCTTACACGTTGTTCGATATCACCGCTCGCCACCCGCCAGTTGCACAACTGGCGGGCCAGGACGCACAGGGCGCCCGATAAGGAGAACACTCAATGGCTTCGCATGAGCACTATTACGTACCGGCGCAAAGCAAGTGGCCGATCATTGCCACCATCGGCATGTTCATCACGGTATTTGGCCTGGGCACCTGGTTCAACGACCTCAAAGCCGGGCGACCTGACTCTCATGGGCCGTGGATCTTCTTTCTGGGGGCGTTGTGCCTGGCCTACATGATGTTCGGCTGGTTCGGTGCGGTCATCAAAGAGAGCCGCGCCGGGCTCTACAGTCCGCAGCTGGACCGCTCGTTCCGCTGGGGCATGTCATGGTTCATCTTCTCCGAGGTGATGTTCTTCATCGCCTTTTTTGGTGCCTTGTTCTATGTGCGTACCCTGGCCGGGCCGTGGCTGGGTGGGGAAGGCGCCAAAGGCGTGGCGCACATGCTCTGGCCGAACTTCGAGTTCGCCTGGCCGTTGCTCAATACGCCCGACCCGAAACTCTTTCCGCCACCCAAGGACATCATCGACCCTTGGCACCTGCCACTGATCAACACCATCCTGCTGGTCAGCTCCAGTGTCACCGTGACCATTGCCCACCACGCCTTGCGCAAGAACCACCGTGGCCCGCTCACGTTCTGGCTGGCGTTGACCATCGCCCTCGGCGTGGCCTTTTTGATCCTGCAGGCCTACGAGTATCACGAGGCTTATACCGAACTGGGTCTGACGCTGGGCTCGGGTATCTATGGGGCGACCTTCTTCATGCTCACAGGGTTTCATGGCGCGCACGTGACCATGGGCACGTTGATCCTGTTCGTGATGCTGATGCGGATCATGCGTGGGCATTTCAATGCCGACAAACACTTCGGCTTCGAGGCGGCCAGTTGGTACTGGCACTTCGTGGATGTGGTCTGGGTGGGGCTGTTTATCTTCGTGTACGTGCTGTAGTGCCGGTTAGAACGGTGCGTGAGATACCAACTGGCCGCTGTAGAAGCCCCAGGTAATCAGCGCCAGGGTCAGCGCAGCGAGGGTGACCCGCACCGTCAGGGCTTTGAGCAGACGCGTGGAGTGTCCGTCGTCCTTGACCAGAAAGAACAGGCCACTGAACAGGCTGGCGATGGTGGCCAGCAGCATCAGGACAATCGCGGCTTTAAGCATGGCGAAACTCCGGGGGGATGCATCGATGACCTTAAGTATAGCGATTGACCATGGGGTGACCGGGTGAAGCCATTTCGCCCGGGCTGGGTGCCGACCCTGGTGGTGCTGATGCTGCTGCCTGGCTTGATTGCGCTGGGTTGCTGGCAACTGGGCCGCGCCGAGCAGAAGCGCGCGCTGCTCGTCAGCTATGCCGAACGGCAGGCCAGTGAGCCCTTGGGCGTTGCGCAAGTGTCGCAGTTGCAGGACCCGGCCTATCGTCGGGTGCATCTGTTCGGCCATTTCGATACCCACCATAGCCTGTTGCTCGACAACCGCATGCGTGACGGCCAGGTCGGCGTCGAATTGCTGCAACCCTTTCTCGATCAGGCCAGTGGCCAGTGGCTGTTGGTCAACCGCGGCTGGCTGCCCTGGCCGGACCGACGCAATTCCGTGCAGTTCACTACGCCGGAGCAAACCCTGAGCCTGGATGCCTGGGTGTACGTCGCGCCCGGCGCCACGTTCCAGTTGCACGCGGACCCCGAGGGCGGCGACTGGCCGCGCTTGCTGACGGCCATCGATGCGGCTCAACTGTGGTCGCAGCTGGGGCGCGAAGGCTTTGCTCATGAACTGCGCCTGGAACCGGGCCCGGCCAGCTATCGACTGGACTGGCCAGTGGTCGCCATGGGCCCGGAAAAACACCTGGGCTACGCAGTGCAGTGGTTTGCCCTGGCGTTGGCCCTGGTGCTGCTCTACCTCTACTTCGGCTGGCATAACAACAAGGAGAAACAGCATGGGAGTCGTCACGAGTCCACTCAACATGTCTGAAGGCAAGACGCCGTCAGGACGCGCCCGTGGGCGCCTGCAACTGATCCTTATCCTGCTGGTGGTGATCGGTCCGATGCTGCTCGCCACCGGCATGTACAAGTTCCAGTTCTGGGTGCCGGACAGCCGCAGCTATCACGGCGAAATGATCGGCAACGGCCAGAGCCGTGCCGACCTTGGGGTGAGCGCCGACGAGCAGCGCTGGCAGCTGCTGGTCAGTGCGCCCAAGAGCTGCGGCCTGGACTGCCAGCAACTGGTGTACCTGGCGCGGCAGATCCAGATCGGCCTGGGCCGTGATGCCAGTCGTGCCAGCCATGCCCTGGCCACTGCGCAGCCGGTGAGTACCGACTATCAAGCCCGACTCGAGCGTGAATACCCGCAGCTGCAGCGTTATTCGCTGGACCTGGGCAAATACGGCGTGCCCAGCCAGGGCAAGCAGGATGCTCAATTGTGGATCGTCGACCCCCACGGCAACCTGGTGCTGCGCTATGACGCCAGGGTCAAGGGCAAGGACCTGCTCAACGACCTGCGCCACCTGCTGAAACTGTCCAATATCGGGTAGGACTTCACCATGGCCAGACCTGGATTTCGCCTCGCTGTGTTCGCCACCTTGCTGGCACTGGTGGTCGTTCTGCTCGGTGCCTACACCCGCCTCACCCATGCCGGCCTGGGTTGCCCCGACTGGCCTGGTTGCTATGGCTTTATCAGCGTGCCCAAGACCGAGGCGCAGCTCGCTCATGCCGAGTTGCACTTCCCGGACACGCCAGTGGAAGCCCACAAGGGTCGCAACGAGATGGTCCACCGCTACTTTGCCGGCACGCTGGCGCTGGTGATTACCTTGCTCGCCTGGCAAGCCTGGCGCCGTCATGGACGCGAGGGACAACCTTATCGCCTGCCTTTGATGCTGCTGGGCGTGGTATTCGCCCAAGCGGCCTTCGGCATGTGGACGGTGACGCTCAAGCTGTGGCCGCAGGTGGTCACGGCGCATCTATTAGGGGGCTTTGCGACGTTGAGCCTGCTGTTTTTGCTGAGCCTGCGCCTGTCGCGGGCCTTCCCGCCCTTGCCCAGGCTCCCCTTGAGCGTGCGGCGGATCGCGGCCTTGGCCTTGCTGGTGGTGATCGGGCAGATCGCCCTGGGTGGCTGGGTGAGTGCCAACTACGCGGCAGTGGCCTGTATCGATCTGCCCACCTGCCACGGCCAGTGGTGGCCGCAGGCGGATTTCGCCAACGGCTTCCACCTGACCCAGCACATCGGCCCCAACTACCTGGGCGGGCAACTGGACAGTGATGCACGCACCGCCATTCATATCAGCCACCGCCTGGGCGCATTGATGGTCACCTGCGTGCTGTTGCTGCTGAGCTGGAAACTGCACCGTCACGGCCTGAGCAAGTTGGCGCGGCTGGTTCTGCTGGCGCTGGCCGTGCAGATTGGCCTGGGTATCAGCAATGTGCTGTTCCACCTGCCGCTTGCGGTCGCCGTGGCCCATAACGCAGGGGGCGCCATGTTGTTGTTGAGCATGGTGCTGGTCAATTACCGCATTCGCGTAGTGGCCAGGGCCAAGGCGCGCCGGGTAAGCCAGGGCTGGCGCCTGACGCCGCTTAACACGGGCGGTGTGGTTCATTATCTGGGAGATAACGCATGGCGACGCTTCTGAGTGAGCGCAGACTGCAGGCAGGCTGGCGCGACTACCTGGAGCTGACCAAGCCCAAGGTGGTGGTACTGATGTTGATCACCTCAATGGTGGGCATGTTCCTCGCCACCCGCGCCGGCGTACCGTGGACGGTGCTGCTGTTTGGCAACCTGGGCATCGCCTGCTGCGCCGGTGCGGCAGCAGCGGTGAATCATGTGGTCGACCGGCGCATCGATGCCTTGATGGCCCGTACCCATAAAAGGCCCCTGGTCGAAGGACGGGTAGCGCCCGCTGCGGCGCTGATCTTTGCCTTGCTGCTGGCGCTGTCGGGCATGGCCTTGCTGCTGGTATTCACCAACGCCCTCACCGCCTGGCTGACACTGGCCTCGTTGCTGGGCTACGCGGTGATCTATACCGGCTTTCTGAAACGTGCCACGCCGCAGAATATCGTCATCGGCGGCCTGGCCGGGGCGGCGCCACCACTGTTGGGCTGGGTAGCGATCAGCGGGCACATCAGTGCCGAGCCATTGCTGCTGGTGCTGATCATCTTTGCCTGGACCCCGCCACACTTCTGGGCCCTGGCCATCCACCGCAAGGAAGAGTACGCCAAGGCGGATATCCCGATGCTGCCGGTGACCCACGGCGAGCACTACACCAAAGTGCATATCCTGCTGTATACCCTGGTGCTGCTGGCGGTCAGCCTGCTGCCCTTTGTCATTCACATGAGCGGTTTGCTGTACCTGGCCTGCGCCGTGGTGCTGGGCGCGCGCTTCCTGCAATGGGCCTGGGTGTTGTACCGTGGCAGTCGGCCGCACGCGGCGATCAAGACCTTCAAGTACTCTGTCTGGTACCTGTTGCTGTTATTCATTGCCCTGCTTGTTGATCATTACCTACTGTTGAACCTATGACTCGAACCCAGAAAACCGTCTTCATCCTCGTTGCCCTGGTCGCCGTGATCCTCGGGCTTACCGTCAACAAGGTGCTCAATGGCCGCAGCGAGGGCAACCCCACCGAGCTGATCGACGCCGGCATCATTTTGCTGCCGCAAAGCCGCACCGTACCGAGCCTGGAGATGACCGACGAGAAGGGTCAGGCCGTGGCGGTGGATGAGCTCAAGGACAAGTGGTCGCTGCTGTTTTTCGGCTACACCTTCTGCCCGGACATCTGCCCGACCACCCTCGCCCAGTTGCGCCAGGTGAAAAGCGAATTGCCCAAGGAAGCGGCCGATCGGTTGCAGGTCATTTTGGTCAGCGTTGACCCCAACCGCGACACGCCGACGCAGTTGCAGCAGTACCTGGGCTATTTCGACAAGGATTTCCGTGGCCTGACCGGCTCACTGGAAAACATTCAGAAACTGGCCAACGCGGTGAGCATTCCGTTCATTCCGGCCGATACCAGCAAGCCGAACTACACGGTCGATCACAGCGGCAACCTGGCGGTGATCGGGCCGGATGGCAAGCAGCGCGGGTTCATTCGTGCGCCGTTCAACAACCAGAAGCTGGTTGCTCAGTTGCCTGGCTTGGTTAAGCGGGACTAAAAAAATCGCGGGGCAAGCCCGCTCCTACCGTGTAGGAGCGGGCTTGCCCCGCGATTGATTACAGCATCAGAACGCCGGCTTGACCGCGCCTTTGTACTTCTCTTCGATGAACTTCTTCACTTCCGGAGTGTGCAGGGCTGCAACCAGCTTCTTCACCGCGTCGGCATCCTTGTTGTCTTCACGGGTTACCAGAATGTTCACGTAAGGCGAGTCGCTGCCTTCGATGACCAGTGCGTCCTTCTCAGGGCTCAGCTTGGCTTCCAGCGCGTAGTTGGTGTTGATCAGCGCCAGGTCGACCTGGGTCAGCACGCGCGGGATGGTCGCCGCTTCCAGCTCACGGAACTTGAGGTTCTTGCTGTTCTCGGTGATGTCCTTGACGGTGGACAGGATGTTGGTGTTGTCCTTGAGCTTGATCACACCGGACTTGTCCAGCAGCAACAGGGCACGGCCGCCGTTGGTGGCATCGTTGGGGATGACCACGGTGGCGGTCGATGGCAGCTCGTCGAGCTTCTTGTACTTGCTGGAGTACGCGCCCAGGGGCTCCAGGTGGACACCGGCAACGCTGACCAGGTGAGTGCCCTTGGCCTTGTTGAACTCATCCAGGTACGGTTGGTGCTGGAAGAAGTTGGCGTCCAGGCGTTTTTCGGCAACCTGTACGTTCGGCTGGATGTAGTCGGTGAACACCTTCACCTTCAGGTCCACGCCTTCTTTGGCCAGGGCCGGTTTGACGAACTCGAGGATCTCGGCGTGCGGCACCGGGGTGGCGGCGACGGTCAGGGTCTCGGCCTGGGCCGAGAAAGCCGCGACGGCGGCGACAACAGCAAGCAGCTTTTTCATCAAATCACTCCTTGTGAGGGCCGGTCCGGCCCCCGGTGCGTCGGCGTCGCCGACCCATGGGGTTACTTACGGGAAAAATGCACAACCAGTTTGTCGCCCACGCTCTGCAGTACTTGAACCAGGATCAGCAGCAGGACCACGGTGACAATCATGACGTCGGTCTGGAAGCGTTGGTAACCAAAGCGGATCGCCAGGTCACCCAGGCCGCCGGCACCCACTACACCGGCCATTGCGGTGTAGGACACCAGGGTGATGGCGGTGACGGTGATGGCCGCGAAGATACCCGGGCGGGCCTCCGGCAGCAGGGCGTTCATGATGATCTGGCGAGTGGTGGCGCCCATCGACTGGGTCGCTTCGATAATGCCGCGGTCCACCTCGCGCAGGGCGGTTTCCACCAGGCGGGCGAAGAACGGCGTGGCACCGACTACCAGCGGCGGGATGGCCCCGGCGACACCCAGCGAGGTGCCGGTAATCAGCACCGTGAACGGAATCATCACGATCAGCAGGATGATGAACGGCAACGAGCGCAGGATGTTGACCACCAGCGACAACAGGGCATACACGCCCTTCTGTTCGAACAATTGACGTGGGCCGCACAGGAACAGCAGCACACCCAAGGGCAGGCCCAGCAGCACGGTAAAGAACAGTGAGCCGAACAGCATGATCATGGTATCGACGGTGGCCAGCCAGATTTCAGCCCAGTCGACGTTGGCAAAGAAACTCAGGAATTCCATTAACGCAGTACCTCCATATGAACATCAGCCGCTGTGAAGCGGGCAAACGCCGCTTCCATGTCGCCGCCGGTGACGGCCAGGGTCAGCTGCCCATAAGGGGTGTCTTTGATGCGGTCGATGCGGCCCGCGAGGATGCTGTAGTCCACACCGGTTTCCCGGGCCACGGTGCCCAGCAGCGGCGCGTAGGTAGCGTCGCCCTGGAAGGTCAGGCGGATGATCCGGCCTGGCACGTGGGCGAAGTCGTCGCGCTGCTCGGCTTCGTCGATCTGCTCGTCTTCCTGGACGAAACGCTTGGTGGTCGGGTGTTGCGGGTGCAGGAACACATCGGCAACCGGGCCCATCTCGACGATCTTCCCGGCGTCCATGACGGCCACGCAGTCGCAGACCCGGCGGATCACGTCCATTTCATGGGTGATCAGTACGATGGTCAGCTTCAGCTCGCGGTTGATCTCGGCCAGCAATTGCAGCACCGAGGCAGTCGTTTGCGGGTCGAGCGCACTGGTGGCCTCGTCGCACAGCAGGATCTTCGGCTTGGTGGCCAAGGCGCGGGCGATGCCGACGCGCTGCTTCTGGCCGCCAGACAACTGCGCAGGATACTTCCTGGCATGGTCGGAAAGACCAACGCGGGCCAGCAATTCGTTGACGCGGGCGTCGATGTCCTTGCGCGACAGCTCGCCGGCCAGGGTCAGTGGCAGGGCGACGTTGTCGGCCACGGTCTTGGAGGCCAGCAAGTTGAAGTGCTGGAAGATCATCCCGACTTGTTGGCGAAAACGACGCAGGTCGTTGGCATTGAACGCGGTGACGTCTTCACCGTCGACAATGATCTTGCCGCCGCTTGGCGCTTCAAGGCGGTTGATCAGGCGCAGCAGGGTACTTTTACCGGCGCCGGAATGGCCGATCAGGCCGAACACCTGGCCGTCTTCGACACTCAGGTTGGTCGGGTGCAGCGCGGGGATGTCCCTACCGGCGACGCGGTAGGTTTTATGCACATTTTGAAACTCGATCACGTAGCGAACCTTGTGGGGCGCATGGAAATTTGGTCAGCGGTTAGCCGGGCGCGCATTTTAGCCTGTTCGTATAGAGGTTCTTAGCATTTATTTCGCAATTGACCAATGCTACGGGAATAACGCGATCAGTGGTCAATCCGAATGAACGCTCGCCGGGCCCGGCCAGTCACTACTGCAAGGGCCCGCCACGGGGCCGAACCGAGACTGATCGAGGAGAGCGTTCCAATGCCCAGCAAGAAGAATCCGCCCAAGGAAAGTCAACTGGCCGGCACCCAGACGCCGGACCGGGCCAACACCAACGCCAAGCTGCAGAGCCTGGAAGGCTTTCGTAGCGACGCCACCGGCCAGGCCTTGCGCACCAACCAGGGCGTCAAGGTCGCCGACAACCAGAACACCTTGAAGGCCGGGGACCGTGGGCCATCGTTGCTGGAAGACTTCATCATGCGTGAGAAGATCACGCACTTTGACCACGAGCGTATTCCTGAGCGCATCGTCCATGCCCGGGGTACCGGTGCCCATGGCTACTTCCAGGCCTACCAGTCCCATGCAGCGCTGACCAAGGCGGGGTTCCTGCAGGACCCGGAGAAAATCACCCCGGTATTCGTACGCTTTTCCACCGTCCAGGGGCCACGCGGCTCTGGCGATACCGTGCGCGATGTGCGCGGCTTTGCGGTGAAGTTCTTTACTGAGGAAGGCAACTTCGACCTGGTGGGCAACAACATGCCAGTGTTTTTCATCCAGGATGCGATCAAGTTCCCCGACTTCGTCCATGCAGTAAAACCCGAGCCCCACAACGAAATGCCGACTGGCGGCTCGGCCCATGACACGTTCTGGGACTTCGTCTCGCTGGTGCCGGAGTCGGCGCACATGGTGATCTGGGCGATGTCCGACCGGGCCATCCCGAAAAGCCTGCGCACCATGCAGGGCTTTGGCGTGCACACGTTTCGCATGATCAACGCCAAGGGCGAGTCGCACTTCGTCAAGTTTCACTGGAAGCCCAAGGCGGGTGTCTGTTCGCTGCTCTGGGACGAAGCGCAGAAGCTGGCCGGCAAGGACACTGACTATCACCGTCGTGACTTGTGGGAAGCCATTGAAACCGGCAACTACCCGGAATGGGAGTTCGGCGTGCAGATCGTGCCGGAGGCGGATGAGCACAAGTTCGACTTCGACTTGCTCGACCCGACCAAGATCATTCCTGAAGAGCTGGTGCCGGTGACGCCGTTGGGCAAGATGGTGCTCGACCGCAACCCCGACAATTTTTTTGCTGAAACCGAACAGGTTGCCTTCTGCCCCGGGCATATTGTCCCTGGCATCGACTTTTCCAACGATCCGCTGTTACAGGGCCGGCTGTTTTCCTACACCGATACCCAGATCAGCCGCCTGGGCGGACCGAACTTCCATGAGATACCGATCAACCGCCCGCTTGCGCCGAATCACAACGGCCAGCGCGACGCGCAGCACCGAGTGACGCTGGACAAGGGGCGGGCCTCGTACGAGCCGAATTCAATCGATGGTGGTTGGCCGAAGGAAACACCACCGGCGACCAGCGATGGCGGCTTCGAGTCGTACCCTGAACGGATCGAGGCGCACAAGGTACGCCAGCGCAGCCCCTCGTTTGCCGACCATTTCTCGCAGGCACGGTTATTCTTCAACAGCATGAGCAAGACTGAGCAGGAGCACATCATCAGTGCCTACAGTTTCGAGCTGGGCAAGGTGGAGCGCGAGCACATCCGCGCCCGGGAAGTGAACGAGATCCTCGCCAATATCGACCTGAAGCTGGCAAAGCGGGTGGCCGAGAACCTCGGCTTGCCTGCGCCGAAAAAAGGCACGGTGCAGGTTCCCGAGACCCGCCTGAAGCAATCCCCTGCGCTGAGTCAGTTGAACCTGCTGGGCGAGGGAATCAAGGGGCGCAAGGTCGCGGTGCTGGTCGCCGATGGGGTGGACGGCGACAGTGTCGATGGGCTGGTCAAGGCGCTGGAGGCTGAAAGTGCCCAGATCAAGCTGCTTGGCCCGACCTCGGCGGCGGTCAAGACCGCCCAGGGCAAGGCGTTGGTGGTGGACGCTTCGATGGAGGGGCTGCCCTCGGTGGCATTCGATGCGGTGTGGGTGCCAGCCGGCACGGCGTCGTTGCAGGCGCTGTCGGGCAACGGCGTGGCGCTGCATTTTCTGCTCGAAGCCTACAAGCACCTCAAGCCGATGGGCTTGGCCAAAGAGGCCCAGGCATTGCTCGACAGCTTGGGATTGAAAACCGATAGCGGTTTGCTCTTGGGCGACGACCCGAAAACCTTCCAGGCGTTCATCCAGGCCATCAGCAAGCATCGGGTGTGGGAGCGGGAGGCTGCAGCCCAGGCGATACCGGCCTAGGGGCTGGATCCGGGTGCCCGCGTGGGCACCCGATCACTCATGGACGGCGAGGTATCAACACCACCTGGGCAGGCTGGTCGCGATGGATTTCGTGGGACTGCTCAAGGGCGAATGCGCTATCGAGCTTGTTCACGCGCTTGCTCAGCAAGGTCTTGAGCCACGGTGCGTCATCTTTGCGCGGCACCTGGAACACCACGTCGCATTGATAATTCACCACATCGGCGGCGATATCATCGAGTTGCTTGCGCATCTGAGCAATGTTGCGCGTCTTCAGTGCGATGACGGTGCTCGGTGCGGTCGGGTCGATTACCCGGGTCTTGGGCCGGGCTTCGGCAGCCTTGAGAGCCGCTTCGGCTTTTTCCAGTTCGGCCTTGCGGGCCTGGGCAATGGCACCGTTGACCCCTCCGGTGAGTGCCGGTGCCTTGGGCATCAGCGCACGGGCACGGCTCAGCGCGGTGGCTGCGGCATTGACGTCGCCCTTCTGCAGGACGATCTGGCTGCGTTGCAGATACGCTTCGGCCAACTGGCGCTGGTATTGCTCGACACGGCTGTCGTTGGGCGCCTGGGCCTGCAGCGCGGCCAACTGGTCTTCAGCGGTGGCCAGCTCGCTGCTGGCAATGCTTTGCTCCAACTGCTGCCAGGCATCGGCCTGAGCAGGGATTGCGGCGTTGTCGGCCGGGGTGCTGGAGCACGCCGCCAGGATCAGGGAAAACGCGGCAAGGAGCAGATAACGGGAGGCGAACGGCTTCATTCCTGCGACTCTCTATTTGCGCAAAAAGCGAGCAAGTCTACACCCAGTCCGCAGACTCGAAAATAATTCTTGAGGCCCTGCATGATTTACAGGCTGCAGGATGCAACCGCTGGGGCTGCACCCTGCGGGTCAGCGCCGGGGCCAGGCCAGGCTCAGCAAGAATAGCACTGCCGCACAGACCACGATCGACGGGCCGGCCGGCGTGTCCTTGAACCAGGACAGCGCCAGGCCGCCGCAGACGGCCGTGACGCCAAGCAGGCTGGCGCCCAGGGCCATTTGCTCGGGCGAGCGGGCGTGGCGCTGGGCCGCAGCGGCCGGGATGATCAGCAGCGAAGTGATCAGTAGCACGCCGACGATCTTCATCGCCACGGCGATCACCACCGCAATCAACAACATCAGTGCCAGGCGCAGCGCCGCCACCGGCAGGCCTTCGACCATGGCCAGCTCTTCATGCACGGTCACGGCCAGCAGTGGCCGCCACAGCGCCACCAGCAGCAGTAGCACTGCGGCGCTGCCACCGAGGATCCAGACCAGGTCGCCCGGGCTGATCGCCAGCAGGTCGCCGAACAGGTAAGCCATCAGGTCGATGCGCACATCATGCATGAAGCTCAAAACTACCAGGCCCAGCGACAGGGTGCTCGGGGCGAGAATCCCCAGCAGGGTGTCGGATGCCAGCGGTTGGCGTTGTTGCAGGGTCACCAGCAGGATCGCCAGCAGCAAACAGCCGACCGTGACCGCCAGCGCCGGGCTGATGTCCAGCACGAAGCCCAGGGCCACGCCCAGCAGCGCGGCGTGAGACAGGGTGTCGCCAAAATAGGCCATGCGTCGCCAAACCACGAAGGAGCCCAGCGGGCCGGCAACCACGGCCAGGGCCAGGCCTGCGAGCAGGGCGTAGAGCAGAAAATCAGCCATGCTTGCAGTGTTCTCCGTGTACGTGCCCGCCTTGGGCCGGGGTAACCACCGAACCATGCAGGTCATGGGCGTGGTCGTGATGGTGATGGTAGATCGCAAGGCTTGGTGCATTGCTGCCGAACAGCTCGACAAAGGCCGGGTCGCCGCTGACCTGCTCCGGGTGCCCGGAGCAGCAGACGTGGCGGTTCAGGCAGACCACCTGGTCGGTGGTGCTCATGACCAGGTGCAGGTCATGGGAAACCATCAGCACGCCGCAGCCGTGGCGGTCGCGCAGGCGAGTGATCAAGCTGTACAACTCGGCCTGGCCAGCCACATCGACACCTTGCACCGGTTCGTCGAGCACCAGCAGTTCAGGCTCGCGCAGCAGCGCACGAGCCAGCAGCACGCGCTGCATCTCGCCGCCGGAAATGTTCTGGATCGGGCTGTCGATCACCTGTTCGGCGCCGACCTCATTGAGTGCCGCCAGCGCTGCGGCCCGATCTACACCCGGTACCAGACGCAAAAAGCGCAGTACCGACAGTGGCAGCGTTGCATCCACCTGCAGCTTTTGCGGCATGTAGCCGATGCGCAGTCGCGGTTTGCGCCAGACTTTGCCGGTGTGCGGCTTGAGCAGGCCGAGTACGGCACGCACCAGGGTGGTCTTGCCGGCGCCATTGGGGCCGATCAGGGTTACGATTTGCCCGGGCTCCACCGCCAGGTCAATGCTGTCGAGCACCGCCTGGCCGGAGAAGGCCACGCCAACCTGTTCAAGGCGAATCAACGCGTTGCTCATCAGGCGCTCCGACAGTTGCCGCACAGGCCGACGACTTCGACGGTCTGCGTTTCGACGCTGAACCCGACGTCCTTGGCGCTGGCAACGATGGCGTCGCTGATGCTGGTCTGCTCAAGCTCGATCGCTACATGGCACGCGCGGCAGATCAGGAACTGGCCCTGGTGGGCATGTTCCGGGTGGCTGCAGCCCATGAACGCGTTAAGCGACGCGATACGGTGCACCAGGCTGTTTTCCAGGAGAAAATCCAGGGCGCGGTAGACCGTGGGCGGTGCTGCCCGGCGACCGTCCTGCTCGCTCAGTACGGCGAGGATGTCGTAGGCGCCCAGTGGCTTGTGGCTCTGCCAGACCAGCTCCAGCACACGGCGGCGCAAGGCAGTCAGGCGCAGGCCCTGGCGCGCGCACAGGGCATCGGCCTCGGCCAGGGCGCTGTGGACGCAATGGGAGTGGTCGTGGGGGCGGTTGGCCAGCGGGGTTTTAGGCATGGGCGGCGACGGTTCTGATTAGAGACGTTATTATGTTACCTGTTCCTGCCCCTTTGAGTGGTCATCGTGTCCCGATTTTTTGCCCTATTTGTCGCTTTTATCGCCACCCTGGTGATGGCCCAGGCACAGGCCGAAGTGCGTGTCCTGACCAGCATCAAGCCGCTGCAACAGATCGCTGCGGCGGTTCAGGAGGGCGTAGGCAGCCCTGAAGTGCTGCTCCCACCGGGGGCGTCCCCGCATCACTATGCGTTGCGTCCTTCCGACGTACGGCGGGTCAATGATTTCGACCTGCTGTACTGGATTGGTCCTGACATGGAAGGTTTCCTGCCGCGGGTACTCAAGGGCCGCAGCAAGTCGAGCGTTGCCGTGCAGGGCCTGTCGGGCCTGCAGTTGCGCCACTTTGGTGAAGACAGCCATTCCCACGATCACGACGACAATGCCGACGAGCATGATCACGATCATCGTCCTGGCAGCCTGGATGCCCACCTGTGGCTATCTTCGGTCAATGCCCGGGTGATCGCCGCGAAGATGGCCAGCGACCTGAGCACTGCCGATCCTGCCAATGCCGCCCGTTACCAGGGCAACCTGAAGGCCTTCGGCGAGCGTCTGGATGCCTTGGATGCGCGTTTGAAGAAGCGCCTGGCCGGTGTCAGTGGCAAGCCCTACTTCGTGTTTCATGAGGCCTTTGATTATTTCGAGTCGGCCTACGGCTTGAAGCACACGGGTGTGTTCAGTGTGGCGGCCGAAGTGCAGCCGGGCGCCCAGCACGTGGCGGCGATGCGCAAGCGTCTGCAGGAAGTGGGCAAGACCTGTGTATTCAGCGAGCCGCCGTTGCGCCCACGGCTGGCCGAAACCTTGACGGCCGGGCTACCGGTTACGCTGGCTGAGTTGGATGCGTTGGGCGGGACGGCGCCGGTCAGTGCGCAGGGGTACGAGCAATTGCTGGAGACGCTGGGGAACGATTTGGCGGGGTGCCTGGAGAAACTGTAGCGCCCTGATCGCGGGGCAAGCCCGCTCCTGCATGCAGGAGCGGGCTTGCCCCGCGATGGCTTTACAAGGCAAACGGCAACGCAATTTCCACGTGCTGGCGTGCTGCCAGGCGCACTTCAAAGTCGGCCGGGTCGTGAATCAGTACGTCCATCCCGGCGAACGATTCTGCAGCAATCAGGCGCGACAGCCAGAACCGCACGCAGGCAATGCGCAGCATCACCGGCCACAGGTTGGCCTCGGCCGAGGTGAACGGCCGCAGCGCCGCATAAGCCCCCAGCAGCGCCCGCGCCCGTGGGCCGTCGATCTTCCCGGCAGCGTCGCAGCACCAGTCGTTGAGGGTGATGGCCAGGTCATAGAGCATTGGCCCGGAGCAGGCGTTGTAGAAGTCGATCAGGCCGGTCAGGTGCGTGCCTTCGAACAGCACGTTGTCGCGGAACAGGTCGGCGTGCAGGTTGGCCCGCGGCAGGGCCATGATCTGCGCCTTGTGTTCCTCGATTTCGCCCAGGCAAGCCTGCAGCAACGGGCGTTGCTGTGGGTTCAGGCGCGGCATCAGCTCGGCGCCGGTCTCCAGCATCCACTCCAGGCCACGGTCGGTCTTGCGCTCCAGCACCTTGTCGCGGGTAGCCAGGTGCAGGTGGCCGAGCAGTTCGCCGATCTGAACGCAGTGCTGGTTGTTGACGTCCTTGATGTGCTTGCCCGGCAGGCGTGGTTGCAGCAGCGCCGGTTTGCCGGCCAGCTCGCGCAACGCCACGCCGTCGTTGCCACGCAAGGCATAGGGCACCGGCAGGTCTGCTTCATGCAGCACGTCGAGCAGTTCGATGAAGAACGGCAGGTCCTGGATTGGCCCGCGCTCGACCAGTGTCAGCACAAACTCACCCTGTTCGAGGCTGACGAAAAAGTTGCTGTTCTCGGTACCGGCGGCAATGCCCTGGAAGTCCCGCAGGCGACCCAGGCCGTACGGCGCCAGAAAGGTTTCCAGCTCAGGCCGGGTCAGGGGGGTGAAGACTGACATGATCAAAAATTGCCCATACGGGCACTTCTGCAGGGAAGTGCCAGGTTGATGTTAGGGGTACGCGTTACCACTCGAAGATTTTCCACGAGGGAATCAGCATGTCCGGCTGGTCGGAGCGGATGAAGTTGCCCTCCGAACCATCGGCGCGCACCAGGAAGTACGGCTTACCGCCTTTCGGCGTGACCTTGATGGCATACAGAAAACCATTCTGACGGTATTCCTGAATGGTCTTATCGCCTTCCGTGCGAATGGTTACATCTGGATCGGCCGTTGGCGCGTCATCCGCAGCCAGGGTGACGGCTGGCGTGACCGCCAACAGGCCGAGCAGCAACAGGCGATTTAGTGTACGCATGATAACCTTGTCCCTTTGTCGTCAATGTTCCGGACATTCTAGCGCCGGGCCCGTCGAAAAGGTTGATTCTGCTCATGAGCCAAGCTCCCCTCGTCCTGGTGGACGGTTCCTCATACCTCTACCGCGCCTTTCACGCGCTGCCGCCGCTGACCACCTCCAAGGGCATGCCGACCGGTGCGGTCAAAGGCGTGCTGAACATGCTCAAGAGCCTGCGCAAGCAGTACCCGGACAGCCTGTTCGCCGTGGTGTTCGACGCCAAGGGCGGTACGTTCCGCGATGAGATGTTCGCCGAGTACAAGGCCAACCGGCCGAGCATGCCCGACGACCTGCGGGTACAGATCGAACCGCTGCATGCCAGCGTTCGTGCCCTGGGCTATCCGCTGCTGTGCGTCGAAGGCGTCGAAGCCGATGATGTGATCGGTACCCTGGCCCGCAGCAGTGCCGCCGCTGGACGCCCGGTGATCATCTCCACGGGTGATAAAGATATGGCACAGCTGGTCGACGGCCACATTACCCTGGTCAACACCATGACCGGCACAGTGCTGGACGTGGCTGGCGTACATGAGAAATTCGGTGTCGGTCCTGAGCACATCATCGATTTCCTCGCCTTGATGGGCGATAAGGTCGACAACATCCCAGGCGTGCCGGGGGTGGGCGAAAAAACGGCCGTGGGCCTGCTGACCGGCATCGGTGGCGGTCTGCGCGACCTCTACGAAAACCTCGACAAGGTGCCGGGGCTGGCCATTCGTGGCGCCAAGACGCTGCCGGCCAAACTCGAAGAACACCGCGATGCGGCCTTCCTCTCCTACGAACTGGCGACCATCAAGATCGACGTGCCACTGGACGTGGAAGTCGACGCGCTGGTGTGCGGCGAGCCGGATCGCGAGGCCCTGCTCGAGCTGTACTCGGAAATGGAGTTCAAGAGCTGGATCGATGAAGTCCAGCGCGAGGCAAAACGCGCAGGCCAGGAGATCATCGCCGACGAGCCTGAGCCTGTGGTCGAAGCCCGGTATGAAACCATCCTCGATCAGGCTCGCTTTGATGCCTGGCTGGAAAAACTGCGCCAGGCGCCGCTGTTTGCCTTCGACACCGAGACCACCGGGCTGGATGCGCAGCAGGCTCAACTGGTGGGCTTGTCGTTCGCCGTGCAGGCCCATGAAGCAGCCTACGTACCGCTGACCCATTCCTATATGGGGGTGCCCGAGCAGTTGGACCGCGACAGCGTTCTGCTGGCGCTCAAGCCGCTGCTGGAAGACCCGACCAAGCTCAAGGTCGGGCAAAACGCCAAGTACGACATGAACATCCTGGCCAATTGCGCCATCGGTGGCGATGTTGCCAACGGTATCCTGATGCAGGGCGTGGCCTACGACACCATGCTCGAGTCCTATGTGCTGGACTCCACCGCCACCCGTCACGACATGGACAGCCTGGCGCTCAAGTACCTGAACCACACCACCATCGGTTTCCAGGACATTGCCGGCAAGGGCGCCAAGCAGCTGACCTTCGACCAGATCGCTCTGGAGCAGGCCGGCCCCTATGCCGCCGAAGACGCCGACGTGACCCTGCGCCTGCATCAGGTGCTGCAGCAGAAGCTGGCCAAGGTACCGAGTGTGCAGCCGGTACTGGCTGACATCGAGATGCCGCTGGTGCCGGTGCTGGCCAAGATCGAGCGCCAAGGTGCGCTGGTAGACGCCAACCTGTTGGGCATCCAGAGCGTGGAGCTGGGTGACAAGCTGGTTGAGCTGGAGCGCGAGGCGTTCGAGATCGCCGGTGAGGAATTCAACCTGGGTTCGCCCAAGCAGCTCGGCGTCATTCTCTACGACAAACTCGGCATGCCGGTGCTCAGCAAGACCGCCAAAGGCCAGGCCTCCACTGCCGAAGCGGTGCTGGCGGAACTGGCCGAGATGGATTTCCCCTTGCCCAAAGTGCTGATGCAGTACCGCTCTCTGAGCAAGCTGAAAAGTACCTACACCGACCGCTTGCCGGAGCAGATCAACCCGCGCACCGGGCGCATCCATACCTCTTACCAGCAGGCGGTGGCGGCTACGGGCCGGTTGTCGTCCAGTGATCCGAACCTGCAGAACATTCCGATCCGCACCGCCGAAGGCCGCCGCATCCGCCAGGCGTTCGTCGCGGCGCCTGGCTACAAGCTGCTGGCAGCGGACTACTCGCAGATCGAGCTGCGCATCATGGCCCACCTGGCCAAGGACGAAGGCTTGCTGCATGCCTTCCGCAACGACCTGGACGTACACCGTGCCACGGCGGCCGAGGTGTTCGGTGTGGCGCTTGGCGATGTCACGACCGACCAGCGGCGCAGCGCAAAGGCGATCAACTTCGGTCTGATCTATGGCATGAGCGCCTTTGGCCTGGCCAAGCAGATTGGTGTCGATCGCAAGCAGTCCCAGGCTTACATCGACCGCTACTTCGCCCGCTACCCAGGGGTACTGGCCTATATGGAGCGCACGCGCGCCCAGGCCGCCGAGCAAGGCTTTGTCGAGACGTTGTTCGGCCGCCGGCTGTACTTGCCGGAGATCAACGCGAAGAACCCGGCCCTGCGCAAGGGCGCCGAGCGTACAGCCATCAACGCGCCGATGCAGGGCACGGCCGCCGACATCATCAAGCGCGCCATGGTGGCTGTGGATAACTGGCTCACCGAGTCCGGCCTCGATGCCCGGGTGATCCTGCAGGTCCATGACGAATTGGTGCTGGAGGTGCGTGAAGACTTGGTCGACCAGGTGCGCCAACAGATTCGTCCCTACATGAGCAATGCCGCTCAACTGGATGTTCCGCTGCTGGTAGAGGTCGGAGTAGGGGCAAACTGGGACGAAGCGCACTAAAAAAGTGGCGAAAATCGGAGAAAAGCTGCGGCATATCGTCGCGGCTTGCGGGGTGATATTTCCCGGCCGGGAAAGAAATTCCTCTCTTATCGCAAATAGTTTTTAAACGTCCGGAACTAAACCGGTGAACTGCGACTCAGAGTAACTGAATGGCTGGTGAAGCCCTTCGATGCTCCTATGTTGTGTTAAGTGTTGGCAGATATCTGGACCCCGCCCTAGCGGTCCGGAACTTGAACCCCGAACTTCCCCCTCCCCATACGAAGTCCGGGGTTTTTTTTGCCCGGCGTTTACCGGGCAGCCCTTATTCTGCGGGCTTGTCGGCCAGTTCCATCCACTTGGCCAGCACCCCGTAGGCTTCTTCCAGGCCTTGGCGCTTGGGCGCCGAGAACAGTTGGATGGTCACGGCATCGCCCCACCCCTTGCGGATTTCCGACTGCACTTTGAGCAAGGTGTTCTTGGCTGCGCCAAAGGTCAGCTTGTCGGCCTTGGTCAGCAGGATGTGCATCGGCATGCCGGCCGCTTGGGACCAGTCGAGCATCATCTTGTCGAAGTCGGTCATCGGGTGGCGCACATCCATCATCAGGATCAGGCCCTTGAGACACTCGCGGCTGCCCAGATAGGCCTCCAGGTGCTTCTGCCAGTGCTGCTTGAGCGGGATCGGCACTTTTGCATAACCGTAACCCGGCAAGTCGACCAAACGCCGTTCATCGTCCAGACTGAAGAAGTTCAACAGCTGGGTGCGCCCCGGGGTTTTCGAGGTGCGCGCCAGGCTGGCGTGGGTCAGGGTATTCAGGGCGCTGGACTTGCCGGCGTTGGAGCGGCCGGCAAAGGCCACTTCATAGCCCTGGTCGTCCGGGCACTGGTCGACCTTGGCAGCGCTGAGGGCGAATTTGGCCTGTTGGCAGAGACCGAGGATGGGGTTTTTGACTTGCATGGGATATCCGGTGTGGGTGTTGCCAGAGGCTGGCTCGGCAAGCGGTGTCGTTTCCGTTTCAGTAACGGGAGTATATAATGCCCCAGATTTTGTGTGCGCATTATCCCAGCGTAGGAGGATGTGCACGGGGGCTTCGGATTCAAGCTTGCGCATTAGAACGCAGTGCAGCCCCCAACCCTGAAAGGTCGTTCGCATGACGAAATGGCTGCTTGTTGTCGGTGTCTTGATACCGTTTTTCAGCGCTCAGGCTACACAGGATCCCGAGGCGTTGTACAACCGCAGTTGTGCGGCTTGTCACGCCGGGCAGCTGCCACAGGCACCGAAGGTGGGTGACCGTGGAGCCTGGGAGCCAAGGCTGGCGCAGGGTATGGAGGTACTGGTGGTGCATGTCACCCAGGGTTTCAAGGCTATGCCGCCGCGTGGATTGTGCATGGACTGCAGTGCCGAGGACTACCAGGCGATCATCCAGTGGATGAGCCAGAGTCCCGATACATAACTCTTTCACCCTTAGCCGTAGTTGGATTAGCTGATGAACAAACTACTCGTGAGTCTGCTGTTGACCTTGGGCATCACCGGTGCAGCCAATGCCGCAGAGCCTATCAAAGGGGATGCCGCTGCTGGTCAGGCCAAAACTGCTGTATGTGGCGC
>RCUI01000017.1_pt1 | contig 63376 bp, 54 predicted proteins | sample 2166121 | NCBI WGS metagenome assembly RCUI01 (sample SAMN09932700, study PRJNA488358) | compost metagenome | feature: garden; material: soil; isolation source: compost soil in succinic acid-enriched culture | place: Germany: Experimental Botanical Garden Goettingen | collected 2016-01-27
TCGCTATGCTGCAAGGCATGAACGCCACCCTGCCCACCCGCACCCCCTGCCCGCCCGGCGCCTGCGATTGCGGCCGCGAGACGCTGCAGGACCCGCGCATCCTGCTGCTGACCCGCCAGGAAGAAAAGCGCCTGCTCGAACGCCTGGAAAACCTGCAGAGCCTGGCGGACCTGGAGCACATGCAACGACGCTTGTATGAGCAGTTGGGCATTCGCGTGCAGATCACCCCGAGCTTCAATGAAGTGCGGACCATGCGTGGCATCAATATTCAAATCGAGGACCTGCCGGGCTTGTGTCGCAAGACCCGGCAGAATATTCCGGCGGCGATCCGGCGGGCGCTGGAGAAGCAACCGGAGATTGCCTACCGGCTGCTCGATGCCCATGACCTGTTGCGCGATGCCTGACACAGCAGCGCGGCAAGCTGACTGCGACCTAAATATCCCGGCCGATAAAACTGTCCGGATCCTCCGCCGCCACCCGCCGCCACTTCAGCAAGCGCCCATCGATCGCCGCCAACCCCAGGGCAATCAGCCCCATACCGATAAAGTGCCTGGTCTCCAGACGCTCCCCCAGCACCAGCACGCCAAGCACGATGGCACTGAGCGGAATCAGGAAGGTCACCAGCATCAGGTTGGTCGCCCCGGCCGTGGCCAGGATACGAAAGAACACCACATAGGCCAGCGCGGTGGAAAGCAACACCAAACCGGCCACCGCCGCCCAGGTTGTCAGGCTTGGCGCGGCCAGCTTCCAGGGTAGGTCGATCAGCAACGCCAGCGGCACCAACAAGACGGCCGACGCACTGATCTGTCCGGCGGCAGTGATCAGCGGCGCCACCCCCATGACCTTGAAGCGCCGCCCGTAAACCCCGGCCACGGCGTATGACAAGGCCGCCGCCAACACTGCCAGTTGTGCCCACAGGTTGCCGTCCAGGCCGGACCAAGCCGCCGAGCCAATCATGATCGCCACTCCGACAAAGCCCAGCGCAACACCGGCCAGCTTGTTGACGCTGATGTTTTCGTCCTCGGTCAGCAGGTGCGCAACGATCACCGCAAACAGCGGCGTGGTGGCATTGAGGATCGAGGCCAGGCCGCTGCCGATGCGGGCCTGGCCCCAGACGATCAGGCAGAATGGCAGCAGGTTGTTGAGCAGCCCCATGGCCAAAAACGCCCGCCAGATCCGCCACTCTCGCGGCATGTACAGCCCCAGCAGCCGTACCAGCGCAAGCAGTACCAGCGCCGCCAGCCCCACGCGCAGCATCACCAGGGTGAAAGGCGGCAGTTCCTTCACGGCAATACCATTGAAGAAGAACGAACCACCCCACAGTAGCGACAGGGCAATCAACAGGCCCCACTCCCTCAGGCTCATGACTTTGTTCATCGTGGCTAACTCCTCAAACGGGCGATCGAGATTGAGCTCTGCTAAGGTCAATTGGCAGCCTCTGGAGCCCTTCAATGCCAGTATTCATGGGCACCAGCACCACGACAAACGAGCATTTTTCGCCAGATGATTGAGGTGAACTAAAGCGTCATGACCCTCCCCTCACTCAGCGCCTTGCGCGCCTTCGAAGCCGCTGCCCGGCATGTCAGTATCACCCTTGCCGCCCGCGAGTTGTGCGTCACCCCCGGTGCGGTCAGCCTGCAGATCAAGGAACTGGAAGCGGCCCTGGGCGTGCAGTTGTTCGTCCGCCGCCCGCGCAGCCTCAGCCTCACCCCGGAGGGCGAGGACTATTTCGCGACCCTGCGCAGCGCCTTTCGCATGATTCGTGAGGCCACCAGTGCCCTCACTGCTCGCGCCAGACAACAGGTACTGACGCTCAGTTGCACACCCGGGTTTGCCGTACAGTGGCTGCTGCCACGGCTAGGCGGTTTCGAGGCGCAGCAAAGCGGTGTCGATGTACGCATCAGCGCCTGCAAGCGCCTGGTGGATTTCGCCCGCGACGGCATCGACCTGGCGGTGCGTCATGGCTATGGCCGCTATGACGGGCTGGTCGCCGAACGCTTGCTGGATGATGATCTGGTGCCGGTGTGCAGCCCGCACTTGCGCAACATCCACGCCCTGCACCAACCCGGCGACCTTGCCAGCGTGCACCTGCTGCACGATGAGCACCGCCACGACTGGCGGATGTGGCTGGATGCAGCCGGGGCGCCACAGGTGGAGGCCAGTGGCGGTACCTTGTTCGTAGACAGCAACGGCGCGATTGAAGCGGCCAAAGCGGGGCTGGGCGTGGCGCTGGTGCGCCGCGGCTTTGTGCAGCGGGAGCTGGATGAAGGCATGCTGGTGACGCCCTTTGCACAGGGCATCGCCAGTGAGCTGGCGTATTACCTGGTGTACCCGGCGACGGCACTGGAACGGCCGCAGGTGGCCGGGTTTCGTCAGTGGTTGCTGGCTTGTCGCTAGCAGGGATTGCTTTGCAGCCCATCGCCGGGCAAGTCGGTCTTACCAGTTATAGGTCAGGTCAGTGGTAATGGTCCGCCCTTCGCCGTAGTAGCAATCCACGTCACTGGTGCAACGGCTGACATACACCTTGTCTTCCAGGTTCTGCAGGTTGACCTGCAACTTCACCCCTTTCAGGCGCAATGGCGACTGCTGCAAGTCGTAGGAGACCATGCCGTCGTACACGGTGTAGGACGGGATGCTGAAGTGGCCATCGGCAAAATCGGTGCCGTCACTGCCGCGCACATAACGTGCACCCAACCCCATGCCCAGGCCGGCAATCGGGGTATCACCGGTGAAGTGATAGTCCAGCCACAGCGATGCGGTCATCGGCGGGGTGCCCGACGGATGACGACCTTCACGGCCATCGTTGTCCTTGGTGTAAACCACGTCGTTGCGCGATACCGAAGCGATCAGGCCCAGGTTATCGGTGAGGTTGGCCTTGCCTTCAAGCTCGACGCCGCGCGAGCGCAGTTCGCCGACCTGGCTGTTGAAGCCGGGGTTGCCGACGTCGGCGGTGAGGATGTTCTGCTGGTTGATCTCGTACACCGACAACTGAATGAAGCTGTCCTGGCCAGGCGGTTGGTACTTGATACCCGCCTCGACCTGCTTGCCGGTGGACGGCTCGAACGCCTTGCCCGCGTAGTCGGCACCGCTCAGCGGCAGGAACGACTCGGAGTAGCTGACATAAGGCGTCACGCCATTGTCGAAGGCATAGCCAAGCCCCGCGCGGCCGGTGAACTTCTCGTCCTTGACGGTGGTATGGGTGCCAGCGATCGGCTCCTTGTTATCGGCCTCGGCCCAGTCGTAGCGGCCACCGAGGGTCAGGAACCAGTTGTCCCACTTGAGCTGATCCTGCACGTACAGGCCGGTCTGATTGATGGTGCGGTCCCACTTGAACGGCTGGCCGAAGTTCATTGGCTTGCCGTACACCGGGTTGTACAGGTCGATGACCGGCGGATTGCGGTCGTACAGGCCGAGGAATTTGGAGTTGGAGTGGTAGTAATCAACGCCGATCAACAGGGTGTGGGCGACGTCGAAAGTGTTGAACTTGGCCTGGGCCATGTTATCGATGCCAAACACCTTGTTGCGCTGGGCCCAGTCGACCCCGTAGCGGGTCATCGCGCTCTGGTCGTCGGCCCCGGTGACCGGGTTGGGCACGAAGGCGTAGCCGTGCAGCGGCGCCCGGTATTTGTCATCGACGTAGGCGTAGCGGGTGTTCTGCTTGAGGGTCCAGACGTCGTCCAGCTCATGACTGACTTCATAGCCAAAGGTGTACTGCTCGCGATCGTAGGAGTTGACCCCCGGCTCGCCGATGAATCGGCTGCGCTTGATCCGCCCATTGGGGCTGGCAAACACCGTGCCCACCGCCGGCAGGCCCTGGGCTTCCGGCACGCCGTTGTCGCGCTGGTAGTGGCCGTAAACGGTCAGGCGCGTCTGCTCGTTGGGGTTCCAGGTCAGGCTCGGGGCGATCATGTAGCGCTGCTGTTCGACGTAGTCGGCCTCGCCGTTCTTGTCCAGGCCCATGCCGGTCACGCGGTACTGGTACTCGCCCTGGTCATCCACCGGGCCGGCAAAATCGAACGCGCCGTAACGCCGGTCCTGGCTGCCGCCACCGAGTTTGACTTCATGCAGCGGCGTCGCGGTCGGGCGCTTGGAGACCATGTTGATCAGGCCACCTGGCTGGTTCTGGCCATAGAGCACCGAGGCCGGGCCCTTCATCACCTCGATACGTTCCAGCGCGTACGGATCGATCTGCAGCGCACCGCCGGTACTGCCGCCGCCATAAGGCAGGTGCAGGCCGTCCAGGTACAGCGGCGTCGGGCTGAAGCCGCGGGAGGTCGGCTCGTCGAAAATCCCGACCCGGTCGGAGAAACCACCACCGGTGATACCCGGGGTGTAGCGCAGGGCCTGGGTGACCGTCTGCGAGCCAAGCGCCTTGATTTCATCCTGGGTGATGACGTTGATGGTCTGCGGCACTTCCAGCACTGAGGTGTCGGTCTTGGTCGCAGTGCCGGTGCGCTTGGCCACATAGCCCTGGACCGGCCCCCAGGCCTCTTCGCCGGCGTTGGAAACGATCTGGGTCAGGCCCAGTTCCAGCGCCCCGCTCTGCTCGGCCGGCACCAGGTTCCAGGTGCCGCCGGCGGTGATGTTGAGGTTGAGACCGCTGCCATTGAGGGCCTGGGTTGCCGCTTGCTCGGGAGTGAACTGACCGCTGACCGCTGCCGAGCGCTTGCCCTGCAACAGTGCCGGCTTGACCGACAGCACCCGGCCGGACTGGCGGGCAATGTGGCTCAAGGCTTCGCCCAGGTCCCCGGCCGGGATATCAAAACGCTGGCTGGCGCTGACGCTGCTGTCGGTTTGCGCCTGCGCGTACAGCGGCGCACTGCTGCCCAGGGCGATGGCAAGGGCCAGCAGGCTGGGGCGGATCATGGAGTCGGGCATGGAGGTGTTGGCTCGTTCGAGGTTGTTGTCCATAACGAGGACACGCCAGTGACCGAATCCCCTCAGCGAAATCGTAATTATTTTTATTCAGATCACATCGATACGGGTCAGCCAGCCGCCAAAGCTGTCGACCCGGATCGGCAGGGTCTCGGCCAGGGAGCGCAAGGTGCGCTCGCTGTCATCCAGCGGGAAGCTGCCATAGACGCGCACCTGCGCGGCCTGCGGGCTGATGCGCAACAGCCCGGCGCGGTACGGGCGCAAGGCCTCGATCAGCTCGCCCAGAGGCTCGTCGCGGACATCGATGCGGCCATCGGCCCAGCTCGCCCGGGTGCGCAGTGAGGCCGCCACAGGCTGGCTGCCGTGGCCATCAAAGCGGAAGGCCTGGCCCTCTTCCACACGCTGGGCTGGCGCGCTGCCGCTGCTGAGCATGACGCTGTGCTGTTGCACCGAAACCAGGCTCTGGCGCTCTTCCTGGCGCACGCTAAAGCGCGTGCCCAGGGCTTGCACCTGGCCTTCGCGGGTAGCGACGATAAAGGGCCGGCCCGGCTCTGCGGCCACATCGGCTTGCAGCTCACCGTCGCGCAGCAGCACCAGCCGCTGCCCGGCGCTGAAACGCACATCCACCGCGCTGCGCGCGTTCAGGCACAGGCGCGAACCATCGGCCAGGGTGAAGGTACGCCGTTCACCGGTGCCGGTGCGCAGGTCGGCAAGCAAATCGCCCAGCGGCGCCACCCGATTACCAATTGCCCCGGCGCCCAGCCCCAGCAACAACATCGCCAGACCGCCGCCCAGTGCCTTGCGCCGCGACGGCGAAGGCAAGGCACGCAAACTGCGGCTGGCCATGGCCAACTGGCCGGGGTTGCGCTGTTCGGCTTGCTGCAGATCGGCCAGGGGGTCGCCGAGCAAGGCATTGACCCGCTGCCAAGCGGCCTGATGGCCGGGAGACTGTTCGAGCCAGCTGTTGAACGCCACCAGCAACGGGCTGCCGGCAGCAACATTCTCCAGCTTGAGCAGCCAGTCCACTGCTTCGTGGGTGGCGCGGTCCAGTTGTGTGTTGCTCATTCCGGCCTCGCGCTCAGGCAATGCACGAAGGCCCGGCGCAGGTCGCGCTCGACCGTGGCCAGCGACACCCCCAGATGCTCGGCAATGCTCGGCTGGCTCATGCCTTCGAGGCGATGCAGGATAAAGGCGTGACGCACCCGCACCGGCAGGCCATCGAGCACGCGGTCGATTTCGGCCAGCGCTTCACGCACCAGCACCACGTCTTCGGCCGAGGGCATGCAGTGTTCGGGCAGGCACGCCAGCTCGTCGAGGTAGGCCTGCTCCAGCGCACGACGCCGAAACAAGTTGCTCAGCAGGCGGCGGGCGACGGTGGCGAGAAAGGCGCGGGGTTCTTCAAGGGCGGGCAAGGCGCTGCTGGTCATGGCCCGGACAAAGGTGTCCTGGGCCAGGTCCGCTGCATCGTGCGGGCAGTTCAGCCGGCGGTACAGCCAGGCGCGCAACCAGCGATGATGGTCGCTATAGAGGTGGGCGACGATAGCCTTGGAGTCGACAGAGCTCGGCACGAGGGTGATCACACATTAATGGTAATTACTCTCATTATCATGATGCGTGGGAAATTTCACAATCCCCTTTTCGCGGGGCAAGTCGGATCGCCGCACCGCCGCTCCTACAGATCTTGCCCCGCCACCACGGTCGCCAGCTTCTGTGGCTGAACGACGCGTTTAAACGCCGCCTTGACTTGCGCAGGCGTCACCGCCTCAAGCTGTTGGCGCCAGGTCACCAGGGTATCGTCCGGCAAGCCGTTCAAGGCGATCTGCGCAACATGCTCAAGCAGGCGGTGGCGGCTGGTGCCGGCAAAAAGCTCGAGTAGCCGCGCCTTGGCCTCAGCCAGTTCCTCGGCGCTCGGGCCCTCGCTGACAAAGCGCGTCAACGCCTGATGGGCCGCCTTCTGTGCCTGCTCCTGATGCCCGGCAGGGACTTCCAGCGAGATCACGAAGGCCCCGGCCTGTTGGCCCATGGCGAAGTAGCTGGCCGATTCCCAGCTGACATCGCCGCCAAGCTCAGCGCCCACGGCCCGATTGAGCCGCGTCGGCCAGTGCTCGCCACCGAGAATGTCGCTGCCCAGCAGCAACGGGAAAAAGTCCGGGTCGCTGCGTGGCACTGCCGGCTGGCCGATCTGTATCCAGATCGTACCCTGCTGCGGTTCCAGTTGCTCGCGGCTGGCCTGGCTCAACGCCTGCACTTTGGGCAGCGCTGGCAACGCGGTGCAATCACCGCTCGGCAAGCGCCCAAGCACTGCATTGGCCACGGCATCGGCCTGAGCCCGGTCAAGATTGCCGACCAGGCTGACCGTGGCCCGGCATGGCAGCATCATTGCACGGTAATGCGTGCGCAAATCTTCCATGCGGGTGCGCTCGAGCATGGCCGGGGTCAGAGCATAGCCGAACGGCAGCGCGTACTCGTCCAGGTCGATCTGCTTGTTGCGCTGCAGCCCCGGGCGGGTCAGTTCGCGGCCATAGGGATGGTCGCCATACACCGCCTGGGCAAAGCGCTGCCCTACCCCGGCAAAACGCCGGGTGGTTTCGCCGTTGACCTGGCGAATGTAATACGGCTTGGCCCGGAACCAGATGCTGCCGGCAAAGGCCGGTTCGGCAATCTGCCGACCGAGCAACGCCGTGGCCTCGGCCTGGCGCTGGGCACTGGTGTCGGTGATCTTCAGGATGTAGCTGAAGCGGTCGGCATCGACCTGGGTATTCAGTTCACTGTCCAGGCGCATCCAGGCCATTCGCAGCGCGTTGCCGTTCAGCTCCGGGGCATCGCCCTGGGCATGGATACCTTCCACCGCAAGCGCTGCGCCAAGCACCGCCAGGCCCGGTTGGTCCAGTGGGTCGCGGCGGCTGCCGGCATCGAAGTCAACCTGGATCTGCAGGTCGCTGGCCTGGCTTTGAGGCAACAGGTAGACCCGCGCGCCACTGGGCTGGGTCCAGTGTTGAATGGCCAGGTTGTCGGCAGCCAGGGCCGGGGCCATTGCGCTCAATCCAAACGCGCAGGTGAAGAGTCGTTCCATCAGGGTCATAGCGGTTACTCAAAAGGCCAAGGCGCGGACGCTACGCACTTGGCCGCGGCAGATCAAGCCCTGGCGCACTGGCTGACACTGGCGCCGGCAGGCTTTATGCTCAAACCCCATTTTGCCTATGCCATGCACCTTGAGAGGGGGAACCGATGCCAGCCCTGAGCGCCCGTGAGGTTTGCCAGCAACTGCGTGATGCCGCCCTGGGCGTTCGTCCGTTGCGGCGTGTCGGCACTGAAGTCGACATCGACGGTTGGCGCCTGAGCCTGGATTTCGACGGTACCCACCTGCACCATTGCCTCAAGTGCTGCAGCAGTGACGGCCGTGAGGGCACGCTGGACCGTTGGCAATGGGGCACCGATCCGGTGAGTTTGCTCAGCACCTGGGAGCTGGCGCAGGTCGAGCGCTTGTTGCGCGGGGCTACTGCGTAGCCCATCGCCGGCAAGGCCGGCTCCCACAGGGTTGGTGCAGGGCCTGTAGGAGCTGGCTTGCAGCAATGAGGCCTTACAACAACTGGCGCTTGACCGCCTCGTCCAGCGTGCTTTGGGTCAACTGGCGGACCAGTTCGCGGGTGTCCTGCTGGAACGGAATCCCGACGATCAGCACCAGGTGCATCCAGGTGCGTACCGACTCGCTTTTGCTGATGCGCCCCAGCTCCTTGCCGTCCTTGTCCTTGAACACCGTGTCGAGGGTAAAGGTGTTGCGCGCTGTCGACGGGATGATGAAGAAGGTCGCCCCGGTAATGATCGCCGACGCTACGCTGTACTGCTCATGGTTGGTCAGGGTCGATTCGGCGTAGATATCCGCCGCGACTTTCTCGGTGCTCACCCGGGCGAAGCGCCCGGACTGATTGTAGGTCTCGACCAGCGCTTTCTCCCAGGCTTCGGCCGGCCCGCCGGCGGTGGCATTGGGCTGGCCGCGATTGACCTGGTACTGGGCGGTGGTACGTACGTAGGCGGTCGGCTTAACCGCCTGCGCTTGTGCCTGTGGCGGCCAGCTCTGGACCGGCGCCAATTCGTGTTGCGAGTAAGAGACGCAGCCAGTCAGCAGCACAGCGCCGAGCAGCAGGTTGGCCTTGATGATACGCAGCATGGGAATCTTCCTGGAAATTACTGTTTGGCCAGTTTCAGCGTGGCGTCGTCAAGCAGCTTGGCAACCACTTCGTTGAGTTGCGGCGCACCCAGGGTCGGGGCCCAGTATTCGCGGCGGTAGAGGCCGACATTGCGCTCGAGCTTGAGCGCCTGGCGGGAGCTGGCCAGGGTCTTGCCGTTGCGATCCTCGATCACCAGGTCACCGGCGACGTCGAAGCTGTCGACATAGATCGGGCCGTTGACCCAGATCCACACGGTCAGGGTCAGCAAGGCCCCCGGCACGTAGCCTGGATGTGGCCCGCGATGGCCCTTGAGCGAGGTCATGTTGAACTTGAGCATCACGTCCTGCTCATCCAGGCGGGTCGGGTATTCGCTGACCTGCTTGAAGTACTTGCCGGCCTCGACGTACTGGTCGAGCTGCGCAGTCAGCGAGCGGCTGATGGCCTTGCGCGTGGCCTCGTCGATACCCGGTGCGGTGACCGCCACATCGGCCACTTGCGCCGTGCGCGGGCTGGTGCTGGCGGCAGGATGTTGCGGGGCGCCCAATGGGCCGGTGACGTTGTAGGACACGCAGCCAGTCATCGACAGGGTGGCGATGATAGCGGTGGCCTGGAGCAGCTTTCTCAACACGGGATGTCCTTATTTTTGAGCGGAGGGCCAGAGTGCTTCGGCGCAAGATGGCGAAACTTGAGCGCGGCATGCACCGAAGCTGATGTGCTGGCTGCACCGGCCTCATCTTGGCACCAGCCCTGGCCTTAGAAGCTCCAGCGCGTGGTCAGCATGAAGTTGCGCGGATCGCCGTACAGGTTGCCGCCGTAGCCGGTATTGCCGGCAATGCTCTGGTAGTACTTCTTGTCGAACACGTTGTTGAGGTTCAAGCGCACATCGAGGTGCTCGGAAGCCTGGTAGTTGAGCATCAGATCGACCAGGGTATAGGCCTCCTGCTCGATACGGTAACGGCTCTCGGTGGCATAGAAATTGTTGCCCTTGTTGTAGATCTGGTTCTGCCGGTACAGGCCGCCACCGACCTTCCAGCGTTGCAGTTCACCCGGCAGTTGATAGGTGGTGAAGGCCTTGAACACATGCCGGGGAATGTCAGTATCGAACAGGCGTCCCTCGTTGGCCGGGTTGCTGTCCTTGACGTATTTGACCTGGGCAAAGGTATAGCCCGCGCCCAACTCCCAGCCCGGCAGAACGGTGCCGTTGAGCTCAAGTTCGATCCCTTCGCTGCGCAATTTGCCGGCAGCCTCCGCGCAACTGGGCACCAGCGCCGAGCACTCATTGAGCTCAAGCGTCTTGGCGCGGTTTTGCTGGTCGATGCGAAACACTGCGGCACTGGCATTCAAGCTGCCGTCGAAGTACTCGCCCTTGATCCCGAGCTCATAGTTCTTGCCCTCCATCGGCTCGATCGCGGCGCCCGCCGCGTCCAGTTCCGACTGCGGCTTGAAGATGTCGGTGTAGCTGGCGTATAGCGAATGGTGCACATCCAGGTCATAGATGATGCCGGCGTAACGCGTGACATGGCGCGTCACCGAGTAGTCGCTGCCGGTTGGCGCGCGGCTGCCGTTGCGGGTGCTGGTGTCGTTGTCGTACCAGTCCAGGCGCCCGCCGAGGATCAGCTTCAGGTCATCGGCCAGGTTGAAGCGGGTGGTCAGGTAGGCGCCGGTCTGCGAGGTCTCGCGGTCCTGATGCCAGTAGCTCAGGTCCAGCTCGCGCTTGGGCAGCGAGCCCGGGTCCCAGTTGTAGATATCCATGCCGATTGCGTCGTCGCTGTAGTTGCCCTTGCCTTCGAAGGTCAGCTCACGCCGGCTGGCCCCGACCACCAGTTCATGGGTCCGCCCGAGCAACTGGAAAGGCCCCGATGCGTAGGCGTCGTAACTGCTCTGCTCATCGTCATAGTGGTACTGGCCCAGGTACTGACCGAACACCTCGCCCCCGTCGCCCATGCGTTCGGTCATGCTGCCCAGCATCTTCAGGTCCGACCAGGTGCGGCTGGCGGCCAACAGCAGTTTCCAGTCGTTGTCGAAGCGGTAATCCAGGCGGCTGAACACCGTGGTGTTGTCCTGGTCCCAGTACTCCCAGTCATTGCCCAGGTAGGTCTTGCGCGACAAATGCAGGTCGCTGCCATCGATGGCCGTTGGCAAGCCGCCCCAGGTCGCGGTGTTGTTGACACGCTGGTTGGAGACGCCGAGGGTCAGGGTGCTGTTGTCGCTGAGGTCGGCTTCGCCAATGGCGTAGAACACCGAACGCTCGCTGTCGGTGACATCCTGAAAGCTGTTGCGCGTCTGGTACGCCGTGACCACCCGCCCGCGCAAGGTGGCGTTGTCGTTGAGTGGCCCGGAAGCATCCACTTCGCTGCGGTAGTTGTCCCAGCTACCGGCGCTGGCGGTGATGCTCACGCGCGGGTCCGCGGTCGGGCGCTTGCGCACCATGTTGATGGCCGCCGACGGCGTACCCGCCCCCTGCATCAACCCGGTGGCGCCGCGCACCACTTCGACGTGGTCGTAGATGGCCATGTCCGGCGCCGAGTTCATGTCCCGCGACAGGTAATGCGACAGGTCGTTGGACAGCCCGTCGTTCATCAGGTTTTCCACGGTAAAGCCACGCGCGTAGAACGTCGGGCGCTGCGGGCCATCCTTGGTCATCGACATGCCCGGGGTGCTCTTGAGCACATCTTCAAGGCTGCGCAGGTTCTGGTCGTCCATGCGCTGACGGGTGATCACCGTCACTGACTGCGGCGTCTCGCGGATAGTCAGCGGCAGTTTGGTCGCCGTCTGCATCGGCCCGGTGGTGTAGGAACCACTGTCTTCGGTGATGCTTCCCAGCATCTGTCCATTGATACTGGTGGCGCCCAGTTCCAATGCCCCATTGGCGGCGGGCACCTCGACCAGCACATAGCCATCGCTGCTCGCCTGTGCCTGCAATGCATGGCCCCGCAGGACCTGGGCGAACCCTTCCTGCACCGCGTAACTGCCCTGCAGACCGGCACTGGCAAGGCCTGCCACTTGCCCGGCATTGAACGAGATGGCCAGGCCGCTCTCGCGGGCAAAGCGGCTCAGCACGTCACCCAAAGGGCCGCCAGGAATGTCGTAGCGTTTTATCTGCTGCTGGGCCTGTAGCGGCTGGGCTGCCAGCAGAGGCACGGCGCCAAGGGCGAAATGGACCGCCAGGGTCAACGCACGGCAGGGCTTGAATGGCTTGGGTGAAAACATGTTCCCGACTCTCCGATGTATTGGGCTAATACAAGGACGCTCGGGTAACAAGAACTGGAAGCGCTTGATAATAATTTTTATTCGAGTCTGACACGGGTCAGCCAAGGCGTGTAGTGCTCCACCCGGATCGGGAAACTGCGCGCCAGCAGGCGCAAGGCCCGCTCACTGTCGTCGGCAGGCAGCACCGCAGTGACGTTCAGGTGCGCCAGGGCCTTGGCGTCGAACAGCAGGTAGCCCTGATGATTGCGGGCCAGGCGCTCCAGCACCTCGCTCAAGGGTTGTTCGCGCACCAGCATCTGCTGCCTGGCCCATGCCTGCTCCAGGCCCGAGGCATCCACTGCCTGCAGCGCCTGCATGCCCGCGGCACTGAACTGCACCTGCTGCCCGGCACTCACCGTCTGGGTGCTGGCGCCGCTGCGCACTTCGGTGCTCGACTCGATCATCACCAGGCGCGTGCTATCGCCCAGGCGCTCCACTACGAAGCGCGTGCCCAGCGCGCGAATACTGCCGTGCTCGGTGACCACCTTGAATGGCCGAGTGGCGTCCTTGGCCACTTCCACGAGGATCTCGCCACTGACCAGGCGCAAGGTGCGGGTCTGTGCATCGAACTGCAGGTCGACCGCCGAACGGCCATCCAGGCTGATGCGGCTGCCGTCCGGCAATTGCTCGCTGCGCCACTGGCCAGTGCCCGTGCGCAGATCGGCCATCAGGTAGGCTGGCGGATAATGCTGGAGCAACGCCGTGGCCGGCAACAACAGTGCCAGGCCGACGGCCAGCGCCTTGAGTGCGTGCTTGCCGGGGCTTGCTGCCGTCACCCGCTGCAAGGCAGCGCGGGCCGGGGCACGAGGCAGCTGGCGCAGCGACGCGAGGCTACCTTGCAAGCGTTGCACGGCGTCCAGGTGTTCGTCGGATTCAGCCAACCAGGCGCCGAACGCCTGCTGGTCGGCAGCGCTCGGCTCATCGTCCAGGCGCACCAACCATTCGGCAGCCTCGCGCAATACCGCGGCGCTGGGTGACGGGCTCATCGTGCCGACTCGCTGGCGGCGTGACACTGCAACAGAGCCTGGACCAGATCGTTCTGCACGGTTTTGCTCGAGACCTGAAAGCGCTCGGCGATTTGCGCATGGCTCAGGCCTTCCAGGTGACGCAGGATGAACACCTGACGTACGCGAGAGCTCATCTGTTCCAGGGCGCGGGCAATGTGTTCAAGGGCATTTACCGCCGCCAGCAGTTGTTCGGGGGATGGGGCCTGGTCGAGGTGCTCGACGTACCGGGCAAGTTCTTCACGGTAAGCTTGTTCGAGCTTTTGCCGACGGCTGCGGTCGACCAGCAGCCGTCGCGCCACCGTGGCCAGAAACGCCCGCGGCTCGCGCGGCGCCACGTAGGCACCCGCACTGAGCAGGCGCACGAAGGTGTCCTGCGCCAGGTCGGCGGCATTGTGCGGACAGTCCAGGCGTCGCCGCAGCCACCCCAGCAACCAGCCGTGATAGCCCTTGTACAAGGTGTCGAGACTGTCAGCAGGAGGAGGCACGTTCATTGGCGCAGGCATTAAATGAGAATGGTTATATCTTAAGTGCCTGAGCCGGGCGGACGCAATCCGCCAGGGCCCTACCGGATGGAAATGCAGGTTAAATATTCTACAGTAAGTTGATATTTCAACTATCTGTTGATAGCTTGATCGCCATTATTCAACTCTCTCGAAGGTCCTGATGAAGGTTTCCAGCGCATTGAGCAGCGAACGACGGCTGATTCTTGGTGTACTGCACAGCACGCTGAAAATGCTCAGCCATGCACTCGGCTCCCACACCGAAATTGTCCTGCATGACCTGCTCAAGCCGCAGCGCTCCATCCTCGCCATCGCCAACGGCCATGTCACCGGACGCCAGGTCGGTGGTTCGGTTTTGGGCGGGCCACGCCATGACCTGGGTTTCGCCGCCGTGCGCCGGGCTATGGACGATCGCTCAAGTAGCGATCCCGTCGTGATCGAGAACTACGCCACCCTCGCCCCCGACGGCCGTCCCTTGCGCAGCGCTACCGTGGTGTATCGCGACAGCAGCGGGCAGCCGTTTGCCAGCCTGTGCATCAACACTGACCTCAGCGCAATCGCTGCCGCGCATCAAGTGCTCGGTGGGCTACTGGGGCTGGCGAGCGCACCTGCGCCAGCACCGGATGAATCCAGAGACATGACGCAGCTGATGGCCGAGATCATCCAGGACGCCTGCCCCGGTGGCGTGCTCGGCATGAAGAAAGCGCAAAAAATCGAGGCCGTGCGGCAAATGCAGGAGCGCGGCCTGTTCATCGTCAAGGGCGGCATCGAAAAGGCCGCCGCCACACTCGGCGTAACCCGCTACACCATCTACAACTACCTGGAGCAGATCCGGGCAGCAGATAACGGACAGGAATGATCAGCATGCAACTTGAAATGTTCCAGGTAGACGCTTTCTCGGCCACGGCGTTTGGCGGCAATCCGGCCGCGGTGTGCCCATTGGAAGCCTGGCTGCCGGATGCCACGCTGCAGCAGATTGCTGCCGAGAACAACCTGTCGGAAACCGCCTATGTAGTAGGCAACGGCGAGCTGTTCGAGCTGCGCTGGTTTACCCCGACGGTAGAGGTCGACCTGTGCGGCCACGCCACCCTGGCGACCGCCTGGGTATTGTTCGAGCAACTGGGTGAACAGTGCGACACCCTGCGCTTTGCCACCCGTAGCGGCGAATTGCGGGTTCGCCGTGACGGTGCTCGCCTGGCCATGGACTTCCCGGCCAAGCAGCCACAAGCCGTGGCAGTGCCCGATGGCTTGTTGCAGGCCCTGGGCCTGGAGCGGATCGAGGCGCTGTACCGCACCGATGACTACCTGGTGGTGGTCGAGGATCAAGCGCTGATTGCCGGTCTTGAACCCGACTTTGCAGCGCTGGCCGCGTTTGACGTGCGCGGCATTGCGGTCACTGCCGCCGGCACGCACTTCGACTTCGTCTCGCGCTGGTTCGGCCCGCGGGTAGGCGTCAACGAAGACCCGGTCACCGGTTCCGCCCACACTTCGCTCGCGCCCTACTGGGCCGAGCGCCTGGGCAAGCGCAGCCTGACAGCCGAGCAAGGCGGTGCGCGCAAGGGCCAGTTGCACTGTGAAGTGCAGGACAACGGCCGGGTGATCATCAGCGGTCAGGCTGCGCTGTTCATGCGCGGTACGATCTTCATCTGAGCAGGCTCAACAACTGGCCGCCCAGGCCACAAGCAATCACCACCAGCCAGGGCGGCAGTTTCCAGAACAGCAGCGCCACCAGTGCCAGCAGCGCCAGGCCAAAGTCCAGGGGCTGGAGGATGGCGCTGGTCCACACCGGCTGATAAAGCGCCGCCAGCAACAGCCCCACCACCGCCGCATTGATGCCGAGCATCGCCGCCTGCATGCGCTGGTTGGTGCGCAAGCGCTCCCAGAACGGCAGCGCACCGAGCACCAGCAAAAACGACGGCAGGAAGATTGCCAGCAGGCACAGGACGGCCCCCGGCCAGCCGGACTGCGGCCCGTGCATCGAGGCACCGAGAAAGGCGGCAAAGGTGAACAGCGGGCCGGGGACTGCCTGGGTGGCGCCGTACCCCGCCAGAAACGTCTCGTTGCTGACCCAGCCAGTGGGCACCACCTCGGCCTGCAGCAACGGCAGCATCACGTGACCGCCACCGAACACCAGGGAGCCGGTGCGGTAGAAGGCATCGATCATGTTCAGGGTCGGGCTGGCCCAGAGTTCGGCCAACAGTGGCAAACCTAGCAACAGGGCAAAAAACAGCAGCAGCCAGAGGCTGCCCGCGCGGTGGCCGATGGCGATCGGCAAGGGATCGTGTTCGACGCTGTTGCCCGGCTTGAACAGCAACAGGCCGGCGACGCCAGCGGCGGCAATTATCGCTACCTGGGCCCAGGCCGCAGGCACCAGCAGCACCAGGCAGGTGGCAATTGCCATCAGGGAGATCCGTGGCACATCCGGGCACAGGTTGCGTGCCATGCCCCAGACCGCCTGGGCGACGATCGCCACAGCCACCACTTTCAAACCATGGAGGATGCCGGCGGGTACCGCTTCAGCGTAACCGGCCAGCCCCAGGGCAAGCAGGATCAGCGCCAGTGCCGAGGGCAGCGTAAACCCGGCCCACGCAGCCAGCGCTCCGGCATAACCTGCGCGCGACAGCCCCAGGGCGATGCCGACCTGGCTGCTGGCCGGCCCCGGCAGAAACTGGCAAAGCGTCACAAGATCGGCATAACTGCGCTCGCTCAGCCAGCGACGGCGGCTGACGAACTCGTCGCGAAAGTAGCCAAGATGGGCGATGGGGCCGCCGAAGGAGGTCAGGCCCAGGCGCAGGAAGATCAGGAATATCTGCCATGGCGTGTGATCGTTGGCGTGGGGCATACGACGCTCGTTTTACCGGACTGCGCCCATCTTGCCAGCGATGGGCTTTGTGCAGCCAGCAAATTACGAGCGCTGCGCGCTCGATCGCGGGGCAAGCCCGCTCCCACAGGTTTGGCGCTACCTACAGGATTGGATTGATGCTGGCTTAGAACGCCTTGCTGGCACTCACCACCACGGTCGCCGAGCACAGGTCGTCATAGCCATACCAACTGCTGCATTCGCTTTTGGACAGGTCGGTATCGATATAGCTCAAGCCCCAGGTCACGCCGACGAACTCGCGACTCAGCCTGGCCTCCCACTCATAGTACGTATTGCGCTCATCACCACTGGCCGACCAGAACGCCGGGTCCTTGACATCGTTGCGCCCTGCCCGCAACTCCAGGCCAACCTCGGCCGGCAAGGCGAAACTGTAGGCAACATAGCTGTACAACGTGTCCTGGTCCTTGCCAAAGGCATTTGGCGCATCATTGGAATAGTAGGCGCCAAGCTTGAGCCCATAGAGGTCAACAATGGCGTAAACCTCGCTCATGTTGAACTGGCCTTCCTTGGGGTAGCTGTACTTGAGATAACCAAGGTCCAGGCTGATGGCCTCGGTAGCCTGCCAGTACCAGCCGGCGTAGTACTCGATTTCCTGGCGGGTCTTGTAGTCGAAGCCGTAATCCACCGTCGAGGCCCAGGCGCCGACGTACAGGCCACTGCTGTGCATCAGCGTGGCACCGGCCTGCAGCGCCGGGTCGCCGAGGCTTTGCGAGATGCCACGGGAGCGGTAGTCGCTGGTGGCGGCAAGGCTCATGTCGAGGCTGAAGTCATCGTTGAGTGGCAGTGCCTGGGCCGTCAGCGGCGCCAGGCAGGCGAAAGCAATGAGCAAGCGTGTGTTCATACCAGACCCTTGTTGTTATGAGTGTGCGGGTAACAGCGGTTTCAGGACTCGCTGGCGTAGACCTGCTTGCCGGCGAAGTAGGTGTTGAGCACCCGGGTCTCGAACAGGTCCTCGGCACTGACCTTGAACACATCGCGATCGAGCACGATCAGGTCGGCCTGCTTGCCGGGCGCCAGCGAGCCGATCTGCCGCTCCAGGCGCAGGGCTTTGGCGGCATTGAGGGTGTAGGCCTGGAACATGACCTGGCGATCGACGCTTTCCCCGGCGTTGAGCACACCCAGCGGGCCCTTGCGGGTCATGGCCTGGGCAATGGCGTTCCACGGGTTGGGGCTGGACACCGGCCAGTCGCTGGCGCCGGCGATCACTGCACCGGCCTGTTGCAGCGAGTGCGCCGGGTATTGGTAGGCGTAGGCCTGGGCGCTGACGTAAGGTTTGACCAGCTCGACCGTGTAGTTCTCGCCGGTTGCCCACAGCAGTTGCATGGAGGCGATTACCCCCAGTTGCTTGAAGCGCGCAAAGTCCTTGGGGTCGACCAATTGCAGGTGGCTGATGCTGTGGGCGAGCGGCGTGCCCTGCAGCGTGCGCGCATAGGCGACGCCATTGAGCGACTCGCGCACCGCCCGGTCGCCGACCGCATGCATGTGCACGATCCAGTCACGCTGCTCGGCCGCCGCCACCAACTCGCCGAAGTGCTGCGGCTCGATCAGCAGTTGGCCATTCTTGTGGCTGTTGCTGTACGGGGTGATCACCGCCGCCGTCTGCCCGGGGTATTCCAGCACGCCATCGACGAACACCTTGATGCCCGGAAAGCTCAGGTTGGGCACGCCTTCGAACTGCTTCACGACCTTGGCCAGCACCTCAAGGTCCGCCGGCCGGCTCTTGGGGTTGGTGATCATCAGCGCCGCGACATGGGCATTGAGCTCGCCCCGTTCGGCCAGTGCCCGGTACAACGGCAGCACGCCAACCGTCTGCGCGGTGGCCTTGAAGTCGAACAGCGAGTCACCGCTGCCGGCATTGGCCGCGGCATCCATCCAGGCGGTGACGCCGTACTGGTTGTTGACCCTGACCGCCTCGCGCGCGGCCTTGAGCATCACTTCCTGGCTGGCCGCAGGAATCTGGCTGCGTACCTGGTCCCAGCGCGCTTCGGCAAAGTAGCCGTTGGGGGTGAAGTCGACGTCATGCCCGACATAGCTGCGGTCCTGTTCGGACAGGCCCTTGACCAGCGCAGCATCGATCTGCAAACGCTTGAGCATGGCCTGGTTGGCCCAGCCGGTGTGGCCGTCGATGCCACTGAGCACCAGCGGCTGGCGGGCCCAGCGGCCCTGGTTGAACAGCTGGCCAAGCTCGCGGCTGTTGTCCCAGTAGGCCGAACTCACCCCGGCGATACTGATCACCTCACCCGCCTTGCCACGGCCTTGCCCGACCTCGGCCAGGATCCACTGCTCAAGCTCGGGCAGCGGCTTGACCTCATCCTGCAGGTTGGCCCCGAGGCTGTCGAAGGCCGCCACCACCGGGTGGCTGTGGCTGTCGATCATGCCGGGCATCAGCACCTTGCCCGCCAGGTCGATACGTTGCGTGTGGGCATCGGCCAGGGCCTGGATCTGTGCGTCGCTGCCCACTTGCAGGACCTTGCCATCCTTGACCGCGACCGCTTGCATCAGGCCCTGGCCGGGTTCGGCGGTGAACACCTTGCCGTTGAACAGCACCAGGTCCGCAGCGGCCAATGCCGGCAGCGCAGAACAGGCCAGCGCAGTGGCCAACAGCGTGGGAATCAATCGTTGCATTGCAGCGCTCTCTTGTTGTTATCGGGGCTGGTCACACCCTATAGAGCGCAGCAAGGCAAGGGACCTCTGCAAATGAGGAGGGTCAGGCAGTTTTTTCCGCCACCGGCAGCGCCGCACGCAAGGCCGCGCCCAGTTCCACCTTGCTCTTGACCCCCAGTTGCACGTAGCAATTGCGCAGGTAGGTGCGCACGGTTGCCGGGCTCAAGGACAGGATCCGGGCGATTTCCTTGTAGGAGTGACCGGCAGCGAACAGCATGGCTGCGGTGCGCTCGCGGGGGGCCAACAGCACCCCTGGGGGTGGCGCCTCCAGCGACAGGATTACATGCTCGCCGTTGCCACTGAGGGTCAGGCTGCTGCGGCCCAGGCGCATCACGCAGGGCGCCCTGGCAAGTTGCGCGCTCACCTGCGGCGGCAGCAGCGAGCCGCTCCAGCCCGGCAGCGCTTGCTCGATCGCCGCGCACACGCGCGCGCCCACATACAGCAGGCTGCCATCCAGACGGGCAATGCCAAAATCGGCAGCGGCGTTGCCGGTATCGAGACGGATCATGTCCTGCACCTGAAAGCGCCACAGTTGCAGCAGTTGCTCGCAGAAGGCGGCGAACAGTTCATCCTCGCTGTCGCTGAAAGCAGCGTCGTGCTGGCCTCGGTACAGGCAGACGTAGAAATTCAGACCGCTCTGTGGCAACTCGAAGGTGATGCACATCAGGTGGTAGAGGTCGTAACGGCGGGCGAACACATTGACCGCTTCGTTGGGGTCGGTGAACTCGCTGTCGCGCACGACCTGCCCCGGCCGCTCCAGGGTGGTGTGGGCGAAGCAGTCGATGCCGGCGACCTCGCTCCATTCGCGGGCAAAGGCCGGCGGCAGGTCGATGCGCCCGTGCATCCAGCTTTGCGGCGGCGCACTGGCGACAGCGCCGGACATCTCGCCCCACCAGGCCGAGGCGAACGGCACGAGCGCGCGAAACGCCTGCAGGCCCTCGGCGATGAAATGCGAACCGCCGCGCTCGCGGGCAAGGCTGGCCAGTTGCAGGACACAACGATTGAATGCCTTGAACTGGGTACTGCTGAGCATTGGCCAACCCCGCTTGCTGCCGATCTGTGGCGCCGACAGTGCCACAGGGGGTGGGATAGCGTCCAGCCTGCGCCGCTGTGGCTAAACGGTCGTCGGCAAACCCGATTGCAGTTGCCGCTCTACCCACCAGGACAGCGGCAGGGTCAGCAGCAGGATTGCCGCGAGCGTCATCACTGCCGCCGTGATGCCGGCCCCATCGCCTACCCGCCCAAACACCACCGGTGCCAGCGCGCCACCGCCGATGGTGCCGGTGTAGAACAAGGCAAAGGCCTGATCGCGCTTGCCCGCCCCCGTCAGTTCCGGCACCACCCCGTACAGCACTGACGAAGTGCCATTGAGCACCAGGCCCAGCAGCGGCAACAGCGCCAGCATCGCCGTCAGCGGCAAAAACAGCATCAACACGATCAGCAGCGCGGTCAGCGACTCGGTGCACCACACGGTTTTCATCATGCCGATGCGCGCGCCCAGGTAGCCGCACAGCAGCTTGCCGAAAGCGCCGCCGACGAACAGCAGCATCAACGCCAGGCCGATACCCGCAGAGCCTGCGCCCTTGCCTTGCAGCAGGAACGGCAGAAAGGTCAGAAAACCCATGCGCACTGCGCTATCGAGGGTGCCGGTCAGCAGCAATGCGGCCAGGCCATTGCTGGACTCGTTGCCACTGGCAATGACGGGTTTGCGCGGGCTCGACGCCAACGAGGTCTGCGGTGCAACCAGCCACCAGAGCACGGCAGCGACAGCCAGGCCTAGCAGGCCCAGCACGGTCACACTGGTTTGCCAGCTGGTCACCAGCAACAGCAAGCCGACCCCGGCGGGCACCAGCATCTTGCCGATATCACCGGCAAAATTGTAATGCGCCAGCGCCTCCTTGACCCCGCCCCCGGCCTCATGGGTGTCGGTGACCAACGAGGACGCCAGGGGGTGTTGGGTACTGGCGCCAAGGCCGCCCAGCAACAACGCGAACAGCAGCATGCCCAGGCCACCGGCCTGCCCGGCAACCAGGTAAGCCAGCCCGGCCAGGGCGGTGCCGCCCACTAACAGCCGCTCCCGGCCCCAGCGTTTCGCTGCGCGGCTGGCCAGCAGCTGCAGGCCAGCCATCATCCCGGCATAGGCGCCACGCAGCAGGCCGACCTGGACGAAGCTCAGGGCAAACTGCGCCTGCCACAGCGGCAGCAATACGTAGATGACGTCGGTGAGGCCATCGTGCACGGCGTGGGCCATGCTCGCGGCGAACAGTGAACGGCGACGGATGTTCATGCAGTGAAGGCTCTGGCCGGAAGACCAGAGCCTTTATAGACCACAGGTTTTGCTGAACACCAATACCGATTTCAGACCGATTGATACCGGAATCAGTACACCGCGCCCACCGGATAGACGAACGCATTGACGTCATAGAACGGCGTGCGCTGGTAGAACCAGTGCAGGCGGGCGCTGGGGCTGGCGGCGAAGGCCTTGTCGCTCTTGAGTTTCTTGTCGAACTCGGCCTTCAAGTCCGGACTCTCGGCGAGCATCTTGCGCGCCATTGGCTCCATCACGTATTCCTCGGGCTCTTCAGCCGCCACCAGGGTCGCGTTGAAAAAGCCCCAGGCCCAGAACGAGTCCGGGCTTTCGGGGTACAGCAGGTTGACCGCCAGCACGCCCAACGGCTGGTCGGTATCGATCACCACCGAACCCGCCGGGAAGGTCTGCAAGCGCTCCAGCGGTTTGGCCACGCCGCTGACCAGCAAACGCCCTTCGTAACCCGGGATCTGGTTGCTTTGCGTGCGATCGGGCTCGAAGCCACCTGCCACTTTCACCTCATCCATGCGATACAGCGTCACCGCAATCGGCGTCGGTTTGTCGAGGGTAGTCATGTGAATGCCATGGGCCTTGAGCCGGGCAATCACCTCGCGCCACTGCCCCGGCACCACGTACTGCCGGGGCCGTTTGACCACCAGGTCGGGCTCGGTGTTGCCGGTGACCGGCACGTTGAGTTTTTTCGGTGTGTTGCTCCAGACGATAGTCCTGGCGCCGGTGATCGGCGACTGCTCATAGCGGTAGTCACCGACGGTGAACGCCGTGGTCTGGGCCTTGCCCGGTTTCCAGGTCAGGGTCACCTGCTCCTGGGCCTCCAGGCGCTCGCGGTCCTGGCGGATGGCTTCGTTGAGCGACACTGCCTGATCGCCGATCACCTGGAACATGCTCTTGAGCATCACGTAGTTACCCAGCACCTGGGTCTGGTAAGGGTGCAAGGCGTGTTGCTCGATCAGGATCGACGGTACGTTGCGAATGTCGCCGTACTGGTTGGAAAAGCGCGCATAGTCGGTGCGGTACGGGTAGTAACCCTGGCCCGGGTCCTGGTTGCTGTTGAGGCTGATGCACTCATGCACCACATGGCCGTCGGCCTCCAGCGCCTGGTACACCGGCGCACGCATGACGTTGTCCATCCAGGCGCTGCTGGCCGGCGACCAGCCGTTGCCGTTGTGGCAATAGGAACTGTCGTAGGGGTACATGGCGCCGTCGGTGGAATGGGTGTCGGCAAAAAAACTCAGCTGGTAGGTGTTGAACACCCAGGCGACGTTACGGATCTCGGCGCTGTCGAGCTTGGTGAAGTCACGGTTGAGGTTGTAGTTCAGGCCATTGACCCGCCAGCCGGTTTCGTCCGGGCCATTCTGGTTGATCCGCCCGTAGGCGCTGCGGCGCAGGTCGCCATCAACGTTGACGGTGGGGATGAACAGGATATTGACCTTCTCCAGCAAGGCGGCCAGCGGCTTGTCACCGGTGGTCATGTCACGCAGGAGCATGAACATCGCGTCCTTGCCATTGGCCTCGCCCGGGTGAATTTCGGCTTCGACGAAGATCGTCGGCTTGCCGGACTCATTCAACCCGGCGGGTGATTTGTCGACCTCAAGGGAGGCAATGGCCATCAACATCGGGTGGCCTTCGGCGCTTTTCTCCGGCAGGTCGTTGAGCACGATGCTGCCACCGGAGGCGGCGGCCAGGCGGGTCATGTAGGCGCGGGTTTCATCGTAGTTGCTGGTCTGGCGGAATTCGCTGGCTTCGGCCTGGGTGATCAGCGGGTTGTCCGGCTTGGCAAGGTAGCGGGTGCTGGCCAGGGTCTGGGCGAACATCGGCGGCAGGATGCGCTGCTTGGCAGCCGGCGAATACAGGCTATCGTCGATGTAGGACGGTGCGCTGGGCAAGGCCGCCAGGGCTGGCAGCGCAGTGCCCAGCAACATCGCGACAACGAGGGGCTGCAAAAGCGGGTGTTTCATGATCGATCCCTGTCATGAGAAGCAGGTGCCCACCTTAAACCACAATCTGCAACCAGACGAGAGCCAGGCCGCCATGCTCGACAACCTGTTCAACCCCCTCCCCACTCCCGGCGCGCAAGAGCACTTCGAAGCCCTGCTGGCCCGGCCGGGGCTGCGCATCGAGCGTATCGTCTCCCATGGCCAGGCCAGCCCGCCGGGGTTCTGGTACAACCAGGCGCAGGGGGAATGGGTGGTGTTGCTGGCGGGGTCTGCCGGGTTGCGGCTGGAGCATGAGCCTGCCGAGCGAGTGCTGCGGCCGGGGGATTTTGTCGAGATTCCGGCGCACTGCCGGCATCGGGTGGAGTGGACCGACAGCACCCAGGCCACGGTGTGGCTCGCCGTGCATTATGACTGATGGGTAGGAGCGGGCTTGCCCCGCGATGAGGCCCGTGCAACCAGCACATCATCTGTCGCCTGGATTGCGACCGCTTCGCGCTCGATCGCGGGCAAGTCCCGCTCCCACAGGTGTAGCGCTACCGATACAGCTGTTCTTCCCCCGGGCTGCGCTCGAAATGGCGTTTGTACTCGCGGCTGAACTGCGACGTGCTCTGGTAGCCCACCCGGTGCGCCGCCTGGGCCACGCCCAGGCCTTCACCAATCAGCATCTGCTGGGCCTTGAGCAAGCGCAGGCGCTTGAGGTACTGCATCGGCGACAGCAAGGTGCTGCGCTTGAAATGCTCGTGAAAGGTCGAGGCACTCATGTTTGCACACGCCGCCAGGGCTTCGACGCTCAGCGGCTCGGCATAGTGCTCGCGCAAGTAGCTGAGCGCCGCCGCGATGCGGGCAAAGTGGCCCTGCTGCTCCACCAGTGCCCGCAACACCCCGGATTGCGGCCCGCGCAAGGCCACATACAGCACTTCCCTCACCCGCGCCTGGCCCATCACCTGGCAGTCCAGCGGGTCGTGCAGGCAGCGCAGCAAACGCTCGACACTGTCGCGCATGGCCTCATCCAGCGCCGCCGAAGTCATCGACTCCGGGGTCTGCGCCTTGATCGCCCGGTCCGGCGCCAGGCCCATGCTCTGCACCAGCTCACCCAGGACGATTCGGTCGATGGCCACCGACACCCCCAGCAACGGCTCTTGCGGGGTGGCGAAGGTCTCGCACATGAACGGCACCGACAGCGCCTGCACCAGGTAATGCCCGGCGCCGTATTCCAGGGTACGCGGCCCGAGGCGCGCCAGTTTGCTGCCCTGGGCGAGGATCATCAGGCTCGGTTCGTAGATCTGCGGGCTGCTGGCCACGTAGTGACTGGCCGACAGCACCTGCACCTGCGCCAGGCGCGTGTCGACGAAGCCCGGGCGCAGCGCCAGGGAGCGGATCAGGGAGCACAGGGTGGCGTTGGCATCGGAGTGGCGAGTGAGCTGCATGGAGAACCGCACGGAGGATTGGACACTGACATCATCGCAGCTTCACAGCCAGGCGCCAGGGCCCGGCGACCAACTACGGAGTTTTAGGCATGACAGGCGGAGGAATGACGATGGGCGGCGCGGCGCTTGATGCGCAGAATGCGCAGCCTTCACTGATCACCGTTTTTGAGGCCCTATGTACACAGCCATCGGTTACGCCGCCCAGTCTGCCACCGCGCCCCTGGCGCCCATGACCTTCCAGCGCCGCAGCCCGCGTGCCGACGATGTGGCGATCGAGATTCTCTACTGTGGCGTGTGCCACTCCGACATTCACCAGGCCCGCAACGAATGGGGCATCGCCGTCTACCCGCTGATGCCCGGCCACGAAATCGTCGGCAAGGTCACCGCCGTCGGCGCCAACGTCAGCCGCTATCAGGTCGGTGACCTGGTCGGCGTCGGCTGCATGGTCGACTCCTGCCGTCACTGTGAAGCATGCCAGGCGGACCTTGAGCAATACTGCCTGGAAGGCCCGACCATGACCTACGCCACCCCCGACCGGGTCGACGGCAGCAACACCATGGGCGGTTACTCCAGCAGCATCGTGGTCAGCGAGCACTTCGTCGTGCGCATTCCGCAAGGCCTGGACCTGCCCAGCGCCGCGCCGATCCTCTGCGCCGGCATCACCACCTACTCGCCGCTCAAGCATTACGGGGTCAAGGCCGGCGACCGCGTCGGCATCCTCGGCATGGGCGGCCTGGGCCATATGGGCATCAAGTTCGCCAAAGCCATGGGCGCCGAAGTCACCCTCTTCACCCGTTCACCGGGCAAGGCCGAAGAAGCGCGGCGCCAGGGTGCCGACCATGTGATCGTGTCCACTGACGCAGCGCAGATGCAGGCCGCCGCCGGCTGCTTTGATTTTCTCCTCGACACCATCCCGGTCCAGCACGATCTCAACCCCTACCTGGAAACCCTCACGTTCGACGGCGTGCACATCCTCGTCGGCCTGATCGAACCGGTCGACCCGGCGCTGCATGCGGCCAACCTGGTAATGAAGCGCCGGGTACTGGCCGGTTCGTTGATCGGCGGCATCGCTGAAACCCAGGAAGTGCTGGAGTTCTGCGCCGAACACGGCATCAGCTGCGATATCGAGATGCTTGATATCGGCAACATCAACGAGGCTTTCAGCCGCATGATTGCCGGCGATGTGAAGTACCGCTTCGTGATTGACATGGCCACGCTAAAGGCCTGAGCCCTTCAGGCGAACACCACGCTGTACTCATGAGCGCGGTGCAGGGAAATGCCCTTGGCCTGCTCCACGGCCAACGGGTGGCTGCTGGTGCTCAGCGTCACACTGGGGCGCGAGGTCGGGCCGCTCAATTGCAGCAGGCCTTCGAGCCCCAGGGTCTGTGGCAGGGTCGGGATACTGTTGGCCAGGCGCACGGTAAAGGGCGGCTCGGCCGCCTGGCGTTCATCGCGCCACAGCTCGCAGACGCGCTCAAAAGCGCTCGGCTGCAGTTCGACCCAGATGCCGATGCAGTAGCTGTCGTTAAGCTCCACCACGCTCAGTGGCAGTAATGCCCGCAGGAAAAACCGCTCGCCGGCGATCACGCACCAGTCGTTGCTTTGCTTGACGTTGTGCTCGCGTTCTTCGGGGGAAAGTTCGAATAGCGCATCGGGGCGGCGAAACGCCAGTTCCCCCAGGTCATCCGCATGGTCCTTGCCGCACTGACTGCACGTGTTCAAAGCTGCCTCCTGCAATGGGTCGAGTCATCAGGGGGGCGACTTTATCAGGCCGGCAGCGCAATGTTGAGCTGCGGCTGATTGCCCTACTCGGCAAGCCGCCGGTTTTCTGGTCTATGGTTAAAGGTTCAGCCCTTGCAACCCACCTGCGCAGGACGCCCAGGTGCTTATTGAAAGGAATGCCTCATGGACGAGAAACCGCTGCTGCATAAATGCCTCGGATTGCTCTACAGCCTGTTCTGCTATGTCTACTCGATGCTGGTGCTGGTGTATTTCGTGGGCTTCATCGGGCCGCCGCAGGTGCCCAAGGACATCGACTCGGGACCGGCGACTGCCTGGTATTTCGCGGCTTTGATCGACGTAGCGCTGATCAGCCTGTTCGCTCTGCAACACAGTGGCATGGCGCGCAAAAGCTTCAAATCATTCTGGTTGCAGTGGGTAGCGGCCCCCATCGAAAGGGCCACCTATGTGCTGTTCAGCAGCCTGGCGCTGAGCCTGATGTTCCTGCTCTGGCAACCGATCCCGCTGACCCTTTGGGATATCGAGACACCTGCGGCGCGCGGGCTGATCAACGGCCTTTACTGGCTCGGCTGGATCATCGCCCTGCTGGCCACCTTCCTGCTCAGCCACTTCGAACTGTTCGGCCTCAAGCAGGCGCTGGACGTTTTTCGCCCGCACCGGGGTGAATCCCGCACCTTCAAGACGCCCTGGCTGTACAAGCTGGTGCGTCATCCGCTGTACCTGGGATTTGTCATGACCTTCTGGGCGACACCGCACATGACGGTTGGCCACTTGCTGTTTGCCGGGGTGGGTACCTTGTACATCCTGATTGGCACGCTGCTGGAGGAGAAGGACCTGGTGCAGTTGTTTGGCGAGCAGTATCGGCAGTATCAGCGCAAGGTCGGGATGTTGTTGCCGTTTCTGGGGCGTAGATAGATTTATCGCGGGGCAAGCCCGTTCCCACAGGATTGCGCGGCCCCGCGATGCTTTTGGCTACACCGGCACTTTCAACATCCCCCGCTCGACGATGAAATCGATCACCCGCTGCAAGCCCTGCCCGGTCTTGAGGTTGGTGAACGTCCACGGCCGTTCCGGGCGCATGCGCTGGGTGTCTTTTTCCATCACCTCCAGCGAAGCACCGACGTAAGGCGCCAGGTCGATCTTGTTGATCACCAGGAAATCCGACTTGGTGATGCCCGGCCCGCCCTTGCGCGGGATCTTCTCGCCCTCGGCGACGTCGATCACATACACGGTCAGGTCCGCCAGTTCCGGGCTGAAGGTGGCGCTGAGGTTGTCGCCGCCGCTCTCGACGAAGATCACTTCGAGGTTGCCGAACTTGCGCGCCAGCGCTTCCACCGCCGCCAGGTTCATCGAGGCGTCTTCGCGGATCGCCGTATGCGGGCAACCGCCGGTTTCCACCCCGACGATACGTTCCGGCTCCAGGGCGCCGGCCTCGGTGAGGATGCGCTGGTCTTCCTTGGTGTAGATGTCGTTGGTCACCACGGCGATTTCATAGTGATCGCGCATGGCCTTGCACAGGGCTTCGAGCAGCGCGGTCTTGCCGGAGCCGACCGGGCCGCCGACACCGACGCGCAGGGGTTGCTGATAGCTTTGCATGGGGCTTTCCTCAGGATCGGAACAATCGGGTGTATTGGGTTTCGTGCCGCGCCGAGGCGATGGCCAGCAACGGCAGGCCGCCGCCGAGCTGGTCATCGCCGAGGGCCAGGGCGGTTGCCAGGGCATCGGGCAAGGCTTCGCTCAGATCACGCAACAGGGTTTGCGCCGCTTGCTGGCCGAACGGCACCAGCTTGACCCCGGCCATCACTGCACCTTCGAGCCAGGCATAGCCGTGAGCGAGGGCCAGATCAGGCAACGGGAGCCGCCAGTGCACCGCCAGCCAGGCCATGCCGCCAAGCTGGCTGAGCTCCAGCGACGCACGCCATTCGGGCGCCTGGCCCAGTTGCCAGCCATCGAGCAGGCGGGTCAGGGCCATGCCACGCTGGCGCTCTTCCAGGCGCAGTTCGGCGGTTTCGCGGTTGGCCAGCAAAAAGCGGCTCCAGCGCGCGAACGCCTCGGCATCGTCATCGAGGCAGGCTTGATACAGCCGCGCCAGCAGCGGCCAGTCGAGGTGGCACAGGGTGTCCTCGACCTGCTGGCGTTGCCAGGCGCGAAAGCCTTCGGCGCCCTGCACCCAGCCGGCCTCCACCGCCCACTCCAGGCCTTGCGAATAGGTAAAACCACCCACCGGCAGACTCGGGCTGGCCAGTTGCAGCAGGCGCAGCAGCTTGAGGTCGTTGCCCATCAGCCAGCCAGCACGAACGCGGCACCGGCCAGCAGCCCGCCAGCGAAGGCTTTCTGCAGGCCCTGGTGCCGGCGCAGCAGGCAACCGGCGCCAAAGCCGACCAGCAGCAACAAGCCACTGACAGTGACGAAACCTGCGCTGAACACCCAGAACGCACCCGGGCTGGCTTCAACGCCATGGGCCCAGCCATGGAACAGGGCAAACAGCGGCATGGCCAGGGCCAGCAATACCTGACGGCTGGGCAACAGCAGCGCGGCGGCGGCCACCAACAGTGAACCGATGATCATTGCTTCCATGCCGATCACATCACCGAACAGGTGGCCCATCAGCGCCCCGCCGAACATCGCGCCCAAGGTCAGCAACGGCAGTGCCAGGGTGCGCCCGGTCAGGGCCGCGAGCACGCCGGTACCGAGCAGCATCAACAGGTGATCAAGGCCGGTCAGCGGGTGCAGCAAACCGTCCTGCAGCGGGTTGGCGTCATGGCCAGGGTGGGCGAAAGCCGGTACGGCCACCAGCAGCAGTACGAGGGGGACGAGTTTTTTCATGGGGCAATCTCCTTATCAGTAATCAGTGGTGAGCGACGCGAACGAACAGGTGGTCACTGTGGGCGTGGCTGTGCGGTGCACTCTGGTAGGCACCGGCTTCAGGCTCGAACGGCGCCTGCTCGACCGTCACCTGCAGGCCCAGGCCACGGACCATCTCGTCCAGCACATGGTCGTGCTGATAACGCACCAGCCCGGCCTCGATCTGCAGCGGTACATGGCGGTTGCCCAGGTGATAGGCGGCGCGGGTCAGCAACAGCGGATCGGCGCAGCGCACGCTGGACACCTGCTCGGCCGCCGCCAGCACGCGGATCACCTCGCCGCCCTGCGCCTCGCCGAGCAGTTCGCCACCGCGCAGCAACTGGCCGCGCTCAAGCATCAAGCCGGCCTCGCGGCCATCGTCGAGGGTGACGCGCACACGGCTCTTGATGCGCGTGTCGACAGTGAGGGTGACGGTGCCGCTTACCGTGGCGGCGTCGCTCAGGCGACGGGTCAACAGGATCATGCTCGCTCCTTAAAACAGAAAATAACGCTGGGCCATCGGCAGCACCGTGGCGGGTTCGCACACCAGCAGTTCACCGTCGGCGCGCACCTCGTAGGTTTGCGAGTCGACCTCGATCATCGGCAACAGGCCGTTATGGACCATGTCGCCCTTGCGCACCGTGCGGCAGCCCCGGGCCTCGCCGATCAGGCTGTGCAGCCCCAGTTGCCGGTGCACGCCACGGTCGATCGCCGCCTTGGACAGAAACGTCATGCGCGTGGCATGGCGCGCGGCACCGAGGGCGCCGAACATCGGCCGGTAATGCACCGGTTGCGGGGTCGGGATCGAACCGTTGATATCGCCCATGGGCGCCATGGCGATCATCCCGCCCTTGATCACCAGCGCAGGCTTGACCCCGAAGAACGCCGGGGCCCAGAGCACCAGGTCGGCCAGCTTGCCAGCCTCCACCGAACCCACTTCGTGGGCGATGCCATGGGTCAGCGCCGGGTTGATGGTGTACTTGGCGATGTAGCGCTTGACCCGGAAGTTGTCGCTGCGTGCGCTATCCGGTGCCAGGGGCCCACGGCGCAGTTTCATCTGGTGGGCCACCTGCCAGGTGCGCAGCACCACTTCGCCGACACGGCCCATGGCCTGGGAGTCGGACGAGGTCATGGAGAACGCGCCCAGGTCGTGGAGGATGTCTTCGGCGGCAATCGTCTCGCGGCGGATGCGCGACTCGGCGAAGGCCACGTCCTCGGCAATGCTCGGGTCCAGGTGGTGGCAGACCATGAGCATGTCCAGGTGCTCATCCACGGTGTTGATGGTGTAGGGCAAGGTCGGGTTGGTCGACGATGGCAGCACGTTGGCAAAGGCCGCCGCGCGGATGATGTCCGGGGCATGGCCGCCGCCCGCCCCTTCGGTGTGGAAGGTATGGATGGTGCGGTCACCGATGGCCGCCAGGGTGTCCTCGACACAGCCGGACTCGTTGAGGGTGTCGGTGTGAATGGCCACCTGCACATCGAGCTCTTCGGCCACCGTCAGGCAACAGTCGATGGCTGCCGGGGTCGAGCCCCAGTCCTCATGCAGTTTCAGGCCCACGGCACCGGCATGAATCTGCTCGCGCAAGGCTTGTGGTTGCGAGGCGTTGCCCTTGCCGAGCAGGCCGATGTTGATCGGCAACTCATCGGCCGCCTGAAGCATGCGCGCCAGGTACCAGGGCCCGGAGGTGCAGGTCGTGGCGTTGGTGCCGGTGGCAGGCCCGGTGCCGCCACCGATGAAGGTGGTGATGCCCGAGGTCAGCGCCTCCTCCACCTGCTGCGGGCAGATGAAGTGGATGTGCGAGTCGATGCCGCCAGCGGTGACGATCTTGCCTTCGGCGGCGATCACCTCGGTGCCCGGCCCCACCGGCAGGGTCACCCCCGGTTGCACATCGGGGTTGCCGGCCTTGCCGACGCCGACGATGCGCCCGTTCTTGATGCCGATGTCCGCCTTGACGATGCCCCAGTGGTCGATGATCAGTGCGTTGGTGAGCACCAGGTCCATGGCCACGGCCGCGAGCATCTGGCCCTGGCCCATGCCGTCGCGGATGACCTTGCCGCCGCCGAACTTGACCTCCTCGCCATAGATCGTGAAGTCCTTCTCGACCTCGACCCACAGCTCGGTGTCGGCCAGGCGCACGCGGTCGCCGACCGTGGGGCCGAACATGTCGGCATAGGCCCTGCGGGAAATCCGGCTCATGCCTGCGCCTCCAGCTTGCCCATGACCTTGCCCTGAAAGCCGTAGACCTCGCGCTTGCCGCGATACGGCACCAGGTTGACGGTGCGCGCCTGACCCGGCTCGAAACGCACGGCGGTGCCAGCGGCGATGTCCAGGCGAAAGCCGCGGGTGGGCTCGCGCTCGAACACCAGGGCGTTGTTCACCTCAAAAAAGTGATAGTGCGAGCCGACCTGCACCGGTCGGTCGCCGTGGTTGGCAACGGTGACGCTGATCAGCGCCAGGCCGGCATTGAGTTCGATGTCGCCGTCGGCAACCTGTATTTCTCCGGGAATCATCCTGTGCTCCTAGACGATCGGGTCATGGACGGTGACCAGCTTGGTGCCGTCGGGAAAGGTCGCTTCCACCTGCACATCGGGGATCATTTCGCTGACCCCTGCCATCACCTGGTCGCGACGCAGCACCTCGCGGCCCAGGTTCATCAGCTCGGCCACCGTGCGCCCATCGCGGGCGCCTTCCATCACCGTGGCGCTGATCAATGCCACCGCCTCCGGGTAGTTGAGCTTCAGGCCACGGGCCAGGCGCCGCTCGGCCAGCAGCGCGGCGGTGAACAGCAGCAGTTTGTCTTTCTCTCGCGGGGTCAGCTCCATGGTGCTCTCTCAAGTGGCCCAGATACGCGGCGGGCATGGCGCCAGGCCGACCACGGCGGGTCGCAAGGCATACCAGAGCCGCTGCAAGGTGGATTGCAGGCGTTGGTTGTCGTGGTCGAGCAGGCGCACCACCAGCAGTTGGCCGAGCAGGGTCGCGCCGGCGGGGGCGCCAAGGTCTTCAATCAGTGCGCGGCTCTGCTCAAGCAGTTCGGTACTGGCTGGATAGGCGCAAAAGGTCGCCTGCAGGGGGAAGCCGGCGAGTTTTTCCAGGTGCCCGCCTTCGATGCGCAGGCGCTCGTGCAGGCCCGGGTCATCGGGCACTTCTATCTGCAGGCGGCTGTCGAGCGCGCCGTGACTGAAAGTCTCACCCATCACCGGGCGGCCCAGGCACAGGGTCTCCCAGGCCAGCAGGCGGGCGCCGGGCGCCAGGCTAAAACGGTTTTCCAGGCGCACTCTGGCGCCGGCAAAGCAGATGCTGCCCTGGGGCAGCCATTCGAGAATGCTGGCTTCGCCCAGGTAAAAATGCTGCTGGAGAACCGAGGTCGGGCCGCCACTGCGGTAGAACTTGGTCGCCCCGGGCATGGTCAGCAGCGCATGGCTACTTGGCTCCAGGTGCACATCGAGCAGCAGTTTGTCGCCACCGACCACACCGCCAGGCGGGTGCAGTACATAGACGTGGCACGGCGCACCCTCGGGATAGAACGGTCGCTGCACCAAAAGAGGACCGAAATGCCGCCGCGCACCAATACAGGTCTTGCTCTCGCCCCGGACGAAACGCAGCCTCAGCTCGGCGCGCCAGCCGGCGTCAGCGGTGACCAGGTCGGGGGTTTCGGGGAGCGACATGCCTCAGGTTCCAGTAAACGCTGCACCTCTCCGGGTGCAGACGCATTTGCAAGAAACAACCTGCGCGCTCAAGCGAATGCGGCGACGTGCAGGTTTGACCAATCGATCAGTAATCGATGGGTGAGGCAAAGCACATAGCGGGCCAAGATGGCGCGCTGGAGGGGTTTGTTTAAACAGCGGGCATGCACCGGTTTAGCGCTGCCCGGTTGCCGCGTGTTTAAACCTGGGCATCAGACCCTGCCTACGGGCGGCTACGCCTGGCGCAGGCGCTTACGGTGTTCGGCGACCTTATGCCGGTTGCCGCACACCGCCATGCTGCACCAGCGCCGGCGGTGGGATTTGGTGCGGTCGTAGAACCAGAGGATGCAGTCCGGGTGTTCGCAGGTTCTGACCAGGCTGAAGTCGCCGCCCGCCAGCAGCTCGGCTGCTTGCTCGGCCAGGGGCGCCAACAGTTGCTCGGCCGAACGCTGCTCGGCCACTCGCCTCAGCTTCGGCTGGTCGTCCTTGTCCCACACCAGTTGCGCATGGCTGGCGCCCTGGGCCAGGAAGCGGTTCAGGGTAGCCGGATCGCCGCGCCCGCCCGCCTTGCGTTGCTCGACCAGCGCGCGCAACGACTCGCGCAAGGTCACTGCCGCCTCCAGCAACGCGCCCTTGGCCAGGCGTGGCGCGGGTCCCTCTAGCACGCCCATACGTTGCAGCCAGGCCAGTACGTCGGCATCGCTGTGCCAGAAATCGGTGCGCTGGCCGTCGACGATGGCGACGGTGTTGAGCATGTCCAGCACCGGGTGGTCGGCAAGGACATAGGGTTCGGTGATGGCGTCGGTCATGGCCGTTCTCGGCAGCGGGCGTTGCTCCATGGTAACCCTTATTTTCAGCGTTTCAAGTTACACGGCCGATCATCACCGCACCCTGGTAACCTCTTAAATTGTATTTGACAGGTTACAAACTCCATGCAAGATTTGCTTGCGCAGTAACCTAATAAATCAATTTACCCGGTTACAGAGGACCAGTCCGATGAGCACTCCTACCCCAACCGTGCGCTACCAGTTCGTCGACGCCGACGGCGTTCGCGTGTTCTACCGTGAAGCCGGCGAGCCCGGTGCCCCGGTGTTGCTCCTGCTGCATGGCTTCCCCAGTTCATCCCATCAGTTTCGCGACCTGATCCCGCTGCTGGCCGCGCACTTTCACCTGATCGCCCCGGACCTGCCGGGTTTCGGCTTCACTGAAGTACCGGCCGAGCGCGAGTACCGTTACAACTTCGATGCCCTGGCGCAGACCCTGGGCGCCTTTGTCGATGCGCTGAACCTCAAGCGCTATGCAATGTATGTGTTCGACTACGGCGCGCCCACCGGCCTGCGCCTGGCCGTGGCGCACCCGCAGCGGGTCACGGGGTTCGTGTCGCAAAATGGCAACGCCTATCTCGAAGGACTGGGCGATGCCTGGGCGCCGATTCGCCAGTACTGGGCTGACCCGTCGGCGGCCAACCGCAAGACCGTTGGCGATGCGGTTCTGCATCTGGAAGGCACTCGCTGGCAGTACCTGCATGGCGTGGCCGATCCGACCCTGGTCGCCCCGGAGTCCTACACCCTCGATGCACTGTTGCTGGAGCGCCCGGGCAACAAGGAGATCCAGCTCGACCTGTTCCTCGACTACGCCAACAACCTTGGGCGCTACCCGCAGTTCCAGGCGTTTTTCCGCGAGTATCAGGTGCCGTCGCTGATCATCTGGGGCAAGCATGACCCGTTCTTCATTCCACCAGGGGCTGAGGCCTACAAGCGTGACAACCCCAACGCCGTGGTGGAGCTGCTGGATACCGGCCACTTTGCCCTGGAGACCCATGCGGCGCACATTGCCCGGCGGATTGTCGAGGTGCTGGGTTGAGCATCGCGGGGCTTCGACTTGCCCCGCGATAGGGTCACAACCCATGCATCAGGTGCAGCAATGATCTGCAATCAACCCGATTGCTGCGCCATGACCGGATCAATACCCTCGAGCACACTCACACTGTGCTCCAGGAACCCGATCATGGTCATGCAAATCCGCCTTCAGCAAACCGGTGCCCCCACCGTCCTGCACCTCGAACAGACCACCGCGCAAGCACCCGGCCCCGGCGAGGTCTGGCTCGAACAGGCGGCCATCGGCGTCAACCCGCTGGACGTCAGCCAGCGCAAGGGCGATGTGCCTATTGCCTTGCCTTCAGGCCTTGGCCTGGAAGGTGCCGGGACCGTGGCCGCAATCGGCGCGCAGGTCACCGGGATCAATGTCGGCGACCGCGTCGGCTATGCCACCGGCCCGCTCGGCGCCTACGCCAGCGCCCGGCTGTACCCCGCCGAGCGCCTGGTCAAACTCCCGGACAATCTCGGCCTGGACGAAGCGGCCGCCCTGCTGTTCAAGGGCATCACCGCCCACTACCTGCTTCACAGCACCTACCCGGTCGGGCCCGGCACGCGGCTGATGATCTACGGCGCGGCAGGCGCGCTGGGGCAGTTGCTGGTGCCCTGGGCCAAACATCTGGGCGCGTTTGTCATCGGCGTGGTATCGAAGCCGCAAAGTGTCGCCCGCGCCCGCGCCTCCGGCTGCGATGAAGTGCTGGTGTTCGACGCCGCCACCCTGGCCGCGCAGGTGCTGGACGTGACCCACGGGCAAAAACTCGATGTGGTCTACGACCCGATCGGCCGGGTGTCCTTCGAGGCTTCGCTGGACAGCTTGCGGCCGCGCGGCCTGCTGGTGTCTTGCGGCATGGCCTCGGGCGCGCCGCCGGCCATCGAGCTCAGTACCCTCAACGCCAAGGGTTCGTTGTTCATCACCCGCCCGTCGCTGGCCGCGCACACGGCAACTGCCGGCGAGTACCAGCAACGTGCCGGGGAGGTGCTGGCGGCGGTGGCGACAGGTATCATTCGGCCGCAGATCTGGAAGCGTTATGCACTGGCCGACGCCGCCATGGCCCATGACGACTTGCAACAAGGACGCTCACAGGGCGCGGTCATCCTGACGCCCTGACCCACCGAGGTAACCCCCATGGACCCGTTCGACAGTCGCCAGGCCGATGAGCTTGCCACCCTCCTGGCGTTGTTCGAGCAAGGCTCCTTTGCCGCTGCCGGGCGCCTGCTGCAGCGCCATCCCTCAGTGCTGTCCAAGCGCCTTGGCGCACTGGAGCAGCGCCTGGGTATTCGCCTGGTCGAGCGAACCACCCGCCAGTTGCGTTTCACCGATGAAGGCGCGCGGCTGGTGGAGCGCCTGCGCCAGGCCGCGAGCCTGATCAGCGAGGCCGAACGCGAAGCAGCCCAAGGCGCTACGCAGATTCGCGGGCGGCTGCGCATCGCCCTGCCCTCGTCCATGGGCCGCCTGTGGCTGAGCCCGCTGCTCGCCGAGTTTGCCCTGGCGTTTCCCCAGGTACAGCTGGAGACCGAATACGCCGAACGCTTTGTCGATATCGTCGCCGAAGGCTTCGATGCCGCGATCCGCATTGGCGAACTGGCCGACAGCCGCCTGGTGGCGCGCAAGCTCTGTGAGCATCGGCGCATCCTCTGCGCGGCGCCGGCCTACCTGCAACAGCACGGCCAGCCGCAGACACCGGCCGACCTTGCCAACCATAACTGCCTGGGGTTTACCGGGCTGCGCTCGTACCCGGAATGGCGCCTGGCCAGCCAGGGCCAGCAGCAGACGGTGAAGGTGCGCGGCTCGCTGGTCAGCAACGACAACGAAGCGCTACTGGCCGCCGCCCGCGCCGGGGTCGGCATCCTCGCCGGCGGTGACTGGCTGATGCAGCACGACCTGGACAGCGGCCGCCTGCTGCCGGTGCTGCCCGACTGGCAACTGGATGCCGACGCCGGCATTTACCTGGTGCGCCCGGGCGCCCGCTACAACAGTGCCGCGACCCTCGCCTTCAAGCAGTGGATCGAGGCGCGTTTTGCCAACGGCGCGCCCTGGCGCAGCCGCTAAAGCGCTGCTGCCAATCTCGGCGTATGGGCGAGCAGGCTCTGGGTGTAGCGGTCGACGGGCCGGTCCAGCACCTCATCCACAGGGCCCTGCTCGACAATCCGTCCTTGCTTGATCACCACCAGCCGATCGGCAATCGCCCGCACCACACCCAGGTCGTGGGTGACGAACACCAGGGTCATGCCCTCACCTTGCAATTGCTTGAGCAGGGCCAGGATCGCCGCCTGGACTGAAACGTCCAGTGCCGAAGTCACTTCATCGCAGATCAGCACGCTCGGTTCGCACACCAGCGCGCGGGCAATCGCCACCCGCTGGCGCTCGCCACCGGAGAGGTGATGGGGATACTTGGCGGCCACCGAAACCGGCAAGGCCACCCGCTGCAGCGCCGCCTCGATACGCGCCCGGCACGCCTGGCCCTTGAGCTTGAAGAAGTGCTCCAGCGGTGCCTGCAGGCACTGGGCCACAGTCTGCCGGGGGTTCAAGGCCCGGTACGGGTTCTGGAAGATGTACTGGATGCGATGACGGGTTGTGCCGGGACGTTGCCGGGCCAGCAGGCTCAGCGGCTGGCCCTCGAAGCTCAGCTCACCGCTGGCATTGTCGCCCAGGCCTGCCAGGGTGCGGGCCAGGCTGGTCTTGCCCGAGCCAGACTCGCCGACCACTGCCAGGCATTCCCCGGCCTGTACTTCGAGGGCCAGGTCAAACAGCACCTGGCGGTCGTAGGTCAGGTTCAGGTTGCTGATCGCCATTAATGGCGCCTGATCCACCCGCGTCGCCCGTACCTGCAGCGCCGCTGTGGGCGCCGGCGCCTCAAGCTGTGGATGCAGGCAAGCCACTTGCTGATGGGGCTCAAGTGTTTGCAGGCCCGGCTCAGCCTGCTCGCAGGCCGCCGTACGCCGCGGGCAGCGTGGCGCGAAAGCACAGCCGTTGGGGCGCTGGCCCGGCGCCGGGGCATGGCCGGGAATCGCCTGCAGCGGGTGCTGGCGGGCAACATCCGGGATCGCCGCCAGCAAGCCCAAGGTGTAGGGATGGCTGGGACGGGCGAACAGCCGTTGGCGACTGGCGACTTCAACGATGCGCCCGGCGTACATGACCATCACCCGGTCGACCAGGTCCTTGATTACCGCCAGGTCGTGGGACACATACACCGCCGCCACGCCCTGCTCCTTGCACAGCCGGCGCAGGGTTTGCAGGATGTGCGCCTGGGTGCTGACGTCCAGTGCCGTGGTCGGTTCGTCGAGGACAATCAGCCGCGGGCGCAGGACGAACGCCAGGGCGAGCATCACCCGCTGCTGCTGGCCGCCGGACAGTTGATGGGGGAAGCGCCGCAGGAATTCCGCGTCGCCGGGCAGGCCGACGTCGATCAGGGTCTGTTGCAGGCGCTGTTGCTGCGCATTTTTTTGCAACTGCGGTTCATGGGCGTGCAGGGTTTCCAGTAATAAAGGCCCGATGCGCAGGGCCGGGTTCAGGGCTTGCGCCGGGTCCTGGGCGACATAGCCGATCAGCCCGCCACGGGCCTGGCGCAGGGCCTCGCCGCGCAGCTCGAGCAGGCTGGCGTCGGCGACCTGGATGCGGCCTGCGGCGATGCGCGCACCGCGCCGGGCATGGGCCAGCAAGGCGGTGGCCAGGGTGGTCTTGCCCGAGCCGGACTCACCGACCAGGCCGAGGATTTCGCCGGGGGCCAGGGTGAAGTTGATGTGGTCGATGATGTCGGCGCCAGTGTTGAGTTCAACCCGCAGGTTTTGCACTTGCAGGGCCGGCCTCTCGCTGGCAAGACCGGCTCCCACAGGTTCGGCAGCAGGCCAAGGATCCTGTGGGAGCTGGCTTGCCAGCGATGGGGCCAGTGGGGCATATGAGTTCATCGACGTTCTCCCGCGCTGTGCCGGGCAATGCCTTCGGCGAAGATATTGGTGCCGTAGGCGAACACCCCGATCAGCAGCGCCGGGGCCAACACCGCCCAGGGCTGGACCAGCAGGCCAGCCTGGTTTTCATTGATCATCAGGCCCCAGTCGGCGGCCGGTGGCGCCACGCCGTAACCCAGGTAGCTCAGCCCCGAGAGCATGCCGATGCCCCAGGTGAGCATGTTGCCAAAGTGCACCAGCAACGGCGTCAACACGTTGGGCAGGATCTCGCGCAAGAGGATGCGCGTGCGCGAGAAACCCATCATCTGCGCTGCCTCGACGAACTCCTGGCTGGCCACCGCCACCGCGCTGCCACGGGCCAGGCGGATCACCCCGGGGGTGAAGGCGATGGCCACGGTGAGCACGATCAGCCACGGCGCCCGGCCCAGCATCGAGACAATCAACAGCACCAGGATCAGGTCGGGAAACGCCAGCCAGACATCCGCCAGCCAAGTGATCGCCTGATCCAGGCGCTGGCGCGACAAACCGGCCAGCAGCCCCAGCACGGTACCGGCAATCAGCGCGATGGCGGCCGCCGCCAGCGACATCCACAAGATCGACAGCCCGCCATTGAGCAACCGCGACAGCACGTCATGGCCGAGAAAATCATGGCCCAGCGGTGCGTCGCCGGCGGGGGCGCCATACACCCCGCCCACCATGTCGGTGGGGGCATGGGGCGCCAGCCAGGGACCGACCAGGGCCAGGAGGACGATGGCCAGGGTCACCAGGCCGCCGCGGCGAATCTGTGGCTCACGCCACCAGCGTGCATTGAACATGGACTACTCCTCTCAAGGGGCTTTGGCCGCCGGGCGCCGCCACCAGCTCTGGATGCCGCGGCGGTTGCGCTGGATCAGCGTGGCGCGGCGGGCGGTGCGCAGTTTCGGGGTGAGCAAGACGGTGAGCAGGTCAGCCACCAGGTTGATCAGCACCACCCCCAGGGTGATGACCAGCACCACGCCCTGCACCAGCGGCAGGTCGCGCATCTGGATCGCGCTGTTGAGCTGGGTGCCGATGCCCGGGTAGCTGAAGATCACCTCGGCCAGCAAGGCGCCGCCGATCAGCGTGCGCAGGGTCAGGGCCACGCCCTGGATCGCTGGCACCAGGGCATTGGGCAAGGTGTGGCGCCAGACGATGCGCCATTCGGCGATGCCGCGCAGGCGCGCCGCGCTGACGTAGTCCGAGTCCAGCGCTTCGATCATCGAGGCGCGGACCATGCGCGCCAGGTACGGCAGCGACGACAGGCTCAGGGCGAAGATCGGCAGCAACAGGTATTCAAGCTGCTGCCACAGGGCTTTGTCCGGATCGAGGATCGACACCGCCGGCAGCAGGTTGACCTGGGGCATGGAGAACAGCAGCACCAGGCCGATGGCGAGCAGAAAGCCCGGCGTGGCCTTGAGGAAAATCAGCGCCGACAGGCCAAAGCGGTCCAGGCGGCTGTCGCGGCGCAGGGCCAGGCTGACGCCGATGCTCAAGGCCAGCGGCACCACCAGCACCAGCACCCCGGCCAGCAGCGCCAGGGTATTGCCGAAGCGGCTGAAGATGATCGCCGCCACCGGCTGGTTGGAGTCCAGGGAAACCCCCAGGTCGCCGCGCAGCACCTGGCCGAGCCAGCTGAAGTACTGCACCAGGATCGGCCGGTTCAGGCCCAGTTGCTCGCGCAGGGTCAGCACGCTTTCCAGCGGTGCCTCGGGGCCGAGGATGACCCGCGCCGGGTCCGAGGGCAGCGCCTGGGTGGCGATGAACACCACCAGGCTGATGACCCAGGCGGTGAGCAGGCCGTAGCCCAGGCGGCCGATGAACCACGGCAACCAGGCAGGGAGTCGGGAAGTGCGTGCGCAAGGTTCAGGCATGGTTCAACCACAGGCTGTCAAAGCGCCAGGAGGCGAAAGTGGTCTGTTCGCCGTGCAAGCCGCCGACCTTGCTGGAGGCGGCATCGAGCACGTCGGTAAAGCCCCAGATCAGCAAGCCGCCGCGCTGGTGCTGGATGGTCTGGGCCTCGTGCACCAGTTGCTTGCGTCGCTCAAGGTCAGGCTGGCCGAGGGCCTGGGTGAACAGCTCAGAGAAACGCTCGTCGCGAAAATTGCTGCGGTTGTAGATCGCCAGCGGCGCGTCGTTGTGCAGGCCGGTGGCCAGGAAGCCACGGGCCGGCGTGGAGCCTGGCGACATCAGCCACTGCTCTTTCTGCGGGCCGTTGAACACCGAGCTGTCCACCGGGGTGACCTTGACCTCGACCCCGGCCTTCTTCGCCTGCTGGGCGAACACCAGGGCGGCGTTGACTTCGTTGGCGGTGGTGGTCAGCTCGACCCGCAGGTCGCTGGCGCCGGCCTGGCGCAGCAGCGAGCGGGCCTGGTCGAGGTCATAGCCGCGCTGGGCAATGGCGTGGTTGTAGGTCGGGTCCTGCGGCGAGTACAGGTCGTTGGCGATGCGCCCGAAGCCATTGAGGCCACGGCCGATCAGCTCCTGACGATCGGCCAGCAGGCGGAAGGCCTGGCGTACCCGTTCGTCCTGGAACGGCGCCTTGGCGGTGTTGAGGTTGAAGCCGCTGAACGAAGTGCTCGGCGACACCACCAGTTGCAGCCGCGGGTCGGCCTTGATCAAGGCGCTGTGCTCGGCCTGCACGCCGCTGGCAACGTCGATCTGCCCGGCGCGCAACGCCGCAACCCGCGACACCTGGTCCTTGAATTCGATGATCTCCAGCTCGTCGGCATACGGTTGGTTGGGTTTGAAATAGTTCTCGAACCGGGTGAACAGCGCGCGCTGGCCCGGCACGAAGCTTTTCAGCCGGTACGGCCCCGCCCCCACCGGGTTGCTCACCGGGTCGTAATCGGTCGGCACGATGCCGCCGAAGGCGATCAGGGTTTCATCCAGCGGGAAGAAGCTGCGGCCCTGCTTGAAGCGGATCTCGATGGTGCGCTCGTCGAGCTTGCGCAAGGCCTGGCGGTCGATGGCGCCGACCAGCCCGGCAAACGGCGAGGCCAGTTTTGGGTCGGTCAGGCGCAGGATCGAGAACAGCATGTCATCGGCGGTGATGCTCTTGCCGTGGTGGAACTCCAGGCCCGGCTTGATGCGGATGGTCCAGGCGCTGGCATCGGCGTTGGGCTCGGCGAATTCGGCCAGGCCCAGGCGCGTGCTGACGTCGTCGTTCCACTCCCAGAACTTGCTGTACAGCGCCCAGCCGCGAATGATCCCGCCGCCAGACGGCTTGTGCGCATCGAGGTTGCCGGCCTGGTCGCCGTCGATGATGCCGACGCGCAGGCGCCCGCCACGCACCGGCTGGGTCGGCCGGGCGATGGCTGCGCCTGCGGCCGGTTCAGCACCGCCGCAACCTGTGAGCAGGCTGGAGCCGAGCAACAGGCCGCCACCGACGGCCAGGCTGTTGCCGAGGAACACCCGGCGGGAAAATTCGTTTGGCATGGGCAACTCCTTAAGCCGGTTCGGCAACCGTGCGCGCACTCAGGCGCGGAATGTCGAAACCGTGGTCCAGGTCGAGCAAGGGGAACAGCAGGTCGGCGACCCGGTGGGCTTCATCGATCAGCGGGAAACCCGAGAGGATGAACGCCGAGGTGCCCTGGGCTTCGTACTCGCGAATCCGTGCGGCCACCTGCTCGGCGCTGCCGACCAGGTAGGTGCCGGCCGCAGGACCGAGGATGTTGAAGCCGAACAGGCTCGGGCCGGTCCAGACGTTGGGGTAGATCTCAAGCTCGCGGGCCGTGGGCAGGCGGCCGTCGCGGATGCTCTGCACATTGCGCTGGATTTGCGGATTGTCGCTGCTGAAGGTCTCCAGGGTCTGGCCCGCAGGCAGTTGGCGTTCAATGGCGGCGCGGGCGGTTGCCAGCGAGGTCTGTTGCAGCAGCTTTTCAGCGTGGGCCCAGGCCTCTTCTGCGGTTTCGCGGACGATGATCTGCAGGCGCGTGCCGAAGCTCAGTTCGCGGCCGATCTTCGCGGCCTCTGCCGCTACCCGGCGGAACTTCTCGCCCAGCCTTGGCGGGGTGTCGGCGAAGCTCAGGTAGACATCCAGCAACTGCACCGAATGGGCCACGCCCGGGCCGGAAGTGCCCGCCCCCCACAGCGGCACGGAGGCGCGTTGTGGCGGATGCCAGCCGCCCAGCGGGTGACGTGCCGCCGCAGCCGGACGTGGCGCCAGCTTGACGTACTGGCCGTCAAAGCCTGCGGTTTCACCGGCATAAATACTCTGGAAGGCGCGCCAGTACTCCAGGCTGAACTGGTAGCGCTCATCGTGCGGGTAATGCACGCCCAGGGTGGCCAGGCCGGCGTCGCTGCCGTTGACCACGTTGAACAACAGGCGGCCGTTGGAGAACTCATCAAAAGTCAGCGCCCACTTGGCCAGTACCGCCGGCGATAACTCGCCCGGATGCTGGGCCACCAGAAAGCGCAGGCGCTCGGTGGCGTCGATCAGCGCGGCAGCCACCGCCAGGCTCTCGTTGGGGCTCGAGCCCAGCAGCGAGCCGTAATAGCCCAGGCGGTCGCTGGCCACCGCCAGTTGCTTGAGGTGGGCGAAATCGGTTTTCCAGCGTCCTTGCGGCTCCCACGGATAGGGACCATCGGGGCTGGTGAGGTACCAGAGAATCTTGACAGCCATGGTCTTTCCTCAGGCGCGAATGCGGTCGGTGGCGGGAATCAGGCCCAGCTCGTTGGCCTTGTCGATCAGCTTGCTCATCCGCCATTGCTGGGTGAGCACGCCCGGGCCGAAGGGCCGCGAGCCGCCGATGGCTTCGGCCAGCAGTTGCAGTTGCGCCCCCTCCTCCAGCAGCACGATGAACTCGGCGGTCGCGCGCAGGCCCTGCTGGCCCCAGACCGTGGCGCCACCGTTGGCTTCGAGGATGGCCGGGGTGAACGGGTTCTCGGCCAGGCGTTCGAGGATGAAATCCACCTCGTCCTGGCGCCGGTCGATGTAGGTCGGCAGCTCGCGGGCCAGCTGGAAGCGCTGCACCGGCACGTAGTTGAACGGCAAGGTACGCTGGGTCTGGGCCCAGGCACCGAGGTACGGCGAGTGCACATGCGACACCGTGGTGATCTGCGGTTGTTCGCGAAACAGCTTGGCGTAACGGCCCAGGCCACCCTTGCCCTGGCCATGCACCAGGTTGCCGGCCAGGTCGCTGACCGTGGCCTGCAGCGGCTTGCGGTACTCCCACGGCCCCGGGTAGTTGACCGATACCAGCAACTCGCGGCCCGGTACCCGTTCGATAAAGCCGACGGTGCCGTTGGCGGTGATGGTGTTGGTTTCACGGAACACGGTGAAGGCCTGGTCGGCCTCGTTGATCACCTGCTCGATGAAGGTGTTCAGCGCGGCATCGATCAGGTGTTCGGTAGTCAGTACGGTCATGGCATTGCTCCTTTAAGCGTGGGCGCGGCGTTCGGCCAGCAGTTGCTGGGCAGCTTGCAGTGGGCGCGGGTCGACCCAGTCGGCCAGGGCAAAATCGGCTTCGAGAAAGCCGTGCAGGTTGAGGAAGGTTTTCTGGATATCGAGAAACGCCAGGCGCTCGCTCGAGAGGTCCGGGGCCAGGGTGGTATGGAAGTCGCCGCGGTAGGCTTGATCGACGCCCTGGGCGCCGGCGCGGGTTTCGTCCTGAAGGATGCGCAGCAGGCCGTCGCGGTTGTCGCGGGCCCAGTCGGCGGCGCGCAGGGTCTGGGCGAGAAAGCGCACCACCAGGTCGAAGTGATCGTCGAGCAGGCTCTGGTGCACGGTGATCGGCCGTGGCGTGCCGTTGTTGATGCGCAAGCGCGGGTCTGCGATCTGGTCCAGGTCGATCCCCACCACCAGGCCCAGGCGCCGGGCCGCATCGGCGGCGGCAGCGCCCTTGACGTAGACCGCATCGACCTCGCCGCGCACCAGGTAATCCAGGCCCGACCACAGACGCTGCAACCCCTGCTGCGGGGTCGGCGCATCGTCCTGGGATTGCAGCGCCACTTCCACCAGCTGGACATCATCGAAGCTCAGCCCGGCCAGACTCAGGGCGCCTTTGTAGCCGTGCAGGCTCATGGCCCGGGCGATGCTGCCGGGGCGGTTGGCGCCCCAGGCCGGCAGGGCCAGACGCTTGCCTTTAAGGTCGGCGGCGCTGCGAATGCCTGAGTCGGGGCGAACCAGGATAGTCTGCCATTCCTCGATCCAGGTCAGGCCGATCAGCCGGCTCGGAGCGCCAGCAGCGCGCGCCGCCAGGGCCGGGACATTACCGCCCTCGCGAAACAGCCCGGGCAGTTGGTGATCGTAGTGGTGATGGCCCAGCTGCCGGGCTTCCTGCAGAGTTTCCACCGGCAGGCCGTCGGCGGCGAACTCTGCCGTGAGCCAGCCCAGGGTGTAGGCGATACCGGAAGCGGTCGGCACCGGGCAGCGGGTGAACCAGAGTTGCTCCAGCGCCGTTGCGGTGGGCAGCGGCAAGGTGGCGGCGATTGTCATGGGCATGCTCCATCAAGCGGATCGAATCGGCCGGCTGGCCTTTGCCTGAGGTATTGCAGCGCCCGTGCCAACTCGGCAAAGCCCTGAATTCATTGGGCTTTGCGCCTTTGCTTGAAGGTTGACTGCTGATCTGCCAGCAGTGCTGGCGCAGCCCTGCTGCTGCCAGAGCAACAATCGGCAGCCGATTGCTGCCCCAGCAACACCCGCCTTCGGCAAATTCGGCGTAAGCCTTGCTGCACGGGGCTTTGCGGCCACTGGCACAGAACCTGCTCAAGGCCCTGGGTACCCGTTCATTCAAGGAAGCCCTATCGTGAGTACCCTGCCCCGTCGCCTGCACAACCCCGCCCAGGCCATCGCCGCGGCCCATGAGATTGCCGAGGAAATCGCCGCCCTCGCCGCCGACCCGTTGCTCAACCGCGAACTGCCCCGGCGCCAGGCGCAGTTGCTGTCCGACAGCGGCATCACCGCCATCGGCGTGCCCGCGGCGCTGGGTGGCCTTGGCGCGTCGGTGGCGACGATCGTTGAAACCGTGCGCATCGTCTCCCGCGCCGACGGCGGCGTCGGCCAGTTGCTGCAGATTCACAACGTCATGCTGCGCGGCGTGCTCAGCGGCTATCCGGACGAAGTGCGCGATCGCGTCGTCAGCGACGTGCTGGCCGGCAAACGCCTGGGCAATGCCCTGGCCGAGGTCGGTGGCAAGAACAAGTTCGCCCTCAAGACCCGGGTCGAGCGCCGCGCCGATGGCAAGCTGATCCTCAACGGCAGCAAGTTCTACTCCACCGGCTCTTATCTCGCCGAGTGGATCTCGCTGACCGCCGCCAGCGATGACGGCGGCGCCGGCGTGCTGCTGCACCGCGACACGCCCGGCCTGACCCTGGTCGACGACTGGGACGCCTTCGGCCAGAACAACTCGGTCAGCGGCACGGTGATCTTCGACAACATCGAACTGGACGAGCGCTACGTGCTGCGCCGCCAGGGCCCGATGAAGCGCACCGGCCTGACCTTCCCGCAGATCCTCCACGCCGCCATCGACACCGGCATCGCCGCCGGTGCCCTGCAGGCCGGCATCGACTACCTCAACCAGCACGCCCGGCCGTGGGTCGAGAGCGAGGTGGAACGGGCCAGTGAAGAGCCGCATATCATCCGCCAGATCGGCGAGTACGCGGTGGCCCTGCGCGCCGCCGAATCGTTGCTGCGCGACGCCGCGCGGACCTTCGACGCCCATGAGCAGGACCCGGACAACAAGGCCCTGCAAGATGAGCTGATCCTTTCGGTGGCCACCGCCCGCGCCCATTCCGATGGCGCTTCGCTGAAGATCTCCAGCGACATCTTCTCGCTGCTCGGTGCCAGCTCCTCCTTGAGCAAGTGGAACCTCGACCGCTTCTGGCGCAACGCCCGGGTGCACACCACCCACGACCCGATCCGCTGGCGCCTGCACCACGTCGGCAACTACTACCTCAACGGCATCGACCCGGGCGAATACACCGCCATCCTCAATGCCAAGCAAAAGGCCGGCGCCAGCCGCTGAGCACACACTTTCCTTCTGCCGCGAGTCCTTCATGAGCCCTCGACACCCGCTGCTGCGCAGCCTGGCGATCTACCGCGAAATGCCCTGGCGTTTCGCCCTGGTCGCCGGGCTGTTCGTTTCCATCAACCTCGGGCTGGTCTGGCAGCAATGGCTGATCGGCCACGCCCTCAACGACGTCAGCGCCGGCACGGCGGTGCAGCGCCTGGCCGATGGCAGCCTCGACGGCCAGCGCGCCTGGGGCTGGTTCTGGCTGATCCTCGGCGTGGCCCTGGGCCGGGCGCTGTTGCAGTACGCCGCCGCCATCGGCTCGCTGATCCTTGGCCAGGCGTTGCTGACGCGCCTGCGCGAGCGCCTGCTCGAACAAGTGCTGCGCCTGCACCTGGGTTATCACTGGCAACACGGCATGGGCGAGATGGTCACCCGCACCACCCGCGATGCCGACAAGGTTCGCGATGCGCTGGTGAGCTTCTGGCGGCAACTGGTCGAAACGCCGCTGGTGATACTGGCCACCGTCGGCCTGCTGGCCTGGTACGACCCGTTGCTGGCACTCGGGCCGCTGCTGCTGACGGTGGTCGGGGTGTGGATTTTCGTGTTGCAGACCGAGCGCCTGGTCAACCTCGACCGCGCGGTCGGCGCCGCCTACGACCGGGTCAACCAGGACCTGGCCGAAGGCATTGGCGCGGTGCGGGTGATCAAGTCGTTCGGCCTGCAGGCCCAGCGCATCGACGGCTTCGAGCGCCAGGTTGTGCAGTTCAGCGCCCTGGCGCGCCAGGCCCTGGCCTATGCCAGCTCGCGGATTCCGCTGCCGCAGGCGGTGGTGGCGCTGGGGCATGTGTGGATACTCGTGATCGGTGCACGATTGGTCGCAGAAGGCCGGATCGGCATTGGCGAACTGGTGACCTCGCTGCTGATCGCCACCACCCTGGTGTTTCGCATCGAAGGCGTAGGCCGGGTGATGCAGACCTTCGCCGACGCCCGCGCCTCGGCCGGGCGTATCTGGCAGTTGCTGGATGCACCGGCGCTGATTGTCGGGGGGCGTCAGCGCCTCCCCGAAGGACCGTTGGGGCTGAAGCTGGAAAACGTCAGCGTTGCCGCCCCCGGCGGTGGCCAGGCGATCCTGCGCCACTGCTCTTTCCAGCTGGCGCCGGGTGAAACCGTCGCCCTGGTCGGCGCCACCGGCACCGGCAAGAGCCTGCTGGCAAGCCTGCTGCCGCGCCTGAGCGACGTTGCCGGGGGGCGTGTACTGCTGGGCAATCCGCAGTCAGGCTGGCAGGACATTCGCGAACTGGACCTGAGCGACCTGCGCCGGCGCGTGCACGTACTGCCCCAGGAGAGCTTCCTGTTCGCCGACAGCCTGGCCGCCAACCTGCGCCTGAGCGCACCCGGCGCCAGCGATGAACAACTGCTCCAGGCCCTGCACCAGGCCGCCGCCGAGGATATCCTCGAACGCCTGCCCGATGGCCTCGACAGCCCGCTCGGCGATCGCGGCGTGACCCTCTCCGGCGGCCAGCGCCAGCGCTTGTGCCTGGCCCGGGCATTGCTCGCAGCGCCCGCCATCCTCTGCCTGGACGACGCCACCAGCGCCCTCGACGCGCACAGCGAAGGCCGGGTGCTGGACAACCTGCGCCGGCAACCACAGGCCACCACCCTGCTGTTGATCGCCAGCAAGGTTTCCACCGTGCAACGCGCCGACCGCGTGCTGCTGCTCGACAACGGCGCCATCGCCGACAGCGGTACCCACGCGCAACTGTTGCAACGCAATCCGACCTACCGTGACCTGCTGGGGATCGACCATGGCTAAGCCACTGCCGGGCAACGCCCTGAGCGATATCGAAATCGAAGAACTGCTGGCCAAAAAAGCCCTCGACCGCAGCATGTTCCAGCGCCTGCTGCCGTTGCTGCGGCCGGTGCGCAAGCAGATCGCCTGGGTGATTGTCCTGGAGCTGGTGCTGGTGTTCACCGTGTTCCTGCGCCCCTGGTTCGTCCGTGAACTGCTCGACCGCGGCCTGATCCACGACGGCAACCGCTGGCTGCTCGACCAGCCGCTGGTGCTGTGGTTGGGGTTGGGTCTGGCGGCCAGTTGGCTGGGGCGCTTTTTGCTCGCCGGGGTGTCGCAGTACATTGCCGGCAGCGCCGCCATCGGCGTGCTCAACCAGTTGCGGGTGCGGGTGTTTGCCCATGTCCAGGCCTTGAGCGTCGGCTACTTCGATCGCACCCGCGCCGGGCGCATCATTTCCCGCGCCGACCGCGACGTCGATGCCCTGGAGCCGCTACTCATCCAGGGCCCGCCCGAGCTGCTCGGCGCCCTGCTGCGCTGTAGCCTGGCGGCCGTGATGCTGTGGCTGATCGAACCGCTGTTCTTCTTCAGCCTGATCGGTAGCGTGCCCTTGCTGCTGGCGGCGACCTGGGCCTTCAAACGCATCGCCCAGCGCAACTGGGCGAAGGTCGCCGAACAACGCAGCCGCTTTACCGCGCACCTGGTCGAGAGCGTCAGCGGCGTGCGCCTGTTGCAGCAGACCGGCCAGCAAGCGCCGAACCTGGCGCGCTACCAGCAGTTGCTGCACGCCTTCAACAACGCGCTGATCGTCGGCAGTTTGCGCTCGGGCTGGTTCGCACCCTTTACCGCCCTGCTTACCGCGGCCGGCATGGCGGTGCTGGTGCTGGTCGGCGGCTACAGCCTGGCCGCGGACACCGTCACAGTCGGCCAGGTGGGCGAGAGCCTGTTCTACGTGATGCTGTTCCTGGGCCCCTTGCAAGAGCTGACCGACCTGTTCGAACGCTATGCCACCGGTTCCGCCTCGGCCCAGCGGATCTTCCTGTTGCTCGACACGGCGCCGCAGATCCTCGACCCGCTTGAGCCGGTTGACTTGCCCCGGGCCCGTGGCGAGGTGCATTTCCAGCAGGTGCGTTTTGCCTATCTGCCACAACCCACCCGCCCGGTGATCGACGGCCTCGACCTGCACATCGATGCCGGTGAAGTGCTGGCCATTGTCGGCCCGTCCGGGCATGGCAAAAGTACCCTGGTGCAATTGCTCACGCGCTTCTACGAAGTCGACCAGGGCCGCGTGACCCTGGATGGCGTCGATATCCGCCAGCTCAGCCAGCAGCAACTGCGCCGGCATGTCGGCGTGGTACTGCAGGACAACGTGTTGTTCAACGGCAGCATTCTCGACAACCTGCGCCTGGCCGCACCTGCTGCTGATGATCAAACCCTGATTGCTGCGGTGCGCGAGCTCGGTGCCGACGAGGTGCTGGAGCGCCTGCCGCATCGCTACGACACCCAGGTCGGGCCGCTGGGCAGCCACCTGAGCCAGGGCCAGCGCCAGCTGGTGTGCCTGGTGCGCGCCTACCTGGCCGACCCGGCGGTGCTGGTGCTCGACGAGGCCACCTCGGCGGTCGATGTGCACACCGAGCGGCGCATCCAGCGAGCGCTGCGGCGGCTGTGCGAGGGGCGCACGGCGATCATCATCGCCCACCGCCTGGCGACCATCCGCGATGCCGAGCGGATCGTGCTGATTCGCGAGGGCAAGCTGGTGGAGCAAGGGCCGCATCAGCAGTTGCTGGAAAAGGGTGGCGAATATGCAGCGCTGTACCGGCGCTATCAGCACAGTGCCGAGTTACAGGGGGAAGCTTGCTGACAAGCAGGAAGGCTTTGCCTTCCATCGCCGGCAAGACCGGCTCCCAGAGTGGATCTGTGTACACCAAACCTGTGGGAGCTGGCTTGCCAGCGATGCTGTTGTGCTGCAACCGCCGCAGCCACTGCTGACCGATTGCTGCCCTGGCAACACCCCTGCCCTCAACCCCCAGTGATTCCGGGCCCGCGCGGCGTGGCATGGGCGTTGCACCACTGTCCTTACATTCACCGAGGAACAGCCATGAGCACCGAATTCTTCTGGCGTCTGCCCCTGGGCACCGACGGCCCGCAACTGAGCACCGACAAACACAACCGCGGCAGCTTCAGCCGCACGCCCGGGCATATCGCCCCCGGCCTGCTGCAGGACGGCAGCGCCGACGGTTTCACCTACATCGACTACATCGCCCAGGTGGCCAAGGCCGCGGAACTTGCAGGCTTCGAAGGCGCGCTGTTGCCCACCGGCCCCGAGCCGTGGATCGCCGCCGCGGCCCTGGCCCGGGAAACCCGCCGGCTGCGCTTTCTGATCGCCTTCCAGGCCACCTGGACCCTGCCCGCCTACGCCGCCCAGCAGGCAGCGATCCTCCAGCACCTGAGCCACGGGCGCCTGGACTGGAACATCATCACCGGCGGCAACCCGGCCAGCCAGCGTGCCCAGGGCGACTTTCTCGACCACGACCAGCGCTACCAGCGCACTGGCGAGTTCCTCGACATCATCCAAGGGCTGTGGAACAACGAACGCTTCTCCTACAACGGCAACATCTACCGCCTGGAGAACGGCGCCCTGCCGCCGCACCTGGGCAACGAACGCAAACCCGGCGTGTACTTCTCCGGTTTCTCCGACCCGGCGCTGGACGTGGCCGCCCGTCACGCCGATGTCTACCTGAACTGGGCAGAGCCTGTTGAGCAGCTCAAACCGCATATCGAACGGGTGCGCGAACTGGCCGACAAGCAAGGTCGCACGGTGCGTTTCGGCCTGCGTGTCGACCTGTTCGCCCGTGAAACCGAAGACGCCGCCTGGCGCGACCTGCGCCGCCAGTTCGACAAACTCGACGGCAAGCCCAGCACCCTCTCCAAGGCCTTCACCAGCACCAGCGACTCGGTCGGCGGCGCACGGCAAACGGCCTATCACCAGAACATCCAGCGCTTCGACGACCTGATCATCGGTCCCAACCTCTGGGCCGGATTTGCCAAGGCCAAGCCGGGGCCGACCGTGGGCCTGGTGGGCAGCCACGAGAACATCGCCGAACGCCTGGCCGAATACCGCGACGCCGGCTTCTCGACCTTCATCCTGGCCGGCAACCCGCACCTGGAAGAGGCCCTGCGCATCGGCCAGGAGGTGCTGCCGCTGGTGCGTCAGGCGCCGGTCGCCAGCCTGCCCCTGACCGCCAGCGCCTGACCGGAGCCTTTCATGAACACACCCCTCGATACCCTCTGGTACACCCGCTGCCCGGTGCCCACGGGCCTGGGCATCGCCGTGCAGCAAGGCTGGCTGCAGGACAGCCTGCGCACTCTCGGCACCCAGGTGCAATCGATCCGCGAAGCCGACGATGCTGCGGTGCGCGAGTCGCACTTCGATCACAGCCTGCGCCATTCGGTGCGCCATGGCGGCAGCATTCCGGCGATCTGGGCCCGCGCCCAGGGCCGCGCCACGCGCCTGATCGGGCTGTCCTGGGCCGATGAGGCGCAGTTGATCCTGACCCGTGCCGACAGCGGCATTCACAGCATCAAGCAACTGGCCGGCAAGCGTTTCGGCTTGCCCGACCGCGCCCGCGCGCAGATCGACTTCACCCGCGCCCAGGCCCTGCGCGGGCTGGAGAACGCGCTGAAACTCGATGGTTTGCAGGTCGGCGACCTGCAACTGGTCAACTACCGCTACGACAGCGGCTTCAGCGACAGCCCGGTGCGCAACGTCGCCGGCAGCACAGTGGCCAGCAGTGAAGAGGCGCGCAACCTGGAGCTGATCGGCCTGCTGCGCGGCGAAGTCGACGCGATCTTCCTCAAGGGCGCCAGCGCCGTACAGCAGGCCCATGATTTCGGCCTGCGCACGCTGCTGGATGTTGGCGCCCACCCCGACCCGCTGATCCGCAGCAACAACGGTACGCCGCGCACCCTCAGCGTCGATCAGGAACTGCTCGACCAGCACCTGCCGGTCGCCACCCAGGTGCTCGACAGCGTGCTGCGCGCCGAAGCCTGGGCCCACCAGCACCCCGAACAGACCCGCCGCTACCTGGCCCTGGAAACCAACAGCAGCGAGTACTGGGTCAGCCGCGCCTACGGTGAAGACGCCCACAAGCGCCTGCACACCGCCCTCGACGAACAAGCCATCGCCGCCCTGCAGGACTTCGTTGCCTTCCTGCAGCGCTGGCGCTTTATCCGCACGGCGTTCGATGTACGCCAATGGATCGACCGCCGCCCCATGGACGGGCTGCATACCGCACTGGCCGGCTAACCGGCCACCAGACAAGGACTAGAACCGACGATGAGCACACCCCTCGACACCCTCTGGTACACCCACAGCCCGGTGCCTACCGGCCTTGGCATCGCCGTGCAAAGCGGGCGCCTGGCCGAAGCCTTCCAGCCCCTGGGCACCTCGATCCAGTCGCTGCGCGAATCCAGCGAACGCGAAGTGCGCGAAGCCCATTACGACCATCACCTGCGCAACTCGGTGCGCCACGGCGGCAACATTCCGGCGATCTGGGCCTACGCCAGCGGCGTGCAGACCCGCGTGCTGGGCCTGAGCTGGGCCGATGAGGTGCAGTTGATCCTGACCACAGAAGACAGTGGCGTGCGCACTGTGCGCGACCTGAAGAACCGCCGCTTCGGCCTGCCGAAATGGGCCAACGTGCAGATCGACTTCACCCGCGCCCAGGCCCTGCGCGGGCTGGAGAACGCGCTGAAGCTCGAAGGCCTGAACGTCGCCGATGTCGAGCTGGTCGACTACCCCTATGGCGGCACCCACAGTGATGAGCAGGTAACCCATGTGCATGGCGCCGCGGTGACCCTCGGCGTCAACCGGGTCAGCCGCCGTAACAACGAGCTGATCGGCCTGCTGCGCGGCGATATCGACGCGATCTTTTTGAAAGGCGCCGCCGCCCTGCAACTAGCCCACGAGTTCGGCTTGCGGGTGGTGATCGACACCGGCTCCCACCCTGACCCGCTGATTCGCTCGAACAACGGCACGCCGCGCACCCTGACCGTGGATATCAACCTGCTGGAGCAGCACTTCGGTGCCTGCAAGCGCATCGTTGATGTGTTGCTGCGTACCGAGCAGTGGGCCTGGGCCAATGCCGATGAAACCCGGCGCTACCTGGCCCGTGAGCTGAACACCAGCGAGTATTGGGTGGCGGCGGCCTATGGCGAGGATGCCCATCGGCGCTTGCGCACCACGCTCGATGGGCGCTCGATCGAGGCGTTGCAGGACTTCACTGACTTCCTGCATCGCTGGGACTTTATTCCGCGACGTTTCGATGTGCGTGAGTGGATTGATTTCAGGGTGCTGGAGGCGGTGATCGGCTCCACTTCGCGGGTGGCGACCTGAGGTTTTTTGGGGCTGCTTTGCAGCCCATCGCTGGCAAGCCAGCTCCCACAGAGGTCCTGCAATCACCCACTTCTGTGGGAGCCGGACTTGCCGGCGATCGAGCGCGAAGCGGTCGTAATTAGGCCGACACCTGATGTACTGGCTGTACCGGACTCATCGCTGGCAAGCCAGCTTCCACAGGGTTGGCGATTGCTGCTGGAGCAACAGGCATTCCACAGCGCCCTGCTGGATAGCTAGCAATCACTCACCAAAAAACCGATAAAACCCTTTAAATACAGTGCCTTACAAACATGGCACAAACCCTGCTCTATCCCTTCAACTGCACATCCGGGGAGACCAGCAGCATGCACACACTTAACCCAATCGCCAAAGGCATCGGCCTGAGCATCCTCCTGGCCAGCCAGTCGGAACTGCTCAGGGCCGAGGACGGCACCAGCAGCACACCGGCTCTGAAGACCGTCACGGTCACCGCCCAGCACCGCGAAGAAACCCTGCAGGAAGTACCTGTTGCGGTCACTGCCGTGCAAGGCACTAGCATCACCGCCGACGGCGTTCGCGCCATGGGCGATATCACCACCTTCATCCCCAACGCCTCGGCGAAGAACCCCGACGGCGACGGCCGCCCGCGCTGGTACATTCGCGGCCTGGGCACCGGTGACACCGGCGCCGCCACCGTCTACCCGGTGGGCATCTACGCCGACGACGTCTACCTCAATGCACCGGTGGCAGGCGGCGGCCCGCTGTTCGACCTGGAGCGCATCGAGATCCTGCGCGGCCCGCAAGGCACCCTGTACGGCAAGAACACCACCGCCGGTGCGGTGAACATCATCTCCAAGAAGCCGGGCTTCGAGACCGACGGCTTCGGCACAATCGGTTTTGGCAGCAAGAACGAGCGCATCCTCAGTGGCGCCATCGGCGGCGCCCTGGTCGATGAACGCCTGGCGGCGCGGGTGTCGCTGTACTCAGAAGAGCGCGATGGCTTCACCCATAACCTGACCAACGACCAGACCTACGGCGACGTCAACAAGAAAGCCGTACGCGTGCAGTTCCTGGCCAGGCTCAACCCCGACCTGGAAGCGCTGTGGAAGATCCACGGCCGCCAGTTCAAGGGTGATGGCAGCAGCGGCTCGCTGCCCCTGGGCCGTTACTACAACGTCGGTTACCAGCGCCCGGAAGGCCGGCGCATCGAGCTGAACGTCGATGAAGATGCCAAGCTCGACCACAACGGCACCTCGCTGACCCTGAACTGGGACATCGGCGACTACACGCTGACCTCGATCAGCGCCTACGACTACATCCGCAACCAGCAGCTCAGCGACGCCGACTACACCCCCTATGAAGTCAACGGCGCCGCCGACAGCGACAACCGCTACGACCAGTATTCCCAGGAATTTCGCCTGGCCTCGCCGCAGCAGGAAACCCTGCGCTGGATGCTCGGCGCCCACTACTTCCACGAAACCCTCGACAGCAGCGCCCTGCGCACCGTCACCCCGGGGCCGACTCCTAATGGCACTGGTTCCAACCAGACTGGCGGCGTGGTGGACTTTCGCGACCTGAGCTACACCCACAAAACCGACAGCTACGCGCTGTTCGGCAACCTGGCTTACGACGTCACCGACAACCTGACGGTGACCGGCGGCCTGCGCTGGACCACCGAGAAAAAGGACATCGACCTGGACCTGGTGCAACTGACCCGCGCCACCGCCAACGGCCCGCTGATCCCGCTGACCGCCAATGGCAGCAACGGCTCCCAGGAAGAAGCCAAGCGCTGGGATGCCTGGACCTACGACCTGACCCCCGAGTACCGTATCAACGACAACCTGCGGGTGTTCTTCCGCTACGCCCATGGCTTTCGTTCCGGTGGGTTCAACACCGGGCTGTCGACCAGCCTCGCGCAGTTGACCACGGTCGATCCGGAAGAGCTGGACGCCTACGAGCTGGGGCTTAAATCCGAATGGCTCGACCATCGCCTGACGGTCAACGCCAACCTGTTCTACTACGACTACCAGGACATCCAGGTCAACCTGCTGACGGTCAACAACGGCATCCTCACCACGGCGCTGACCAACGGCGCCAAGGGCAAGGTCAAGGGCGCCGAGCTCGAAATCGAGGGCCAACCAACCGACGCCCTGCACCTGCGTGCGGCGCTGTCGTTCCTCGACACCGAATACACCGACTTCAAGAACACCAACCCCACCACCGGCGCGGTAACCGCCGACTACAGCGGCAACAGCTTCGTCCGTTCACCACGCTACGTGGTGTCGCTGGGGGGCGACTACACCATCCCGCTGGAAGTCGGCGGCAAGCTGGTGGCCGGTGCCGATGTCAGCTTCCGTGACCGCGAGTACTTTCTCGCCGATCGCCAGAGCAGCGCCGACCAGCCCCTCAACCAGCCGCACTACACCCTGGCCAACACCCGCCTGACCTGGTTCAGCCCGGATGAAAAACTCAGCGTCACCGGCTTCGTCAACAACCTCACCGACCGCCGCTACCAGGTCCACGGCCGCCCCAACGGCACCGCCGGCCAGTACGTGATCACCTATGGCGACCCGCGCACCGTGGGCCTGAGTGTCACCAGCCGGTTCTGATCGCTGCACCTCTTTCGCCTTACAGGAGTCCGTTGCCATGTTCCGACCTACCTCCAAGGCCAGCGCCATCGCGCTGGTCATCGGCGGCTTCGGCGCGCCCGGCGTTTACGCCCAGGCGCCGGGCGCCAGCGACAGCAAGCTCGACACCGTGGTGGTGGTCGGCACCCGTCGCAGCGATGTCACCGCCCTGGAGAGCGCCGCCCCGGTGGATGTGCTCAGCGCCGAGCAGTTGCAGGAAACCGGCGCCCAGGATTTGTCCGGTGCGCTCACCGCGCTGTCGCCGTCGTTCAGCTTCCCGCAGTCGCCGCAAGGGGCCTTTGCCGGCTCCATCGCCCAGGGCGCTTCGTTGCGCGGCCTGGCTTCCGACCAGGTGCTGGTGCTGGTCAACGGCAAGCGCCGGCACAGCAGTGCCAACGTCACCCGCCAGGGCCTGGCCAACGGCCGCGGTGCGGCGGCGGTGGATTTGAGCCTGATCCCGCTGAGCGCCATCTCGCGGGTGGAGATCCTGCGTGACGGTGCTGCCGCCCAGTACGGCTCGGATGCCATCGCCGGGGTGATCAATATCGTGCTCAAGGAGAACGACGCCGGCGGCAACATCGGCTATCGCTTTGGCGGCTACGCCAAGGGCGACGGCCTGCAGCGCAAGCTCAGCGGCTGGAAAGGCCTGGCCCTGCCCAACGATGGTTTTCTCAACCTGAGTTTCGACGCCGGCAGCCAGGACCCGGCCAGCGACACCCGCCCGGACAACCGCATCTTCTACCCCGGCTCCCCCAGCATCAACAGCGAGCGCGAACAGAACAACCGCTACCGCACCTGGAACTGGGGCTCGGGCAATGTCTCCGACCAGTACAACCTGGTGGCCAACAGCGAGCTCGGCATCGGCGACGGCCTGACCGCCTACGGCTTTGCCACCTACGCGCACAAGAACACCGACGCCGAAGGCTTCTTCGACCCGCCGACAACCCTGCGCAACAACTACGGCAGCGTGGCCCTGCAGCGCTACCCGGACGGTCGTTTGCCGATCACCCGCTACAACCTTGAAGACTATGCCGTGACCGGTGGGGTGCGTTACGAAGACGAGCAACTGGGCAAGTTCGACCTGGCGGCCAACTACGGCAACGACACGCTGAAGTCCACCGACCGCAATGCCATCAACCCCAGCTGGGGCAACGCCAGCCCGCAGAAGATCTACACCGGCGAGCGCGAGAACGAACAGACCAACCTGACCCTGGACTGGGTGCGCGACTTCCCCACCGACCTGCTGGCCAAGCCGCTGACCCTGTCGGCGGGCCTGGCCTGGCGCAAGGAGCACTACAGCCTGAGTGCCGGCGAAGCGGCTGGCTGGCAGAACGGACCGCTGTTCAATACCCTCGATCCACTGAGTGGCCGGCGCATTCCCGGTTACTACTCAGGCATCACCCAGGTCGATGCCGCGTCGCTTGAGCGCAAGGTGTTCGGTGCCTATGTCGATGTCGAAGGGCAGATCACCGACAAGTTCCAGGCCGGGGTTGCGGTGCGTTCCGAGCATTATTCGGACTTTGGCGACACCACCAACGGCAAGCTGTCGCTGCGCTACGACTTCACCCCGCAAATCGCCGCACGCGGCAGCATCAGTTCCGGTTACCGCGCGCCATCGCTGGTGCAGAGCGGCCTGTCGTCGTTCAGCGTGCAGGTGGTCGAACAGCCTTCAGGCAGTGGCAACTGGGTCGAAGTGCAGCAGCGCACCCTGCGCGCCGACAGCCCGGAGGCGGCCTTGCTCGGTGGCCGCACGTTGAAGCCCGAGGAGTCCACCAACCTGTCCCTGGGCCTGGTCTGGCGCCCGCTGAACAACGCTTCGGTGACCCTGGATGCCTACCGCATCGACATCGACAACCGCATCACCCTCTCCGACCAGTTGCCGAGCAACGTGGTCGGGCCGATCTTTGCCGGCACGCCCTACGCCAACATCCAGAGTGCGGCGTTCTACACCAACATCGCCGACACCCGCACCGATGGCGTCGAGCTGGCCGGGCAATACCAATGGGACCTGCAGCGGTTCGGCCGGCTCAACCTCAACGCGGGCTTTGCCAAGACCCGCACACGGATCACCGAGCTGCGCGATGTCGGCGGTATCAGCGGCGAGCAGATCGTCGGCCGCGCCACCCAGGGCCTGATCGAACACGGCACACCGGAAGACAAGCTGACCTTGAGCGCCAACTGGCTGTATGAGAACTGGGGCGTGACCCTGACCCAGCGCCGTTATGGCGAGTGGCAGAGCCTGAACAGCAGCAACCCGAACCTGGACCAGACCTTCAGCCCGCAGTGGATCACCGACCTGGACCTGAGCTATAGCTTCGATCAGGGGCTGAAACTGTCGGTGGGCGCGATCAACCTGTTCGACAGCCATCCGGACAAGCTCGAAGGGCCGCAGTTGTACGGGGTGCCGAAGTATTCGATTACGTCGCCGGAGGGGGCGCAGGGGGCGTTTTACTATGCGAGTGTCAGTTATGACTTTTGAGGCTTGAAGACCGCCATCGCTGGCAAGCCAGCTCCCACAGGTACAGCATGCACCGAACCTTGTGGGAGCTGGCTTGCCAGCGATGGGGCCTATGGAGCTAGTAGTAGGCGTTCTCTTTCTGACTGTGGTCAGTCACATCACGCACACCCTTGAGCTGCGGAATACGCTCGAGCAAGGTCCGCTCGATGCCTTCCTTCAAGGTCACGTCGGCCTGGCCGCAACCCTGGCAGCCGCCACCGAACTGCAGCACGGCGATGCCGTCCTCGACCACTTCGATCAGGCTGACCTGGCCGCCGTGGCTGGCCAGCCCCGGGTTGATCTCGGTTTGCAGGTAGTAGTTGATACGCTCGTTGATCGGGCTGTCTTCGTTGACCATCGGCACCTTGGCGTTCGGCGCCTTGATGGTCAGCTGGCCACCCATGCGATCGGTGGCGTAGTCGACCACGGCGTCCTCAAGGAACGGCACGCTGACGGCGTCCAGGTAGGCGGTGAAGCTGGCAAGACCCACGGCGGTGTCTTCCGGCTTTTCTTCGCCCGGCTTGCAGTAGGCAATGCAAGTCTCGGCGTAGGTGGTGCCTGGTTGGGTGATAAAGATGCGAATGCCAATACCCGGGGTGTTCTGCTTGGACAGCAGATCAGCCAGGTAATCATGCGCGGCGTCGGTAATAGTTATGGCGCTCATGGAAGTTCCTCACAGACTTGTCGGCAGTTTACGCCAACCTGGCCGCCGAACAAAGTCCTAGTAATTCTGTCAGGAAAGGGTTACCGCCACCGGCGTGCTGCGCCGCGCCTCGAACCAGTCGCTCATGCGCCGGTACAAACGCTGTTCCAGCAGCAGATAACTGGCCCACGACAGCCCGGCGATCAACGGTACGCACAGGGCGAATACCGCATACGGGCTGAGGTTCAGGCGCTCGCTGGCAAACCAGCCGGCATACAGCACCAGCACGTGGATCAGGTACACCGAATACGAGCAATCACCCAGCGCCTTGAGCAAGCGGTTGCCCTTGAAGTACGGCTCCAGGGCAATGCAGGCGAACACGATCAGCGCACTGGGCAGGCCCCAGTGCAGCAGGCGCATCGAGGCATCCAGGTGATAGATCGCCAGCCCCGCCGCCACCAGGATCGCCAGCGGCAGCCACAGGCCCTGGGTAATCCAGCCCCGGCAATAGAGCACACCGATGCCGATGCCAAGCAGAAACTCGTAGACGATGTTGTTGCGATAGAAGTGGTTGAGCAGCCCGGCCCGGGTCAGCACCTCGCTGACCAGCAGCAAGGCCGCCGCCAGCAAAAGCAGGCGGTGTTGCTGGCGCACCACGAACACCAGGGAGAACAGCAGGTAGAAGAACATCTCGTAGTTCAACGTCCAGCCGACATTCAAGGTCGGGTATTGGCCATAACCACCCGGGTTCTCCGCCGGAATGAACAGCAGCGACAAGACAAAATGCTCAAGCTCGATGGCCTGGTGCGGCATCCACTGGCTGGCAGAAACCAGCAGCAGGGCCATCAGCGCGGTATAGAACCAGTAGGCCGGAGCGATGCGCAGCGCCCGGTTGAGCAGAAAGCGCCGGGCCGGCATGGCCTTGTCGCGGGTCGACAGGTAAATCACCAAGCCACTGATCACGAAGAACACATCCACGCCCACTGCACCGCGGTCAGTCAGAAACTGGCCAATCGGGCCGCTGGCATGGAAGTCGAAAAAAATCTGCATGAAGTGATGGCAGACCACCACCCAGGCGGCAAGCGCCCTTAAAGCCTGAAGCGAATACAGCATCCGGTTACCTGCGTCTCAAGTCCCACTCAAGCCCCGGCCGGAACCGGGGCCGCATGAGTGCTCGGACCACAAGTTGCCGGGAAAGGTCAGGCGACCTTCCCGGCGGTCATCTTCACAGGTTCTCGTAGCGGTTCATGTCGAGCACGCCCGACTCCACCGCATCGGTCTCCTTGATGTAGCTATTGAGGTCATGGAAGTACTGCCAGAACTGCGGATGGCTGCGGCGCACGCCCCAGCGCATGACGATGCGCTCGAACCTGGCGGTGTCGTCGCGGGCGGCTTCCAGGTCCTCGACGAACTCCGGCACATCACTGGCCGGGACGTTGAAGATGAAGTTCGGGTAGCTGCTGAGCACGCCCGGCACCAGGGTCAGGGTGTCCAGGCCCGGCTGGTAACGGTAGGCCTCGCCGAGCATGAAGGCGACGTTGCTGTGGGCGCGGTTGCGCAGCAGGCTGTAGACCTGACGCTGGCCACCCGGCCCTTCGATGCGCAGCATGGTCGCTTCCGGCAACTGGTTGATCACCTTAAGGCCGGCCGCCGGGCGTGATACCAGGCGGCTCAGGGCCTGTTCGACATCGCGGAACGTTTCGCTCATCTGCGGGCGCGAGCAGTAGGCGCCCTGGCAACGGTTGATCGGGTCGGGCGCGGCATTGAGGCTGCCGGTGCGCTGGATCAGCTTGAGGCCGAAGTCGCGTTTGGGGTCGCGTTTATCCAGCTTCAGCGCGCTCGGGGTGTCGGTGTCGATGTCCTCATAGTCCATCCACATCTTCACCTTGCCGCTGTTCTGGTACCAGTCGCCGAGGATCGCACCACGGGCATCGGCCGGCATCAGGCGCAGGAAGTTGACCTCGGCGCCATTGCGGATCAGGTCGAAGTACAGCCGCGTCTGCGCCTGGTGCGAGACGTTGCCATAGACGTCGAAGTTGACCGCCAGCTGGTAATAGGTGCGCTCGAACAGCGGGTAGTCGAACAGCCACAGGGTCTTGGGCACATCGCCAATCAGGCCCTTGGTCACCGAGGCGCTGTCGAAGTGGCGGAAGATGGTCAGCAATGCGTTGTCGTTACCGGCCCACAGGGTCGACCAGCTCGGCGCCGGCATGTCGGCATAGGCTTCGCGGCGCAGGCTTTCGTACTCGTTGCGCTTGTCGCGGTAGGCATGCCACAGGCTCAGGATGCTGCCCACGTCATCGATCTGCCCGGGCATGGCCAGCAACGGCGTGGCCTGGCCGCGGTACTCGGCATCGGTCAGGTAGCGGTCGTGAGCCGGCTCCTGGAACAGCGCCCAGAAGTTGTCGCGGATCACGTCGGTGGCGATCTGACCCCGGCACACCGGGCCGCGGATGAAGGTCCGCACAAAGTACTCGGCGTTATCCAGCATGAACTGGTAACGGGCCACGGCCGGGATCGCTTCGAAGGTTTCGAAAGGATTGGCGCGGTGGCGCGGGCCGTAGCCTGGCAGCGCCTTGGCGTGCCAGTCGCCGCTGTAGAACAGCTGCTTGACGCGCTTGAGCTTCTGCGGGCCCATCGGGTAGGTGATGTGGGTTTTATGCACGATCACGCCCTGCACCGGCATCAGCCGGTAATAGAAGTCGGTGCCCGGCGGGTCGTTGGGCCGGCGCGTGGCAATCAGGTCGATCGGCTGGCCGCTTGGCGTGCGCGAACGCACCCACTGGAAGAAGTGCCCCTGCTCGCCGCCGACAAAATGAATGTGGGCGAGGAACAGGTGCTCGTACAGCCAGCGGCCGACCAGCGCTTCGGTCGAACCCGGGCGGTTGAGCAGCGCTTCCCAGTCGGCGATCTGCGCGGCCTCGTTGGCGCTCGGCTGAATCGGGTTGTGCTCCACCGGCGCACCGGCCGCCAGCCAGCGTTGCAGGGTCTGGTACTGGGCATCGGTGAGGCCGGTGACCGCCAGCGGCATGCCCTCTTTCGGGTGCGCGCCGGCATAGGCGTCGAACTCGCCGGGCAGCGGGCACATGTTGTTGCGGTTCAGGCCCAGGACGATCTCTTCGGGCAGCTTGGCGTTGGGCGTCAGCGGGGTCTTGTGCCCCAGCTCGAGCATCCGCGCCATCAGCGCAGCCTGGCTGCCCTGGTTGTCGAGTACCGAGTAAAAGCCCTTGCGCTGCCAGGCTTGCATGCTGTTGGCGTCGTAGAACAGCCGCGTCGGCGCCACCGCCGTGCTGCGGTCGCCCTGGTACACCGGCACTTTCGAAGCGCCCCGCGAGGCACCCTCGGCACTGCCCAGGTTCAGCTGGCAGGCCGCGTCGTTGCAGGCGTGGCAGG
>RCUI01000018.1_pt1 | contig 61030 bp, 56 predicted proteins | sample 2166121 | NCBI WGS metagenome assembly RCUI01 (sample SAMN09932700, study PRJNA488358) | compost metagenome | feature: garden; material: soil; isolation source: compost soil in succinic acid-enriched culture | place: Germany: Experimental Botanical Garden Goettingen | collected 2016-01-27
CATCGACCCCGATGATCTGATGCCCTCTTGCCGACAAACATCCGGCACATACCGCACCGACGTAACCCAGACCAAATATGCTGATTCGCATGCTACGAACGCTCCTTGCAACTTAAGGCCATGGAATGTCTCTATAACATTCCCGTATCCATTGACAGGTCACTTCAACCCAGCACCTGTAATACAGCAGGGTTGCGCTAATTGCGCCGCCCTTGTAATTCAACTTTAACAACTTCAACTTTTCTTCTGAGCACCCACGCAGGCGCCAACTACCGCAATAAATAATAACGGTGTCAGCAGGCACAAGACGTACGACAGAAAGAGTGAGTGCAGCACTACCAACGCTACAGCACCCGCCTTCAGGGCCTATGGCTCAAGGGATGAGGCGGACGATTAAACAGCAGCGATGCTCAGCAAGGCAATAGGAAATTCAAAAATTAATAATAAATAAATACCCCGCCCCTATGGCGCCAAAATAACAGCAAGCGTGAAGTTTGATTTAATTCCCACGCGGCATGCCGACTTAATGGCGACAATATAATTACGCCAACAACGATACTGTTGCGCGCCACGTTCTTCGCCACATTACTGGCGCTTAAAGCATGACGGGCAATGCAGTTTCTATGGCGCCGGAAATATGACTTGCGCTGCTGCGTTTATGACGCCGCGTTTTCGTCAACGTTTTATTGCCAAGGCGTTGAAGCGCGCGGCGCGCCGGACGAGACAATCACGCTGCAGGCTGTTTAACGTTGGGCTGCACGAGGGGAGCAGCCAGGCGCATTAGCCGGAGGCGGTGTAATGACAGCAGTCGATGTGAAATCCCGATTCCAGGCAACGCTTCTTCGTCCGGCAAAGCCTGACAGTGAAACGTCGTGGGCGTTCGTCCTCTTGACAAGAGACGCGAGTGAGCAGTTGCCGAGGCGAGGAAGGACGACCATTGAAGAATGGACAACAGGCGGCTGGGATTACCGTCTGATTGAACGTTGCTTCCTTGCAGTAGGCCTCTTACTTCAGGTCTATCGATAAAAGAAGATCACATCATGAGTGCACAACTTAATGGCAAACGCGTGGCCTTTCTGGTCACTGATGGCTTTGAGCAGGTGGAACTGACTGGCCCTCGCGAGGCGTTGGAAAAGCACGGGGCTGTGGTCGATATTCTGGCTGATGAAGAAGGGATGGTACGTGGCTGGAATCATGACAAGGCAGCCGACGAAACTGCTGTGGATGCCACCTTTGAAAGTGCCCACCTCGACCTCTACGATGCGCTTGTGTTGCCCGGAGGAGTGCAAAACTCCGACACGATTCGGCTGATCCCAGGCGCGCAGATACTGGTGCAAAGCCATAATTCGGCTGGTAAGCCATTGGCGGTGATCTGCCACGGCGGTTGGCTGTTAGTTTCGAGTGGCTTGGCCAAAGGCAAGCGGATGACCCGCTACAAGACATTGCAGGATGATAGTCGCAATGCCGGCGGCACCTGGGTAGATGAAGAGGTGGTGGATGGCAACCTGATCAGTAGCCGCCAGCCAGATGATATACCCGCCTTCAGTGAGCAGTGGATCAAGGCCCTGACAGGTTGAGGGTTCAGGTCCGTGCTCCGGCCCCTGGGTTCCTGCGCCGGTGGGGCCGGAGCACGGACCTCAATCCAGCACCCCGTACACAGCCATTAAGAGCACCCTCTCAACACTCGGTGATTGGATAGCATTTTTACCGTCCGTTTCAGCTCAGGGCTTGAGCAACATCCACCCCCCCATTCCAATCATCACCAGGTTTTCCGTCAGTGAAACGAAGCCCAGTGGTACGTTGCTGTCGCCGCCCACGCAGGCGCATTTGAGTTCGCGTTTGTCGATATACACTGCCTTGAATACCGATAGCGCACCCACCGTGCCAAGCACCAGCGCTAACGACGATGCCAACCAGGTCGCAGCGCCGGCGATCATCAGCAGCCCGGCCAATGTTTCTCCGTAGGGGTAGGCGTAGGCATAGGGCACCCATCGCTGCGCCAACAGGTCGTAGCCCAGAAACATATTTGAAAAGCCTTCCACGTCGCGTAGTTTGAGCATGCCCAACAGGGTCATACTCATGGCCAGGAACCACTCGATCACGCGCTGATTGAATAGCGTATCGAAGACTGCATACGTACCGGCCAGTGCCATCAGCAGGGCCACAGCGAACACTGCCAATACCGGGCGGTACTGTGGGGTATCGGGGTCGGCGACTGGCTTGCCGAAGAAGCGCCGAATGTCGTCGTAGCCACCGATGCGCTGACCCTCGATGTACGCCTGTGGGGTGGTATCCACGTCTTCTCGACGTTTGAACTCATCGGTTTGCGCGCGGGTGCGCAGCGGGTGGTCGTCGACCCGATAACCCTCGCGTTTGAGCAGTTCACGGGACTTTAATCCAAACGGGCATACGTGTTGCGGCAGGACCATGCGGTATAGCGCGGCACGTTTTTGGGGGGCGGTCATTTTCAGCGTCTCCTTGCAGTCTCCTAAGGCTGATGACTGCTTGGGCGAGGAGAAATTCAAACCGCTCGGTTTCGATTCACCTCCCTACCCTAACCACAACCGTTCCTGTCCCGCGCGTAAACGGCACTCATGCAGAAATCGAGAAATCCAATCGACCTATGGCGTTGCGCAGGCGTCCCATAAAAGACGTTTGCGAATTTACTCGAGGGCAACCAGGAGGCCAGTCGCTCATGAACGATCGCATTATCGAACTCTTCACCGACACGACCGTGTTCGGTATTTCCATCCTTAATCTGCTATTGGCGCTGTGCGTTGCCGCGTTGACGTTCCTGGCATGCCGCGCAGCCATCAGCTTCGTGCTCCGGCGGGTGCAACGTTGGTCCGAGCAGGACGGCGCGCTGACCCAGGTTATGGCCAAGGTAGTGGGCGGCACCAGCAACTCCCTGTTGTTCCTCGCCTCGTTGCTGGTGGGCCTGAGCATGCTGGATCTGCCCGAGCGCTGGTTGGACCGGGTAGGAAGCCTGTGGTTTGTGGTGGCCGCGCTGCAGATTGGCTTGTGGGTCAACCGCGCCATTGCACTAGGCCTGAGTCGCTACTTCGCTCGTCACGGCAATGGTGGCCTGAACCAGGGCAGCGCGTTGGCCACGCTATCGGCGTGGGGTGCGCGCGTTCTGTTGTGGTCCGTTGTGCTGTTGGCCATGTTGTCCAATGTGGGCGTGAACATCACGGCGTTCGTCGCCAGCCTGGGCGTAGGCGGTATTGCCGTAGCACTTGCGGTACAGAACATCCTCGGCGACCTGTTCGCCTCGCTGTCGATTGCCGTCGACAAGCCGTTCGAGGTAGGTGACTTCATCGTCATTGGCCCCCTGGCCGGTACAGTCGAGCATGTAGGCCTGAAGACCACGCGCATCCGCAGCCTGGGCGGCGAGCAGATTGTCATGGCCAATGCCAGCATGATCAGCAGCACCATCCAGAACTACAAGCGCCTGCAGGAACGACGCATCGTCTTTGAGTTCGGCCTGTCCTACGACACCCCCACCGAGGCGGTGAAGAAAGCGCCTGGCATCGTCGAAGAGGCGATCAAAGCTCAGGACCAGGCGCGTTTCGACCGCGCCCACCTGCGTGGCTTCGGCAAGGAGGCGCTGGAGTTCGAATGCGTCTATATCGTCAAGGACCCAGGCTACAACCTGTACATGGATATCCAGCAAGCCATCAATTTCCGCTTGCTCGAGCGGTTTTCCAGGATAGGCGCCACGTTCGCCGTGCCCGTGCGTGCAATCAAGGTCACTGCCCTGCCGCACGGCGCCGATATACAGGGGCAAGGCAGCGGTGGGCAGGGTTACAAGAAGGCCTGAGTTCGCTGATGACGCTTTGGCTTTCCCTTTCATCTACTTCGGTTGAACCCCGCACGCTGTAGCCGCTCTATCGCAAAACAACTGCAGGGAGGAAACGGCCGTGATCGATCCAGCCACCGGTATGAAACCGGCCAGCGCTACACCATCGAGATCCGCGAGCGCACACGTCAGTTCCCCGGGTTCTTTCTCGATGGAAAGTACTACCTGGGCCCTGAACTACTGACCGCCATCGGATGGATGGAGGGCAAAAGGTTTATCTACGACGACATCGACCCCGAAGGCGAACCGGTGTTTCCCGATCGAGTTGCCGGCACCCTCGAAAATTTGAGGCTGACCCTGGCGGATGGCGCGAAGTTGCAGTTGGCCGAAATGCAATACGAATCGCAGCTCGATGCCCAGGGTGTGGACGCTCCCACCACGCATGAGCGCTCTCAGCGCCTCCCCATCGGCAGCCCTCTAGAGGGCAAGCTGGTTGTCATCACGGGCGCATCAAGCGGCATCGGGCGGGCTGCCGCCCATGCATTTGCCTGCAAGGGCGCGCGCCTGGTTCTGGCGGCCCGAGATGAGGCGGCGCTTTTCGAGGTCGTCGATGAATGCACCGATTGCGGCACCGAGGTGCTCGCCGTGCAGACCGATGTGACCAGCAACGACCAGATGCGGGCACTGGCGTCCCAAGCGGCGGCGTTCGGCGGCGGGCGTATCGATATCTGGATCAACAACGCCGGAGTGGGTGCGGTAGGACGTTTCGCAGAAACCCCGCTTGAAGCCCACGAACAAGTGCTGCAGACCGACCTGCTTGGCTATCTGCGTGGCGCCTATGTGGTGTGGCCCTACTTCAAAGCGCAAAAAAACGGTGTTCTGATCAACACCTTGTCGTTGGGTAGCTGGGTGGCGCAGCCGTATGCAGTTGCCTATTCGGCGGCCAAGTATGGCTTGCGCGGCTTAAGTGAAGCGCTACGCGGCGAGCTCAATGGCTTTCCCGGCATCCATGTCTGCGACATCTATCCCGCAGTGATGGACACGCCAGGCTTTCGCGATGGAGGCAACTTTACCGGCCATGCACTCAAGCCCCCTCCTCCTGTCTATGATCCACGCCGTGTGGCTCGGGCAATGGTCCAGCGTGCGATCAGCCCCCGCCCGCATACGACCGTCGGCAACGCTGCCACACTAGCGCGCCTGGCGCATTTGATCGTACCTGGATTCAATCGACTTTCAGGCCTGCTGACTCGCTGGGGCCTGACCCACAGCGACGAAACTGCCACTTCATCCGGCAACCTCTTCGAGCCTGCCCGGGGCGCGCGTCGCGTAGAAGGTGGCTGGCGCACCGCCCATCGAACGGCTCCCAAAACGCATCTGCTGGGCGGTGTCCTGCTGATTGCCGGCGTTTTGTATGCTGTTGATCGGGCGTCCCGACGCAAACGCGACCACTAGCCAGCAGAGCAACACTGGAAAACGGTGAGCAGGCCTGGGTCTCAAGCGTGCTCACCGTTCTGATTCAGGTCCGTCAAGTGTTGAAACGTGTGACATCTATTTCCGTCGGGACAAACTCAGGTCCAGTACCCGACAGTCTCCCTCTCACCTGCGCGAAGCAATGAAAATCAGCGTTGGGAAGATCCGCATCGCAGGCCGTGCATCGACGCTATCCGTTAAGAAGCAGCGGCCTACTACCCTGGCGAACTGTTCCTGGCGGCCGATCTACAGCGCTATCGGCTGGACCGAAACGGCAAGTTGAACCGGCTGCGGCTGGAAGTCGTGGGGGCTCGGCTGTGATACCGCCGCAGCACGCGGCAACCACCCCTGCCTGTCGGTTTTCAGTCTGCTTGACTGTTCCACTTGAGCAATTCGAGATTGGTCGGCTTGACCAATACCTGCTTGAGCTCCGATGGCGTGAACCAGCGACATTCAACGATTTCGCCGCCCGGCCTGGGCTGATCGGCGGGATCGACCCTCATGCGGTACAGATGGTGCTCTTCATCGCCTATCTCCACATGCGCCAGAAATCGGGCATGCTCCAGTACCAATCCGGTTTCCTCGCAGAGTTCGCGCCGCGCCGCCTGCTCCGCAGACTCATGCGCCTCGATCTTGCCGCCGGGCAAAGACCATTCGGGTGTTGCCTTGCGCACGAACAGCAGTTTGTCCGCATGGCGACAAATGACAGTTGCATGACGCTCTTTAGATGGGTTCATCACCTGGTCCTCAAGCTGACGATGAGCTCACTGATGCTTGGTTGCACGGCTTTGGCCGACCTCCACAACCTCGACAGACAACCCGGACAAGCGAATTCGCGCTTCCCCAATCAGTTCGGCAATTCCTCGACTGGATTTGAGCGAACGGGTACTGATCGCATTCATGACCACTTTTTTCAACGGGTCTTTGCAACTGGTGAGGTTCAATGTCATGCACGTGCCATCGACGCTGCACTCACACAGATCAGGCAGCAAGGCACGTTCGATCAGCTGCTTGATCTCAAGGTCGGACAAACCGTACAGGTCCATGGCGATCTCCTCAGTGTTCCCATTTTGAGGCGGGAGTCGCGAGGCTCGTTCAAAATAAATTCATACTATCGAGCGTAATCTATCGGCCCAACCCTATAGTCAAGCGGTAGTTTTCCTGAGAATCGGCGAACTCGAGAGCTGCAGCGGTGCCAGTCGACATACGCTGCGTTACTGCGAACAGATCGAGCGTCAGAAGCTGAACAGCTCTCCGCGTTGAGACGACTCCCCCTTGATCGCCTGTACAAACAACGCCAGCAACTCCGACTGACTACCAATCCCCAGCTTTTCATACAGGTTCTTGCGGTGGACCTTCACCGTTGCCGGACTGATCCGCAGCTTCTGCGCGATGGACTGGCTGGAGTGCCCTTGCAGCAGTAGCCTGACCACTTCGCGCTCACGCTCGGTCAATGAACCTCGACCAAAGTTGGCAAATGCTTCTCGCACCAGATGGTCATGATCATCTGCCGGTCTGGCTGCGGCCTGGCTGTTCGCTTCCCAGGCTGCGCGCACCGCGGCACTAACAACCGGGACGGCGCTTTCCAGCTGTCTGATTTCGTCATCGAAGAACCGCGTGCGACCTCTTCGTCGCATCAGCGACAGCACCCCATGGGTGTCGGGGCGCAGGGTGATGAAAAAGCCGACCTCTTCGCACAAGCCGAGGTGGTGGTAATAGGTCAGAAAGTATTCGCTGTTGTAGAACTGGTCGGGCGCCAATTGACGCATGCTGTACACACCCTCGGACTGTTCCGGGTGGCAGGCCAGGTAGAACGGGTCGAGCAGATAGGGACCGGTCTGGTACTCGTCAATGAAAATGCACCGCTGTTCTGCCGTGAAGGTGTCGAACAACGCCAGCGGGCGATAGCTGCCCTCATAAATGAACAGCACGAAGTGATCCGCGATGCTCAAGCGCCGCAGCCAGGCCGCCAACGCGTGCAGTTGCTGGCCCCCCGGGGGATGCGTCAGCACGTCGACAACACTTCGAGTCCAATCAGTCAGGTGCAGTTGCATGATCACGTGCCTCAAGGGGTCAGGGAGCCGGTGGCACACGCCACCGCTCAAGCCGGCTGCGGTACTACTTCAGGTACCAGCCCCAGTTCTGGTCACTGTCGTAGCGGGTGATCTGCTTGATTTCCAGGTAGTTGTTCAACCCCCACTCGCCAAGCTCGCGGCCGATACCACTTTGTTTGTAGCCACCCCAGGGCGCCTCGGTAAAGGTTGGCTGCGAGCAGTTGATCCAGACGATGCCGGCGCGCAGCTTGCGGGCCACCCGTTCGGCGCGGACCAGGTCTTTGGACATCACTGCCGCTGCCAGGCCAAAACGTGAGTCGTTGGCTGAGCGCAGGGCCTCGGCCTCATCGTCAAACGGCCGTACACACACCACCGGCCCGAAGATTTCTTCACGCCAGATCGCGCTGTGTAGCGGTACATCGGCAAAGAGGGTTGGCTGCAGGTAGAAGCCTTGATCAAAACCGGTGGGGCGTTCGCCGCCATAAACAAGTCGGGCACCCTCCTCCAGCCCGCCGGCGATGGCAGTCAACACCTTGTCGTATTGGCCCTTGCTCACCAGTGGCCCCAGCAGCACACCCTCCTCCATGCCGTTGCCGATGCGAACCTTCTCGGCCTCTTGGCGCAGCCGGTCGAGCAGCGGCGCATAGAGCTCACGCTGAACCAGTACCCGAGAGGTGGCTGAACACACCTGCCCCTGGTTCCAGAAGATCCCGAACATGATCCACTCGACCGCTGACTCGATATCGCTATCGGCGAAGATGATGAAAGGCGATTTGCCGCCCAGCTCCAGGCTGATGTTCTTGATGTCATTGGCGGCCGCTTGCATGATCCTGCTGCCGGTCGGCACACTCCCGGTGAAGGCCAGCTTGTCGATGCCCGGGTGCTCGGCCAGTGCGGCGCCAGCACTCTGGCCCAGGCCTGGCAGCACGTTCAATACGCCCGCTGGCAGCCCGGCAGCGTCCGCAATACGCGCCAGTTCAAGCGCCGTCATGGGTGTCAGCTCGGACGGTTTGAGCACCATGCAGCAGCCGGCCGCCAGGGCCGGTGCCACTTTCCAGGCGGCCATCAGCAGCGGAAAGTTCCAGGGGATGATCGCCCCGGCCACACCCACCGGCTCCTTGCGTACTACCGAGCTGAAGCGCTCATCGGCCAAGGCCACGGGTTGATCTTGCCGATCGTCCAGGCCTTCGGCGAGGTCGGCATAGTAATCAAAGCAACCCGCGCTGTCCCCGACATCCCACAGGGCTTCCGGCAGCGGCTTGCCGTTGTCGCGCACCTCAAGCTCGGCCAACGCCTGCTGGCGGTCGCGGATGCCCTGGGCGATACGCCGCAGCACGGCGGCACGCGCCGAACCGCTCAGGTGTGGCCAAGGCCCCTCGTCGAAAGCCTGGCGTGCGGCCTGCACCGCAAGGTCGACGTCGGCGGCGGTGGCAGCGGCCACTCTGGCGATCAGTGCCTCGCTGCTCGGGTCGATGGTAGCGAAGGTCCTGCCCTCGACCGGATCCACCCATTGGCCATTGATATACAGCTGAGTATCGGCATTCATGTTTGAACTCCAAGCAAGCAACACGGCTGGCGCTTGCGCGCCAACCGAACCGGTGTCAGGAAATTTTCAGCACCTTGCGGCCCACTACCGTGCCTTGGCGGATCTGCTCGAAAATCTCGCCGATCTCGCCCAGGGTGGTCAAGCTCGCTTGCACCGCGACCAGGCCGTTGGCCGCGAACTCCACGGCCTCATGCAGGTCTTGCCGGGTGCCCACGTTAGAGCCACGGATCGACAATTCCCAGTTGACGATGCGGTCGATGGAGCTGCGCACTTCATCGGCAGCGCCACCCGGCTGGCCAATGTAGATCGCCGTGCCGCCGGGACGCAGCAGTTTCACCGCCAGTTCAAATGCCTTGTTCGACGTGGCCGTCACCAGCACGCCATGCACACCACCCAACTCTTCGTGGATCGCGCTTTCAGGGTCTTTCAAGACGTTGTACACGCGCTCGGCGCCCAGGCGATGGGCCAGTTCCAGTTTTTCATCGCTGACATCAACGGCCACCACCCTCAGGCCCATGGCCTTGGCGTACTGCACCGCCACATGCCCCAGGCCGCCGATGCCGATCACAGCCATCCACTGTCCTGGCCGGGCGCCCGAACGCTTCAACCCGCGATACGTCGTGACGCCGGCACAAAGAATCGGCGCCAGGGCATACAAGTCAGCACCCTGCGGTACTTTTGCCACGAACGCCGCCGGCGCAACCATGTACTCGGCATAGCCGCCCGGTTTGCTGTAGCCGGTGGCCTCGCCCTGCTTGCAGATGGTCTCCATGCCGGCGCGGCAGTACTCACATGCGCCGCAAGCGCTGTACATCCAAGGCACGCCAACGGTATCGCCGACCTTGTAGCCAGTCACTCCCTCACCGAGCTGGGCAATGTGCCCGGTGACTTCATGGCCAGGAATCAGCGGCAGGTTCGGGGGTGTCGGCCAGTCGCCATCGCAGGCATGCACATCGCTGTGGCAAACGCCGCAGGCCACGACCTTGATGAGAATTTCGCCAATGCCCGGCTGCGGTACCGGCACCTGCTCAAGGTTCAGCGGCCCGCCCAGTTCACGAAGCACAGCGGCGGTCATGGTTTTCTTGTTTGTGTCCAACATAACGACATCCTCATGAAATAACGTTTTTCTGGCAACACTGCGCCCCTGGCGCAGAGGAACCTGCGCGCCAAAGGCTGTTCGATGATTGCGCTCAGCTTGCCAGGGCTTCGCAGCGGCTGGCGTGAAGCAACAAAGAGATCTGTTGAATGAGCAGCACCGTGCTGTCCACTTCGGCAGGTGTGGGTTGGCGCCCGTATTTCACCGGTGGTATGAGCATCCAGACAAAGTCCCCATAGTTGGGGCTGAGCACCACCTCGCAGGTTTTGTCTGCCGGGTGGTAATGGATGCTCAAGCCCCCCAGTTCCATCGCCATGCACAGGGGCAGCACCACGGCACTGGCGTTGAGTCGATCGCACACGGCTTGACGGCCGCGGTCCACTACAAAACTCGCCGTCCGGGTCGAAGGCTTCCAGCCGCGATAACGCAGGCGAATCATCATGGCTGTTGCGCCCAGGTCCACCGCAACCTTCCAGCGCCAGCGGCAGGTGTAGATGCGCCCAATCACTTTGCTGGACAAGCGATGCTCAAGCACCAGGTCATCTGCGCCCAGGCGGTGGTCCAGGACCGACACTGCACGTTCACTGTCGGCAACGTCATGGGCCATGTACGGGGCAAAGCGCGAAACCGTATCCCGAAGCATCTGCTGCGCGCGCCGGTCGATGATCGAATAAAGATCCATGCGGGCTTCCTCGTCGGGTTACTGGCGTTTCAACTGGGCAAGCATGTCGCGCTCGAGCCCGTCACCGGGTTCATCCAGCGACTCGGAGCGATGCACGATCCGGCGCAGCACCTCGTCGAGCGGCACCGGCTGGAACAACGCCTGGCCGGTCTTCTTCAGGTAGATCACGCCAAACGCCAGGATCAAGGCCGAGCACACCACGGCAATGCCCAGTACCTGGGTATCGGCAACCAGCGAGCCGATCATGTACAGGCAAGCGGCAATCCCCACCAACTGTGGCAGCGGGTAGAGCGGTGTGCGGAAAGGACGGTGGGCATTGGGGTACTTGACCCGCAGTACCAGGACGTTGACCTGGGCGATCAGGTACGACATCAGCCAGGTGGTGCAGGCCACACTGATCATCATGGTGATCAAGGCGATGTCGGCCTGGTTGGCCATGGCGTAGACCAGCACGATCAGGATCAGCGCCACCACGAAGAAGATACTGAACCAGGGCGTTCTTGCGGTGGGGTGCAGCCAGGAAAAAATCTTCGGCAGCATGCCTTCGCGTGACAGGCCATACAACATGCGTGGCACGGCGATCAGATAGGTGTCGCAGGTGGTGACTGCCGCCAGGATCGAGATACTGCCCATGAGGATCAGCCCGGGCTGCCCCAACATGGCTGCTGCCCCGTCGACATGGGGAATGGTCGAGGCGGCCAGCTCTTCCAGCGACAGGTAGCGGGTGATGCTCAAGCCAAACAGCAGGTCGACCAACCAGATACTCGCGCAGCCAAAAATCATCGCCAGGGGGATGGTGCGCCCTGGGTTCTTGACCTCTTCGGCCAGGGGCGCGACGAATTCCATGCCGATGAACAGCCAGATCGCCAGGCTCAGGTGGCCAAGCTGATCCTGCCAGGGGCCGACAGAGAATGCCGGCTGTTCGGCCAGGGGGGCCGCCGTCTGGAAGCCGGTCAAGCCCCAGACACCCACCAGGCCGAGCATCAGCATCATGGCGATGGCCAGGGTCGTTTGCACGCGGCCGAACACGTCCACGCCTTTGAGGTTGATGGCCACCAGTACCGCCAGGATGCCCAGCGAAAACAGATACCACGGCACCCCGGTCAACCGTTCCAGCGACTGGCCGCCGATAATCATGTTGGTGCCGCCGTCGGTACCCACCAGCACGATGTAGCCGGCCAGCACCGCAAACAGAGCCGGGAGCTTGCCCAGTGCCGGCAGGGTGTATTCCCCCACCATGCCGGCCCCCGGCAACATGGCAGCGAGTTCGGAATACGACATGGCAACGCACAGGATCACCACCAGCGCCACCAATGCCACGAGGCTGAATGCGGGCCCCGAAACACCGTAGCCATTGCCCAGCGCCACCATGGCCGTGCCCGACACCACCAGGCCCACCGATGTGGAGTAGGCAGCCCAGAACCCCAGGCTTCGGCTCAACTTCAAACTACTCATAACGCACCTCTCCACTATTGTTTTTTTAATGACAAGCGGTGTGACGTAAACAGGAAGTGGGGGTAACGCTATCAATGCGGTGTCGAGGCTGTACATACACCGACGGGGGTAGACGCGTGACTCAGGTAAAACAACAGGCGCCGAACCAGTCCCAAAGCACAATCCAGGAGCAGCAAGGCAACAACGGCAGGCTCGGTGCAGCGGCGGGGGGAGTCGCCGACGAAACGCGGCGTCAGACGGGTACCAGCGGTCGATCGAGATGACGAATTTATTAACGAGTGCCTCTAAAAGCACGCCACCTGGCCAGGCGCTGCCAGGAACGGCAGCAACACAAGCCAGGGTTGGCCTCCAGTCGTTGCAGGCGTGAAGCGGGTCGCCAATCTAAACCTGGCCCCTAGCTCGGCAGTTTTACATAACGGGCCAGTTGCTGGTCACGACTCATGACATCAAGGGTTGCGGTGAGAACCTGATCAGCGGTGACGTCCGGGGTAGAGAAGATACTGGAGAAGTTCTGGTGGGTGACCTGAGCAAAGTGCGTACGGTCTGCCTGGTCTATGCCCAACAGCGTGGCATACGCACTCAAGGCTTCGCCCTGCCCTTGCGCCATGTCCTCGGCAATGCTGTCCATCATGCCGTTCATGGCCAGCATCGAGCGCCCGCCATAGCCCAGCCGGGCCTTGGAGTCACAACCGTTGGTGCCGGAGGTCAAGCCGAAAGTTGCGTTACCCGAGGTACCGTTGGTAGTCGTCGCCAGCAAGTGCGACCCCAGGCCGTTCTTGCCCTCGAACAGCATGTTGCCCCAGCCGCAACCGTTGCCACCCGCCTGGTCCGCATGCGCCACCAGCGCGGCAGTGCTTAAAACACCGAAAACAAACACATTTTTGAGAAGTTTCTTAGACATGAGCGTTTTCCTTGTCGAGGTCGTTTTCTATACGGTCCAGATCGAGGGAGGGTATTCACCTGAAATACCCATGACTAAGTGTGTAGATGACCTGAACCCAATTCGCCAGCCAGGCGCTGAACATAAAAGACAAGACTCGACATGGTGAATTGCCCCGAATGCCCTAGCCACCGTGCAAGCTCACTGCGAAACGCTGTTCAAACACTATCGGTGACAACTGTTTGTTGAAATCACGGCGGTGCTTGCGGTGTAGAATGCCTCGATGTAATCGAACACATTGCATGGAGGGACACCCTCCCCTCAACCTGGACTGTAGAACCCACTCACGCCTTTTGTCGTTTACCGCTGGAAGACCTCATGAACAAACTGATCCTGCCTGTCGCCATCTTCGTCAGCGTGATGCTGACTGGAAAAATATCCGAGCATTTCGGGGTGGAGGGCAGTTGGAAAATCGGCTTGCTTTGCCTCGTGGCCGCCGCCGTCCAGATCGCAGTTACCCGTTACCAGCGCACGCAGCGGCAAAAATCTCAATCCTGACGAGGGTGCTTGGCTGTCGGAAACCGCAGGGATCAGTCACGGTTGTGTGGGCATGATTCGTTGAGCTATCTCAGGGATGTAATTGCGACATCGACCGCTTCGACAAGAATGTCCGCATGCTCTTTCGTAAACGCCAATAGCGGTCGTATCTTGAGCACGTTTTCGAGCGGGCCTGCGGCACTGATCAGCACACCCTGTTCACGCATCGAGTTGACGACCTTGCGAGCCTGCTCGGCTGCTGGTCTCTTGGTCGCGCGGTCGGTGACGAGCTCGACACCGAGGAACATGCCTGCCCCCCTGACCTCACCGATCATGTCATGGCGCTGCGCAAGCGTTGTCAGGCCCCCCAGCAGATATCCGCCAATGTCATGGGATCTCTGCTGCAGATGTTCTTCCTGGATCACGTCCAGAACAGCCTGGCCTGCTGCACACGAGACCGGGTTGCCTCCAAATGTGTTGAAGTAGCGCATGTTCTTTCCGAAGTCATCGACGACTTCAGGGCGTCCAACGATACCGGCAATGGGCTGACCATTACCCATCGGCTTGCCGAGCGTGACAATATCGGGACGCACGCCATGCCTCGAGAAACCCCACATGTTCAGGCCGGTACGAGCAAAACCTGACTGCACCTCGTCCGCGATGTACAGCATTCCTTCTGCCTGAGCCAACGCAACACCTTCAGCGAGGAAGCCCGCCGGCCCGGGCAGGACGCCGTCGCTGGAGAAGATGCCATCGAGCAAAATAGCCGCGGGGCGAATACCGTGCGCCTTGAGGTCATCGATCGCGGCACGTACGTCTGCGGCGAACGTCGCCCCCACGTTTGCAGCCCCCAGACGGTAAGCATCGGGGGCGCGGACGGTACGGACATGCGCCGGGAGCACCATGCCGCGACCGAGCGACGGCGAAAGCTCGGCGATGTCTCCAGTCACACCGTGGTAGGCGAATTGGGTGATGATGACGCCGGTACCGCCTGTGTACTGCTTGGCGATCCGCAGCGCGAGGTCATTCGCTTCACTTCCGGTACAGGTGAACATCACCCGCTCCAGGTCACCAGGGAATGTGCCCAACAACTGCTCGGCATAGTCGAGCACTCCCTCTTGCAGGTAGCGGGTGTGCGTGTTGAGCTGAAGTGACTGCCGGTACATTGCCTCAACCACTCGAGGATGGCAGTGACCGATGGAGGCGACGTTGTTGTAGGCATCCAGATAACGACGGCCCTGCTCATCGAAGAGCCAAACGCCCTCCCCTCGAACGGTATGAAGCGGTCGCTCGTAGAAAAGACGATACGCCGGGCCCAACAGACGCTCGCGGCGTTCAATCAGGCATCGTTCGGTTTCCGAAAGCCGAGTTGCGTCCTCTGGGGTGAAGCCGTTGATCATGCTCATGCTTTGGCCTCTCGCAGGCATGCGGAAGAAATTCGATCTTCAATTTCAGATCGAGACAAAGACGACACTGCATTCAAATTTGCCCATGCGCGCTGGGTGTTTCGAAGGATGTACTCACGATTCTCGGGATGGAGTTCGGCGCGCCACGAGTTGATGCAAAGGGCTAATGCCAACCGTGTGGCCAGCAGCTCCGGCAGCAGCGCCAGCTCTTCATGTGTAAGCGGATTGTGTTGATGGTAAGCGCCAATGACATCCAATGCCGGCGCCAGGACGTCGCCGGCCTGCCCAAGGTGGTAGGAAGCGGCCACCGCTACCTCGTTGACCAAAGGTGCGTACACCATGTCCCCGAAATCAAGAATGCTGCGCAGAACATCAGGATGCTTGGCATCCACGATAATGTTGTGCGGGTTCGTGTCATTGTGAATCACTTGTTTTCGCAGCCGAGGGACCCGGGGCAAGACAACGGACTCGTACAGATCAAGACGTTGCTCGACCAATTTACGCCCCTGACCGGGTTCGATGTGAATCAGAAGCGGTCGAAGGTGCGCGGCATGCTGCATGTCCCAGAGCAGCGCATGCCCGGCGGCAGGATGAGTGAAGCCTTCCAGCGCTACGTCAAGCCGGGCAATGGACTGCCCGATCACTCGGCGAAACGCCGTTGTAGTGCTACTCACGCAGTGAAGGGGCATTCCGTCTTCAAAAGACAGGAGCCGGACCAGCATGTGCTGCCCATCAATCTCGACAAAGGTGGCGTACTCGCCTGCAAGCGACGGATGCACGCGTTGAACCGGAAGACCGGGATCTTGACGCTCGATTCTGCGCATCGCCTGGTTGTGAAAGTCGACCACATCCGGATTCTCGAGCGGATGGGAGAGCTTGAGCAAGCGCGATGACCCGTCATCAAGCATCACGCGGAAATTGAGGTCTCGTTCGCCGCCCAACTTGTGAAGCGTGCCGCTCAATCCAAACTGCTGCTGGAGCACAGCGCACGCTTGCGCATCAGTGACCAGCGCTGGAGCGGCTTCCAGTAAGCTGTCATCAACAGCTAAATTTTCAAGGGGCATGAATCCCGTCCTCATCCGGCTTTCGAATGGCGCCCCTGTTTCCAAGGGCGCCATGCATCACTTATTGGCCCAAGCGTTGAAGCGCTCCTCCAGATCCTCACCGTGATCGATCCAGAACTCGGCGTCGGTAGCCCGGGCGTTTTTCAGATTTTCAGGTGCCGTCGGGAGTTTTTCGCCAACACGCTTATCTACCAGGCTCATCGCGTTGGTGTTGCTGGGCCCATAAGGGATGGCTTCGACGTAGTTCTTCTGTTGAACAGGCTCGCTGGCGAAAGCGATGAAATTCTCTGCCAATTCCTTTTTCGCAGACCCTTTCACGATTGCCCAGTGGTCAAGGTCGTAAAGGCTCCCATTCCATTGCATTGCAAATGACTGGCCCTCCTCCTGGGCAGAGGTGACGCGACCGTTGTAGGCGGAGGTCATGACCACGTCACCGGCTACCAGCCACTGCAGCGGCTGCGCCCCGGAATCCCACCATTGGATGTTGGGTTTGATTTCGTCGAGCTTTTTGAATGCGCGTTGAATACCCGCTTCAGTGCCGAGAACCTTGTAGAGGTCCTGGTTGCTGACACCGTCCGCAAGCAGCGCGAACTCCAGCGTGAATTTCGCTCCACGGCGAAGGCCGCGCTTACCGGGATACTTCTTCATGTCCCAGAAATCGGCCCAACCTTGCGGGCTTGCGGCGAGCTTATTGGGATCGTAGGTCAGCACAGTCGACCAGATGAAAATGCCGACACCACAATCGCTGACGGCGGCAGGAATGAAATCCTCCTTCTTCCCTATCCGGCTCCAGTCCAAGGGTTCGAACAACCCCTCGCTGCAACCACGGATGAGCTCGGGAGATTCGACCTCCACCACATCCCAACTGGTTTTACCGGTGTCGGCCATCACCTTGATCTTGGCCATTTCACCGTTGTAGTCGTCCGCCGTGATGGTCGTGGCACTCTTGGCCGTGAAGGGTTTGTAGAACGCCTTTTCTTGAGCCTGGCGATTGTTCCCGCCAAAGGAAACCACGGTTAGCGTTTCAGCGGCATTCAACGGGCCTGCAATCGTTCCAAGCAAAAGTACCGCTGCGATTTTCTTATTCATGCGTCTCTCCAGGTCAGCTACGGGTCGTGGGCAGCTTTAAAGGGATGGCAGTTTTCTTGTAGTGGCAGCATCGATCGAATGTGGTGCTTGCCCTGATGGGGACAACATCCATTAAAACACATAATAAATATGATGCATCATGTTTTGAACTACACTCTTCCTCACCAATGACAGGGATCCCGCCATGACCGAACAACGTACTTTGCTTCTCACCGGTGCGAGCCGGGGCATCGGCCACGCAACCGTGAAACACTTCAGTGCTGCGGGTTGGCGAGTCTTTACCGCTTCGAGGCAGGATCTGGGCGAAGGCTGCCCGTGGGCCGAAGGGCTGGCCAACCACATTCACCTCGACCTCGGGAACGTGGAGGATGTGCAGAACAGCCTTGCAGAAATCCGGGAGAAACTCGGTGGCCGACTGGATGCTCTAGTCAACAACGCCGGCATGTCGCCCAAAGGCTCAGATGGGGAGCGGCTAGGCGTATTGGAATCCGACTATTCGACCTGGCTGAAGGTTTTCAATGTGAATATCTTCTCGACAGCACTACTGGCTCGGGGGCTTTTCGAGGAGCTCAAGACGGCGAGAGGCTCAGTTATCAACGTCACTTCCATTGCGGGTTCGCGCGTCCACCCATTCGCAGGTGTCGCTTACGCCTGCTCAAAAGCGGCGCTATCGGCCCTGACCCGCGAAATGGCACATGACTTCGGGCCTCATGGTGTTCGCGTAAATGCAATCGCTCCCGGGGAAATCGATACCGCCATTCTATCCGCCGGTACCGAGCTGATCGTTGAGCGGTCGATTCCAATGAAACGCATGGGTAAGCCCGAGGAAGTCGCCGCACTCGTGCATTTTCTCTGCACGCACGGCGCTTCGTATATCAATGGCGCAGAAATTCACGTTAACGGTGGGCAACATGTTTGAGTTACTCGATAATCGCTGCCGGTAGCCTCCCCTATTCAGCCGGGCATGTGCCGCACACGAGTACGCGATGAATTACCCTATTGAGAACCTGAAACACTCCTACCTTGGCAGCGGTATTTATGGCTTGCTCCGGGAAGCGTTGATCACTGGCCGCTTCCAGCCTAACGACCGGCTGCGCATACGCGACCTCGCTGAACAATTGGGTACGAGTGTCACGCCTGTACGGGACGCCATTCTTCAATTGGCGAAGGAGCAGGCTCTGGTTCTCAAGACACCACGGGACATTCGCGTCCCTGTACTGACCTCCAAGCAGTACCTGGAGATCAGAAGCATTCGGCTCTCGCTCGAAGGATTGGCAGCCGAGACCGCCGCGTCGTTAGCGACCCCGCAGCAATTGATGCGGCTGGAAACCTGCATTCAGAACAACCTCGCAGCGATCAAAGACAATGACTTGACGTCAGCATTGACCTTCAATCACGAGTTTCACTTCCGGTTGACGGAAATCGCTGACATGCCGGTACTGACCAGCCTGCTGGACGGCTTGTGGATGCGTACCGGGCCGCTCATTGCACGTGCCTATGGAAGCTTCAACGAACGCATGGCCATTGACCATCACTGGGATGTACTTGACGCGCTCAAAAAGTGCGATGGCGCGGGAGCTCGCGCGGCAATCTGCAACGACATACTTGATGGAAGTCAGAAGATGCTGGAGTACGTTCAACTTGAGCATGATGAACAGTGATGGCAGCAGTTCTTGGCAGACCGCCGCCATCGTTTGCGATTACTGCTTATCGGGATAGCCGGCCTCGATCAGCACTGCAAGAAAAGCGTCCTCGTCCAGCGCACTCTGGACTCTGACTTCCCGTGCTGGCGGATCGGTTTCAATGAGTGCGTGCGGATCGACACTCAGCAGCGCCTGGGTGACCGTCCTGGCACAGCCGCCGCAGGTCATGTTAGGTATATGGAAACGAAGCATATTGATCTCCTGATTGCTGACTACATTACAGAAAGTAAAACGTGACCTTAACGACATCACGCCAAGTGTGAACACTGGCAACCTTCACTCGTACAGCGTTGACTCATCGTTGGCACGGGGTACTTGCGAGGTACGTTCCTGTGCTCGGCGGCGTTCTTCGGCGTATTTCGGGTTTCTCACCAATCTGCCGTCGTCCCACACATAGCGCGGTGCAAGCGCCTCATTATCCATATCGTAATTGCCATTGTTCTTCGGGTTCCCCCCTGTGGCCTGTACGGCACCAGACGCCAGTGCAACCCCTACGAAAAACACCCTGGACATCATTCTTTTCACAACCGACTCCTGTGTAGATTGAACTTATGTCTTCCCTAATGGTGATACCGGCGTAAAGAACACGTCGGCATGCACGTCCTCGGCCCTCCCCGCCTGTAACAGGGTTAATTGCATGGCCGCGTCTACCATCGCTGGGGGGCCGGCGACGTACACTTTCCAGCCGTCGAAATCCTTCAGGTCTGCAGCGATGGCATCTGTGACGAGGCCGGTACGCCAACCTGTTGCCGCAGTGGCATCCGATAGAACGGGCATGAACACCAGGTTGGAGTAACGTTGCGCCAATCGCTCGAAGTGTTCGACCAGGTAGAGATCGCGCTCACTGCGTGTGCCGAAATAGCAATGGATCGGTTGCTTCATTCCGTACGCAAGGGCTGTCTCGATAATTGACTTGATCGGTGCAAGGCCCGAGCCACCGGCAATGCATAGCATCGGTCCACTGTGTTGTTCACGAAGGTAGGAAGCGCCGAATGGCCCTTCCACCACAACCGGATCCCCAACCTTCAACAGCGTGTGGATACGTTCGCTCGCCGCACCGCCTGGCACGCGGCGAATATGGAACTCCAGTGCTCGCTCGCCAGGCCTGCTCGCCATCGAATAGTCGCGTGTGGCTGCACCCGGGAACGTGAGACGAGCGTATTGGCCTGCACTAAAGGCCATCGAATCAGCGCCATCGGCGACAACAAGGCGGACCTGCATGATGTCGTGGGTCACATGCTCGACGGTTTCCACCCGGCAGCTCAGCTGGCGATGGGGGTGCGCTGGAACCCATTCGTCACCACCAAGCCAGGCGATAACTGCATCCGTTCTTGGGATGGCACGGCAAGCGAGGATCAGGCCCTGGGCCTTCTCCTCGTCAGAGAGCGCAAAGCGACTGTGATCCAGCAGGTCTACCTCACCGCTGATCAGGCGTGACTTGCACGATCCACAGCGGCCGGAGCGGCAGCCATGCGGAAAGAAAATCTCGTCAGCGAGTGCCGCTTCCAGCACGGTCATGCCCGCCGACACCGTGAGCGTGCGACCGGCTTGGCGTATTTCGATACGTTTGCTCATGGTGCGCACCTCTCAACGCTCATTCATCAGCCCTGACACGGACGGCGGCGCCGCATTCGGCATTGCCTCGACCTGCGGCTCAACCGCCATCGGGACCTGCAAACGCTTGAGCCGAAGCGCGTTACCGAGCACGAAGACACTCGAAAGCGCCATCGCGGCGGCGGCGAAGATCGGCGAAAGCAAGGTGCCGTCAAGGGGATACAGCAGCCCCGCCGCAACCGGAATCAGCACCGCGTTATAGGCGAAGGCCCAGAACAGGTTCTGCTTGATGTTGCGAATTGTCGCCTGACTGAGGGCAATGGCATTCGGCACGCCACGCAGGTCGCCCGACATCAGCACCACGTCGGCCGCTTCAATGGCCACATCGGTACCCGTGCCAATGGCAAGCCCGACGTCCGCTTCAGCGAGCGCGGGTGCGTCGTTGATACCGTCACCCACAAAGGCCACCCGTGCACCGTCGCTGCGAAACTTCTTCAGGGCCGCAACCTTGCCGTCAGGCAGGACCTCGGCCGCCACTTCATCGATACCCAACTGTTTGGCGATTGCCGCGGCCGTGGCGGCGTTGTCTCCGGTAATCATCGCAACCTTGAGCCCGAGCGCGTGAAGCGCCTTGATTGCATCGGGGGTTGTCTCCTTGATCGGGTCGGCAACTGCGATGACCGCCGCCAGGCGACCATCAATCGCGGCATACAGCGGGCTCTTGCCTTGCTCGCCAAGACGGCGTGCGGTCGGCAGAAGGCTCGTCACATCCAGGCCGAGATGGGTCATGAACCGATCCGCGCCGACAGCGACGGTATGGCCTGTGACGTTGGCCGACACACCATAGCCCGGGGTGGCCTCGAAACCCTCGGCGGCGGCCACCGTAAGGTCACGCTGCTGCGCAGCGACGACGATCGCTTCAGCGATGGGGTGCTCGGAGCGGGCCTCGACGGCCGCAACCAGCGCCAGCACTTCGTCATAGGCAAATCCGTCAGCGGTAATGAGGTCGGTCAGCTCGGGCCGGCCTTTGGTCAGCGTGCCGGTCTTGTCGAGTGCGATGACACTCACATCACGCAGCGCCTGCAAGGCTTCGCCCTTGCGAAAGAGCACGCCAAGCTCAGCCGCCCTGCCCGTACCGACCATGATCGAGGTCGGTGTGGCCAGCCCCATGGCGCATGGGCAGGCGATAATGAGCACTGCTACTGCGTTGACCAGCGCAAACGTGAGCGCCGGGGCCGGACCGAAGAACAGCCAGACAAGGAATGTCAGCGTGGCAGCAGCCATGACCGCTGGGACAAACCACATGGTCACCTTGTCGACCAGCGCCTGGATTGGCAGTTTGGACCCCTGCGCTTGCTCGACCAGGCGAATGATCTGCGCCAGCACGGTATTGGCACCGACATTGGTCACGCGAAAACTGAAAGCGCCGGTCTTGTTGATCGTACCGCCAACGACCTCGGCGCCGACACCTTTTGCCACCGGCACGGGCTCACCGCTGATCATGCTCTCGTCAACATAGGAGGCGCCCTCGACAACCTCACCGTCGAGCGGAATTTTTTCGCCCGGACGCACGAACACGATGTCATTCGCGGCGACCTGATCGAGCGCGACCTCAATGGTTTTGCCGTCGCGCTCCACACGTGCAGTCTTGGCCTGCAGCCCGACCAGCCGCTTGATTGCTTGCGAGGTTTTACCTTTGGCGCGCGCCTCCAGCGTGCGTCCAAGCAGGATCAGCGTCACGATCACCGCCGCCGCTTCGAAATAGACGTTGGCGGTGCCCTGTGGCAGCACCTCGGGGGCAAACGTTGCGACCAGCGAGTAACCATAGGCCGCTGCGGTGCCGACCGACACCAGCGAGTTCATGTCCGGCGCACCGCGTAACAAGGCGGGTATGCCTTTTTGGAAGAACCGCAGCCCCGGCCCGAACAGCACCAGCGTGGCGAGCACGAACTGCACATGCCAGTTCATCTGCTGACCGAGCACCCCCATCACCCAGTGATGCATGGCCGGAATCAGGTGCGAGCCCATTTCGAGAATGAACACTGGCAAGGTGAGCACGGCCGCAATCAGCAACGAGCGACGCAGGGATCGGGCTTCGTTTTCTCGGCGCTCGCTGTCCTGATCGCCGGCATCCGCCGTGTCCGAAGACAAGGGACGAGAGGTATAACCCGCCTGTTTGACCGCTGCCTGAAGGTCGGTCGCCGCAAGGGCACCGGCAAGGTAACGCACCTGCGCGCGCTCCGTGGCCAGGTTGACAGTGGCCTCGAGCACACCGGGAACGTGTTTCAGCGCCTTTTCTACCCGCCCGACGCACGAGGCGCAGGTCATGCCCTCGATTGACAGTTCAAGGCGCTGCTCCGGGACGCTGTAGCCCGCACGCTCGATGGCACGCACCGCCGCCTGCGGATCGGCCACGCCGGTAAAGGTCAAGTCGGCACGTTCGGTGGCGAGGTTGACCGTGGCCGAATGCACACCCGGGACTGCTGCGAGGGCACGTTCGACCCGGCCAACGCAGGAGGCGCAGGTCATGCCTTCGACCGGCAGGCTCAAGCGACGATTTGCGGACTTGGATGAACTGGAATCTGGTTGCACGGCAACGGAAGTCATTGAACTGCCCCTTGAGTGGTACTGTTGGCGCCAAGCCTGAAACCTCCCAAGAGGGAAAGGTCAAGGCCCCAGGGTGATTTATTTTGCATTTGCCATTCAGGCGAGGCTGACGGCCCTCGCGCTGCGCCCGCGTGCAAAGCTTCCAGCCACCGCCCAGCGTCCAGTGCCGGAACGCAGGACCTCCCCAGCCCCTCGATGCTTTGGGATTGACCTGCATCAAACAGGCGGGACAGGACAGGTGTAGATAAGTAAGGGGTTATATGAACCTCTTTTCCTTCGGAGTAACTCCCATGGCAACCGTTCACTCCACCGCACACACCCCGTCCACCCCCGCCTTTGCGGCTGAAGCAGGCGAACACTGGATCGAGCCGCTGAAGGATGGCGGGCACGTTCTGATCAGGCCATTGCGGGCTGACGACCGTGAGCGCGAGAAAGCCTTCATCATGCGTCTTTCACCCGAGTCGCGACACTTTCGCTTCCTGTGTCAGATCGCGGAACCTGGAGAAGCCCTGCTTGATCAATTGATGACCATCGACCACCGCCAGCATATGGCGTACGTCGCATTGGCTCATGTCGATGGCGAACTGCAAGAGGTGGGGATCAGCCGCTATGCCGCGTGCCCCGACGCTGGCGAATGTGAGTGCGCAGTAACCGTCGATGATCAATGGCAACATCGCGGCCTGGGGTCGCTGCTGCTCGGCCACCTGATCGACAAAGCGCGAGCCAATGGTTACACCGCGTTGTATTCAATTGACTCTGCCGCCAACACGGCGATGTACGAACTGGCGCGCGAGCTGGGTTTCACGACATCCCGAGATCCGGACGACAACTGCCAGGTCATTCATCGCCTTTCGTTGGTTTGACGAGGCTTGCGGGCTGCTTGCGACCCCTAAAGCACTCGCAAGCAGCGGGCGTCATGAACCAACCGCCAGGAGTCCAGACCATCGTCTGAAGGATGATGTGCGGGTGGCTTTCCAACGGCTCCCATTCATCCATGAAGGAAAACCCCTGTTTCAGGTAGAGGCTTGAGGCGCTTTTGTTTTCAGGGGAGACATCCAGGACGACCTGCTCGTAGCCTCTTTCCAATGCGCGAGACTTGACCGCTTCAATCAACTGCGTTGCCGCGCCGGAGCCGCGTGCAGCGGGTTCGACCCACATGCCGGTCAGGTTAAATCGATTCGTACCACTGACTGCAGCCCCAATCATCCCCACGGGTTTGTTCCCCTCGAAGGCCAGCCAGAATTCCGTTCCTCCCGGCGAAGCCCGCTCTTGCCACTGCTCGTCACTGTTGCTGGCGGCAGTTTGATAACGCACACCGAACGCTGTTGGTGCGTCCAACAGCGCGGCAAGACGAACTTGCTTCAGCAGCAACCAGTCTTTTGTTTGCGTCGATCTAATATCCATGATCATCCTGAACGTTAGAGAACGCTCAACGTCTGATAACAGGCCTTGTGCGCTAGCCTACTGTTGCGGCGCAGCGTCAAGGTCATATGACTTTTCGTACTGGCCAATAGGAAAAAAGCTACTACGTTTATCTATGCTCGCGTTTACCGGTTTGGTAGTGCGATTTCCGACTAGCAGGAGCATAGAGATGAGTTTGGAGATGACGTCTGGGCAGTTCTTCCCTCGTAATGGTTCAAAAGCACGCAAAGTGGCGGGCATGACATGCTCACTGGTCGTAGCCATCGCGCTGGCGACCCAAGCGATGGCCGCAGAGCAACCGAAACCCGCAACGGAGGCCACCAAGGCAGCCAACAATGCCTTGCTCAAGGAACTACCGTTCAATGACAAGACGTCGTTCGAGCTGGCCCATAAAGGCTTCATTGCCCCATTGCCTACCGAAGTAATCAAGGGCAAGTCAGGCAATGTGATCTGGGATCCGAGCAAATATGCCTTCATCAAGGAAGGCGAGACAGCGCCGGACACGACCAACCCCAGCCTGTGGCGTCAATCACAACTGATCAACATCTCTGGCCTGTTCGAAGTTACCGATGGCATTTACCAGGTACGTAACTACGACCTGTCGAACATGACCATCGTCGAAGGCAAGGAAGGCATCACCATCTTCGACCCGCTGATTTCCGCCGAAACCTCTAAAGCTGCGCTTGATCTGTATTTCAAGCACCGTCCGAAAAAGCCAGTGGTCGCGGTGATCTACACCCACAGTCACGTTGACCACTATGGTGGTGTGCGCGGCGTGATCAATGAAGAAGACGTCAAGGCTGGCAAAGTAAAGGTCTACGCACCTAAGGGCTTCCTGGAGCACGCAGTGGCGGAGAACGTCATGGCCGGCACCGCCATGAGCCGTCGCGCCAGCTATATGTACGGTAACCTGCTGCCGCCCGATGCCACCGGTCAGTTGGGCGCCGGCCTGGGTACTACCACCTCTGCCGGTACCGTGACCCTCATTCCGCCGACAGACATCATCGAGAAGACCGGCGAGAAGCACGTTATCGACGGTCTCACCTATGAGTTCCTCTACGCGCCGGGCAGCGAGGCGCCGGCCGAGATGCTCTATTACATCAAGGAGAAAAAGGCCCTGAACACGGCCGAAGACTCCACCCATACCCTGCACAACACCTACTCGCTGCGTGGCGCGAAAATCCGCGAGCCGCTGCCGTGGTCGAAGTACCTCAACGAAGCGCTGAAGATGTGGGGCGACGATGTTCAGGTGATGTACGCCATGCACCACTGGCCGGTCTGGGGCAACAAGGAAGTGAAGGATCAGCTGTCCTCGCAACGTGACATGTACCGCTACATCAACGACGAAACCCTGCGTCTGGCCAACAAGGGGTACACCATGACCGAAATCGCCGAGCAGGTGAAACTGCCCAAGTCGATCGCCGACCGCTTCTCCAACCGCGGCTATTACGGTTCGCTGAACCACAACGTCAAGGCCACCTACGTCCTGCACTTGGGCTGGTTCATCGGCAACCCCGCGACTCTGTGGGAGCTGCCACCGGAGGAAGAGGCCAAGCGTTTCGTCGACATGATGGGTGGCGCCGATGCCGTACTGAAAAAAGCCAAGGAGTACTACGACAAGGGTGACTTCCGCTGGGTGGCCAAGGTTGTCAACAACGTGGTCTTTGCCGACCCTAATAACCAGGCGGCGAAAAACATGCAGGCCGATGCTCTGGAGCAACTGGGCTACCAGGCTGAAAGTGGACCGTGGCGCAACTTCTACCTGACCGGTGCCCAGGAACTTCGCAATGGTGTGCAGAAGCTGCCGACACCGGACACTGCGAGTCCGGACACTGTGAAGGCGATGGACCTGGACCTGTTCTTCGACTACCTGGCCATGCGCTTGAAGGCGCCTGAGGTGGAAGGAAAGCACATCACCCTCAACCTCGACTTCACTGATCTGAAACAGAAATACACGCTGGAGATGGTCAACGGTGTACTCAATCACACCGAGGGCATGCAATCGAAAGATGCCGACGCGACAATTACTCTGACCCGAGAAACTCTGAATAATGTGATGCTGAAACAGACCACACTGAAAGATGCGAAGAGCTCGGGTGATATCAAAGTTGAGGGTAATGAAGGCAAGCTTGAGGAGTTGATGAGCTACATGGACAACTTCGATCTCTGGTTCAACATCGTGACGCCGTAACTCGTCAATTATGGGGAGATGGCGGCGGCAATTGGACTGCTGCCGCCATCATGCAAAGTCGATGACTTTCGCTGTTTCAGACTTAAGCCAGTTGGCTAAATCGGAGTTCGATATGCAGTTCAAATCACTTGCCACATCGCTGTGCGTGCTATCCCTGGCACTCTCGGGTTGCGCCAGCAAATACGTTGAACCCGATCAGTATTCCGGATTTCTCAAGGACTACAGTGCCCTGAAGGAGGAGAAATCACCTTCAGGTGCAGCCGTCATGCGCTGGATTGACCCGAAGGTGGACGCTAACAAGTTCAGCAGCGTCTACGTTGAGCCAAGCCAGTTGTACCCCAAGCCACAAGCGACAGAGAAAATCCCGGATTCCACCCTGCAAGGCATCACCCGGTACTACAACCAGGCCCTGCAGACCCAGTTCTCCAAAGTATTGCCTCTGGCCCAGGGCCCGGGCCCGGGGGTATTGGTCGTGCGGCCGGCCATCACTGCGGTGAGTGCCAAAACCAAGGGCCTGCGTCCGTATGAGGTAATCCCGATCGCCCTGGTCGCTGCGGGCGTGAGTGCCGCCACCGGTATCCGCGACCAAGACACCAGCCTTTCGACTGAAGCGCAGTTCCTCGATGCCAGCAACAACAAGGTGGTTGCCCAGGTGGTACGCAAGGGGGCTGGCGCCGACCTCGATAACTCCGACCAGGTGATGACGGCCAAAGATGCCCGGGCGGTGCTCGACGGCTGGGCCATTGATATTGTCAAGTCGTTCGAGCAACTCAAGACCAAGCACTAAGGAGTGGGCTTCGACCTGCCGGCATTGCCGGTGGGTCGACATCAATGGATTGATCTTGAGGAGGCTTAATGAAGTCAGCTACGCGTTATCGCAGCCATGGCCTGTGCCTGACAAGCCTGGCGTTCTGCCTGTGTGTTCTGAGCAGTAAAGCCTTGGCCGGTGGGATTTTGATATACGAGGCCGGACAAGAGAGCAATGGTCTGGCCAACGCTGGCGCGGCCGCGCTGGCCACCGACCCTAGTGTATTGATGAGTAATCCGGCGGGCATTGCCGAGTTAGCGGGCACCCAGATCAGCGCCAATGCGCAGGTGATTCTCGGTGACATGCGTTTCTCCCGCGACAATCACAACCAGTTCGACGGCAACGAAGGTGGTAATGCCCTTCAGTACCTGCCCAGCGCTAGCCTGTTCATCAGCCACCAAATCGACGATCGCGCAGCCATCGGCTTTGGCATGTATGGCAACTTCGGCCTGGCTCTGAACTACGACGATGATTGGACGGGGCGCTACTTCAACCAGGAAGCGGCGATTATCGGTGTCTCGTTCCAGCCAACGTTGGCGTACAAGTTCACCGATGACCTGTCCATCGGCATCGGTCCCCGCATCATGGTTGGCTACTACCGTAACGAGATGGCCATCAACAACAACCTTCTCGGGCTACTGGATCGCCCCGATGGCCAGCTCGAATACAAAGACACGGACGTCGGCACCGGGGTCAACGTGGGGCTGTTGTACACGCTGAACGAGCGCACGCAAATCGGTTTGGCGTACACCAGCAAGATCGATCTGGAGTTCAAGGACAAACCGAGCGTACACAAGGTGGACAGCCTGATCCTCAATGGTGCACTTAATCGCTTGGGCGCAGACTCGCTGGAGTTGGATATGGCGGTGCCGCAGACCGCACTGATCAGTATCGCCCATCACCTCAATGAGCAGTGGAGGCTACTGGGCAGCCTGGGTTGGCAGGACTGGAGCGAGTTCGGCAACATCGGCGTCGAAGTCGATGCAGACGCCTTGGGCGTCAGTCGCACCGTCGACCGCCAGTACAAGGACACCTGGCATGCCTCTGTGGGTGCTCAGTACCAGGTCAATCCGCGCCTGCGCTGGAACATGGGGCTAGGCTACGACAGTTCTGCGGTGGACGACAAAGACCGTACGGTCGATAACCCCATGGGAGAAGCCTGGCGACTGGCCACCGGCCTCAGCTACCACGTCGACAAGGGGCTTGACCTGCATGCGGCGTACACCTTGATCTGGCTTGGCGATATGGACGTCAGCCAGACCAAGGCTCGATCGGGGGACACGCTGTCGGGCACCTACCGCAACGCAGCGCTGCATGTACTCGGTGGCGGTGCAACCTGGCGTTTCTGATTCCGTGCCCTGCTCGGCCATACGACGCTTGAAAACACCGTTCGACACCTGTGCAGTCGTTCGGCAGGCAGGCTTCCTCAGCCACTCGAAATCGAAAGACGCGAAGCCAGGCGTCGCACTATTCCAGGGGCCAACACGCTCGAGGGGGGCTGGCATAAGGTTTACCGAACACTACGAACGGCAAGAATGATCGTCATCGGTACATCGGGGCCGCCGATACGACGGGCTGGAGCGGGCCTCGACCAGTGCAGTGGTCGGATTAGACCCCTTTTTCATGTCTTCGTTGCGTCAGTTTGTAAACCCCGTGCAAATCAACGTCTATGCTGCCTAAGCGTTTCCCGATCCTTGTGACGAACAACGAGGAGCTAGACAATGTTGCGCACAAACATTTCTGCAAGGGCGCTTTCCGGTGGTTTGCTCGATGTTCTGATTCGCGCCGGGCTCATCACGGTGCTGGTACTGTTCTGCTTCCAGATCTTTCACCCCTTCCTCAACCTGATGCTCTGGGCCGTGATCCTGGCCATTACCCTGTACCCACTGCACTGCATGCTCAAGGGCAAGCTGGGTAACAAGGACGGTCGCACCGCCACCCTGATCGTAGTGGTCGCCCTGGCCTTGCTGATGGTACCGATCTACCTGCTGGGCACTTCGATCAGTGATTCGATCGAGGGCGCCCTGGCCATACTCAAGTCCGACAGCCTGGAAATTCCGCTGCCCAGCGAAAAAATCGCCACCCTGCCGCTCATTGGTAAGCCGCTCTACAGTTTCTGGATGCAGTCGGCGACCGACATGAGCAGCGTCCTGATGAAGCTGATGCCTTACATCAAGACCGTCGGCTTGACCCTGCTGGGCAAAATGGCCGGTGTTGGCGTGGGCTTCCTGTTGTTCATCGGTGCCCTGATCATCGCCGGTGTCCTGATGGCCTACGGCGAGAAGGGCGAACGCAGCGCCATCGCCATCGCCACTCGCCTCTCCGGCCCCGAGCGCGGCCCGCGCATTACCGAACTGTGCACCGCCACCATCCGCGCGGTGGCCCAGGGCGTGGTGGGCATCGCCTTTATCCAGATGCTGCTGGTGGGGGTCGGCTTCGTGCTCATGGGGGTGCCCGGTGCCGGGCTGCTGGCCATGGTCGCGTTGTTGATGGGGATCATGCAGTTGCCGGTGATTCTCGTGAGTTTGCCGGTCATCGCCTATGTCTTTGCCACGGAAGGCACCACGCTTGCCACCATTGTGTTCGCCATCTACAGCGTGGTGGCCGGCATGGCCGACAACATTCTCAAGCCGTTGATGCTGGGGCGCGGCGTCGATGTGCCGATGCCGGTGATCCTGATCGGCGCCTTGGGCGGTATGGTTACCGGCGGTTTCATCGGCCTGTTCATTGGCCCGGTGGTACTGGCGGTCGCCTATCAACTGTTCTGGCAATGGGTCGAAGACCAACCGCAGATCGATGCACTGGATGAACAACCACGCGATGAGCAACCGCGAATCGAAGCAGCAAACGAACATCCACCGGTCTGAGGAGGGTGTGCTTGATGTGGTGTCCTGCTCGCATGAGCCGGCTGCTACTGTGTGGCGCCCTGGGCCTGGGCGGCTGTGTGCGCCTGGGCCCGGACTTCCAGTCACCGACCCAGGCCTGGGTCGAGCACTGGAACACTCAGGCCCTGGAACTTGCCAGCCAGCAACGTACGCAACCCGATAGCCGCCAGTGGTGGCAAGTATTTACCGACCCGGTGCTCGACCACCTGATCGCCGAGGCCGATGCCCACAACGCCGACCTGGAAATCGCCGGCCTGCGGGTGATGGAAGCCCGCGCACAATTGGGCATCGCGTTAAGCAACCGCTACCCGCAATTCCAGCAGATCAGCGCCGACAGCGTCTACCTCAAGCGTCGCCAATGGGGCGGCGACAACCCGCAGGACAGCCATCTGTGGCAACACAGCGCGGGTTTCGACATCGGCTGGGAGCTGGATTTCTGGGGCCGCTTCAGCCGCGCCATCGAGTCGGCCGATGCAGCCTGGTTCGCCGCCCAGAGCAACTACGAAAACGTTCTGGTGCTGCTTCACGCTCAGGTGGCGCAAACCTACTACGCGCTGCGCACCGCCGAGGCGCGCCTGCTCATCGCCAGGAACAACGCCAAACTGCAGAAGCGCAGCTATGAGATCACCGAGCGCCTGTTCTCCAGCGGTGAAAATGCCGAGCTCGACCTGCAACAGGCCAAGACCCAATACCTGGGTACACTGAGCACCATCCCCGATTTCGAAGCGCAAGTCGCAAGCACCCGCAATGCGTTGTCCACCTTGATAGGTCGCCCGCCCGGCGCGATACCTGAACTTTATACCAATACCGGGGTGGTGCCCTTGGTCGACCGAGCCGTGCTCCAGGCTGTCCCTGTCGACCTGCTGTTGCGTCGCCCGGATGTTCGTACCGCGGAAGCACAAGTCGCGGCCCAGTCGGCGCTTATCGGTGTCGCCGAAGCCGACCTTTACCCTTCCATCAGCCTGCTGGGCAGCATCGTCTGGTCTGCCAGTTCCCTCGACGGCACGTCCAACACCCTGGACCTGATCGGCGGACCGAGCCTGCGCTGGGACGTGTTCGACCATGGCCGGATCACCAACAACGTGCGCATCCAGGATGCCCGCCTGCAGCAATTGATCGTCGTCTACCAGGACAGCGTTCGCCAGGCGGCGCGTGAGGCCGACGATGCCGCAACCGGTCTGCTCAAGGCCCTGCAACGCGACCGTATCCTCAGTGAAGCGTCGATTGCAGCCGAGCGTTCGGTATCGCTGGCCAATACCCTGTACCGCGAAGGCTATTCGGACTTCCAGCGAGTACTCGATGCCCAGGCTTCCCTGTTCGCCCAGCAAGACAATTACCTGGTCAATCGCAACACCGCCGTCAACAGCCTGATTGCGCTGTACAAAGCGCTCGGCGGCGGTTGGTACAGCGACCGCCCGCTGCTCGATCCCGCCACCCGCCAACAGATGCAGCAGCGCACCGACTGGGGCAACCTGCTCGATGAAGCGAAGGAAGGTGTCAATTGAGTGACCGCCAACACGAGATGGACGAAAGCGCGTCATCACCGCCTGCGGCCGACCCGGCAAAAAAAGCGATGAACTGGGTAGCCGTGCTGATTTTCCTGAGCCTGGCCTGGTACCTGCTGGCCGACCGCTATACCCCCTATACGCAACAGGCGCGGGTGCAGACGTTTGTCGTTCCGGTGGCGTCGGAGGTCGCCGGCAGGGTCACCAAAGTCAACGTACGTAACAACCAGGACGTCAAGGCCGGCGAAGTGCTGTTCGAAGTGAACCCGCAGCAGTACCAGATCGCTGTCGACCGTGCGCGTGCCGACTTGCAGGCCACCCGCAAGCAGATCGGCGCCAACACCGCTGGCATCGATTCCAAGGTGGCGTCCCTGAAAGCGGCCCAGGCCAACGAAGTCATGTCCCGCCAGGACCTCCAGCGCCTTGAGCGCCTGTACAAGGAAGACCCCGGGACCATCTCCCTGCGCCGCCTGGAAGTTTCCCGCTCCACCCTCGATGCAGCCGTCGCCCACGTCGCCGCAGCACGGGCAGAAGTAGAACGCGCCCGTGAAACCCAAGGTGGCAACGACGAGAAAAATGCCCAGCTGCTCAGCGCCATTGCCAATGTGGACAAGGCCGAACTGGACCTGGCCAACAGCATGGTTCGGGCCCGCTCGGCCGGCCTGGTCACCGACCTGCGCACCGATGTCGGCCAGTTCGCCGCGGCCGGTGCGCCTTTGATGACCTTGATCGCCATCCACGATGTGTGGGTCACGGCTGACATGACCGAGAACAACCTGGGCAAGGTCAGGCCCGGCACCCCGGTCCGCATCGTACTCGATGCCCTTCCGGGCACGGTGTTCGAAGGCCATGTGCGCAGTATCGGCTATGGCATCAGTACCGGCCAGAGCACGCCAGCCGGAACGTTGCCCACGGTGCAGAACAGCCGTGACTGGCTGCGCCCGGCGCAGCGTTTTCCAGTGATCATCGAGCTTACGCCCGGCCAATTGAGCGACATCAGTGGCATCCGTGTCGGTGGCCAGGCCGAGGTCATGGCGTTCCCCAGCGAAGGCAACCCGCTGAACCTGCTCGGCCGGCTGTTCCTGCGCGTGATGAGCTGGATGTCCTATGCCTACTGAGCAACACGTCCGTGCCAGGCGGGCCCTGCGCCTGGCCTGTGGTACTGCGCTGTGCCTGGCCGCAAGCTTCGGCCTGGCCCTGCCGATCCCCTTCATCGCACCAATGCTGGCGCTGACCCTATTGGCGGCGATGAATCGGCCGCTACCGTTCAAGGCCAGCCTGGGCCTGGCCGTGGTGCTGTTGGTCACCACCGGCAGCGGCTTGTTGTTGATACCGCTGTTGCACCACTACGCGGCAACCGGCGTGATGCTCGTTGGCCTGTGCCTGTTTGGAGTGTTCCGATATGGCATGAGCGGCGGCAACCCGCTGGTCGCCACCTTCCTGGTGGTTGGCTTGACGATGATCAGCGCGGCCGGCGCGACCGATTTCGACCTGGCACTGCAAGTGATCGTATCGCTGGTCAAGGGTTTGCTCCTGGCCCTCACGGCGGTGTCGATCAGCCACTGGCTGTTCCCTGACCCGATCGGTACCAAGCCCCCCGCCCCCATTCCTGCCCTGTCGGCCGATGAAATCAGCTGGCTGGCGTTGCGCGCAGCACTGGTAGTGATGCCCGCGTTCCTGTTGGCGTTGATCGATCCGGCCAGCTACATGCCGATCATCATGAAGGCCGTCAGCCTCGGTCAACAAAGTACCGCCACCAGTGCGCGCACCGCTGGGCGGGAACTGCTCGGCTCGACCCTGCTCGGCGGCCTGATGGCGATTCTCTTCTGGTTCGCCCTGGGCCTGTTCGTCAACCTGTGGATGTTCTTCCTGTGGATGCTGCTGTTCGGGCTGGTGCTGGCCCGAAAGCTCTACGGGCTGAGCCCTGGCAACTACAAGCCGGGCTTCTGGCTCAACAGCCTGACGACCATGATCATTCTGCTCGGCCAGTCGGTGCAGGACAGCGCCGCCGGCAAGGACGTCTACACCGCCTTCGCCATTCGCATGGGGCTGTTCATTCTGGTCACGCTGTATGCCTGCGCGATGGTTCATCTGCTCGATAAGCGCCGGCAACGTCGCACTCCCTCCAACCCAGCCACTGAAGAGGGCCACCCATGCTGATCAATTTCCTGGTAGGCCTGCCGGTGATCGTGCTTTGTGTCGTGTTGCAGGCGCTGTTCCTGGCCCTGTGCGCACGTCGCTATGTGTCGCTGCGCCGCAGGATGAATGCCAGCCCTACCTGGCGCGGTGACGTGCGCTTGCTGTCGATGGTGATGGTGGTGATGCTCATCGGCAACTATGTGCAGATGGCCCTGTGGGCTTTGCTGTTCCTGCTGCTGGGTGAATTCGAGGACTTCACCACCGCGCTGTACTTTTCCGGCGTTACCTTCGCCACCCTGGGCTATGGCGATGTAGTCCTGAGCCAGCCATGGCGCCTGCTCAGCCCCTTGGAGGCGGCCAATGGCATCCTCATGTTCGGCGTATCCACGGCAATCATGACCGCTGCCGTCGTGGACATCATCAAGCAGCACGCGTCTGGCGAGCATGCAGAACGATGATGGCACCTGGGGATCGCGCTAGAGCATTTTTTCCAGGCCGATCTTGTCGCTGAGCCAAGCCTTGAAGCTGCGCCACGTGCCGCCGGGTTCCTTGCGCAACGTATACAGGCGACCGTCGTCTTCAGCGATCCAGACAATTTCGCCGTTTTCCAGGCGAGCCTGGTAACTCACGGCTGGCGCCATGCCCTCAAACGCCAGGTTGCGCATGTAGCCCGCCAGCTCAGGGCTGTCGACCAGCACCCCGACTTCAGTGTTCCAGAACACTGAACGCGGGTCGAAATTGAACGAGCCGATGAACACCTTGTGCTTGTCGAGGATCATGGCCTTGGTGTGCAAGCTGGAATCCGAGCCACCACTGAAGCCGAAGGAAGAGCCGCCACTGGGGTCGTCCGGCTGGCGTCGCAGTTCGTAGATTTTCACGCCATGCTCGAGCAGGGCTTTTCGGTAAGGCGCATAGCCACCATGCACCGCAGGCACATCGGTGGCTTCCAGTGAGTTGGTCAACAGGCGCACCTCGACACCGGCATCGGCACGACCGAGCAGGTAGCGCATGCCCGGCTGCTGGGGCACGAAATAGGCCGAGATCAGGATCAGCTCCTCATTCACGTGGTCCAGTTCAGGCCGAAGTTGCGTCGACATCAATAACGCGCGGGCAGGTTCGTCGTCGGCCAGTACTTTGCTCGGGGCATCCCACATGGCCTTGCTATGCGCCCAGATCAGTTCCTGGCGCCAGTTCTCGAGTTGCGGTTGCGACCGATAGGTCATGAGATGGTCGTACAAGGCCTTGTTCTCGATCCGTGTACTTTGCAGCGATTGCTCCAGGCGTTGGCGGCTTTTCTGCAGGTCCTCAGCTGTTGGCTTGTTGAGCAGGAAGTCACTGATCGGCTGGCTCAGGGCGCTGTTCCAGTACTGATCGAAGCTGTGGCCCAACTGCTCGGCGACCGGGCCGATGCACAACAAGTCCATGTCGGTGAAGTTGAGATCGGGCTTGGCGTCGAAATACTCATCCCCCAGATTGCGTCCACCGACAATGGCTGCGCTGTTGTCGGCCAGCCACAGTTTGTTGTGCATGCGCCGGTGCTGCTGGGAAAGGTTGAACAAGCGGCCCATGGTTCGCGTGACCATAGTGCTTCGCCCCAGGTGCAGAGGATTGAACACGCGAATATAGATGTTCGGGTGCACGGCCAACGTCGCGATGACTTCTTCCTGGCCGTCGCTGGCCGTGTCATCGAGCAGGATGCGGATACGCACGCCGCGATCGGCTGCCAGCAGTATTTCACGTACCAGGGCCCGCGTGCTGAGCCCGTTATGCACGATGTAGTACTGCACATCTACACTTTTCTGCGCATTGCGAATCAACTCGGCGCGCGCCCGGAACGCTTCACTGCTGTTAGGCAACAGACGAAACCCGGAACGTCCCGCATGTGGGGCAGCCTGGGCCTGGATCGAGCGCCCGAAGGCGGAATCATTGGCGGGTATGGCCTCGCTGAAATCATGAGGCACGCGTGTGCTCGCGCAGCCTGCGAGCAGCAGCGCGAGCAACATCGCGGGGTAGATCCGGAACGTGGGCAAGGGTTCGTCCTCGACCTCGGGAATGGCTGAACCGCCTGGTTCAGGACGCGTCGTCCTCGTCCTTTACTTCGCTCCAACTGCTATCGGGATCGAAACGCTTAATGACTGCAGCCTTCTTGGTGCTATCTCGGCCGAGGTCTTTCTGGAACACTTCACCGTCGTGACTGATCATGAAGCTCATCACACCAGTTTCCCCGTACTTGGTCGGCCAGGCGATCACGGCAAAGCCGCGCGTCATGCGCTCACCAATCTTGTAGTCATAGGCGCCGCCCGGCGCCGAGGGGCCTTGGGCGGTGAGAATGCGGTAGTGATAGCCGTGCCAGTCGTCGCCAATCGCGGCATCACCGAACAGCGGTCCGAGAGGACTTTCCTCGACGCCCTCCTCCTCGGGCCAGTACAGGCCATCGAACTGCCCGTCGCTGCTGATGAACTTCTGCGCGTACTCGAGCACGCCATCGTCATTGCGATCGATCTCGGCGTAATCCATCTGTGCGTCGTGATAGGCGCGTACCGCTTGAATGGTTGCCAGTTCGTTGCGTCCGATGCGGCGCAGGCGGATTTCTTCGGCACCGGCACGGGTGTCGAATACCCAACCGCTGGCAACGTGCTTGAGGGGAATGGGGAACACCCAGGAGGTTTCGCCGACCACCAGGTGCGCACGGTCCGGGCTGTCGGATTGAACCTGGTGCTTTTGCTGGTAGAGGGCGAGAAAGGCGTCGACGTCTGCGCGGTCGACGTGCTCGGTCGGGATGTAGTTCTTCCAGTCGTTGCCGAGCAGGTTCGCCAACTGTTGGTTTTCGCTCTTCTGGCTACCAAGCGCCTGCACCAGCGCCTCGCCGGCGCGCTCTGGCGTCGGGAAGTGTTGTTGGGCATAACTGCCGGATGTCCAGAGCAGGAGCACAACCAGCGCGAATCGACCTGCTGCATTCATGAGTGACTCTCCTCTCAATGGCGACGGCCGCCACCGTGGGACTGCATCCGTACGGGTCGTTGCACGGCGTGGCCCGCAGACGCTGCAGAGGGCCTGCTGAAACTCTGATGGCTGAGCTGGCCGCGATTGCTCGCGATGCGTGACTGCGCCGGATCGCGCACGCCGGTCAACGCATTGTTGCGCGGAGCCCGCGCGCCGGCGTGTTGCTGGCGCACTTGTTGGCGTACCTGCTGGTTGTGCACGGGCTGCTGATGCTGGCGATTCTGCAGGGATGCCTGGGCACGCTGGCGGGCCTGACCATCGTTCTTCAGTTGGCGGTCGGCAACCTGGGCCCGCTCGCGCGCGCTACCGCCCTGGCCGATGCCATGTTGCTGGAGGCTTTGCTGCGCACGCTCGCGGTCAGCGCTCTGCACACGCTGGCGGGCTTCGAGGTTACTGGTTGCCGGTGCTTCGATACCATGCTGTGCGAGGCTTTCCCGGGCACGGGCACGGTCTGCGACACGAGCCGGCGTGTCACCGCGCATGGCGGTGCGCTGCGCACCGCCGGGCAAGCGCCGGTCGAATTGTGCGCGGCTGGCCTGGTCGCGGTACGGTACGCCGTTTCGAAACTGCGGATTGTGCTGCCAATTGTTCTGGTTGGCATCGATCCGGTGATTGACGTTGATGTTGTTGTAGCGATTGACGTCGATATCGACGTCATTGTGCCCCCAGTCGCAATCCCCCCACAGCGAGTTGACAATGGCTACCCCCGCACCAAAAGCCAGGCCGGTCGCCAATGCCGTGCCAATGGCATAGCCCGGAGAGGGTGGGTAATACGCGGGTGGATAGGACGGATAGGGCCAACTGCCATACACCACGGAGGGGTTGTAGCTCGGGACATACACCACCTGCGGATTGGTCGGTTGGATAACGATGGTCTGTGCCGGCGCGGCTGCCTGCACCACAGTGGTCGTGCCGCCGGCGGGGGCGCTGGCCGGTTGCACGGTGACGGTCTGCTGGTCGTTCGATTCCAGGTGGCCGGCGGCCTTGGCCTTGGCGCGCAGGCGCTGTACCGAATTCATCACCGCGTCGGGCTGAGCGAGAAACGCATCGCCGACTCGCTGCACCCATACCGGGTCCTGGCCGAGCGTGGTCAGCACCTGCGGAAACGCCACCAACGACTGCACGCTAGGGTCCCAGGGCTGGTCGGCGACCTGCTTGACGGCGGCATCACCACTGGCGTCGGGATGGGCCTTGGACCAGGCAACGGCGTCGGCGACATTGCCAGGATAAGTGGTGGCCATCAGCACCTGCGCCAGCAATGCATCCGGATACAACGCCAACGGTGCCAGCATCTGGTCAAGCTGCTCGGTGCTGAACACCGCCTCGCTCGGCGTGGCGGGCGCTGCCGGAGCTGCCGGAGCTGCAGGCGTGGCCGCCGGGGCCGCTGCTGGCGCCGTGGCCGATTGCTTGGGCTGCGAATCCTCATCGGAGCAGCCCGGCAGCGCGAACATGGCGAGAGTGAGCAGGATCGCCCGGTGAAGGCAGGCAGACATGACGATGCTCCTATGGGAGAAACGGCAGAACAGTATCAGCGTAGAAGAGAAATACGCTGGCGTGTAAGGCCGTTCCATTTGGGAACAACGGTCTTGAACCACGACCGCTACGCGGCCGATTGCAGGCGCTGTAGCCGCTGCCGAGGAACGAGGCTGCGATCGACTGCGCAGCAGTCGCAAATCCCCCAAAGCAGCCGTTCAGTGGCAAAATCTGCGCAATTCGACGGTTTTGGAGACCCACATGCTTCGTGCATTTGAACGAAGGCTCGACCCCTTTCCTCCTGACGAGGTACCGCCACCCCCCGTGGGCCTGGCACGGTTCCTGTGGGCCTGCACACGAGGTGCCCGCGGCTACATCCTTGCGTTCGCGCTGCTCAGTGCTGGCGTATCGATCTACGAAGCCTGGCTGTTCGCTTTTCTCGGCCAGGTCGTGGACCTGCTCTCGACCTGGCAGGCGGGAGGCGATGCGGCGGCGCAGGAAAGCCGCGTATTGTCGGGCATGGCTATCGTCATGCTGTGCAGCATCGGGCTGGTGGCGTTGCGAACCATGGTGCAGCACCAGATTTTGGCGATCAACCTGCCATTGCGACTGCGTTGGGACTTCCACCGCTTGATGCTGCGGCAGAGTCTTTCGTTCTTTTCCGATGAGTTTTCCGGCCGGGTCACCACCAAGGTGATGCAGACGGCGCTGGCCGTGCGCGACCTGCTGTTCACCCTTATCGAGATCGCACTCGGCATAGGGGTGTATTTCATTGCAATCATCGCACTGGCCGGTGGTTTCGCACTGAAACTGATGCTGCCTTTCGTTGCCTGGGTCGTCTTGTTCGGACTGGCCATGCTGTACTTCGTGCCCCGCCTGGGCAAAGTCGGACAGGAACAGGCCAATGCGCGGTCGATGATGACCGGGCGGATCTCGGACGCCTACACGAACATCACGACGGTGAAGCTGTTCTCCCACTCCAATCGTGAAGCGCACTTCGCACGTGCCGCGATGGAGGACTTCAAGCAAACCGGCTTTCGCCAGATGCGCCTGGTCAGCCAGTTCGAGATCGTCAACCAGGCATTGGTGGTGGCGTTGATCATGGCAGCCGGTGGTTATGCCCTGTGGCTATGGCACCAGGGTGAGGTCGGCGCCGGTGCCGTGGCGGCAATCACCGCCATGGCGTTGCGGATCAATGGCATGTCGCACTGGATCATGTGGCAGATGACGTCGCTGTTCGAGAGCATCGGCACCGTGCAGGATGGCATGGCAACCCTTACCCGCGGCCCCCAGGTGAAAGATGCAGCGGATGCGGGGGTGCTGGTGACCACCGGCGGGGCGGTCACCTTCGACAAGGTGAGCTTCAACTACAACGGCGAACGCCAGGTGCTCGATGGCCTGAGCCTCACCATTCGCCCGGGTGAAAAAATCGGCCTGGTCGGTCGCTCCGGCGCGGGCAAGTCCACGCTCATCAACTTGCTGCTGCGCTTCTATGATGTCGACAGTGGGCAGATTCGCATCGACGGACAAGACATCGCCCATGTAACGCAAGACAGCCTGCGCAGCGCCATCGGCATGGTCACCCAGGATACGTCGCTGTTGCACCGTTCCATTCGCGACAACATCGCCTACGGGCGGCCCGACGCGAGCGATGCCCAGATCCGCAGTGCCGCGGCCAGTGCCCAGGCCGACGAGTTCATCCGCCAACTGAGCGACCGGCAAGGTCATACCGGCTACGACACCCTGGTGGGCGAGCGCGGCATCAAGCTATCGGGTGGCCAGCGCCAGCGCGTCGCGATTGCCCGGGTGATGCTCAAGAACGCCCCGATCCTGCTGCTTGACGAGGCGACCAGCGCGCTGGATTCCGAAGTCGAAGTGGCCATTCAGGAAAGCCTCGATGAGATGATGGAAGGCAAGACAGTGATCGCCATCGCCCATCGACTCTCCACGATTGCAGCAATGGATCGGCTTATTGTCATGGATGAAGGACGCATCATCGAACAAGGTACCCACAGTGAACTGCTGGCAAAAAACGGTATCTATGCGCAGTTGTGGCACCACCAGAGTGGCGGATTCCTGGGGGAAGATCGAGGCGTGGCCGAGGTGATGGATCAGGAATGAGCGGTCCCTGGGGGCCGCTGATGACCACCCATCAGGCCAATCCCGCGCACGGTCCAGGAAACTAGACTTCATAAGGGGGACCGGATCAACGCACCTCATATCAGGAGATCTGTGATGAACAGAACATCTTGGCTGGCGTTGGTGGTGGCGGCTGGGGCGTTTTCAGGTTGCGCAAGCAACGCCGATCTCGTCGATGTCCCTCTCGATGCTACCCCGCAGAACGCAGGCCATATTGCACGTGCCACCCTCAACCCCGTGGGCAACGACACCGGCATCTACCTCAATGTCGGTGGCGTACCCGACCACATGGCTGTCCCGAGCCGCCTCGAGACTGAAATCTACGCGGGTTCCTGCCAGCATTTGGGAAAAAGCCCTGCCTACAAGACCGACAAGGTCGATAACGTCAACTACCTGTCGTTGGCACCACGGACACGTTATTGGTCCCAGGCCCCCGTGGCGCTGGCTGACTTGACCCGGGGAGACTATGCCCTGCTGGTGCGTACCAGTGCCGCCGATGGCAGTCGACCGCTGTTCTGCGGCAACATCAGCGCTGGCTAAGGCTGCATCAGGCACCCGTCAGGCACGATGGCGGGTGCTCGCAAGCCTTGCGTACGGGGCATCAAAGGACGCCGTAGATCGCAGCAACCACCTCCATCGTTGCGTCTTCGACCACCCCCTCATTGCGGCACAACACCCAGCCCTGATCGGCAATCGCCCGCTCGAACGCCTGGGTGCTGGCGACATGTTCTTCGAGCCTGTGCATCACCGTACTGCCCAGCCCACGCGACCGTGCCGCCGCCCTCGCCCATGAAATATCAGGCGCAGTGACAACCCCGACGTGCAGGTCTGGCACTCGCACATTGCGATCCATGTTCAGCTGAAGAATATCTGCAAACGGGACCAGGCGACGAAACGCGGCATCGGAGGGGTACCAGCGATCGATCAAGATGATGCTGTCCTGCGGCTGTCGGGTCAGCACGTGCTGGGAAATCCATTCACGGCTATCGGCCAGGCGCTCACACACCCTCCACTCCAGTTCCCGGCTGGGATTTCTGACAAGCTGGTTGACCAGGGCCATTGTTTCACCCCTGTGGGGATCGCTTTTTTTCTCGCACAGGCGGATCACTTTCTTGTTGTCTGCCCTCAGTACTTTCGTAATGGCCTCCAACAGTGTGGTTTTGCCGGACCCCTTGGGCCCATCCAGGGAAACAAACAGCGGACGATTCATTCTTCAGCTAACGCTTGATAACAGATAGGGGTGGGCACTCTACCCTAGTTCCTGACTGGCGCCCGAAGGCGCCAGCGTAGTGAGACGAACTGGGACGGGCGTCAACCTACCAGTTGTAGCTCACAGTGCCATACACCGTCCGCTGCTGGCCGTACTGGCAACCCACCGTGCTGAAGCAGCCCGCCACGTAGTCCTCGTCGAACAGGTTGGTGGCGTTGAGCGACACTTCCACACCGTCAAGCGAGGCGTCGAGCTTGCCCAGTTCATAGGCGACCAGGGCATCGACCACGCTGTAGCTGTCGACCTTGAAACTGTTGGCCGAGTCTCCGTAGGTGCTGCCCACGTAGCGGGCGCCGGCGCCAATGCGCAGACCCTCGAGCGGTCCGCCCTGCACGGTGTAGTCGCCCCAGATCGAAGCCATGTGTTCGGGAATCCGGAACGGTGTGTTGCCTTTGTTGCCGATGTCAGACTGGGTGACCTCGACGTCGTTCCAGGTGTAGCTGCCGATCAGGTTGAACCCCGGAGTGATTTCGCTCTTGCCCTCGAGCTCGACGCCCTGGGAGCGCACTTCACCGTCCTGGCGCGAGAAGCCGCCGACGTTCTCGGTGGCATTCTGCTTGGTCAGGTCGAACGCTGCGATGGTGTACAGGCTGTTGCCGCCGGGCGGCTCGTACTTCAGGCCCACTTCGTATTGCTTGCCGACTTCCGGATCAAGCTGCGAGTTGTTGGCCGTGACGCCCATCACCGGCAGGAACGACTCGCTGTAGCTGGCGTACGGTGCCAGGCCATTGTCGAAGAGGTAGACGATACCGGCGCGGCCGCTGAACTTCTCGTCCTTCTGGGTTTGCGGATCGCGGTCATCCTTCTGGTTGCTGGCCCAGTCGTAGCGACCGCCCAGCAGGAATACCCAGTTGTCGATTTTCATTTGGTCCTGCAGGTACACGCCCGTCTGCGACAGCTTCTGCTCGTAGCTGGAGGCACTGAACGGGACAAAGTCCAGCGGCTCGCCATAGACGGGATTGAACACGTCGAAGGTCTGCAGGATGAAGTTGAGCGACTGGTCCTGGTCGAACTTGCCATTGTTGTAGTCGACGCCGGTCAGCAAGGTGTGCTCCACCGGCCCGGTGGCAAAGTTGGCCTGGATCTGGTTGTCCATGGTGAACAGCCGGCCATCGCCCTTGCGCTGGTCGTTGTAGCGCGAGTAGGCATCACCGGCCGGTCCGAACAGAGCGATTTCCGAGCTGGACTGGCGGTAGTCGCTGTAGCGAACGTTCTGGCGCAGGGTCCAGATCTCGTCGAAGCTGTGTTCGAACACATAACCCAGCGAGGTCTTCTCGTTGGTCATGTAGTCGTAGGCGCTGTCGCCCACATAGGTATCGCGGTCCAGGCGGCCACGCGGGTCGCGAAACACGGTGCCCTGGGCAGGCAGCGGGTTGGCGAAGTTGCCGGTCTGTTTCTGGTACTCGCCCAGCACGGTCAACTCGGTGTTGTCATTGGGGCGATAGCTGATCGCCGGTGCCAGGTACTGGCGGCGGTTGGTGATGTGATCGACCTGGGCATCGCCTTCGCGGAACAGGCCCGTCAGGCGATAGCTCCATATCCCTTCATCATCCAGGGCATCACCCAGGTCAAAGGCTCCCTGCTTGTAGTCGTGGTTGCCCATCTGCAGCTGCACTTCCCGCAGCGGCTCGATGGTGGGCCGCTTACTCACCAGGTTGATCTGCCCCCCAGGGTCAGACGCACCGTAGAGCACCGAGCTTGCACCGCGCAGCACCTCGATCCGCTCCAGGCCATAGGGTTCGGGGGCGTCCCAGCCGAGGAAGTCCGGCAGAAAGGTGCGAGTGCCATCACGCAGCATGCGCCCGGTGCCTTGCTGGAAGCCGCGGATGGTCATCTGGTCGGTGACGAACTGCGGGCCTGCCAACTCTGCGTTGATGCCCGGTGTGTAGCGCAGGGCCTGGGAGACCGTCTTGGGCTGCTGGGCCTTGATTTGCTCGCGGGTCACTACCGACACCGAGTACGGTGTTTCGATGATCGGGGTATCGGTCTTCGAACCCGCCGACGCGCGTTTGGCCACATAACCGTCGTCCGGGCTCACCGAACTGTAGGCCTGGCTGACCACGCTGGTGGTCGGCAGGGCAATCGCCGCGCCGTCGCTGTGGCTTTGCAGCGTCACATGGTTGCCTTCGATCTGGTAGGCGATGTTGGTCCCCTGGAGCAACTGGCGCAGCGCCTCTTCCGGCTCCATGTGGCCGGCAACACTACGGCTGCGCAGGCCGGATACGGTGTCTTGGCTGTAGATGATCTGCAGGTTGGCCTGGCTGCCCAGCTCGTACAGGGCCGAGGACAGCGACTTGGCCGGAATGTTGATCTGCACGGGTTCGGCCAACGCCGGGACCGCAGTTGCCATGGCAAGCCCGAGGGTAGCGGCAGCGATGCCGCGACGCAGGCGCTGTGCCTGTTGATTCAGTGGATAGACGCTCATGATGGTCCTGATGGTTTTATGGTTGTATTGGCATGTTGTGTAGGGTCTGGCGCGAGGCCAGTGGGCAGACCGCACAGCGATCGAACCCCAGACGCTCGCGCAGGCAGCAGACCCGCCGCGTGATGCCGCTGGCATCGCGGCGCAATGCACTGCACAAGGCATGACCGCCGCCCCCCTGGCGGCCGTCGCGAAAATGCGCCCGCGCTTCCCCAAGCGCGCGGGTCGGTACAACGTTCTGGGCTACCTCCAGGACCCAGTCGACGCACAGCGCCACATTGCCCCACAGCACGCGCGGCGCAAGGCCGGTATGCGCCGCGAAACGACTGACGAAGGGTGCCAGCAACTGCACCTGCAGCGCCTCGAGCAGCCCCCACCCGCTGCCCTCGCCTGCCGGCACCACCCCTGGCGCCGGAACGTGCAGTTCGCCCGGCGCGCCTTGCTCGTCCACGGTCATGCGCAACTGCCCCAGCTCCAGGCTCACAGGCTCGGCATACAGCAGTCGCGCCAACAGCAGCGGCGGCAGGATCAACGCGCTGCTCTCCTGATGCCATTGCGAAGCCACTGCCCGTGGGTCAGCCTGTGGCCAATTGCGCGCATAACGCCCCAGCGCCTCGCCCAACAGCGCCGGCTCCAGCCAGCAGCTGAGCAGTGGTGCGCCGCTGTCCGGCTCGACTCGCATGCGCAAGGCGAGCGGCTGCAATAGCGGCGGCAGGCGCTGGGCCAGCGATGGGCTCACGTCAGCCGGCCTCGGCGGTGCTGACGCGCTGTTGCACCAGGCGGCCATTGTCGATGCGCAGCAGTGTGTCGGCAGCGTCGAAGTAACGGTCGTCGTGGGAAATCACCACGATCGTCTTGCCCAGGCGCTGCAGGTCCGGCAGCAACTCGGTATAGAAGATGCGCCGGAACGTCGGGTCCTGGTCCGCTGCCCACTCGTCGAACACCAGCACCGGGCGATGTTCGGTCCACGCTTGCAGGAGTGCCAGGCGCTTGCGCTGACCGGTCGACAAGTCGAGGGTAGAGAAGCGGCCATCGTCGATACGCACCTTGTGGGCAATTTCCAGGCGTTCCAGGTACACCATCGCTTCCTCGGGCACCTCGTCGCCCTGTTGCACGAGGTCCTCGAACAGGAAGAAATCCGACAGCACCGTGGTGAACAGTTGGCGATAGTCGTCTCGCTGCGTTTCATCGACGGGTTTGCCGTCGAGCAGCAGGCTACCGCTCTGGGGGATGTACAAACCCAGCAGGAGCTTGATCAGGGTTGTCTTGCCGCCACCGTTCTCGCCGACGATAAAGACGATCTCGCCCTTGCGCATCAACAGGTTGACCGGACCGATGGCAAAGCCTGCGGCGCCCTCCTCACTCGGATAACGATAATGCACGTCACGCAGCTCGATGCTGGTGATATCGGCAGCCAGCGGCTTGTCGCGCGCCTCCTGCAGGTGCGGCTCCGGTGAGGTGAACTGTTCGGACAGATCGGCAATCCGGCGAAACGCCACTTGCGCACGGCTGATGGTGGGCAGCGTGCCGAGCAGATGCTCCAGCGGCCCTTTCATGTACAGCAACACCAGGATGAAGCCACTCAGGGTCGCGGTACTGGTGCTCGGCCACATGGCCTGGAAACCCAGGGCCACGCCGATCACGATGAAGAACAGCGTGGAGCCGACGCCCTTGGCCACCACGAACTGGTTGATCGAGTTCACCTGCTTCTGGCAAATGCTGTCGGCGGTCCCTTCGATGCATTCCTTGAGCAGGCGTTGGCGGCGCGGCCGGTTGATACGCAGCTCCTTGGCGCCTTCTGCAATCGAGCGATAGTGCTTCTGCAGATCGTCCTCCAGGTCACGGGCCTCGAAGAACCCCTTGATGCCCCGCGCCCGCGCGTAATACTGCGCCACCGAGCCGAGCAGAATCGCCAGGGTGGTGGTAAGGAACATTCCCGGCGACAACTGCACCAGGTACACCAGGCAGCCCAGGGTAACGCTGAACGACACCGCCAGCGGGGCGAAGGCAAAGGCAAAGTCGCTGATGGTATCGACATCGTGGGTGAGCACCGGGATCAGCCGGTGGCTGCGGTAGCGTTCGAGTTGATCGATCGGCGCGCTGAGAATCTTCAGGCCCAGGCTCTTGCGCAGGCGGGCAATCACATGCTGGCCCACATAGTTGGTGCCGATGTCGGAGATCACCGAACCGAGTAGCGCCAGCACGCACAATCCGCCAAAGCCCAGCAGTACGCCCCGGCTGGCGCCGCCTTCGGCATGCAGGGCATGGTTGATGGTCGCCAGCAGCCCGGTGATGCTCAAGCCGCCCAGAATGCCCAGCACGGTCGAGACCAGCAACAGTGGCCAGAAAGGACGCAAAACCTGCGTCAATTCATGCAGGGTACTTCGTGCGGGTGCGCTCATCGTCTCGGGTTCCAGGCTTGACGCCCGCCCTCGGCCAGGGCCGGAGTGCGAGCGTGTTGAGGGGCATGCCTGAACGACGAATGAGCGAGTGATTAATTCAGCGAATTATTGGAAAAGCCGGGCCTGGACGAATTTCAGCGGACCGAAACCAGGATCACGCCGTCACTGTGACGCAATTTTACCGGGAGTACCTGCGGCAAGGCCCTGACCAACTGGCCGAGGTCGGTGGTGTCGTAGAGCCCGCCGAAACGCAACTCGCCGACCTCGGCACCATCCAATTGCAGGGGCACCTTGAGGTAGCGGTTTATCTGTGGGATGGCATCGCGCAGGCTGACGTCATCGAGCATCAACTTGCCGTTGCGCCAGGCCGCCGGACGCGCGGGGTCGATACGCTTGAGCTGGAGCATGCGCCCCTGGCTGGCCACCGCTTGCATGCCGGCGGTCAGCTCGGCGCCCTGGTTGCGGCCGTCGCCGCCCTCGCTGCGCGACACCAGTACGCTGCCCTCGGCCACGCTGACGGTGGTCTGCTCCTGGGCGGTCCAGACATTGAAGTGGGTGCCGGTCACCCGCACGCTGGCGTTGTCGGCGCTGATCACGAACGGTTTGTCCAGATCGCGCTGCACATCGAAATAGGCCTCGCCATCGCGCAACACGACCTGGCGCTGGTCACGAAAGCCCAGGTAAAGCATGCCCGTGCGCTGATTGAGCTCTACCTGGCTGTGATCCGGAAGCTGCACCTGACGGCGCGTCTGCTCGGCGCCGTAATAGCGCACGCTGCCCGGCACCACACCCCACGACCAGCCAGCTCCCCAGGCGCCGCCCACGGCCAGTACCAGCACGGCGGCACGGGCCAGCAACGGCACAGCCCGGCGTCGACGTACGGGTCCGGCGTTCGGCACCGCTGCACGCGGTGGCAACTGTTCGCTCACCTGCCAGACCTTGCACATGTTGGCGTACTCCACCGCGTGCTCCGGGTCGGCATCGTACCAGCGCAGGAATTCGGCACGGTCCGTGTCGGTGCACTCCTCGAAATGCAGGCGCACACACCAGTCGGCGGCCATTTCGCTCGGGGCTTTGTTGTGAAGGGAGGGGTTGGGCATGATGTGCTGATAGCAAAATAATTTCGCCAAGCTTACTCCATCCACTTTGCTTTTGCTGGCTTTCACCCCGATTTCGCTGCACGCGGCGTACGCGGTATCGGCCCCTTCTGAAAAACCTGCTCGTTCGTTCGTCAAGATGAACGCTGCTGATGCGTTGACCAACTGGCCAGCGCCCAGGGCACAACTTCAAAGGAGGATTCGCGAATGTCCCAGCGACAGTCCAGCAACAAGCCCTTCGACGTGATCGGCGTCGGCTTCGGCCCTTCCAACCTGGCCCTGGCCATCGCCCTCGAGGAGCAGGCCGAGACGGCGGGCCGCCGGGCCAACAGCCTGTTCCTCGATCGGCAGACTGACTATCACTGGCATGGCGATACCCTGGTCAGCCAGAGCGAACTGCAGATTTCCTTCCTCAAAGACCTGGTCACCCTGCGCAACCCCACCAGCCGCTACAGCTTCGTCAATTACCTGCAGCAGCACGGACGCCTGATCGACTTCATCAACCTGGGCACCTTCTACCCGTGCCGCATGGAATACAGCGACTACCTGCGCTGGGTAGCCGGGCACTTCAGCGCGCAATGCGCCTATGGCAACCGTGTCGAGCGGGTAGAGCCGGTCATTGGCATCGACCAGAACATCGAGCTGCTGGATGTGGTCTCGGTCGACAGCCAAGGCCGAGAGCACCGTCGCCGTACCCGCTCGGTGGTCGTCGGTACCGGCGGCACGCCGCGCATTCCAGGCGTGTTCAAGGGGCTGCGCGACGATGGCCGGGTGTTCCACCATTCGCAATACCTCAGCCGCATCACCCAGCAGCGCTGCGCACGCGGTGAGCCCATGCGCATTGCCGTGGTGGGTGGCGGGCAAAGCGCCGCCGAGGCGTTCATCGACCTCAACGACAGTTACCCGAATGTGCGGGTCGACCTGATCCTGCGGAGCGAAGTGCTCAAGCCTGCCGACGACAGCCCGTTCGTCAACCAGATCTTCGCCCCGGAAAACACCCATCTGTTCTTCGATCAGCCCGAGTCCGAACGCGAGCGACTGATCAGCGAGTTCCACAACACCAACTACTCAGTGGTGGACCTGAACCTGATCGAACAGATCTACGGCATCCTCTATCGCCAGAAAGTCTCCAAGCGCGAGCGCCATGCCTTCCGCTGCCGTACCCAGGTGCAAAGCGCCAGTGCCGGCGAGCATGGTATCCGCCTGCACCTGCGCGATGTCGCCACCGGCCACGAAGAAGCGCAGCACTATGATGCCGTGATCCTCGCCACCGGCTACGAGCGCAAGTCGCACAAAGCCCTGCTCGCGCCGCTGGCCGAGTACCTGGGCGAATTCGACGTCGAGCGCAGCTATCGCGTGCGCGCCACGCCGAACCTCAAGGCCGGTGTGTTCGTCCAGGGCTTCTCGGAAGCCAACCATGGCCTGAGCGACACCCTGCTGTCGGTGTTGCCGGCACGCGCCTGGGAAATCTCCGAGGCCCTGCTGGACATGGCCGAAGGCGGCGGGCACGGTCACCTGGAGCTGCTCGACAACGTGTTGTCGGCATCGGCCTGAGGAGGCTGCCTGAATGAACATGACCACCGCACAGCTCACCCCAGCCAATGCCCCCACCCGCAGCAAGCCACAGGGTGAGCTGTACCGTCGCTACGACGAGCACCTGGGGCTGTGGCTCTCCCTGCGCACGCTGGACATCGACGCCGATCTTGCGCTGTTCAACCGCTGGCAGAACACCACTCGCGTCGCGCACTTCTGGGACGAACAAGGATCGCTCGACGAACACCGTGCATACCTGCAGAAGATCGCCGACACCCCGCATATCTTCAGCGTCATCGGCTGTTTCAACGACGAGCCCTTTGCCTATTACGAGGTGTACTGGGCCCTGGATGATCGCATCGCGCCGTTCTATCCGGCCGACGAGTTCGACCGGGGTATCCATATGCTGGTGGGTGAAGAGCATCATCGCGGCCCGGCCAAGGTCGACTGCTGGTTGCGCTCGCTGGTCGACTGGCTACTGCGCGACGAGCCGCGCACCTGCCGCGTGGTGGCTGAGCCACGGGCCGACAACGACACGATGATCGGCTACATGGCCTCAGTGGGTTTCACCAAGCACAAAGAGTTCGACTTCCCGCACAAGCGCGCAGCCCTGATGGTGCTCGAACGCGCCGACTTCCGCCCGATGCCCTTGGGCTGACCTCCCTTGCCGGGCGCACGGCGCCCGGCCCTCCCCTTGTTTCTCAGTGCTGCAGTGCCTGGGCCAGGCTGCTCGCCAATTCTGCATAGACCTGATCGATACCCGGCATGATTGCCCCCATGCGCAACAGATCATGGGTCGCCGCGTAGTGGCGACAGGTCACGCTCACCCCGGCCTCTTGCAACCGTTCGGCGTAGGCAGCACCCTCGTCATGCAGCGGATCATACTGCGCCAACCCCACGAACGCCGGGGCCACACCCCGCAAGTCCCCGCACAGCAGCGGCGAGAAGCGCCAGTCGAGGCGATCGGCCGGCGTGCGCTGATACTGGTTGTAGAACCACTCCAGCGTCGCACTTTCCAGCAGGTAGCCTTCGTCGAACAGGTCGTTGGAGACCGTCGTGCGCGAGGCATCGGTACTGGGATAGCACAACAGTTGCAGGCGAATCTGCGGCCAGTCCTGCGGCGCCCGTGCCGCCTGGATCGCCAGCACGGTGGCCAGGGTCGCCCCGGCACCGTCGCCGCCAACCGCCAGCCGGTTCGCATCCAGGCCCAACGCGCTGCCCTCGGCCAGCAGCCAGCGCAAGGCATCCTCGGCATCGAACAAGGCCGTGGGGAAGCGATGTTCCGGCGCCCGCCGATAGTCCACGGCGAGCACCCCGCACGGCGTGCGCCAGGCCAGCTCGGCGCAGATACCGTCATGGGAGTCCAGGCTGCCCACCACATAACCGCCGCCATGAAAGTACAGCAGCACCGGCAACGGCCTTTCGCAGGCGACCTCGGGCAGATAGAGCCGCAGCCGCAGATCGGCGCCATCGCGTGTGCGCGCCGTCAACGCGCGGCGCGCAACTTGCCGCGGCCAGGGCCAGACCAGCCCCGCGGAGGCTTGCTCGAAGGATTCGCGCGCCGCTACCGGTAACAAGGCGTGCAGCGGAGCACGGCCGGCAAGCCGGCCCTCCTCCACCAGGTCCAGGAAAGCCGTTAGTTCAGGGTGCAGTGACATCGTCCAGAGTCCTTGAACAAGGGTGGCGCGGCTCATGAGAGCCGCTCGCATTGATCGATCAGGGCGTGCAGCTCTGCCTGGAAGCTATCCAGCAGGCTGCCCTCGCCCGGCTCGGCGCGGTCTTCGCCCAGGGCATGGCTGTCGAAACAGGTACTGACGAGGGTTCGTCAGCGGTGGTACCGGTAACGAACAGGGTGGCTTCGGCCAGGCCGTAGCACGGCAGGAACGCCAGTGGGTTGAAACCGGTGCCTGCGAAGTGTCGGGCGAAGGCTTGCAGGCTGTCCTGGCGAACCGGTTCGGACCCGGAGAACAGCACCCGCAGGCAGCTCAGATCAAGTTTGGCCAGGACGGTCTCGCTGACCCGCTCGGCTGCCAGGCGGAAGGCGAAGTCCGGCGCGCCAGTATGGGTTGCACGGTACTGGCTGATCGCTTCGAGCCAGCGCGCAGGACGCTCGACGAAATGCCGCGGCGACATCAGCACCAGGGTCGCGCCTCGGTACAGCGACAGCAGCAAGCAGCCGATCAGCCCCATGTCGTGATAGAGCGGCAACCAGCTGACGAAGGTGTCGACTTCGCGCAGGTCGAAGCCACTCACCATCACCCGCTCGTTGGCGACCAGGTTGCCGTGACTCACTTGCACACCCTTGGGGGTGGCCGTTGAACCGGAGGTGTACTGCAGGAAGGCGATGTCTTCGCTGGCCGGCCGGCGCACCTGGCCGGTGCCGCTCCCCGCCAGCGCCAGGGTGTCGACCGACAGCGTGGTCGGCAACCCCTGGTCGAAGGCCTGTACCAGCGATTCGCGCAGATGAGCCTCGGTCAGCACCAGGCTTGGCCGGGCATCGTCGAGGATCGCCCGCACCCGGCTCAGTTCGTACTGGCGCAACGACTCCGGCGGCAGTGCAGGCACAGCGATAATGCCGGCATACAGGCAAGCGTAGAACGACACGACATAGCTCGGGCCACTCTGCATCAGCAACAACGCCCGTTCACCGACGCGCGCGTGGCGTGACAGTTCGCCCGCCAGGTCACGGGCCTGGCGGTCGAGCTCGGCATACGTCAGCGTCAGGCGCTGCGCCTCGCCATCGAGGAGAAAATGCACCGCCGGCTTGTCAGGTTGCCGGCCTGCATGCGCGATCAGCGCATCGACCAACGACGAATGGAGGGCTGTCATGTCGCACCTTTGCAAAGAAAGTGAGAGTCAGGGCGTGTACCGGCCATGCCCGCCAACGGCATGGCCGGGTGTTCCATGGAGGCCCCCAGGCACGCCACAAGGTGGTCGAGCACCGCGCGTTCCTGCTCCTGAATGAAGAAATGGCCGCCGGCAAACAGTTCCAGGCTGAAGCCGACACCGGCATGCTCGCGCCAGGCCAGCAGTTGCGCCTCGCTGGCGCGATCCTCGGTGCCGGCCAGTACGTGCACGGGGCACGGCAGCGGCGCTGTCGGCTGGTAGCGATAACGACCGCACAGGAGGAAGTCTGCGCGCAGCACGGGCAAGGCCAGACGCATCAGTTCGGGGTCTTGCAACGCCTCCAGGGGCGTACCTTGCAACAAAGCCAGTTCGGCCAGCAGTTGCGCATCGCTCATAGGTTGGCGAAACCGCAGGTAGTCGCGATGGGCCGGCGCCGAGCCGCCCGACACCAGCAACGCCCGCGGTGGCGGCAGGCACTGCGCCCGCAAGGCACACGCAAGCTCGAATGCCAGCAGCGAACCCATGCTGTGGCCGAACAATGCGTAAGGTCGATAGGTTTCGCCCCGCAGTTCGCGAGCCAGTTGCGCTGCCAGGTCGACCAGGTCGGTCGCCAGTGGCTCACCTGCGCGGCTGCCGCGCCCGGGGAGCTCGACAGGACGGATGTCCAGCCAGGCCGGCACGTTGCGACGCCAGCGCGCATAGCCCATGGCACTGGCGCCCGCATAGGGCAGGCAGAACAGGGTCAGCACAGCGCTCACCGGCCAGCCTGCCCGTCCATGTGCTGGCGCAGGCTCAGGGGACGCATGTCGGTCCAGACCGACTCGATGAAGTCCAGGCAGTCTTGCTTCGGACCGCTCTTGCCCGCTTCGCGCCAGCCTGCTGGCAGCCCTTTGTAGTCGGGCCACAGCGAATACTGCTCCTCGGCGTTGACGAGCACTTTGAACGTTGCATCTTCGCGGTCGAAAGCCATTTTCCGATCCCTCAATCTGTCGAGTAAAAGCGACTCGGCTTTCGCCTTGTCAGGTGGTTTCCTACACGACGAATGACTGAGAAAGATCTTCAGAAGGTGGTTTTGTGACCGTTGCCCAGGACCGGAAAGGTTGAATGGGAGAGTTGTTGCAAATAGTTCTTAATAAGTCTAGATTCTCCACCCTCGCTGGCAGACTTTCAGAAGAACAGATCAGGTGCCTCATGCAAAAATCCGGTGCAGCCAGAAGTGGTTCTCCCTTGCTTGACGTGTTCTATGACCAGCGCTCACGCCTGATCGGTCTCGCCGCACGGATCACCGGGTGCCGCAGCCATGCCGAAGACATCGTTCATGAAGCCTTCATGAAAGTCGACGATGCCGGAGAAACCGAGCAAATCAGGTCTCAGGCGTCCTACCTCACTCGCGTGGTGCGCAACCTGTCGATCGACCATTACCGTCGACGCCAGTTCGAGGAACGTCTGATAAGCCAGGACACCGACAGCTACGAGGCGCCCGTACACCATGCCGAGACACCCGAAGCCCTGGTGTCGGACCAGCAACTGCTGGAGCGGGTTTCCGGGGCCCTGGCCGACCTGCCTGAACGCACCCGCTATGCCTTTGAAATGTGCAGGATCCACGGCATGAAACAGAAGGACATCGCCAAGGCCCTCGGCGTATCCCCGCCCCTGGTCCACGCGATGATCCGCGAGGCGCTGCTGCATTGCCGGGAAAAGGCGCTTTGAGGCGTTGTCGAGCCTTCGTCCCCACCTATGAACACAGCTCATAAGTGTTTGCCGATTTTCCCGTCTAGTCGCTGACTGCTTCCACGACGACTGTTTCCCCAGCGAATCATGCAGGGCGGACAGGCAACTGCCCACGCAGGGAAGCCTGATGCAATGGGATTTCGAAAAAGACGGTCACGCACTCAAGGCACGCGTCGAGGGGCAATGGACATTCAACAGCAGCATCCCGATCCTGCGCGCGGCCGTCGCGGGGTGCGGGCTGGCTTACCTTCCGCAGGACATGATGGTCAACGAGGTTGCCAACGGCACCCTGGTGCGGGTGCTGGACGATGGGTGCCAGCCCTTTGCTGGCTACCACCTCTACTCCCCAACCGCCGCGAGCATTCCGCTGCGTTCAGGGTCGTCATCGATGTCCTGCGCTATAGGGGTAACGGCAGGCGACGGGTATACTGCGCGGCTCTCCATTTCATAGCCTGTCCCGATGAAAAAATTGTTTTGCGCAGTAACCCTGTTGTTCGCCGTCACCCTTCCTGCTTTTGCCAATCCCCCCGCAACGTTCACCGAAGCCAAGATCGTCGCCAAACAGAAGGTCTACCTCGATCAAGCCACCAGCGCGATGGGTGACCTGTACTGTGGTTGCAAATGGACCTGGGTCGGCAAGTCCGGCGGCCGGGTCGATGCCAGGTCGTGTGGCTATGAGACCCGCAAGCAACAAAGCCGTGCCGAACGCACGGAGTGGGAACACATCGTGCCGGCCTGGACCTTTGGCCACCAACGCAAGTGCTGGCAGAACGGCGGCCGTGAACAGTGCGTCGACAGCGACCCGGTGTTCCGCGCCATGGAAGCCGACCTGTTCAACCTCTATCCGGCAGTGGGGGAAGTGAATGGTGATCGCAGTCATTTCAACTACGGGATGGTGTCGGGCGTCGCGCCTCAGTATGGCCAGTGCACGACCAAGGTGGACTTCCAGCAAAAAGCCGCCGAGCCTCGCGACGAGGTGAAAGGCCTGGTGGCCAGGACCACCTTCTACATGTTCGACCGTTACAAACTGAACATGTCACGCCAGCAGCAACAGTTGCTCATGGCCTGGGACAAGCAGCACCCGGTGACCACCTGGGAGCGCGAGCGCAATCGGCGGATTGCCGCGATCATGGGGCACGCCAATCCGTTCGTCACCGGCGAGCGTCAATGGACACCGGGGTACAAGCCGCTAGGCAGCGTCGCTGCGGCGGGTACGGTGAAAGCGCCACGGGCGGCAGCCAAGCCGACCCTGGCCAGTGCAGACGGCATGATCATCGGCAACCGCAACAGCCAGGTGTATCACTTGTCCAGCGGCTGTCCGGGCTTTACGCAGGTGGCTGGCAAGAATCAAGTGACCTTCAGTTCCGAGTCGCAGGCTCGAGCGGCCGGGTATCGCAAGGCCGGCAACTGCAAGTAGCGTTGTGCATGACGACCGAGTTGCGGTCGATCGCAGCCTGGCGGCAACGGCTACAGGTGCAGCCCGCTTTGCATCACCAGCACACCACCCAGGCCGATCAGGATCGAACCGCTCAGGCACGGCACCAGGCGCTGCAGCCCCGGTGCTGCACGGGTGGCATCGACAAACTGCGGCAGAAAGGTCAGGAAGAACAGTGCCGTCTTCGGGTTGAGCACCTCCACCACCACACTGTCGTGCAATACCCCTGGCGCGCGTACTGCCTCGGCCGTCACCGAGCGGCTCAGCGACTTTCGCCTGCGCGGCATGAATGGCCTGCACGCAATCGACCCTGCGCGCCGCTACCTCACTGCCGATGTACCGGCGATCATCACCGCCGACACCTCCAGCGCCTGCCTTGAAGCCACCGCCGGCAGTGAATTTCGCGTACTGCAAAAAACCGCTGGATGCGGCGGTGCTTCAAGAGAGTCTCAAGGCATGCCTGGCATGATCGCCTGTGTAATGACCTGGGAAGGGGCCGCCGAACCCGGGTTACTCCTGTTTTAGAGTGACTGCAACGTGCTGGATGCAGGCGGCGGCGCGTTGGACGCTGGACTCGCCCCTATCAGTCGACTGCGGCAGAACGAACAATGGATATGAATATATCGACTACAGGCACGCTGCGCCCGACCCGGTAGGCAGGGTAAAAGAACCCATGAATCCAGTAGGGGATTGCCGCGGCTGGGGCATAAAAAACAGGTTGAACAACCGCCTTATAAACAGCCGTACGAACATGAACTTGCCCTAAAAGGTGCGACAAAAAAGAGCATGAACGGAGTGGTAACAATGCGCGCTGGCGATATCCCGCAGCAGGTCGCTGAGCCTGACTTTTTCCTGGCGCTCCACCATGGCCACATCGAAGCCGATGTCATCATTGTAGGCCACAGCGTCCTCTAGTTTTTTTCGACTTGTGTAGGGAGAAACTCGCCCAACACCGTGAAACGTAAAGTGGGGAGGCCACACGAAATGATCCCTGACCCGACTGCCCACGTAATAGGTATCAATGACAGGAGGAAGCCTGTGAAGCCCGCCGACAACGAAGCCGGAATTCAATAAAAGCGTGTGGCCATCAGGACAATAAAAACACACGGGTACGGGCACATTAAAATACGTGGTCAGGTTGAGTGGCTCTACACCCCCACGTTCTGCGTTCACAGCCGTCACGCTCGAACTGTGCCCCACGATGTAGAGTTGATTGCTATTGCTGGCACGCTTCTTTATGAGCGTACAGGTTTTCCTGTGTTCTACGACCACCTTGCAACACCTCCTGAAGAATGAGAGACCCGCTAGACCTCTCGCCGAATTCAACAGCTGCAACACGCGAGTCCCGTTCAGGCAAAGCGAGAGTACGCGATCAGCCCGACCACAGGGCTCGGACTCTTCCTAGTTTAAAATGACTGCCGCGTGCCAACGCAGTTGATCAACCCGCAACGCCGCCTAGCGCTTCACTGGGCTTCAGTGCGTGTTTTCGTAGGTGGGCGCGCTTTCTTGGGACCCGCACGTGGATGCAAGCGCCGCCAACCCAACACCACGCCGCTGACGCTGATAACAAAGCCGCCCACACTGAAGGCAATAATCAAGGCTTCCCGCAACAGCGGACGCTCCAGCAACGGCAACCAGTCCCAGCTGTGCAGCAGGTTGAACAGCCAGCGATACACCCGCATGCGCTGGTCGAGCTGCTCGATCACCTCGCCACTGTAGGGGTCGATATGCACCCAAGTACTGGCGGGGTCGTCGAAGCGCACCCTGAGCATGGGCAGCGGCTTGCGCTGTTGGGCGTACATGCTCGGCTCGGCCCGGGCGAAGTAGTAGAAGTCGTAGCCCGTGAGCCAGAGGAAATCCACCTGGGCATCCGGCTGCATGGCCAGGGCGCCGTGCTCCAGAATCGTTCCCGGCACCTGCAGGTAGGGCTCACTGATCCCTGCGGCAGGGAGTACGCGGCGGTCTCCGGTGCGATCGTAGGCCACCAGGTACGCCACACCACCGGTGATTCTCCAGTCCAGCTCGCGGGGCTCGAAACCCACCTGGTGGAAACGCGCCAGTGCTGTTTCGGCCGACAAGGCAAATGCCTCCGGCCGCAGCTCGGCGCCCCGATAGGCCGCCTGCGACAGCGTCGACTGGCTGGCGAACAGTTGCCAGGGCCGCATCGACACCAGGCCGCTGAAGATCCAGGCGATCAGCACAACGCCGAACAGCAGGCCGCCGATGTGGTGCCAACGGGCAAACCCGCCGGAATACGGCGAGCGCGAGCCGCTGCGGTAGGGTTTGGCGAAGCGCCAGCGCATCAGGCCGATCACTTGCCCGAGGATCGCGGCCACGGTGCCGGCCAGCGACAGGTAGATGACCACATCCGCCGCCCAGTGGTCGAACACGCCGCCGCGCAGTGGATACAACCAGTGCAACCAGGCGCCGACCCAGTTCCACAGTCGCTCCTGGGCAGTGACGTCACGCACCACCCGACCGTTGTGCTGTGAGATGTACAAGCGCCGTTGTTCGGCATCGTCCACCTGCACCACATGAAACGGCCGCTCGCTGTCCAGCGCGCGGGAGTGGCTCCACATGTCCTGGTCCACCAGGCCCAGGTAGCGAACCCCTGGCCCACGGGCAAACGCAGCACCGGCAAGCAGTGCATCTGCCTCGCCCAGCGCAGCGATGCGCTGGCCGCTACGGGCATCGATGGCCACCTGGGGCTTGCCCGGGTAGCTCAGCAGGTAACGGGGCTGATTGGCGATGGAGGTCAGCTTCACGCTGTGCGGGGCCGCCTGCTCGCCGCTGGCAGCCAGCGCACGGTCCAGCCCCACGCAACAGGGTTTTGCAGGCAATGGCGGCAGCGGCGCCAGCCGCTCGGCGGGCGTCAATGCGGGGTAGCCGACATACAGCATCACCACCCCCGAGACAAACCACAGGGCCATGAACAGGCACAGCACAATCCCCAGCCAACGGTGCCAGAGGTACAGGTAGCGTTTCAATCCGGCTCTCCTTAGAAGCGCGTATCCAGTGCAACTTCCAAGGTGCGCGGTGCGCCCTGATAAAACATCGTGCCGTAGGCTTGCCTGGCATGGATTTCATCGGTGAGGTTGCGCACGCGGGCGGTGATCGAGGTGTGCGAATCAACCTTGAACCGGGCAAAGGCGCCATACAGCGTGTAGGCCGGCGCCTTGAGCGTATTGGCCGTGTTGGCATACACCGTATCGACGTAGCGCGCGTCCAGGCCAACCTTCCACGCCGGCTGGATAGCGTAGGTCATCCACAGGTTGCCAACCTGGTCGGGTACGTTGGTTGGCGTCTTGCCCTTGCGCGACACCGGCAGGCTGGCGACGGTTTCGATGAACCGATCGTACTGTGCATCCACATAGGCATAGTTGCCTTCAAGCATCAGCTTCGGCGTGACCTGCAACCTGCCCGCCAGCTCGACACCCCTCGAGGTCTGTTGACCCGCTTGAATCGAGTTGTTGAGGTTGTCGGGGTCGGTAACCGAGAAGTCCTTGCGCACGATCTGGTAGGCAGCCAGGGTTGCAGCGCCACGGCCGTCAAGGAAGTCGAACTTGGTGCCGATTTCAGCCTGTTCGCCGGTGGCCAGCTTGGCATGTTGCAGCTGGGACGCCGTCGCCGTCGCCAGGGAGCCTGCGGGTGGGTCGGCGGCGGTGCTGTACTGCACGTACAGGTTGGCGTCTGGGGTCAATGCGTAGACCAGCCCGATACGCCCGGTGAGTGGCCGCCAGGTTTCCTTGAAGAAGGCCGGGTTGGCGGGCGTGACAGCGCCGTAGTTGCTCACTTCAAGGCTTAGGTGGTCGTAACGCACACCGCTGAGCAGCGAGAGTCGCTCGCTCAGTTCGAGGCGGTTTTCCAGGAAGCCGGCCAGGATCGTGATGTCGTTCTTGCGCACTTTCTGCAAGCCGCGATTGAACCCGGGAATGTCATCGAACCCACCGGGATCGAAGTCATCTGGGTCTTGCAGGTCGTACGGCACGCCGGAAAACGCGCTATTGGGATACAGCCGCTGCTGGTTGCGCGAGTAGTCCAGGCCGCCGGTCCACTGGCTGTGTAATCCGAACACACTGTTGTCGTGGCGCACGTCGAAGCGGTTGCCGTTTACCTGCTGGTCATGCCGTTGCTGGAACGCCGAGTAGCGACCCACTTGGCTGTTGTCGGCGTTATAACGGTAGCTTTCAATGTTGCGGTAGTCGCGCTGGCCGCTGTAGTGGTACAGCGTGTTGTGCAGGCTGGTGTTGTCATCGAACTGGTAGTCGATGATCGAGCGCACCCACCGCACGCGCTGCTCATAGCGGCCATCGGCAACGTTGTAGTTGTCGAAGCGCCGGCGTTTGTCGATTTTCATGGTACTGCCGACCGGGTTGAGGATCGGCGAACCCCAGTAGGGGCTGTGTTCCTGTTCTTCCAGGTACTCCAGGGCCAGGGTGTGGCTGAGTACAGGCGTCAGGTCGCTGAGCAGGGACACGGCGCTGCTGGTCGACTCGCGCTGGTTGCGGTCCATGTAGCCGTTACTACCGGTACGGCTGATATCCAGGCGGGCAAAATGCCGTGGGTCGGGGCCGTCGCTCAAGGCGTGGTTGACGCCCAACGCCACTTCCGAGGTGTCGTAGCTGCCATAGCGCAGGCGGGCCTCGACGGCCTGTTCATCACGGCTCGCCAGCTTGGTGATGTAGTTGATCGAACCGCCCACGGCACCGGCGCCATACAAGAACGTCGAGGGGCCGCCAATCAGCTCGACGCGGTCATAGATCCACGCATCCACGGGGCGCGCTGCGGCGGTGTAGCTCATACCCAGGCCGTTGTACAACTGGGTGATCTGCCCGGCGCTGAATCCACGGTACGACACAAACCCGCCAAAACCGGGGTTGGCCGAGGCATTGATGCCGGTCAGGGTGTTGATCACCTCCTGGGTGTCCTGGGCGCCGCGCTCCTCGATGATGGCACGGTCGGCAACGCTGACCGATGCCGGCGTTTCGCGCGCCGTGAGGCCCAGGCGCGAACCGGTCTGGATCGCCTGGTCGAGGATCACGCCCGACGGCGGCGCCTGTTCGGCGCTGACGGTGGTGACAGGCAGTTCGAATACAGCGTGCTCGGCCCAGGCCGGCGTGCAGGTGCCGAATATCAGCACCAGCGAGGTGTTTACTTTGTTCATGACGACTACTTGCGCAAGAAATGTAGATGCAGGTCCTGGGGCCGCCGCCCGTACGGGTAAGGGCAAGCGACATCAGGCAGATCGCGTTACAGCGTCAGTAGCGTCGGGGATGCGCGAGGATTGAGCGGCGGCCATAAAAATCGCGGCGGTGGCTGCGCCAGGCTCCGAACGACAACAGGCGCGGCCGCGCGACCGGGCACGTAGTCAGTGGCCAAGGCGCGCGAATCGATCGCCGGAATCAAGGCAAAGCAAGAGCACAACGAGCAGGAAAGCGGCAATGCCATCGAAGCGGCTGATTCATGGCCCTCGCTGGCGTGCGTCACGGGGGCAGGCTCGCCGGCGCCAAGGTTCCCGCTCATTTCACTGGGCTGCAACGCACTCATCTGCCCATGGTGAACGCCACAGGCAACCAGGCTGAACAAGACACTGGCCATCAGCATCCACGCAAACAGCCGGCGGGTAGTGCGCGCCAGCGTCATGGGCGAGAGCATGCGGGTGGCAGGAGGCAAACAGCCCCATTGGGTTGTGCATGGCGTGCAAGTCCATGCCGGTGCCGTGGTCCTGGGACTGGTAGACGTTGGCATAGGCGGTGGTGCTGTTGCCCAGGCCGAGGTCCACGGAA